>Ga0209024_1000237_pt1 | contig 111654 bp, 105 predicted proteins | sample AutmiccommunBRH5_FD_187380 | JGI IMG/M metagenome (GOLD analysis project Ga0209024, IMG submission 187380) | Deep subsurface microbial communities from Mt. Terri, Switzerland - Autotrophic microbial communities BRH/5 (SPAdes) (version 2) | ecosystem: Environmental > Aquatic > Deep subsurface >...
TCACCGGGTCGAGAACCTGTTCGCTCGCCTCAAGGACTGGCGCCGGATCGCCACCCGCTACGACAGATGCGGCGAACTCTTCCTCTCCGCCATCTGCATCGCAGCGACCGTCATGTTCTGGTTGTGAGTCCTGACCCTAATGCGCGGGCTGCGCCATCCCCGCGCGCGCGGTGCCCTCGCCGATGCGCGCGCCGGAATAATGCCGCCCGTAGGCGATCACCGGCCAGCCGTAGTTGGCGCCGCGCCGCACCTCGTTCACCTCGTCGCCGCCCATGGCGCCATGCTCGCTCACCCACAGCCGGCCTTGCGCGTCCAGCGCCGCACCCTGCGGGTTGCGGTGGCCCCACGACCAGATCTCGGGCCGCGCGCCGTCCACGCCCACGCCCACGCCCACGCCCACGCCCACGAAGGGGTTGTCGGCCGGCACGCTGCCGTCGCGCGCGATCCGCACCACGCTGCCGTTGTGGCGCGAAAGGTCTTGCGCGGCCTCGCGGTCGCCGCGCTCGCCGATGGTCAGGAACAGCGTGCCGTCCGCCCCCTCGACGATGCGGCTGCCGAAGTGCCGCCCGCCGCGCGACCCCGGCGCCATCTCGAACGGCACCCGGAAACCCTCCAGCCGCGCGCCGTCTTCCGACAGCCGCCCGACGCCCAGCGCGGTGCCCGCGCCGCCCCGTTCCTGCGGGCGCGAGAAGCTCAGGAACACCTCGCGGCTGGTGGCGAAATCGCGCGGCACCATGACGTCCAGCAGCCCGCCCTGCCCCGAGGCCGCCACCTCCGGCACCCCGGCCACCGCGTGCACCGCGCCGCCGGGGCGCGCCAGCAGCAGCCGGCCGGCGCGCTCGGTCACCACGATCTCGCCGCCGGGCAGGAAATCGACGCCCCAGGGCTCGTCCAGCCCGGTCAGCACCGGGGTGATCGCGAGCCTGCCGACCGAGGTTTCAAGCGCGTGCGCGGGCAGCGCCACGGCAAGCGCGAGGGCAAGCGCCCCGGCCAGCCGCCGCAGACGGTGGACGGACGCGGCAAGGGCCGGGCGGGGCAAGGGGGCAAGTGGCAGGGGCATGGCGGGCTCCGGTCGCTGGTTCCGGTCACGGGTGCGTCACCTTGTGCGATCTAGGGCGGCGGCGGCGGCGATAAACCCCGCGGCGCGGTTGCCTCGCCACCGGCTGCCGGCTTAGGGTGCGGCCGACCGACCAAGGGCGAGGCCGCGCCATGACCGACCGAGTTTCGTCGCCCCGCCGGCGCCGCCCGGCCCGCGCCGTGGCGCTGGCCGCCGCGCTGGCCCTGCCGGCCGCCGCCGGCGCCCAGACCGCGGCCCCACCGCCGCGCCCGGCCGCAGCCGTGGCGGTGCCGCCGCCGCCCCGCCCGGCGGCCCCACCCACGTTCGCCCCCCGCGTGCCCGCCGCTGCCCCGGCCCCTGCCCCGTCCGCAGCGCCCGCCCCCGCCACCGCCCTGCCCGGCGCGCGCGCCACCCCGGCGGCGGTGGCGATGCTCGCGGCCCTCGATGCAAGCGACTGGCGGGCAGCCGCCGCCGCCGCCGCCACCGCCGGCCCCGACGCGCCGCTGCTGGCCGACATCGCAGCCTGGCACCGGCTGCGCGCCGGCGACGGCCGCGCGGCCGAATACGCGGCCTTCCTCGCGCGTCGCCCGGACTGGCCCGGCCTCGCGCTGCTGCGCGCGCGGGGCGAGCGCACGCTCGATGCCGCGGCAGACCCGGCGGCGGTGCGCGCCTTCTTCGCGGCCGAGCCCCCGCGTACCCCCGACGGCGGCATGGCGCTGATCGCGGCACGGCGCGCCGGCGGCGATGCCGACGGCGCCCGCGCCGAGGCGGTGCGGATGTGGCAGGAAATGGCGCTCGATGCCGCCGCCGAGGCGGCGCTGCTCGCGGCCTTCGCCGACACCCTCGCGCCGCACCATGCCGCCCGGCTCGACCGGCTGCTGTGGGAGGGGCAGATTGCCACCGCGCGGCGGATGCTGCCGCTGGTGGACGAAGGCCGCCAACGCCTGGCCGAGGCCCGCATCGCGCTGCAGGACCGCGCGGACGGGGTCGACGCGCGCGTCGCCGCGGTGCCCGACGCGCTGGCGGGCGACCCGGGCCTCGCCCGCGACCGGACACGCTGGCGGCTTCGCGCCGGGCTGATCAACAGCGCGGCCGACCTGATCGAGGCGCGCTCGTCCTCGGCCGACTCGCTCGGCCGGCCCGAGGCCTGGGCCGCCGACCGCGCCCGCATCGTGCGCGAACTGCTGGACGAGGGCGCGCCCACCCGCGCGCTGCGCATCGCCGAGGCCCACCACCTGAGCGAGGGCGCCGATTTCGCCGATCTCGAATGGCTGGCCGGCTTCATCGCGCTGCGCCGGCTTGACGATCCGGCCCGCGCGCTGGGGCATTTCCGCACCCTGCGCGCGGGCGTGACCTCGCCCATCAGCCTCGCGCGCGCCGGCTATTGGGAGGGGCGCGCGCTCGAGGCGATGGGCGACGCCGCCGCCGCCCGCGCGGCCTACACCTTCGCCGCCGACTACCAGACCGCCTATTACGGGCTGCTGGCGGCGCGGCGCGCGGGGCTGGCGATGCCGCCCGAACTGGCCGGCACCGCGCCCGAGCCCGCCCGCCCGGACTGGCGCCGCGCGCCCTTCGCGGGGTCGAGCGTGCTCGCCGCCGGCCTCGTGCTGCACGCCGCCGGCGACCTGCCGCTGGCGCGCCGCTTCGTGCTGCACCTGGCCGAGGGGCGGCCAACGGCCGAGATGCCGGCCTTCGCGGCACTGGCGCTGGAGCTTGACGACGCCAAGCTCGCGCTCGAGATCGCCAAGCTGGCGGCGGGCGGCGGGCTGATCCTGCCCGAGGCCTATTTTCCCGATGCCGCGATCGTGCCGCAGGGCCTCGCGGTCGACCGGCCGCTGGCGCTGGCCATCGCCCGCCGCGAAAGCGAGTTCGCCATCGAAGTGGTCAGCCCCGCCGGCGCGCGCGGGCTGATGCAGCTCATGCCCGGCACCGCGCAACTGGTGGCGCGCGAGACCGGCGCGCCTTACGACCTTGGCCGCCTGACCACCGATCCGGGCTACAACGCCCGCCTTGGCGCCGGCTATCTCGCGCGGCTTCGGGCGGAATTCGGCCCCTCGCTGGCGCTGGTGGCGGCGGGCTACAACGCCGGCCCGTCACGGCCGCGGGCGTGGATCGCCTCCCTGGGCGACCCGCGCAGCGTCTCGGTCGACGTGGTCGACTGGGTCGAATCCGTGCCCTTCGCCGAAACCCGCAACTATATCATGCGGGTGGCCGAGGCGGTGGCGATCTACCACGCGCGGCTGACCGGCACCGTGCCGGATATCGAGGCGCTGCTGCGCGGCGGCTGAGGCGCCGCGCCGTTCAGCCGGGCCGTTCAGCCGGGCCGTTCTTCAGCCGGGCCGTTCTTCAGCCGGGATCGACGACCGGCGCTGCGGTCGCGGCGGCGGGCACGCGCATCGCCGCCTCCTCGATGGCGACCAGGCGCGCGTCGTCGAGGTTGGCGATGGCGCGTGCGCACAGGTCGGCCACCTGACGGTTGGCCGAGGTTTCCCCCGGCATCAGCGCCCAGGACTGGCCCTCGACGAAGCCACGCTGCCGGAACGACGTTTCGGCAAGCATCTCGTCGCGCAGGGCGATGGCGTCGGGGGCGGCGGCGAAGTTCTCGACGCAGACAAGCGCCGCAAGCTCGTTGCGGGCGGCGGTCGCGGCCTCGGAGGCCATCTTGTCGGCGCTGCCGCCGGTCTTCCAGCCACCGTAGGAAAAGCCGATCACCATCGTCAGCACGGCGGCCCCCGCGGCGGTCCAGAACAGCGTGGTCTTGGTAGGCGCGAAATCCTTCATCGACTGGATGAAGCTCATGGATGGTCTCCTCATGGAATGAGATCGGAGGCGGCGAGTGCACCGGGTCGGACTCGCGGACGTCTCCCCGTTGATATGGGGGCGCGGCCGCGGTTTACCTAACGTTATTTCGCCCCCCCCCCGCACCGGCGGGGCCGGGGCCTCAGCCCTGAAGGGTGCGCACGCCGATCCCCTCGCCGCGGGCCTTCATCGCGGCCACCGCCGCGATCGCGCCGGCGGCGGTGGTGTAATAGGGGATGCGGTCGTGCAGCGCCACGGTGCGGATGTCGCGGCTGTCGGCCACCGCCTGCGCGCCCTCGGTGGTGTTCATCACCAGCGCGATCTCGTCGGATTTCAGCCGGTCGACGATGTTCGGCCGCCCCTCGTAAACCTTGTTGACGGCGGTGCAGGCCACCCCTTCGGCGGTCAGGAACGCGGCGGTGCCGCGGGTCGCCACGATCTCGAAGCCCATGGCGGCCAGCCCGCGCGCGGCCTCGGCCATGGCCGGGGTCTTGTCGGCGTCGCGGATCGACACGAACACCCGCCCGCCCTCGGGCAGCACCACGCCGGCGCCCATCTGCGCCTTGAGGAAGGCCAGCGGGAAGGTGCGATCCCAGCCCATCACCTCGCCGGTCGAGCGCATCTCGGGGCCGAGCAGGGTATCGACGCCGGGAAAGCGCGCGAACGGCAGCACCGCTTCCTTGACCGAGAACCACGGCGTGATCGGGTCGGCCAGCGTCATCGGATCGGCCAGCGGCAGCGGCGTGTCGGGGCCGACGCCTTCGGGATAGGGCGCGCGCAGCGGGAAGGCCGAAAGCGGCTCGCCCGCCATCAGCCGCGCGGCGATCGAGGCGATGGCGCTGTCGGTGGCCTTGGCCACGAACGGCACCGTGCGCGATGCGCGCGGGTTGACCTCGAGCACGAAGATGTCGCCGTTCTGCACCGCGAACTGCACGTTCATCAGCCCGACGACGCCCAGCGCGCGGGCCAGCGCCGCCGTCTGGGTGCGGATCTCGGCCACCACCTCGGGGGAGAGGGCGTGGGGCGGCAGGCAGCACGCGCTGTCGCCCGAATGCACCCCCGCCTCCTCGATATGTTCCATGATGCCGGCGACATGCACGTCTTGCCCGTCGCACAGAGCGTCGACATCGACCTCGGTCGCGCCGATCAGGTAGCTGTCGAGCAGCACCGGGCTGGTGCCGGAAACCACCACCGCCTCGCGGATGTAACGCTCCAGCCCGGCATCGTCGCGCACGATCTCCATCGCCCGCCCGCCCAGAACGTAGGACGGGCGCACCACCAGCGGATAGCCGATCCCGGCCGCGATCCGCATCGCCTCGTCGCGCGAGCGGGCAAGCCCGTTCACCGGCTGGCGCAGCCCGAGGCGGTTGAGCAATTGCTGAAAGCGTTCGCGGTCCTCGGCCAGGTCGATGGCGTCGGGGGTGGTGCCGAGGATCGGGATGCCCGCGTCCTTCAGCGCCTGCGCGAGTTTCAGGGGCGTCTGGCCGCCGAACTGCACGATCACCCCGTGCAGGGTGCCGCGCGATTGCTCGACCCGCAGGATTTCAAGCACGTGTTCCAGCGTCAGCGGCTCGAAATACAGCCGGTCCGAGGTGTCGTAGTCGGTGCTGACCGTCTCGGGGTTGCAGTTGATCATGATCGTCTCGTAGCCCGCGTCGGTCAGCGCGTAGCAGGCGTGGCAGCAGCAATAGTCGAACTCGATCCCCTGGCCGATCCGGTTCGGGCCGCCACCGAGGATGACCACCTTCTTGCGGTCGGACGGCCGCGCCTCGCATTCCGCCTCGCCCATCACCGGGGCCTCGTAGGTGGAATACATGTAGGGGGTCTGGGCCTCGAACTCGGCGGCGCAGGTGTCGATGCGCTTGAACTGCGCGTTCACGCCAAGCCGCCCGCGGGCGCGGCGCACCTGGCCCTCGTCGCGGCCGGTGAGCGCGGCGAGGCGGGCATCGGTGAAGCCCATCGCCTTGAGCCGCCGCAGCCCCTCGGGGTTGAGCGGCAGGCCGTCGCGGCGCACCGCCTCCTCGACCTCCACGATCTCGCGGATGCGGGCCAGAAACCACGGGTCGAACGCGGTCGCGGCCTGGATGTCGTCGTCCGACAGCCCGTGGCGCATCGCCTGCGCGATCAGCCGCAGCCGGTCGGGCGTCTGGGCGCTGAGCGCCTTGACCACCGCGGATTTCTCGGGCGCGCCGGGGATCTCGATCTCGTCGAAGCCGGTGAGCCCGGTTTCCATCGACGCCAGCGCCTTCTGCACCGATTCGTGGAAGCTGCGCCCGATCGCCATCGCCTCGCCCACCGATTTCATCGCGGTGGTCAGTTCCGCCTTCGCGCCGGGAAACTTCTCGAACGCGAAGCGCGGGATCTTGGTCACGACATAGTCGATGGCGGGCTCGAAGCTGGCCGGCGTCACGCGGGTGATGTCGTTGTCCAGTTCGTCCAGCGTGTAGCCCACCGCCAGCTTGGCCGCGATCTTGGCGATGGGAAAGCCGGTGGCCTTCGACGCCAGCGCGGACGAGCGCGACACCCGCGGGTTCATCTCGATCACCACCATGCGCCCGGTCTCGGGGTTCACGGCCCATTGCACGTTCGAACCGCCGGTTTCCACCCCGATCTCGCGCAGCACCGCGATAGAGGCAGAGCGCATCATCTGGTATTCCTTGTCGGTCAGCGTCAGCGCCGGGGCGACGGTGATCGAATCGCCGGTGTGCACGCCCATCGGATCGACGTTCTCGATGGAACACACGATGATGGCGTTGTCGGCGCGGTCGCGCACCACCTCCATCTCGAATTCCTTCCAGCCCAGAAGGCTTTCGTCGATCAGGATCTGGCCGGCGGGCGAGGCGTCGAGGCCCGAGCGGCACAGCGCCTCGTAATCGTCGCGGTTGTAGGCGACGCCGCCGCCGGTGCCGCCCAGCGTATAGGCCGGGCGGATGATCGCGGGCAGGCCGATGTCGTCCAGCGCGGCCAGCGCCTCGGCCACGCCGGCGACAAGGTCGCGCCGCCCGTCGGGGCGTTTCGGCGCGGTGACGATGGTGGCGCGCGGGTTCTCGAGGCCGATCCGCGTCATCGCCTCGCGAAACAGCTTGCGATCTTCTGCCATTTCGATGGCGGCGCGATTGGCGCCGATCAGCTCGACGTTGTACTTTTCCAACACGCCCATGTCGGCCAGCGCCAGCGCGGTGTTGAGCCCGGTCTGCCCGCCCATGGTCGGCAGCAGCGCGTCGGGGCGTTCGGCCTCGATGATCTTGGCGACCACCTCGGGGGTGATCGGCTCCACGTAGGTCGCATCCGCCAGGCCCGGGTCGGTCATGATCGTGGCGGGGTTGGAGTTCACGAGGATGACGCGAAAGCCCTCTTCGCGCAGCGCCTTGCACGCCTGGGCGCCGGAATAGTCGAACTCGCACGCCTGGCCGATGACGATCGGCCCCGCGCCGATGATCATGATCGAGCGGATGTCGGTTCTTTTCGGCATGCGGCGGCCCCCTTGGCGGTCACCGGGGCTTATAGTGAAGCGCGGCAGCGGTGCAAGGGGCGGGCGGCGCGCGCCGGGGCCGGCGTGGATTGAGTATTTGGACCAAGGTGAAGGGGCATGGGCTTTTCCTTGGGGCGGCGCTGTTGCATAGGGGCGGGCAAGGCCGTTGGAGGAAGAGATGCACGACATCCGCACGATCCGCGAGAACCCCGAGGCGTTCGATGCCGCGCTGGCGCGGCGCGGGCTGGCGGGCCTGTCGGGCGCGGTGCTGGCGGTGGACGATGCCCGCCGCGCCGCGATCCAGGCCGCCGAGACCGCCAAGGCCGAGCAGAACCGCGCCTCGAAGGAGGTCGGCGCCGCGAAGGCCACCGGCGACGAGGCCCGCTTCGAGGCGTTGCGCGCGCTGGTGGCCGCCAAGAAGGCCGAGGTGGCGGCGCTGGAGACAGAGGCGCGCGAGGCCGACGCGCGGCTGCGCGACATGCTGCTGGAAATTCCCAACACGCCGCTGCCCGACGTCCCCGACGGCCCGGACGAGGATGCCAACGTCGAGTTGTACCGCCGTGGCACCCCGCCCGCGTTCGACTTTGCCCCGAAGGAGCATTTCGAGATCGCGGGCGTGCAGCCGGGGATGGACTTCGCCACCGCCGCCAGACTTTCCGGCGCGCGCTTCGTGGTGCTGAAGGGCGCGGTGGCGCGCGTGCACCGGGCGCTGGCGCAGTTCATGCTGGACGTGCACACGACCGAAAACGGGCTGGCGGAAACCATCACCCCGGTGCTGGTGCGCGACGAGGCGATGGTGGGCACCGGGCAATTGCCGAAATTCGCCGAGGACAGCTATCGCACCACCAACGGCTGGTGGCTGATCCCCACCGCCGAGGTGACGCTGACCAATACAATGGCCGGCGAGATCGTCGACGGCGCCGCGCTGCCGATCCGGATGGTGGCGCACACGCAATGCTTCCGCTCCGAGGCCGGCAGCGCCGGCAAGGACACCACCGGCATGCTGCGCCAGCACCAGTTCGAGAAGGTCGAGATGGTGTCGATCACCGCGCCCGACCAAAGCCTGGCCGAGCACGCGCGCATGACCGCCTGCGCCGAGGGCATCCTCGACCGCCTCGGCCTTGCCTACCGCACCATCGTGCTGTGCACCGGCGACATGGGCTTCGGCGCGCAAAAGACCCACGACATCGAGGTGTGGCTGCCCGGCCAGGGGCGCTACCGCGAGATCTCGTCGGTGTCGGTGTGCGGCGATTTCCAGGCCCGGCGGATGAACGCGCGTTACCGTCCCGCCGGCGGCGGCAAGCCCGAATTCGTGCAAACGCTCAACGGCTCGGGCCTTGCGGTCGGGCGCTGCCTGATCGCGGTGCTGGAAAACGGCCAGCGCGCGGATGGCTCGGTGGTGCTGCCCGAGGCGCTGCGCCCGTGGCTGGGCGGGCGCGGCACGATCACGCCGGCGGGCGAGCTGGCCTGATCAGATCCCGGCGAAGCGGCCGTAAAGCCCGCCGGAAAAGATCAGCGGCGCCCCCTCGCGGTAGCACGCGCGCAGCACCCGGCCGACGACGATGGTGTGATCGCCGGCCGGGTAGGTGGCCGTGCGCGCGCATTCGAAGCGCGCCAGGCAGCCCGGCAGAAGCGGCACCCCCTCGGGCGACAGGCTGTGGCCGAGGTCGGGAAACCAGCCCTCGGGGCGGACGAAGGCGCGGCAGAGCGCGTGCTGATCCTCGCCCAGCACATGGATCGCGTAGTGGCCCGCCGCCACGAAGGCATCGTGCCGGCGCGAGGCGCGGGCGGGCGACCACAGCACCAGCGCCGGATCGAGCGAGACCGCGGCGAAGGAATTGGCGGTCAGCCCCAGCGGGCCGGCGGGGCCCTGGCAGGTGACCACCGTGATCCCGGTGGCGAAGCGGCCAAGGGCGGTGCGCAACGCGCGCTCGGTCGCGGGGCCGGGGGTGAAGGCGGTCTCGGTCATCGGCGCTCCTGAAGCATGTCGCGCAAGAGTGGGAACCGGTGTTGCGCTTTTCGGACATGCGAAATCAAAAGGGTCAGAGTGGGTCGCGTGAATGCGGATGAACGCGATCCGCTCTTGCGGTCGGGCGGGAACCTTGGGGCGCGACGCGGCGCGGTCAACCCTCAATCGAGGCGAAAGCGCTTGTCGCGGGCCGTGGCCCCCGAAACCAGCGCCAGCCGCGAGGGCGCGACCCCCAGCGCGCGCGCCACCAGCGCCTGCACCGCGGCGTTGGCGCGCCCGGCCTCGGGGCGGGCGGTGGTGCGCACCGAAAGGGTGCCGTCGTCGCGCAGGGCCACCGCGTCGTGCCCGGCGCCGGGGGTGACGTGCACCGCCAGCGTGGCACCGGGCTGGGCAAGGCGCGATAGCGTGCCGCGGGGCTGGCGCATGGGCGGGGTGGCTCCGGCGTGGTCGGCGCGATATTGTGCCGGCGACGGCAGAGAGGCAAGATGACGGTCGGATTCTATCATGACGAGCGCTGCCTGTGGCACCACGGCGGCAATTACGCGATGAACATGGCGGTCGGCGGCTTCGTGCAACCGCTGCCCGGCGGGCTGCCGGAAAACCCCGAAACCAAGCGCCGGCTGAAGAACCTGCTCGAGGTTTCGGGGCTGTGGCGCGAGATGGCGGTGCGCTCGGCCCCCGAGGCAAGCCGCGAGGAATTGCTGCGCGTTCACCCCGCCGCCTACCTCGACCGCTTCGCGGCGCTGTCGGCGGCCGGCGGGGGCGAACTTGGGCTGCGCGCGCCGTTCGGGCCCGGCGGCTTCGACATCGCCGCGCTGTCGGCGGGGCTGGCCACGGCGGCGCTGCGCGACGTGCTGGCCGGCGACGTCGCCCGCGCCTACGCCCTGTCGCGCCCGCCCGGCCACCATTGCCTGCCCGATTTCCCCAACGGCTATTGCCTGCTGGCCAACATCGCCGTGGCAATCGAGGTGGCGCTGGCCGAGGGACGGGCCGGCCGCATCGCGGTGGTCGACTGGGACGTGCACCACGGCAACGGCACCGAGGCGATCTTTCTCGACCGGCCCGAGGTGCTGACGATCTCGCTGCACCAGGAGCGCAACTATCCCCTCGACACCGGCGGTGCCGAGGTGCGCGGTATCGGCGCGGGGGCGGGTGCGAACCTCAACGTGCCCTTGCCGGCGGGCACCGGGCATTGCGGCTATCTGGCGGCGATGGAACGGATCGTGCGCCCCGCGCTCGACCGCTTCCGCCCCGACGCGATCGTGGTTGCCTGCGGCTACGACGCGGCGGCGGTCGACCCGCTGGGGCGGATGCTGGCCAGCGCCGCGACCTTCGCCGAGATGACCCGGGCGATGACGGCGGCGGCCGACGCGCTGTGCGGCGGCCGGCTGGTGCTGGTGCACGAGGGCGGCTATGCCGAGGCCTATGTGCCGTTCTGCGGTCACGCGGTGCTCGAGGTGCTGACCGGCAGCGCCCTGCATGTGCCCGACCCGATGGCCGAAACGCTGCAAGCGCGCCAGCCCGGGCCGGCCTTCGACGCCTTCGTCGACGGCTGGCTGGACGAGCTGTGCGCCCATTTTGCCACCGCGCCGTGACGCAGGCTCAGCCCGCCAGCCCGGTTTCCTCCAGCAATCCCAGGCGCTTGGCCTCGTAATAATAGCCGCGGGCATACCAGCCCAGCGCGGCGTCGCGGTCGCCGCGCGAAACCAGCCAGGCGCCGCGCAGGTATTTCACCGCGTAGCGCAGATTGGTTTCGGCATCGAGCAGCCCCTCGGGCGGGCCGTCATAGCCCATGCCGCGGGCGGTGTTGGGATGGATCTGCATCAGGCCCATGTAGGGGCCGTTGCGGGCGTGGGGCCTATGGGTGCTTTCGCGCACGATCACCCGCTGCACGAGATCGACGGGCACCTCGTAGCGATTGGCGTAGCGCTCGATCAGGCGGCGCAACTCGGGCGTCTCGTTGGGGTAGAGGGTGCTTGGCGATCTCCCGCGCGAGGCCACCTCGGCGCGGCCGCCGCAAGCGGCGACAAGCGAAGCGGCGGCCAGGGCCAGGAAGGAACGGCGGGCGAACGGGGCGGCGGGCATGGCGGATCCTGACAGGCGTGCCCCCTGCCTGCCGTGCCCGCGGCCCGCTGGCAAGGGCGGTGCGCGCCCATCGGCGCCGTCTTGCCGATGCGCGCCGCGCTTGACCTCGGGCGCGGGATTGCCGACACCTGCCGGCGACCGGGCGGCGACGGAGTGGTGGCGATGAACGAGGCGGTATCTCGGGGCGACGGGCCGGCGGCGCTGGCGTTCCTGCGGCGCCGCCGCTCGCACCCGGCGCGCAGCCTGCGCGCCCCGGCACCCGACCGCGCGGCGCTGTCGGCGATCCTCGAGGCCGGGCTGCGGGTGCCCGATCACGGCAAGCTCGAACCCTGGCGGCTGGTGGTGCTGGAAGCGCCGGCGCTGGCGCGGATGGCCGCCGCCGCCACCGCCCATGCCGAAGCCGCCGGGATCGAGCCCGAGCGCGCCGAAAAGGGCATCGCGCAGTTCCGCGACGGGGTGCTGGCGGTGGTCGTCGTCGCCTCACCGCGCGAGACCGACCGCATCCCCGAGGTCGAGCAGGTGCTTTCGGCCGGGGCGGTGTGCCTGTCGCTGCTCAACGCGGCGCTGGCGGCGGGCTGGGGCGCGTGCTGGCTGACCGGCTGGCCGGCGCACGACCGCGCCTTCGCCGCGCCCGCCTTCGCGCTTCAGCCGGCCGAGTTCGTGGCCGGGATCGTGCATATCGGCACCCCGGGCCCGACCCCGCCCGAGCGGCCGCGCCCCGACCCCGCGCGCGTTGTCACCTTCGCGACAGGCCCGGCGCAGTGATCGTGGGCGATTTCCTCAAGGCGCTGGCGCAGCTTGGCGACCGGCGCTTCCGCCGCGTGCTGTGGATCGGGCTGGGCCTGACGCTGGCGCTGCTGGTGGCCGTCTACGCCGCCTTCCTGGGCGTCATCGAATGGCTGACGCCCGAGGCGCTGGTGCTGCCCTGGGTGGGCGAGGTGGGCGGCCTCGACACGTTGCTGTCGGTGGCCTCGGGGGTGGTGATGCTGGCCGCGTCGGTGTTCCTGATGGTGCCGGTGGCCTCGGCCTTCACCGGCCTCTACCTCGAAGAGGTGGCCGACGCGGTCGAGGCGCGCCACTATCCCCACCTGCCCCCGGCCCCGCACCTGCCGCTGTGGGAGGCGTTGGTCGACAGCGTGAACTTCTTCGCGCTGCTGGTGTTCGTGAACGTGATCGCGCTGGCGTTCTACGCCTTCGCCGGGCCGCTGATCCCGGTGGTGTTCTGGGCGGTGAACGGGCTGCTGCTGGGGCGGGAATATTTCATGCTCGCCGCCATGCGCCGGCTTGGCCGCAAGCAGGCGAAGGCGCTGTTGCGGCGCAACCGGCTGCGGGTGTGGGTGGCGGGCACGCTGATGGCGGCGCCGCTGTCGGTGCCGGTGGTCAACCTGCTGGTGCCGGTGCTGGGGGCCGCGACCTTCACCCACCTCTACCATCGGCTGGCGTCGCCGCGGGCGGGCCCATCCGGTTGAAGATGTCGATGTCGCGCACCGAGATCGCGCCCGACACTATCACCGCGCAGGCCGGCACCCACACCGCCACCGCGATGAGGGTGGTCACCCGCAGCTTGCGCTTCAGCCCGGCCTCGACCGGCGCCGACGACGGCGTGCCCGGCACCACCTCGCCGGCCTCGCCCTGGGTGCGGGTGCGCCACGGCAGCACCATGAACAGCACCGCGAACCAGATCATCGCGAGCAGCACGATCGCGGCGGTGATCGTCATCGCGCCTGCTCCAGTTCCACCAGCGTGCCGGTGAAATCCCTGGGGTGCAGGAACAGCACCGGCAGGCCGTGCGCGCCGATCTTCGGCGCGCCGTCGCCCAGCACCCGGGCGCCGGTTGCGGCAAGCCGGTCGCGCGCGGCGAGGATGTCGTCAACCTCGTAGCAGATGTGGTGGATGCCGCCGGCGGGGTTCCTGGCCAGGAACGCGGCGATGGGCGAGCCCTCGCCCAGCGGATGCAGCAATTCGATCTTGGTGTTGGGCAGGGTCACGAACACCACGGTGACGCCGTGGTCGGGTTCGTCCTGCGGCGGACCGACCTCGGCGCCCAGCGTGTCGCGATATAGCGCCGCCGCCGCCTCGAGGTCGGGCACCGCGATGGCGACGTGGTTGAGACGTCCGATCATTCCGCGCTCCTTCATCCGCTGGCGGGGTTATGGCGGCAGCCGCCCGTCAGGGCAAGGCCCGGCGCCCCGCCGCGTCAGGCCGCCGGCCGGCCGCCCGCCGCGCGCGCGGGCACGAGTTGCTGCACCACGCCCACCGTCACCAGATAGAGGCTTGTCGCCACCAGGCCCCAGTGCGCCCAGCTTGCCGGGTCGAACTCGACCCAGGCGGCCCAGCCGGCGAAGAAGGTCCAGCCCAGCGCCACCGGCAGCGACACCGCCCGCCAGCGCAGCGTGCGCACCGGGTGGATGAACTTGAGCGGCATGAACATCGCCGCGGCCAGCGCGATCACGATGCCCAGCATCACCCAGAACGCCGGCTGCACCGCGAAGAATACCAGCACCACCATGTTCCAGCACCCCGGAAAGCCGCAAAACGAATTGTCGGCGGTCTTCATGCGGGTGTCGGCGAAGTAGAGCGCGCTGGCGAAGGTGATGACGATGATCGCGAACCACCCGGTCCAGCCCGGCAGCAGGTCGGACTTGAACAGCGCGAAGGCGGGAATGAAGACATAGGTGAGGTAGTCGATGATCAGGTCGAGCAGCACACCGTCGATCTGCGGGGCGTTGCGCTTGACCTCGAAGTGGCGCGCGAGCGGGCCGTCGAAACCGTCGACCGCGAAGGCCACCACCAGCCACAGGAACATCAGGCTCCACGCGCCCACCGCCGCCTCGAGCATCGCGAGCATCGCGAAGACGGCGCCGGTCGCGGTGAAAAGGTGAACCAGGAATGCCTGCAGGCGCGGCGTCATGGCCCTGTCATGACCCATCGTCACGCCCGGGGCAACCGTGCAGTCAGCCCGCGGCGATGGTTTCGACGGTCAGCGCGCCGTTGGTGTAGACGCAGATATCGGCCGCGATCGCCATCGCGCGGCGCGCGATCGCCTCGGCGTCGAGATCGCCCTCGACCAGCGCCCGCGCGGCGGCCAGCGCATACATCCCGCCCGAGCCGATGGCGGCGACGTCGTGTTCGGGTTCGAGCACGTCGCCCGCGCCGGTGACGACGAAAAGCCCGGTGCCGTCGGTGACGATCAGCATCGCCTCGAGCTTCTGGAGATACTTGTCGGTGCGCCAGTCCTTGGCGAGGTCGACGCAGGCGCGCTGCAACTGCCCCGGCGCGGCCTCGAGCTTGGCTTCCAGCCGTTCGAGCAGCGCGAAGGCGTCGGCGGTCGAGCCGGCGAAGCCCGCCACCACCGCGTGCCCGCCCGGCGCCAGGCGGCGGACCTTGCGCGCGGTGCCCTTGATCACCGTCTGCCCGAGGCTGACCTGCCCGTCGCCGGCGACCACGACGCGCCCGCCCTTGCGCACCGCAAGGATGGTGGTGCCGTGCCAGCCGGGGAAGGTATCGGACATGGGATCTTCCTCTGGCCGGAGGCGGGGGGCGCTGCCCCCCGCACCCCCCGGAGTATTTTAGGAACGATGAAGGGCGATCAGAGCGCCGAGTCGATCCAGCTTTGCAGCGCCGCCTTGGGCGCGGCGCCGACCTTGTTCGACACCGGCTTGCCGTCCTTGAACAGGAACAGCGTGGGGATGCCCCGCACGCCCATCTGCGCCGGCAGCGACGGGTTGTCGTCGACGTTGACCTTCACGATCTTGACCTTGCCGGCATAAAGCTCGGACAATTCCTCGAGCGCGGGGCCGATCTGCTTGCACGGCCCGCACCATTCGGCCCAGAAATCGACGACGACCGGAACGGGCGAGTTGCGCACTTCGGCGTCGAAGGTCGCGTCGGTGACGGCTTGGGTGGCCATTTCATTCTCCTGTCTGGTTCGGGGGGAACGTATGGAGCCGCCCGCCCCGGGTCAAGACGGGGCGACTGCGGACCATGCCCGCCTCACGAGATCGGGAGGCAGGCGCATCAGCCGCGCCGGCCCGGTCCAGACCAGCGCGGTTTCGATGCGGCGGCCGGGAAAGGCGGCGGCCAGCGCCGCGTCATAGGCGCCCATCTGGCGCAGCAACCCCTCGGGCACCGCCTCGGGGGTGGCGGGCACGACGCGGTTCGACTTGAAGTCGGCGGCCAGCACCCGATCGGGGGCGATCACCAGCCGGTCGATGGTGCCGAGGATCGGGGCGGCGGCGATCTCGACCTCGGCCAGCGTGCCGGGGGCGAAGAGGAAGGCCAGTTCGGGCGCGGCCAGCACGCGCTCGGCCTCCGCCAGCAGGGCGGCGGCGTCGGGGCCGCCAAGCGCCGCGGCCAGCGCCGGCCAGGCGGCGCGGGGCTGCGCCGGCAGGTGTTCGAGCAGGCGGTGCAGCAAGGTGCCGCGGGCCAGCGCGGCGGCGGTGTTGCCGGGGTCGTCGCCCCCCTCGCCCGGCAGCGCCTTGGCGCCGCCGAGCGCCGAGGGCGACAGCGGCTGCGGCGGGCGGGGCGCGGCCGGCGCCGGGGCGCGCAGCCATCCGGGCAGCGGCGGGGCGGCGGTGCCGGGATCGGGCGCGGCCGGTTCGGGCGCGGGCCAGGGGTGGGCCGACAGGCGCAGGCCGGGGCCGGCGGGGGTTTCCAGCGCCACCGCGCCGGCCGCGTCCATCGCGCCGGCCAGCCGCGCGTGCCAGCTTTCCAGCCCGTCGCCGGTGTCGCCCGCGGCGCAGAGGATCAGCCAGCATTCCGCCCGCGTCGCCGCAACGTAGAGCAGGCGCGCGTTCTCTTCGTCGATGCGCGCGGCAAGGTCGGCCATGGCGGCGGCCACGACGCCGGGCGCCTCGGCCGCGGGCGGGCGCCACAGCGCCACCCCGCCCGGGCCGGCCACCACCGCGTCCCGGGGCGCCAGGCCGCGCTTCTGGGTCTCGGGCAGGATCACCACCGGCGCCTCGAGCCCCTTGGCGCCGTGCACCGTCATCACCCGGATCACCCGGCCCGAGGTGTCGGCGCTGCGCTTGACCTCGGCATCGCCGGCGGCGAACCACGCCAGGAAGCCGGTCAGCCCCGGCACCTCGGTGCGCTCATACGCCAGCGCCTGCGCGAGCAGCGCGTCGATCCCGTCCTCGGCCTCGGGGCCAAGCCGCGCCAGCAGCCGGCGGCGGCCGTCGTGGCGCACCAGCAGCCGCTCGATCAACTCGTAGGGGCGGAGGAAATCGGCCTGGTCGCGCAGGTCTTCCAGCACCGCGCGGGCCGGGTCGTCGCCCCCGCGCAGGGCCTGCCACAGGTAGCCGGGGCGCCCGTGGGCAAGGCGGAACAGCGCATCCTCCGACCACCCGAACAGCGGCGAGCGCAGGGCGGCGGCCAGCGACAGGTCGTCCTCGGGCGTGGCCAGCACCGCCAGCACCGCGACGATGTCGCGCACCGCCAGTTCGGCGCCAAGCTGCATCACGTCGGCCCCCGCGATCGGCAGGCCGGCGGCCTTGCAGGCGCGGATGATCTCGTGGAACAGCCGGCGGCGGCGCTGCACCAGGATCATCACGTCGCCCGGGCGCAGCGGGCGGGGGCCGTCGCGGGTGGGAATCGCGGTGCCCTCGGCCAGAAGCCGGGCGATCTCGCCCGCGATCATCCCCGCCAGCGCGGCCTCGGCGTCGTCCGGTCCGGGCAGGTCGACCGGATCGAACCATGCGCCGTGGTCGGGTTCGGGCGCTTTCGGCACCGGCGGCCACAGGTCGACCCGGCCGGGCAGGTCGGCCTGGAAGGCCAGATGGCGCACCTCGCCCCCCAGCCCGCCGCCCTGCCCCGCGGCGAAGGCCGCGTCGACCAGCCGCAGCACCGGCTCGGCCGAGCGGAACGAATATTCAAGCACCATCTCCTGAAGCCGCACCCCGACGGCGGCCAGACGGTCGCGAAAGGCCGCCTGCATCCGGTCGAAGGCGCGCAGGTCGGCGCCCTGGAAGGAATAGATCGACTGCTTCTTGTCGCCCACCACGAAGATCGTGCGCTCGCCCCGGCGGGCGTCGTCGCGGGCGCTGTCGCCGGCGGTGAATTCCTGCGCCAGCAGTTCGATCACCCGCCATTGCTCGGGGCTGGTGTCCTGCGCCTCGTCCACGAGGATGTGGTCGATGCCGCCGTCGAGCCGGTAAAGCACCCACGCCGCCACCGAGGGTTCGGACAGAAGGCGCCGGGCGCGGCGGATCAGGTCGTCGAAATCCAGCCAGCCGCGGGCGGCCTTGGCGGCATCGTAGCGGGCAAGGAAGGCGCGCGCGAAGGCGTGCAGCGCGTCGGTGCGGCGGGCCGCGGCCAGCGCCAGCCGCAGCGGGCGGGCGGCCTCGATCCGGGCCATCAGCGCCTCCAGCGCGTCAACCAGCGCCGGCGGCAGGCCGGCGCGGGTGGCCCTGGTGGGGAACGCGCCGGTCTTGGCGCCGAAGGGGGCGGCGGCGGTCGCGCCGTAAAGCAGCACCCCCTCCAGCGCCGGCAGGTCGTCGACCCCGGGCACCGGCCCCAGCGCCTTGAGCCGCGCCGCCGCCTTCGCGTCGTTGGCCGAACCCGCGGCCAGCGCCGGCACGAGATCGGCCAGCAGCGCGCCCTCGGTGCCGGTGAAGGCGCGCGCCTCCAGCGTCGCCTCGTCGAAGCCCGCCGGCAGGCCGAACAGCGCCCACAGCCCCGCGTCGTCGGCCTCGGGCGGGATGCCGTCGCGGTGGCGCAGGATCTCGTCGGTCAGGCGGGCAAGGTCGCTGTCGGCAAGGTAACGCGCGACATTGTCCACCGCCGCCGCCTCGGGGCCGTCGCCGCCGGCCATCGCCTCGACGATGTCGGCGCGCAGGTTGGCGGCGGTGCGGGCGTCAAGCTCGGTGAAGGCGGGGGTCACCCCGGCCTCGAGCGGGAAGCGGCGCAGCAGCGCGGCGCAGAACGAGTGGATCGTCTGGATACGCAGCCCGCCCGGGGTTTCGATGGCGCGCGCGAACAGCCGCCGCGCGGCGCGCAGCACGTCGGCGCCGGGCGCCCCCTCGACCCCCAGCGCGGCCAGCGCCGCGACCAGCTCGGCGTCGCCCAGCATCGCCCATTCGCCCAGCCGGCGGAACAGGCGGTTCTGCATCTCGGCGGCGGCGGCGCGGGTGTAGGTCAGGCACAGGATGTTCTGAGGCGCGACACCGGCCAGCAGCAGCCGCGCCACGCGGTCGGTCAGCACCCGGGTCTTGCCCGAGCCGGCGTTGGCCGAAAGCCAGGTCGAGGCGGTGGGATCGGCCGCCTGCACCTGCCGCTCGGAGGCCGCGTCACGCGCCGCCATCGCCGCCCCCCTGCCCCACCGGCTGCACCGCGGCGACGTCGCTCAGCGCCCATTCGCCGAACCGCGACAGGTGGTCGTAATCGGTCGTCTCGCGGGTTGAAAACAGCGCCCGGCGCGCGGCATAGCCCTGTTGCCGGCGGCCATAGGCGGCGATCAGGCGCGCAAAGCTGTCCCACACGGCGGCGATGTCGTCGGGGGAAAGCTCGGTCGCCACCTCGGTGCCTCCCCCGCCCAGCCCGACATAGGTGATCCGCGCCACCGGGCGCGGCCCGAGGGCGGCAAAGCCGCCGCGCACCGCCATCGCGGCCTCCAGCAGCAATTGCTTGTCGAACTGCGCCTGTTGCTTCCTGGAGGGCGGCGTGCCGGTCTTGTAGTCGAGGATGTGCAGCGCGCCGTCCGGCAGTTCGTCGATCCGGTCGGGCCGCGCGGTCAGGCGAAAGCCGTCGGGCAGGGTGACGGCGCCCTTGTGCTCCCACAGCACCGGGGTGCCGTCGCGCGCGGCCTCGCAGGCCACGAACCACGCCGCCACCCGTGCCAGCCGCGCCTGCCACAGCCGCCGGGCGGCGGGCCAGGGCACGCTTGCGGCCAGTTCCGCCGCCGCGATGCGCAGCAGCAGCGCCTCGGCCGCGGCCCGTTCGGCCTCGGTGCCCAGCGGCCCGCGTTCGGCCACGAAGCGCGCCATGATCCCGTGCACCACGATGCCGCGCAGGCGCGGGTCGGGCACCGGGCGCAGCGGGTCGAGCGGGTGCAGCGCCAGCACCCGGCGGGCATAGACCGCGTAGGGGTCGCGGATCAGGCGGGCGATCTCGGTCACCGGCAACTCGCGCGGGCGGGCGGCCGGCGGCGGCGCGGGGGCGGGGCGCGGGGCGGCGGGCACCGGCTGCCAGTCGGCCTCGAGCGCGGCGGCAAGCTCGAGCCAGCGGCGCCCGGCCGCGCGCATCGCCGCCAGCGCCTCGGGGCCGCCCTGCGGCTTGAGCCCGCCCATCAGGTTCACCAGCCGGTTCAGCCATCGCGAGGGCACGGTTTCCGACTCGGCATCGCGCAGCGCGCGGCTCAGCACCACCTCCGGCGCGTTCACCGCCTGCTGGAAATCGTGCGCCGACAGGCCCACCTGCCGCTCGGGCAGGCGCAGCCCGGCCTCGGCGCGCATGCGGCGGTTCAGCCACGGGTCGGGCGCGGGCAGCGGCGGCCAGATGCCATCGTTCAGCCCGGCCAGGATCACCACCTCGGCGCCCTGCACCCGCGCCTCGAGCGTGCCCCAGATCAGCACCGCGGGGTGCGGCAGCGCCGCCTCGCGCACCGCCGGGGCGGCGGCCAGCACCGAATCGAGCAGCGCGGCCGCGTCGGCCGCATCCAGCGGGCCGGCGTGGGGCGCCTCGGCCTGAAGCGCCTCGATCGCGGCGGCGGCGGCGACGCCGGCGGCCTCGTCCCACAACGCGCCCGCGCCTGCCGTGCCGGCCCCGGCCGCAAGCCGTTCGGCCAGCGCGCGGATCGCGGCGACGTGGTCGGCGGCACCCTCGGCGGGCGCCGGCAGGTCGGCCAGCACCCCCGCCAGCCACGCCGCCCAGTCCGCGCGCCCCGCGGCCTCGTGGCGGGCGGCCCAGGCGGCCAGCGCGGCGGCGTCGGGAAAGGCCGGGCCGTGGCGGCGCAGGTGCAGCTCCAGCTCTCGCGTGTGCAGCAGGTGCGGGCCGCGTCCCGCGCCCGAGTGGCAAAGCGGATGCTTGAGCAGCCCAAGCAGCGCCTCGATCGTCACCGCCCGGTGGCGCAGCGCCGCGACCTGGCGCAGGAACCGGCCCGGCGCGCTCAGCGCCAGCGGCCGGCCGCCGCTGTCGTCGGGCAGGATGCCCCAGCGGTCGAGCGCGGCGGTCACCTGCCGGCTCAGCACCCGGTCGGGGGTGATCAGCGCGACGGTCCTGCCCTCGTCGACCGCGCGGCGCATCCGCAGCGCCACCGCCAGCGCCTCGGCCCGCGGGCCGGGCGCCTCGATCAGTGCCATGGCGTCGGTGGCGCGGCCCAGGTCGCGCAGGCCCGGCCCCTCGTCCATCCAGCGGTCGGTCACCGGGGCCGGGCGCAGCGCGACCGACACAAGCCGCGCCCGCGCGGGCACCGGCGCCGCGGTGCCGTGCCACGGGCGCACCGCCTCGGGCCCCGCGTCCAGCGCCCGCAGCAGCCGGCGGAACCGGGCTTGCGGGTGGTCTTCGGCTTCCAGCGGGTCGTCCAGCGCGGCCCAGGCCTCGGGCGGCATGTCGAAGTCGTAGCCCGGCAGGATCACCGCGCCCCGCGGCAGCCGCGCCACCGCCGCCAGCAACAGCGCCGTCGCCCCGCGCGAGCCGGTCGAGCCGGCGACGATCACCGCGCCGTCGGGCGGCGCCTGCCGCCACAGCCGCCCCAGCCGCTCGGCGGTGGCGCGCAGCCGCCGCTCGGGGCCCGCGCCCAGCGCGTCGGCGGCGAAACCGGCGGCGATGTCGAGGAAGGCGCGCGCGCGCTGCCAATGCTCGGCATGGGAGCCGAGGTCGAGCGCGGCCAGCGCCCCGGCGGCCACCCCCTCGCCCTCCATCTCGTCCAGCAGGCGGGCCAGGCTTTCGGCGAGGTCGAACACCGCCGCGCGGGGCGCGAGGCCCGGCTCGGCCGCGATCAGCGCGCCGACCAGGCGGGCCAGTTCCAGCCGCCGGCGCAGCGGCGGCACCGGCGGCGGCAGGTCGGGGTGGGGGAAGAGGTCGGGCAGGTCGGCCACCAGGCCCAGGCGCGGCAGCAGCGCCGGCCCGCCGGCGGCCAGCCCCGCGCGCACCCGGTCGCGCATCCGCGCCGAGGTCAGCAGCACGCGCACCCGGGCCAGCGCCTCGGGTGGGCCGGCGGCGAAGCGGGCGCGCAGGCCGGCCACCACTTCGGCCGGGAAATCGGCGCCGGGCGGGACGGCGTAAAGGCCGGCAAGCGGCGCGCTCATGGCGCCGCCGGCAGCGCGCGCACGCCCGCGAGGCCCGCCGCCGCCAGCCGCGCCACGAGGCCCGCGGGCGCGGCGATGGTGGCCAGGCGCGCCTCGTCGTCGTCGCCGGCGGGGGCGAGCGCGATCTCGATCGCCCCCGGCGGGCGCAGCCGGGCCAGCCGGTCGGGCCATTCGACCAGGCAAAGCGCGGTGGCGAAAGCCTCGGCCAGGCCCAGCTCCTCTGCCTCGTCGGGCGCCGAAAGGCGGTAGAGGTCGGCGTGCCAGACCTCGAGCGGGCCGGCGGCGTAGGTCTGCACCAGGGTGAAGGTGGGCGAGGGGATATCCTCGTCCGGGCAGGCCGCCATCGCCAGGCGGTGCCGGATCAGCGCCCGCGCGAGATGCGACTTGCCGGCGCCGATCGGGCCCGACAGCAGCACGCTGTCGCCCGCGCCCAGCGCCTCGGCCAGCCACGCGCCCAGCGCCGCCGTCGCCGCGGGCGTGGCCAGCGCAAGGCGCAGCGTGGCGGCGGGCGCGGGCGAAGCGGGCGCGGGCGAAGCGGGCGCGGGCGAAGCGGGGGAGGGCGAAGCGGGCGCCGTCGCGGACGACATCGGCGGCGGCGCCGGGGGCGTGCCGCGGTGCCGGCCGGGTTCCCCGCCGAGCGGCAGCGCAGACGGTTCCGCCGGCCCCTGCGCCGCGGTGCGAGGCATCGGGCGGGGGGGCGATCCGGGGGGCGGTTGCGACGACGACATGGCCCACCTTCGCGCGCGGCCCGGCCGCGCGCAAGGCTGCAACCGCGCGACGGATGACGCCGCCCGGCGCCGCCGCCGACCCCGAGATCAGCGCCCCGGGGCGGCCCGCGGCGCCCTGCGCGCATCGGATTCGGACGCGGACGCGGCGATGGCGACGGGCGCGGCGTCGGCGGACGCCGGCGTGCCCCGGCCGGCGGGCCAATCGCCGGCATCACCTTCCGGTTCCGGCGCGGCGGAAGCGGCCGGCGCGGTCCCGGTATCGTCCGCCGGCGCCAAGGAAGCGGCCGGCGCGGTGCGGGCCCGGGACCGGACGTCGGCCGGCGTGGCAATCCCGCGGTCAGTGGACGCGGCACCGGCATCGCCGGCCGCTATGGGCGCGGCTGCCGGTGCCGGCGTGCGCCCGGCGGCGTCCGACGGCGCGGCCCTGCCGCCGTCAAGGGGAATGGCATCGGCATGCACGGCCATTTCCCCGGTGGCGGCCGGGGTGACCGCAGCCGTCGCGCCACCGGGCACGGCGGGCCGCCCCCCGGCGGGGACCAGCACGGATGGCGCCGGCGCGTCGGCATCGGGCGCCTTCGCGCGCGCGACCTCGGGAAACTCGTGGAACTCGACCATCGCCGCGCCGCCGCGCAGCCGCCGGAAGCGGCACTCGATCGTCGCCCCGCCGTCGCCCGGGCGCGGAACCCGGGCCGAGAACTCTTCCGCCTCGCTGCCGGCGGCAAGGAACGCCCGCGCCCGGTGCCACAAGGCCTCGGCCCGGATCGCCGCAAACCAGTGGCCGACCGCGGCCTCGGCGGTGACCTCGCCCAGCGCCGAGGCGGGATCGACCCCCCAGAGCCGCGCATAGGCGGCGTTGGCCATGACCAGCACGCCGGCCACCGAGAACACCGCCACCGCGGCATCGAGCCGGTCGATCACCGCCTGGCCGGTGTCGAGATCGGCGCGGAAGCGGCGTGCCAGCGCGATCTCGGCGCTGACGTCGTCGATCAGGAACGCCACCGCCCCGTCGGCATGGGGCCGGCCGGTGACGCGGTAGGTCAGCCCCGAGGGCAACGACCAGGTTTCCTGGAACTGCCCCGAAGCCGCCGCCTTCTCGAGGTCGGCCACCTGCCGGCGCCAGCTTCGATAATCGCGCGGCTCGGGCATCATCCGCGCCTCGCGCAGCCGGTCGAAGAAATCGTTGAGGGTCGGGCGCGCGGCCAGGAAATCGGCCGGCAGCGTCGTCAGATCGGTCAGCGCCGGGTTGAACAGCGCCAGCCGCCGCCCCTCGTCGAAGATCGCGAGGCCGGTGGACAGATGCGCGAACGTCCGGGTGAGGGTGCGCACGAACTTGCGCAGCGCGGTTTCGGCCTTGTGCGCGGCATCGGCCGGCAGCGCGAAATGCAGCGTGCCGCCGTCGTCGGCATCGCGCACGACATGGTCGAACCACGCCACCCCGGCACCGTGCAAGTCGGCCCGCAGCCGCGCCGACGGCGCCGCGCCGGCGAACAGCGCCGGCAGCGGCCAGGTCAGCGTGTCGCGCCCCGGGTGCATCGCGCCGGCAAGGTCGAGATAGGCGCGGTTGGCCCAGATCACCGCCTCGCCGTCGTCTTCGTCGTCGCCATCGTCGCCGTCGGACGCGGCGCCTTCCGGGGCCGCGGTGCGCCAGACCGGCAGCGGCAGCGCCTCGACCACCGCGCGCAGCGTCGCGCGTTCGGCCTCGAGCGCGGAATGGGCGAGCCGGTCGACCGCGAGGCGCGCACCCTCCGCCTCGGGCGCGACCAGCGCGAGGCGCGCCAGCCCGCCGCGCCATTCGCCGCGCAGGTGCATCACCGGCGGGCGCATCGACACCATGTCGATCCGCCCGTCTTCCGCCAGCCGGCCCAGCGCCGCCGCCACGCCGGGAAACTGCGGTGCGAGATGGGCGAGCAGGCGCGCGAGGTCCGACCCCGCGCCGGGACAATCGCGCAGAAGCGCGCGGGCGGCGTCGGTGGCGTCGACCAGGTCTTCGTCGTCGAACAGGAAGACGGTGTTTTCCTCGGCGGTGGCGAACAGGTCGGCGTCGCGCCGGCCCTCGACCTGAAGCCGCAGCGCGCCCATCACCAGCAGCGCCGCCAGCGCCGACAGCACCGACACCGACACCACCACGACCCCGAGCATCAATCCCGACATGCAACCCCCGCCACGGGCGGGGACATTCCCCGCCCCACGACCCTGACTCGTCTCGGTTAACGGGCGGTTAAGCCGCTAGCGGGAAAGCGCGACCTCGAACACGGTGTCGGCCCAGCCGGTGAGGGTGTCGCGCACCCGGATGCCGACGCGCGCGACGCCCTCGGGAATCGCGACCCCGGAAAGCGAGCGGGTGAACGGCTGCTCGGCCTCGTGCGGGTGGAGCAGTTCGCGGTAGCCGAGGCTGGTGCCGTCGGGCGCGACCACCTCCCAGCCGTCGGCGTAATGTTCCCACCCGGTATCGTCATGGCGCACGGTGACGTCGAAGCGCCAGCCTGCGGGCGAGGGCGTCGCGGTGACGGCCACCACCTCGGGCGGCGAGGCGGCGGCGGGGCCGGCGAGAAGCGCCGCAACGGCGGCGGCGAGGGCTGCGATGCGAACCATGGCGCCAGCATGCCGCCTCGGGCGCCGTCGCTCAACCGCGATTGCCGGTTGCACCCGGGTAAAATTGGTTATAATATATTACCAATAGCGCGAGGACACCCCATGCACCAGCCCGCCCCCGATCCGGCCATCCTGTCTTGCAAGGCCGAGGTGGTGGCCCGCCTGCGCGCCGCCCTGCCCCGCGACACGGTGATCGACGACCCGGTGGAACTGCGCGCCTACGAATGCGACGCGCTGACCGCCTATCGCTGTCCGCCGCTGGCGGTGGTGCTGCCCGGCTCGACCGCCGAGGTGTCGGCGGCCTTGCGCATCTGCCACGAGATGGGCGTCAAGGTGGTGCCGCGCGGCTCGGGCACGTCGCTGGCCGGTGGCGCGCTGCCCACGGCCGATTCGGTGATCCTGGGCGTGGCGCGGATGAACAGGGTTCTGGAAACCGACCTGCCGGGCCGCGCGATCCGGGTCGAGACCGGGCGCACCAACCTGTCGGTGACCGGCGCGGTCGAGGCGGAAGGCTTTTTCTACGCCCCCGACCCGTCGTCGCAACTGGCCTGCGCGATCGCGGGCAACATCGCGATGAACTCGGGCGGGGCGCATTGCCTGAAATACGGCGTGACCACGAACAACCTGCTGGGCGTGACGCTGGTGAAGATGGACGGCACCGTGGTCGAGATCGGCGGGCCGTGGATGGAGGCGCCGGGGCTGGACCTGCTGGGGGTGATCTGCGGCTCGGAAGGGCAGTTGGGCGTTGTGACCGAGGCGTGGCTGCGGGTGCTGCCGAAGCCCGAGGGGGCGCGGCCGATGCTGATGGCGTTCGGCGCCAACGAGGTTGCCGGCGCGTGCGTGGCCGACATCATCCGCGCCGGCGTGCTGCCGGTGGCGATCGAGTTCATGGACCGCCCCTGCATCCGCGCCTGCGAGGCGTTCGCGCACGCCGGCTATCCCGATTGCGAGGCGCTGCTGATCGTCGAGGTCGAGGGCTCGGAGGCCGAGATCGACGAGCAGATCGGCCTGATCCGCCAGATCGCCGCCCGCCACGACCCGCAGGAGATGCGCGAGGCCCGCGACGGCGACGAGGCGGCGCGGATCTGGCTGGGCCGCAAGTCGGCGTTCGGGGCGATGGGGCAGATCAACGACTACATGTGCCTCGACGGCACGATCCCGGTCTCGAGCCTGCCCCACGTGCTGCGCCGGATCGGCGAGATGAGCGCGGACTTCGGGCTGGAGGTTGCCAACGTGTTCCACGCCGGCGACGGCAACATGCACCCGCTGATCCTGTTCGACGCCAACAAGCCGGGCGACCTGGAGCTGTGCGAGGCGTTCGGCGCCGAGATCCTGAAGCTGTGCGTCGAGGTCGGCGGCTGTCTGACCGGCGAGCACGGGGTGGGGGTGGAAAAGCGCGACCTGATGACGGTGCAGTTCACGCCCGCCGATCTCGAGGCGCAGATGCGCGTCAAGGACGTGTTCGACCCGGGCTGGCTGCTGAACCCGGCCAAGGTGTTCCCGCTCGAGGCCAGCGCGGGGCGGCGGGTGGCGTAGGGAGCGCTGCCCCCGTCCCCCCAAGGGGGGGCGCTGCCCCCGTCGCCCGTGCCGGGCGACCCCCCCGGAGTATTTGTGCCAAGATGAAGGGCAAGGGATGATCGAGCCACGCGACGAGGCGGACCTGGCCGAGGCGGTGCGGGCGGCGGCGGGGCTGCTGGTGGTGCAGGGCGGCGGCACGCGGGCGATGGGCGCGCCGGTGGCGGGCGAGGTTCTGTCGGTGGCGGGCCTGTCGGGCATCGTCGCCTACGAGCCCGGGGCGCTGACGCTGGTCGCGCGGGCCGGCACGCCGCTGGCCGAGGTCGAGGCGGCGCTGGCCGCCGAGGGCCAGCGGCTGGCGTTCGAGCCGATGGACCATCGCGGATTGCTGGGCACGGACGGGGTTCCGACGCTGGGCGGGGTGGTGGCGGCCAATGTCTCGGGGCCGCGGCGGGTGCAGGTGGGCGCGTGCCGCGACTTCTGCCTGGGCGTGCGCTTTGTCGACGGCACCGGGGCGGTGGTCAGGAACGGCGGGCGAGTGATGAAGAACGTCACCGGCTACGACCTGGTGCGGCTGATGGCGGGATCGTGGGGCACGCTGGGAGTGCTGAGCGAGGTGGCGCTGAAGGTGCTGCCGGCGCCCGGCGCGGCGGCGACGCTGGTGCTGCGGGGGCTGGACGACGCCGCCGCGGTGGCGGCGATGGCGCGCGCGCTGGGCTCTCCCTACGAGGTGAGCGGGGCGGCGCACTGGCCCGGCGAGGGCACCTTCCTGCGGATCGAGGGGCTGGCGGCCTCGGTCGCCTATCGCGCCGGGCGGCTGGCGGAAATGTTCCCCGGCGCCGAGGTGGAGAACGATGCCGGGGCGGTGGCCGCGCGCTGGCGCCGGGTGCGCGACGTGGCCCCCTTCCACGCCCGCGCCGGCGACGTCTGGCGGCTGTCGCTGCGGGCCCGCGACGCGGCCGGGATCGCCGCGCGCACCGGGGGGCAGGTGCTGTACGACTGGGGCGGCGGGCTGGTGTGGGTGCTGGTCGCGGAAGGCTGCGACCTGCGCGCGCGGCTGGGGGCGTTCGCGGGCCACGCGACGCTGGTGCGCGCCGCCCCCGAGACCCGGGCGCGGATCGCGCCGTTCCCGCCCGAGCCGGCGGCGGTCGCGGCGCTGGGCCACGGGCTGCGGGCGAAGTTCGACCCCCGCGGCATCCTCAATCCCGGCCTCATGGGGGCTGCGCCATGATGAGGCCGGTGCCGCGTGCCGGGCTGACCGGCCTGAAAACCTGCTTCGGAGCCTGAGCCATGCAGACCCGTTTCACCGAAGCGCAATTGCGCGACCCCGGCATCGCGCGCGCCAACGAGATCCTGCGCGCCTGCGTGCATTGCGGCTTCTGCACCGCTACCTGCCCCACCTATCAGGTGCTGGGCGACGAACTGGACAGCCCGCGCGGGCGCATCTACCTGATCAAGGAGATGCTCGAGAACGGCCGGCCGGCCGACGAGAAGACCGTGCGCCACATCGACCGCTGCCTGTCGTGCCTGGCGTGCATGACGACCTGCCCCTCGGGCGTGCATTACATGCACCTGGTCGACCACGCCCGCGAGCACATCGAAAAGACCTGGCGCCGTCCGGCGGGCGAGCGGGCGCTGCGCTGGCTGCTGGCGCGCGTCCTGCCCTATCCCGGCCGCTTCCGGCTGGCGCTGCTGGGCGCGAAGATCGGGCGCCCCTTCGCGCGCCTCATGCCCGACCCGCGGCTGCGCGCGATGCTCGAGATGGCGCCGGCCAAGATCCCCCCGGTCAGCCGCAACGACGCCCCCCAGACCTTCCCGGCGCAGGGCGAACGCCGGATGCGGGTGGCGCTGATGACCGGCTGCGCGCAGCGCGCGCTCGACACCGACATCAACGACGCCACCATCCGCCTGCTGACCCGGCTGGGCGCCGAGGTGGTGGTGGCCAGGGGCGCGGGCTGCTGCGGCGCGCTGACCCACCACATGGGCAAGACCGCGGAAAGCCACGCCACCGCCGCGCGCAACATCCGCGCCTGGGTGGCCGAGGCCAACGGCGGCGGGCTTGACGCGATCGTGATCAACACCTCGGGCTGCGGCACCACGGTGAAGGACTACGGCCACATGTTCCGCACCACGCCGCTGGCGGAGGAGGCTGCGCAGGTGGCGGCGCTTGCGCGCGACGTGACCGAGGTGCTGCGCGACCTCGGCCTGCCCGAGGGTGGCGGCGCGCCGCGGCTGCGGGTGGGCTACCACGCCGCCTGCTCGCTCCAGCATGGCCAGAAGATCCGCGACCTGCCGAAAAGCCTGCTGCGCCGCGCCGGGTTCGAGGTGGTGGAGCCCGCCGACGCGCATCTGTGCTGCGGCTCGGCCGGCACCTACAACCTGATGCAGCCCGCGATCTCGGGGCAGTTGAAGGCGCGCAAGGTGGAGACGCTGGAAGCGCAGGCGCCCGAGGTGATCGCCGCCGGCAACATCGGCTGCATGATCCAGATCGGCTCGGGCACCGCGGTGCCGGTGGTGCACACGGTCGAGTTGCTTGACTGGGCCACCGGCGGGCCCAAGCCGCCCAAGCTTACCTGACTTCGGCCACATTCCCGCCCCGGCCCGCCCCTAGCCTGCTGCGCGATGACAGGCGGAGGCGACGGCATGGGCATGGGGCTACGCGCGGCAATCCTGGCTTTGGCGATGGCGGCGGCGGGCGGCCCCGGCGGCGCGGCCGAGCCGGTGTTGCAGGCGCTTCAGGACGGCGACGACGGGCGCGGCTGGATGGCGGTCGGGCGGCTGGAACTGGACGGGCGGGGGTTCTGCACCGCCACCCTGATCGCCCCCGACCAGGTGCTGACGGCGGCGCATTGCCTGTACGACAAGGCCACCGGCGCGCGGTTCGACCCGACGTCGATCACCTTCCTCGCCGGCTGGCGCAACGGCCGCGCCGAGGCCTACCGCGACGTCGTCGCGGCCGCGACGCTGCCGGGCTACGTTTTCGCCGACGACGGCGCGCTCGAGCGGGTGGCCAACGACCTTGCGCTGCTGCGGCTTGACCGGCCGATCCGGCTGCCCTCGATCGCGCCCTTCGCGGTGGCGGGCGCGGCCGCCACCGGCGCGTCGGTGGGGGTGGTGTCCTACGCCCGCGACCGCGCCGAGGCGCCCTCGCTGCAGGAAACCTGCCTGGTGCTGGCGCATCAGGCGGCGGTGCAGGTGCTGTCGTGCAGCGTCGATTTCGGGGCCTCGGGGGCGCCGGTGTTCACGATGTCGGGCGGCGCGCCGCGGATCGTGGCGGTGGTCTCGGCCAAGGCCACGATGGCGAACCGGCCGGTGGCGCTGGGCACCGGGCAGCTTGACCGCATCGCCCATCTGCAGGCCGAGCTTGCCACCGGCGGCGATGCCTTCCACCGCCCCGGCGCGGCCGTAAGGACGCTGAGCCGGACCGAGGCCCAGGCCGGCACCGGGGCGCGGTTCGTGCGGCCGTAAGGTGCCGCGGCGCGTCCGCGCTGCAAGGATTTCAACACGTTGCAAGGCGGTGTCGACGGTCAGGCGGTTGATCCGCCCGGCCCGGCCGAGCCGGTGCGCGCCACAGACGCGCTCGATTCAAACGCCCGCAACTCGAACGCCCGCAACTCGAACGCCCGCAACCGCCACGAACCGGGCCGCGGTTTCGCGCGGCCCGGTCGGTTTCAACCGATTGCGCCGGTCACTCGGCGCGGTATTCCGGCGGAATGAAGGCAAGGTCTTCGTGCTCGCCGCCCATCGCCATGTGGCACGCCGCGCAGCCCTCGACGGTGCCGTCCACCGCCCCGCCGGTCTGCATCAGCACCGCGCCGTCGGCCCCGACCGAGGTATAGATCCAGTCGTTGGTGTCGGGCGAGGTGCCGGCGGCAACCTTTTCCATCACGAACAGGGTTTCGAGATAGGCCTGCCCGTCGGGCCAGATCGAGAACGTCGGCTTGGCGATGACACCGCCGACCGGAAAGCTGTCGATGTCCTCGAACTTGCCGTAGGCTTCGGCGCCGATCGCGTTCACGTGGTTGTTGGCGAAACGCTCGCCATGGGTGAACGAGACATAGGGCGTCGCGGCGAAGTTGGTCCAGGTGGCGAAGTCGCCCGCCGCCTCGACATTGCCGTCCGACCAGTTGGCAAGGATCACCGAGGCGCCGTCGCTGCCGGCATCGGCCGACTGCTCGCCGTTGACGATGCAGTCATAAAGCGCGCGCAGTTCGCCGTCGGTGACGTCCGGCACCGGCGCGCTCGCGGCGCAGGCACCGCACGGGTTGGCCGCGGCGCACGGGTTGGCTGCGGCGCAGGGGTTGGCCGCCGCACAGGGGTTGGCCGCGGCGCAGGGGTTGCAGGCCGCCGCCTGCTGCAGGCGCGGAACATAGCAGCCGGTGGCCACCGCGGGCGTCGCCGCACCGCAGGGGTTGCACGGGTTGCACGCAGCCGCCGCCGCACACGGGTTGGCCGCCGCACAGGGGTTGGCCGCCACGCAGGGGTTGGCCGCCGCACACGGGTTGGCCGCCGCGCAGGGGTTGGCCGGGGCGCATTGCGCCGCCGCCGCCGGCACGAAGGCAAGCTGGTCGCTGACCATGCCGGTCACCCCCGCCGCGCCGAACGCGAGGCTCAGCGGGATCACGGTGCCGGTCATCAGCGCCTTGCGGATAGATCTCATGTCTTTCTCCCATCTACGTCCGCGGGCTGGCTTGCGGCCAGCCCGGCGGCACGTTCGGATCCGGTTTCGGGCGTGGCCCGCCTCAGCTGCACGCGGCCGCTGCGGCGCAGGGGTTGGCCGCCGCACACGGGTTGGCCGCCGCACACGGGTTGCAGGCCGCCGCCACCGCGCAGGGATTGGCAGCCGCGCACGGATTGGCTGCCGCGCAGGGATTGGCCGCCGCGCAGGGGTTGCAGGCCGCCGCGGTCTTCATCGCGGTATCGGCGCAGGCCGCCGCGCAGGGGTTGGCCGGGGCGCATTGCGCCGCCGCCGCCGGCACGAAGGCAAGCTGGCCGCTGACCATGCCGGGCATCCCCGCCGCGCCGAAGGCGAGGCTCAGCGGAATCACGGTGCCGGTCATCAGCGTCTTGCGGATCGATTTCATGTCTTTCTCCCAATCTGGTCCACTGACCGGTCTGGCGCCGGCTCCCTGGGACGATTCAACCTGGTGCGGGAGGACTTCCCGTCTCACCCGCAAGTTACTTCGCATTACGACCGGCAAAGGTTACACCCGGAGGGCGACAAAACCGACAAGGCGCGACCGGGGGGGGAAACGTGGCAGGCCAAAAAGTGACACCGCTCGCGCCGAACGGGGCCGCGGCCCCGCGCCGGAAGCCCGCCGACCCCCGCGACCTCGACGCGCTGATGGCCGCCTCGCAGGCCGGCGACGGTGCCGCCTATCGCGCGCTGCTGATCTGGGTGTCGTCGCACCTGCGCGGGCTGGTGTGGGTGCGAGCACCCTACCTGCCGCGCGAGGATGTCGAGGATATCGTGCAGGACATCCTGATGTCGCTGCATCTTGCCCGCGACACCTGGGATCCGTCGCGCCCGTTCCGCCCGTGGCTGGCCACGATCGCGCGCAACCGGATGGCCGACCACGCCCGCCGCTACGGCCGCCGCGTGGCCATCGCGCTGGAAATTGTGGATATCGACGAAACCTTTTGCGACGACGCAACGAATAACCACGCAGACAAGGTGGTGAACTTTCTCGCGGTGCGCGACGCGATCCAGGCCCTGCCGCCGTCCGAAAAGGCGGCGGTGAACCTGCTGAGGCTGCGTCAGATGACGCTGGCCGAGGCGGCCGAGGCCAGCGGAACGTCCGTTGCCGCGCTCAAGATCGCCATCCACCGCGCCACGAAACGTCTGCGGGGATTGCTGAGCGATGGCCACGGAGACCGAGACACGCGCCCTGATTGACCGCCTTGCCGCGGCGCCCGAACCGGTGCGCCCGATCGCCCCGCCGATGCACCGGGCCGCGCTGTGGCTGGCGCTGTCGCTGCCGATAACCGGGGCCTTGGTGCTGGCGATGACGCCGCGCGCCGACCTGGCGCTGAAACTTGCCGAAAGCCGCTTCGTGCTCGAACAGGCCGGCGCGCTGGTGACCGCGATCGCCGCGGCGGCGGCGGCCTTCGCGATGGTGGTGCCGGGGCTGTCGCGGCGCTGGGCCGCATTCGGGCTGGCGCCGGCCGCGGCCTGGGTGCTGACGCTCGGGGCCGGCTGCGTGTCCGACCTGGCGCGCTCGGGGCGCGAGGGCCTGGCGCTGGGGGCCGACGCGATGTGCCTGCCCTATATCGCCATGATCGGGATGGCGCCGGCGGCGTTGCTGGTCGCGATGCTGCGCCGCGGCGCGCCGACCGCGCCGCGCGGGGCGCTGTTTCTGGCGATGCTGGCGGCGGCGGCGATGGGAAATTTCGGTCTGCGCTTCTTTCATGAACAGGACGCGGGGCTTATGGTGCTGGTGTGGCAGTTCGGAAGCGTTCTGCTGCTGGCATCGCTGGGCGGGCTGTGCGGCCCGCATGTGCTGTGCTGGCGGCACCGCAGCGCCTGAGGGGACCGATGACATCACTGACCGACAAGATCGAGGCCGAGTTCGCCGCGGTGACCGTGCGCCGCATCGAGCGGATGCTGGCCGCCGCCGACGAGATCGCGGAATGCTACCGGGTGTTGCGCAAGGGCGGGCTCAACGTCGTGGGCGAGGTGCTGAAGGGCCAGGGCCAGTTCGTCCAGCTCGACCACTATCCCAAGGGCGACATCTACGACCCCGAGACCCATTCGCAATTCTACTACCACGCCCACCGGCCGGGCGAGCACGGGCATTTCCACCTGTTCCTGCGTGCCAGGGGGATGCCGCCCGCCGCCCGCCCGGTGGCCGATGCCGCGGGGCGCGACTGGCCCATCGGCGACAAGGCGCTGGCCCACCTGGTGGCGATCTCGATGGACAAGGCGGGCTATCCGATCAAGCTGTTCACCACCAACCGCTGGGTAACCGGCGAGACGTGGTATCCCGGCCCCCAGGTGCAGGCGATGGTGGATTTCTTCGAGATCGACCACGCCTATCCGTCGTGGCCGACGAACCGCTGGGCGACCGCGATGGTGCGGCTGTTCCGGCCCCAGATCCGCGCCCTGATCGCCGAGCGCGACCTCGAGTTCGAGCGTCAGCGCGCCCGCCACCCCGGCGTGGACATCTACGAGGAAAAGTCGGTCGAGGTGCTGAGCGAGGTCGAGATCGACGTCGACGCCCAGACCGCGCGCCTGCGCAAGCTGGCGCAGGCGGCGGTCGACTGAGGCCGGGCCGGCCGCCGGGGGGGCCGGCCGCAGCCTGCCTGGCGCATCAGCGCGCGCCGTTGCGCGCCGGCACCCACGCCACCGCGGCGCGGTAAAGGTGCCACGTCGCGTGGCCCAGCACCGGCAGCACCACCACCAGCCCGAGGAACGCCGGCACGCTGGCCACCGCCAGCGACAGCGCCACGATCGCGCCCCACGCCGCCACCGGGCCGGGATTTGCCCGCGCCACGCGCACCGAGGTCGCGACCGCCAGCGGCACCCCCACCCGACGGTCGATCACCATCGGGAAGGCCACCAGCGAGGTGACCAGCACCACGCCCGCCAGCACCGCGCCCACGGCGATGCCGGCCACGATCATCTCCCAGCCCGCGGGCGTGGTCAGCACCTGCCTTGCGAAGGCCGCGACCGAGGCCGGCACCTCGGGGCCCAGCGTGGCGCGCCAGATCGCGTCGGCCAGGAACAGCCACAGCGTGAAGATCCCCAGCAGCCCGACGCCCAGCACCAGCGCCGGCCCCACCGCATGGGCGCGCAACGCGTGCAGCGCGGCGCCCCAGCCCGCGGCCTCGCCACGCTCGCGCCGGCGGCTGATCTCGTACAGCGCGATCCCCGCCACCGGACCGATCAGCGCGAAGCCCGCGGCCAGCGGGAACAGCAGCGCCAGAAGATTGCCGTGGAACGCCGCGACGCTCAGCACCACCCCGAGGATGGGATAGATCGCGGCCAGGAACAGCACGTCGCTGCGCACCGCCGCGAAATCGGCCAGGCCCCGGCGCAATGCCTCGCCGAGGTGGCCGGCGCCGATCCGGCGCACCTGCGGGACGGCGGCGGCCTCGGTGCCGCCCAGTGCGCCGCCAGCCTCGGCCAGCGTGTCGCCGGCCCCCGCCAGCGCCCGCGCGCCCCACGAAAGGGGATTTCCGATTGTGTCGGTCATGATGTCCTCCCGCTCAAAGGGTCTTGCCCGGGAAGCTTCCCGGTGCGGCAAGCCTAACAGCCATGCCCGCCCAACCGGGGTCACGATGCCACGATAACGGCGTGATCGGCTGCCCGCCGCCGACGGCGTCAGGCCAGGGCCGCCTCCAGCACCGTGATCCAGCTTCGCCCGTAACGGCGCGCGTCGTGCAGCGCGAAGCCCGCGGGCGGGGCCTGCGGTGCGGCTTCCTCCCACACCACCAGCGCGCCGGGCGCGACCCAGCCGCCGGCCAGCGCCGAGGCCAGCGCCGTCGCGCCCAGGCCGCGCCCGTAGGGCGGATCGAGGAACACCAGCGTATAGGGCGCGCCGCGGTTGGCGCCCATCGCGGTGGCGTCGCGCCGCCACACGTCGGCCTGCCCCATCGCGCGCATCCGCTCGATGTTGGTGCGGATCAGCGCCCGCGCCGCCGCGCCGTCGTCGACCAGCGCCACCCGCGCCGCGCCGCGCGACAGCGCCTCGAGCCCCATCGCCCCGGTGCCCGCGAACAGATCCAGCACCCGCGCGCCCGCCACCCGGTCGCCCCCCGGCCACGCGGCAAGGCGGTTGAACACCGCCTCGCGCACCCGGTCGGGGGTGGGGCGCAGCGCCGCCGCCGCGTCGCCCTCGCCCACCTCGGCCAGCCTCAGCCCCCGCGCGCTGCCCCCGACGATCCGCACCGCGCTCAGGCCAGAAGCGACTTGAGGTCGGTCGCCGGGTCGGCCACCTTCGCGGGATCGGCGCTGCGGCCCATGTCGAGCAGCCGCTTGGCCACCAGGTAGGAGCGCGAATCGTTGATCGCGTCGACCGCGATCAGGCGATCGCCGACGTAGTACCAGAACGCCACCTGCGGCGCGGCGCCGTCGGCCGGCGTGGGGCCCGGGCGGATCACCACCCGCTCGTAGCCGGTCGACAGCCCGGCGATCTGGAACCGCGCGTCGTACTGGTCCGACCAGAACCACGGCAGCGGCGCGTAATGGCTGTCCTGCCCGAGGATGTTGTCGGCCACGCATTCGGCCTGCTCGATGGCGTTCTGCACGCTTTCGAGGCGGACGCGCCCGCCCCGGAACGGAAACGAGGCGCAATCGCCGGCGGCCCAGATCGTCGGGTCCGAGGTCTGGCCGCGGTCGTCGGTGGCGATGCCGTTGTCCAGCGCCAGGCCGGCCGCGGCGGCCAGCGTCGTCTCGGGCTCGACCCCGATGCCGACGATGGCGAAATCGGCCGCCAGGTGGCGCCCGTCGGCCAGCTCGGCGCCGCTCACCCGGCCGCCCGCGTCGGCGGTCAGCCGCGCCAGCCCGGTGCCTTCGAGGATCTCGACACCGTGTGCGCGGTGCAGGGCGCGGAAATAATCCGCCACCTCGGGCGCCGCCACCCGCCCGAGGATGCGCGGCGCCGCTTCCAGCACCACCACCGACAGCCCGAGGCCCGCCGCCACCGCCGCCGCCTCGAGGCCGATGTAGCCGCCGCCGACGATCAGCACCCGCCGGCCGGCCACGAACTCGGGCGCCATCGCGTCGACGTCGGCCAGCGTGCGGATGCAATGCACCCCGGCCAGGCCGCCCCCCGCCGCGGCCGGCAGCCGCCGCGGCCGCGCCCCGGTGGCCAGCACGAGGTGGTCGTAGGCCAGCGCCTCGCCATCGTCGAGGTGCACCCGCCGCGCGGCGCGGTCGATCGCCGTCGCCCGCGTGCCCCGGCGCAGGGCGATGTCGTTCTCGGCATAGAAGCTTTCGGCGCGCAGCGTCAGCCGCTCGAGGTCCATCTTGCCCTTGAGGTAGTCCTTGGACAGCGGCGGGCGCTGGTAGGGGGCCACCGGCTCGTCGCCGATCAGGGTGATGGCACCGCGATGCCCGCGCGCGCGCAGCCGTGCCACCGCCGCCACCCCGGCCTGTCCCGCACCGACCACGACCACCGCCGACCCGCTGCCGTCCATCGGCGTCTCCCCCTGCATTCCGTTTCGGGCCGGGCTGGCCGAACCCGCGGGCGGAGCCTATATCCTGCGCACGAGGAAACGCAACGCGCGAGGGAATGAGATGACGATTTCGGTTGGAGACCGGCTACCCCAGGCGACACTGCGCCGCATCGGCGACGACGGCCCCGAGCCGGTCGAGCTTTCGGCCCTGACCGCGGGGCGCAAGGTGGTGCTGTTCGCGGTGCCCGGCGCCTTCACCCCCACCTGCCATTCGGCCCATGTGCCGAGTTTCATCCGCACCCGCGACGCCTTCGCCGAAAAGGGCGTGGACGAGATATTGTGCGTCGCCGTCAACGACCCGTTCGTGATGAAGGCGTGGGGCGAGGCGACCGGCGCCACCGCGGCCGGCATCACCATGCTGTCGGACGCCGACAGCAGCTTCACCACCGCCATCGGCATGGCGTTCGACGCGCCGCCGGCGGGGCTGCTGGCGCGCTCGAAACGCTATGCGATGCTGGTCGAGGATGGCGTGGTCAGGGTTCTGAACGTCGAGGCCGGCCCCGGGGTGTGCGAAGCCTCGGCCGGCGAGGGGCTGCTCGCGGCGATGTAGGCCGGGGCGCCGCCTCACACCTCCAGCGGCGTGCCGTCGTGGGACAGGAAGGCGCCGCTGGTGTCCGGGCCCAATGCGTCGAGGCGGGCGGCGAGGCCCGCCACCGCCTCGTCCACGCCGATGCTGGCCCGCGTGCCGCCCATGTCGGTGCGCACCCAGCCCGGGTGATAGATGCCCACCGCGATCCCCTCCGGCGCCAGGTCCCGCGCGAGGTTGCGCCCGAGGTTGATCGCCGCCGCCTTCGATGCGCGGTAGACCAGCGAGCCGCCCGGCGCCCGCGCGTTCGACCCCATCGCCGAAGCGATGATCGCGATCCGTGGCCGCGTGCCCGCGCGCAGGTTCGGCAACAGCGCCTGAACGCTCAGGAATACCCCGGTGACGTTGACCGCGAACCCCCGCGCCCAATGCTCGGCGGTCAGTTCGGCCAATGCCAGCCCCTTGTCGGGATAGACGCCGGCGTTGCACACCAGCCCGTCCAGCGGCCGGCCCGCCAGCCGCGCGGCCAGCGCCTCGTGGCTGGCGGGATCGGCCACGTCGAGCGGCTGCCAGTCGATCCCCTCGGCCGGCGCCGGCGCGGCGCCGCGGTGGGTGGCGGTCACCGCGTGGCCCGCCGCCGCGAGATTCAGCGCCAGGCCGTGGCCGATGCCCCGGCTGGCCCCGGTGATCAGGTATCTCATGGCACCCCCTCAGTTGGCCTTGCGGGTGGGCACGAACGGCAACGGCGCCACCGGCACCCCCTCTTCGATCAGCGCCTTCGCGTCGGCCGGCCGCGTCTCGCCCCAGATCGAGCGCTCGGGCGCCTCGCCGGCATGGATCGCGCGGGCCTCGGCGGCGAAGTTCATGCCGACGTAGTCGGAGTTCGCCTCGACATGGGCACGCAGCGCGGCCAGCTTGCGCTCGATCTCGGTCGCGGGGGCCAGCGGGCGCGCGGGTTCCGAAGCGCGTTCGGTGGCGGCCTTGCGTGCCGGGCGCACCGGCGGCGCCATCAAAGCCTTGGTCACCGCGCTGTCGCCGCACTCCGGGCAGGCAAGACGGCCGGCCGTCGCCAGCCGTTCGAACGCCTCGGCCGATTGGAACCAGCTTTCGAACGCATGGTCCCGGCCGCATTTCAGGGCATATCGGATCATCGCGCGCACCGCATCGTTGCCCCTGTCAGATATCGCTTCCACGGCGGGAATCAATCCCGTAGCCCTTGAACTGGAACAAGTCGCGACCATTCTGTCGGGCGAAGGGAATCGCCCATGCCGCACAACAACACCAACGCCCCGGCCCCCCGCCCCGAGGTGCTGACCCGCCCCAAGCTCGAGGGCGGCAGGCGTTTCGTCATGCACACCGAGTTCCAGGCCGCCGGCGACCAGCCGCAGGCCATCGCCGAACTGACCGAGGCGATCGCGGCGGGCGAACGCAACCAGGTTCTGCTCGGCGCCACCGGCACCGGCAAGACCTTCACCATGGCCCGCGTGATCGAGGAAACCCAGCGCCCGGCCATCATCCTTGCCCCCAACAAGACGCTCGCCGCCCAGCTTTACGGCGAATTCAAGGGCTTCTTCCCCGAGAACTCGGTCGAATACTTCATCAGCTACTACGATTACTACCAGCCCGAGGCCTATGTCGCGCGCACCGACACCTATATCGAGAAGGAATCGCAGATCAACGAACAGATCGACCGGATGCGCCACTCGGCCACCCGCGCGCTGCTGGAGCGTGACGACGTGATCATCGTGGCCTCGGTGTCGTGCATCTACGGCATCGGCAGTGTCGAGACCTATTCGGCGATGACCCAGGACATGGAGGTGGGCAAGCCCTACGACCAGCGCGCGGTGATCGCCGACCTCGTGGCCCAGCAATACCGCCGCAACGACGCCGCCTTCCAGCGCGGCAGCTTCCGGGTGCGCGGCGACGTGCTGGAACTGTGGCCCGCCCACCTCGAAGACCGCGCCTGGCGGTTCTCGTTCTTCGGCGACGAGCTGGAATCGATCGTCGAGTTCGACCCGCTGACCGGCGCCAGGACCGACAGCTTCGAGCGTATCCGCGTCTACGCCAATTCCCACTACGTCACCCCGCGCCCGACGCTGAAACAGGCCATCGCGGGGATCAAGGCCGAACTGCGCCAGCGCCTCGACCAACTGGTGGCCGAGGGCAAGCTGCTCGAGGCCCAGCGGCTGGAACAGCGCACCGCGTTCGACCTCGAGATGCTCGAGGCGACGGGGGTGTGCAACGGCATCGAGAACTATTCGCGCTACCTCACCGGCCGCGCCCCGGGCGAGCCGCCGCCGACGCTGTTCGAGTTCATCCCCGACAACGCCATCGTCTTCGCCGACGAATCCCACGTCAGCGTGCCGCAGATCGGCGGCATGTATCGCGGCGACTACCGGCGCAAGTTCACCCTGGCCGAGCACGGGTTCCGCCTGCCCTCGTGCATGGACAACCGCCCGCTGAAGTTCGAGGAATGGGACGCGATGCGCCCGCAATCGGTGTTCGTCAGCGCCACCCCCTCGGCGTGGGAGATCGAGCAGGCGGGCGGCGTCTTCGTCGAGCAGGTGATCCGCCCCACCGGCCTCGTCGACCCGCAGGTCGAGATCCGCCCGGTCTCGATGCAGGTCGACGACCTGCTGGACGAGGTGCGGCGCGTGGCGGCGGCCGGGCTGCGCACGCTGGTCACCACGCTGACCAAGCGCATGGCCGAGGATCTGACCGAATACCTGCACGAGCAGGGCATCCGCGTGCGCTACATGCACAGCGATATCGACACGATCGAGCGCATCGAGATCCTGCGCGACCTGCGCCTTGGCGCCTTCGACGTGCTGATCGGCATCAACCTGCTGCGCGAGGGGCTGGATATTCCCGAATGTGGCCTGGTGGCGATCCTCGATGCCGACAAGGAGGGGTTCCTGCGTTCCGAAACCTCGCTGATCCAGACCATCGGGCGGGCGGCGCGCAACGCCGACGGGCGGGTGATCATGTATGCCGACCGGATCACCGGCAGCATGGAACGCGCCATCGCCGAGACCGACCGGCGCCGCGAAAAGCAGGTGGCCTACAACCTCGCCCACGGGATCACCCCGCAGACCATCCGCAAGAACGTCGACGACGTGCTGTCGGGCCTGTGGCAGGGCGACACCGACATGGCGCGGGTCACGGCGAAGGTCGACAAGCCGCTGGTCGGCGCCAATCTGGCGGCCCATCTCGACGGGCTGCGCACGGCGATGCGCAAGGCGGCCGAGAACCTCGAGTTCGAGGAGGCCGCGCGCCTGCGCGACGAGGTGCGACGGCTGGAAGCGGTGGAACTGGCCATCGCCGACGACCCGCTGGCGCGGCAATCGGCGATCGAGGCGGCCGGCGCCGAGGCGGTCCGGGGCCGCAGCACGGCGGGGCGCCCGGGGCAACGGGGCGGGAAGGCGAGAAGGGGGCGGTAGGGGGCTGGCTTGGCTGGCTTAACCCTCCCTTAACCGAGTCGCGGCAACCTTGCCGGCATGCGCAACCTGAATTCGCCCCTCTCGCCCGACGTCTGGTTGAAGGATCTCTTCGCCTCCAAGGCGGTGCAGGAGGGCGCGGTGATCCGCCGCAAGGCCCGCGATATCGAACGCTTCGCGGGGATGGAGCGGTTCATGGCCGAGGTCAACCGCCGCGGCTACCAGGTGGCCGAGAACTCCGGCCAGATCGTGATCTTCTGCAACCGCGCGCCGGTGCGCTGGCTGACCCGTCCGTGAGCGCGCCGGCCCCGCTTTCTTTAAAAGAAAGCGGTCCGAAATCCTTTCAGGATTTCGGCGTCGCGCTACCCGGACCCGTCCCGCAACACCGCCCCGGCGAGGTAGAGCGAGCCGCAGATCAGCACCCGCGCCCGGGGTGCTGCGCGGGCGATGGCCGCCACCGCCTCGGCCACGCCCCCGGCCTCGGAGGCCGCGATGCCGGCGGCGCGGGCGGCGGCGGCGGTCTCGGCGGCGGGCAGGGTCGCTTCGCTGTCGGTCACGTCGACTGCGTGCAGGTGCACCGCGTGGCCCGCCAGCGGCCGCAGGAACCCGCCCACGTCCTTGGTGTTCAGCATCCCGCACACCAGATGCGTCGGGCGCGGGGGCATTTCGGCCAGCACCGCCGCCAGCGCCTCGCCCGCCGCCGGGTTGTGGCCGCCGTCGAGCCAGATCTCGGCCCCCGGCGCCGCCGCCACCAGCGGGCCGGCGCGCAGCCGCTGCATCCGCGCCGGCCACTCGGCCCGCACCATCGCCGCCTCGCACACCGCCTCGCCCGCGCCCAGCGCCCGCAACGCGGCCAGCGCCGCGCCGGCGTTGGCGATCTGATGCGGGCCAGGCAGCGCCGGCAGCGGCAGGTCGAGCAGCCCGCGCTCGTCCTGGAACACCAGCCGGCCGCGTTCCTGCCACACCTGCCAGTGCTGGCCGTGCACCTGTAGCGGCACGCCCAGCCGCGCCGCCCGCGCCTCGATCACCGCCAGCGCGGCCTCGTCCTGCGGGCCGACCACGCAGGGCACCCCGCGCTTGAGGATGCCGGCCTTCTCGGCGGCAATCTCGGGCAGCGTCTCGCCCAGGTAGTGCTGATGGTCGAGCGATACCGGCGTGATCACGCACAGCGCCGGCCGCGCCACCACGTTGGTGGCGTCCAGCCGCCCGCCCAGCCCGACCTCGAGCAGCGTCCAGTCCGCCGGCACCCGCGCGAAAGCCAGGAACGCCGCGGCGGTGGTGATCTCGAAGAAGGTGATCGGCGCGCCGGCGTTCGCGGCCTCGGCCTCTTCCAGCAGCGCCGCCAGCGCGCCCTCGTCGATCAGCGCCCCGGCAAGGCGGATGCGTTCGTGGAACCGCGCCAGGTGCGGCGAGGTATAGGCGTGGCACAATGCGCCCGCCCCTTCCAGCCCGGCGCGAAGCATCGCCAGGGTCGAGCCCTTGCCGTTGGTGCCGGCGATATGCACCACGCCGGGCAGCGCCGCCTCGGGGTGGCCGAGTGCCGCCAGCAGCCGCTCGATCCGGCCCAGCGTGAGGTCGATCACCCGCGGGTGCAGCGACGTCAGCCGCTCGAGGATGACGTCCGAGGCCGGCGCGCTCACCCCTTCGCGACGGGTTTGGCGGCCTCGGGCGCGGGCGCGGCGGGCGCGGGCGCGGCGGGCGCGGGATCGGCGGTGGCCGCGTCAGCGGGCGGCGGCGGCGGCGGCGCGGGTTCGGCCGCCGGGCCGGGCGCGGGCAGGTCGCCCTTCACCGCCGGCGGCTGGCCGGTCAGCATCCGCACGATGGTGATCAGCTCGTCACGCAGCTTCTTGCGGTGCGTCACCCGGTCGAGCATCCCGTGGTCGAGCAGGTATTCGGCGCGCTGGAACCCCTCGGGCAGCTTTTCGCGGATGGTCTGCTCGATCACCCGCGGGCCGGCGAAGCAGATCAGCGCGTTCGGCTCGGCGATGTGCACGTCGCCCAGCATGGCATAGCTTGCGGTCACGCCGCCGGTGGTCGGATGGGTCAGCACCACGATGTAGGGCAGCCCCGCCTCGCGCACCATCTCGACCGCGACGGTGGTGCGCGGCATCTGCATCAGGCTCAGGATTCCCTCCTGCATCCGCGCCCCGCCGGCGGCCGAGAACACCACCAGCGGCCGTTTCAGCGCCACCGCCCGCTCGGCCGCCGCCAGCAGCGCATTGCCGACATACATCCCCATCGAGCCGCCCATGAAGCTGAAATCCTGCGCCGCGGCGACGATCGGCGTGCGCCCGACCTCGCCCTCGGCGACCAGCATCGCCTCTTTCTCGCCGGTGGCCTTCTGCGCCGCCTTCAGGCGGTCGGGATAGCGCTTCTGGTCGCGGAAATGCAGCGGGTCGGCGACCGGCTCGGGCACCTTGACCTCGACGAACACGCCACCGTCGAACAGCGCCTCGAACCGCGCCCGCGGGGTGATCGGCATGTGATGGTCGCACGAGGTGCAGACCTGGAGGTTCTCGCTCAACTCGCGGTGAAACAGCATGGTGCCGCACTCGGGGCACTTGGACCACAGGTTCTCGGGCATCTCGCGGCGCGAGAACAACGAGTTGATGGTCGGCCGGACGTAGTTCGAGATCCAGTTCATCGGCGTGCATGTCCCCGGCTTGGTCTGCGGGTCAGATAACCGTGGCGGGCCGCGATTGCAATCAGCGCCCCGTTGCGCGGCGCAGGATCGCCCAGATCGCGGCCAGCGCCACGGCGTTGGCGGCAAGGTGGGCCAGCAGCCCCGCGCCCGGGGCCACCGGCACCACCCACAACGCCAGCGCGTCGATCGGCCCGGGCATGCCCAGCACCAGCACCGCCAGCACGTTGTTGGCGAAATGCAGCCCCCAGGCCGGCCCGAGATTGCCGGCGCGCAACGTCAGGTCGGCCGCGATCAGCCCGAACAGCGCGGTGACGGCGACCACCGCCCAGGCCGCGGAGCCGAAGGTCGCGCGGTCGAGGTGGAGAAGGGCGAACAGCAGCGCCGGGCCGCCCAGCCACAGCCAGCGCGCGGCCGGAAAGCGGGCGGCAAGCTGCGCCATGAGGTAGCCGCGAAACAGCACTTCCTCGGCCAGCGTCTGCACCGCGATGGCGCCCAGCGCCGGCACCAGCAGCACCGCCCAGCGCCCGGGCGCAAGGCCCGCCTCGGGCCGGCCCAGCGGCAGCGCCAGCACCGAGAACGCGGCCAGGCCCAACCCGGCCAGCCATGCGGAGCGCACAAGGTCGCGGCAAAAGCCGGGCGCGGGGCCGAACACCGACCCAACCGGCCGGCGGTGCAGCACCCGAACCGCCAGCAGCGGCCCGAGGGCGAGCGGCGCGAAGCCCGCCAGCGCCACGATCAGCGCCCACGCCGGCCCCGGCCGGCCCAGCGCCGCGACCGCCGCCGCCAGCATCGCCAGCCCGACGACATACAGCGCCGCCGTCAGCGCAAGCCCCGCCGCCAGCCGCCACAGCGCCACCCGGCCGGCGCAGGCCGGGGCAAGATAGGCGGGCAGGCCGGGCGGGGCGGTCATCGCGGCGCGCCCCCCTTGGCAGCAGCGCCCGGCAATGCCACATCTGCCTTCAAGGAGGCCGCCATGCCCGCCCGCCGCTTCGCCCTGCTTCTGGCCGCCGTTCTGGCCGCCGCCGCGCTCACCGTCGCGCTTGCCGCCGCGGTGCCGGGCGGCCTGCCGCTGGCGGCGCTGCTGCCGCCGGCGCTGGCGGCGGCGCTTGTGGTCCGGCTGCGGCGATGAGCCTGCCCGACGACACCACGCTGACGCGCGCGGGGCTGGCGCCCGAGGGCCGCGGCCGGGTGCTGCTGATCGCCTGCGGCGCGCTGGCGCGCGAGATCCTCGCGCTGATCCGCGCCAACGGCTGGCACCACCTCGACCTTACCTGCCTGCCGGCCGACCTGCACCTGCGCCCCGAGCGCATCCCCGACGCGGTCGAGGCCGCCGTCACCGCCCACCGCGACGCCTATGACGCGATGTTCGTGGTCTACGCCGATTGCGGCACCGGCGGGCTGTTGCAGGCGCGCTGCGCCGAACTGGGGGTCGAGATGGTGGCGGGGCCGCATTGCTACGCCTTCTTCGACGGCATCGAGACCTTCGCCGCGCGCGCCGACGACGAGATGACGGCCTTCTACCTCACCGATTTCCTGGTGCGCCAGTTCGACGCCTTCGTCTGGCGCCCGATGGGGCTCGACCGTCACCCGGAACTGCGCGAGATGCTGTTCGGCAATTACGAACGCCTGATCTACCTCGCCCAGACCGACGACGCGGCGCTGGACGAAAAGGCCCGCGCCTGCGCCGAACGCCTCGGGCTGGCCTACGAGCGGCGGCTGACCGGCTATGGCGACCTCGCCTCGGTGCTGGCCGCGCTGCCGTCCTGAGTGGCCGCCGTGGCGGCGGCCAGATCGCGGATGCGCGCGACCATCGCCCGCAACCCGTTCGAGCGTTGCGACGACAGGTGGTCGTGCAGGCCCAGCCGGCCCAGTTCTGCCGCCGCGTCGATCTTCAGCACCTCGTCGGCGCGGACGCCGGAATAGAGCGCGTGCAGCACCGCGATCAGCCCCTGCACGATCATCGCATCGGACTGGCCGCGGAAATCGAACCGCGCACCGGGGCCGCTGCCGGCGATCTCGGGCACCAGCCAGACCTGGCTGGCACAGCCCTCGACCTTCGTCGCCGGCACCCGCAGGGTCTCGGGCAGCGGTTCCATGGCGCGGCCAAGCTCGATCACGTGGCGATAGCGATCCTCCCACTCGTCGAGAAACGAGAAGGTGTCCACGATATCCTCGAACGCCGCGCCGGCCATGCCCGCCCTTTCGCTGCCATCCCCCCTGACCTAGGGCAGCCCGGCGGCGATGAACAGCCCCCCGCCGGCAGCCACGGCGCTTTTCAAGCCGGCGCGATTGCGGTAACCGGGGGCCGGGGCCCACGGGCCCGCAACCCCGGGGTCCTGCCGATGCGCGCACCGCTTGTCGCCCTTGTCGCCGTCCTGGCCGTCGCCGGCTGCGGCCGGCTGGCCGAAAGCCGTCTGAACCCGTTCAACTGGTTCGGCAACGACGAGGTTACGCCGGTTGCCGCCACGCCGGCGCCGCTGTCGGCGCTTGCCAACGATCCGCGCCCGCTGGTGGCCGAGATCGCCGCGCTCGAAATCGACCCGCTGCCGGACGGGGCGCTGGTGCGCGCCACCGGCCTGCCGCCCACGCAAGGCTACTGGGACGCGGCGCTGATCCCCGCCGGCACCGGCGAGGCCGAGGGCCAGCCGGTCGACGGGGTGCTCACGTTCTACTTCGTCGCCGCCCCGCCGCCGGCACCCGCCCGCGTCTCGACCCCGCGCTCGCGCGCGCTGACCGCCGCCGCCTTCGTCTCGGCCCAGGGGCTTCAGGGCGTGAGCCGGATCGTGGTGCGCGCCGCCGGCAACGAGGCCAGCACGCGGCGCTGAGGAGATCACCGATGCCCGCCCCGATCGTGCTGTGCTACTGGCCGACGCCCAACGGCTGGAAGATCACCGTGGCGCTGGAAGAGATGGGCCTGCCCTACGAGGTGCGCCTGATCGACATCGACCGCGGCGACCAGTTCGCCCCCGACTTCCTCGCCATCGCGCCCAACAACCGGATGCCCGCGATCACCGACCCCGAGGGGCCGGGCGGCGCGCCGGTCTCGATCTTCGAATCCGGCGCGATCCTGCTCTATCTCGCGCGCAAGACCGGCCGCTTCGGCGGCAGCACCGAGCGCGAGCGCATCGCGGTCGAGGAATGGCTGATGTGGCAGATGGGGGGCGTCGGGCCGATGGCCGGTCAGGCGCACCACTTCCTCAAATACGCCCCGAACCTCGATCCCCCGCAGGATCTGCCCTACGCAAAGGACCGCTACCGCAACGAGGTCGCGCGCCTCTACCGCGTGCTCGACACCCGCCTCGGCACCACGCGCTACGCCGCCGGCGATTTCCTGTCGGTGGCCGATTTCGCGATCTGGCCGTGGGCAAGCCTGTGGGAGGGCCAGCAGCAGAGCCTGGACGACAAGCCCAACCTCGCGCGCTGGCTGGACGAGATGGGGGCCCGCCCCGGCGTGCAGCGCGGCCGCGCCGTCGCCGCCGAACTGCGCGACCGCCCCCGCGACCGCGCGGCCAAGCGCGTCCTGTTCGGCCCCCGGGACTGACCGCGCGCCAGGCGCCCAAAATTCCGTGACGGAATTTTGCCAAGGGTCTTTGAAAGACCCTTGCCGCGCATCGCCGCGGGCGGCGCGTCACTGCGGCTCGGGCACCAGGATCTCGCGCTTGCCGACGTGGTTGGCCGCTGTCACCACGCCCTGATCCTCCATCTGCTCGACCAGCCGTGCCGCCTTGTTGTAGCCGATCGCCAGCTTGCGCTGGATGTAGGAGGTCGAGCATTTGCGGTCGCGCGCCACGATCGCCACCGCCTGATCGTAAAGCGCCTCGTCGCCGTCGCCGCCGCCGCCAAGGCCCAGCACCGCGTCGATATCGGCCTCGCGCCCGTCCTCGGGGCCGTCGAGCACGCCCGAAACATAGCTCGGCGGCCCGAACGACTTGAGGTGGGTGACGATCTCCTCGACCTCCTCGTCGGACACGAAGGGGCCGTGGATGCGGGTGATCCGCGCGCCGCCGGCCATATAAAGCATGTCGCCCATGCCCAGCAACTGCTCGGCGCCCTGTTCGCCGAGGATCGTGCGGCTGTCGATCTTGGAGGTCACCTGAAAACTGATCCGGGTCGGGAAGTTGGCCTTGATCGTGCCGGTGATCACGTCGACCGAGGGCCGCTGCGTGGCCATGATCAGGTGGATGCCCGAGGCCCGCGCCATCTGCGCCAGGCGCTGGATGCAGGCCTCGATCTCCTTGCCCGCCACCATCATCAGGTCGGCCATCTCGTCGACCACCACGACGATGAAGGGGATCACCTCGGGGGCGAATTCCTCGGTCTCGAAAACCGGCTCGCCGGTGGCGTCGTCGAAGCCGGTCTGCACCGTGCGCTTGAACATCTCGCCCTGCGCCAGCGCCTCGCGCACGCGGCCGTTGTAGCCCTCGATGTTGCGCACCCCCATCCGCGACATCTTGCGGTAGCGGTCCTCCATCTCGGCCACCACCCACTTGAGCGCGACAACCGCCTTTCTGGGGTCGGTCACCACCGGCGACAGCAGGTGCGGGATGCCGTCGTAGACCGACAGCTCCAGCATCTTGGGGTCGATCATGATCAGCCGGCATTCATCCGGCGAGAGCTTGTAGATCAGGCTCAGGATCATGGTGTTGATCGCCACCGACTTGCCCGAGCCGGTGGTGCCCGCGATCAGCAGGTGGGGCATCTTGGCGAGGTTGGCCACCACCGGCGCGCCGCCGATGTCCTTGCCCAGCGCCAGCGGCAGGCGCATCGTGCTGTCGCCGAAATCGCGGCTGGACAGGATCTCGCGCAGCACCACCTTCTCGCGGTGGTCGTTGGGCAGTTCGATCCCGATCACCGAGCGGCCGGGCACCGTCGAGACCCGCGCCGACAGCGCCGACATCGAGCGCGCGATGTCGTCGGCCAGCCCGATCACGCGCGACGCCTTGAGGCCCGGCGCGGGTTCGAGTTCGTACATCGTGACCACCGGGCCGGGGCGGATCGACACGATCTCGCCCTTGACGCCGTAATCGTCGAGCACGGATTCCAGCATCCGCGCGTTCTCTTCCAGCGCCTCGTCGGACAGGTGCAGCCGCTGCACCAGCGCCGGCGAGGTCAGCAGCGACAGCGGCGGCGGCTCGTAGGCCACCGGCGCGGCGGGTTCGAGCGGCAGGCGCGGTTCGGCCTCGGCGCGGGCCTGGCGCGAGGGCGCGGCGCTGCGGGGCCCCGGCGGCGCGACGACGGGCTTGCGCGCGGCCTCGGGCGGCACGGCCGGGCGCTGGCGGGCGGCCGGTTCGGGCGCGTGCCACATGTCGTCGGCGGGGTCTTCCAGGAACGGGTCGGGCGCAGGTGCAGGTGCGGGTGCCGGTGCAGGCGCGGCGGTCAGCGGCGGTTCCGGCGGCAGCGCCGCCTGGCCCGCGCCGAGGATCAGCGGTTCGGGCCCGCGGCGCGGCAGGCGCGGGGCGGCCAGCGCCGGCTCGGCGCGCGCGGGGGCGGCCGAGGGGGCCTTGCGCACCCGCGCGCGGATGGCATCGTTGATGCGGGCGCGGATGCGGTCGTCGTCCAGCCCGTCGTCGCCGGCGGCAGGAAGGGCGGCGCCGTCCTCGGGTGCGGCGCCGTCGCCGCCCAGCGGCAGCGCCCGGCGCATCCGCGCCAGCAGGCCCAGGCGGGGGGGGACATCGCGGGCGGCCTCGGGCGCGGCCTGCGGCGCGCGCAGGGGCCGGGGCACGGATGGCGCCGGCACCGGCACGCCAACGGCGGCAGCGGCGGCAGCCGCGGCAGCGGCGGGCGACGGCTCGGCGCGCAGAGGCGGCTCGGCCCGCAGCACCGGGGTCGGGCGCGGGGTGGCGGGGGCCGCGCCGATCTGCGCGGCACGCGAGGGCACCCGCACCTCGGCACGGCCGGGCGCGACGGCGGCGGCCATCGGCATCGCCGGGGCCTCATCCTGCCGCGCGCGACGCGACGCGATCCGCGCCGCCGCCGCCGCGCCGCCGCGGCGCGCGGCCCGCACCGCGCCACGGCCGGCCGCGGCCAGCCCTGCCAGCGCCCCGGCCCAAGCCATCGTCAGCCCGAACAGCACGAAGCGCCAGATCGCGCGCGCCTCGTGCCGGTCGATCCCCGCGGCATAGAGCACCACCACCGCCATCAGCACCGCCAGCGCCAGCGACACCAGCTTCAGCCCTGCCGCCGCCGTCACCGGCACCACCCCCAGCAGCGCCCCCAGCACGGTATCGCCGAACAGCCCGCCCAGCCCGAACGGATGCGCCCAGTCGGCCCCCGGCACCAGCGTCGCGCCATGGGCCGAGGTCAGCGCCACCGCGATCGGCAGGAACACCAGCCGCGTCACCGCCCGTTCCTCGCCGCGGTGGCGGATCAGCCGCAGCCCCCACACCGCCAGCACCACCGGCAGCGCCAGCGCGCCCTTGCCGGCGATGATGATCAAGGGCGCCGCCGCCGCCGCCCCGACCCGGCCCAGCAGGTTCTGCACCGGCCCGTCGGTGGCGGCCATCCAGCTTGGATCGTCGGGCGAATAGCTCAACAGCAGCGCCGCCAGCGCCGCCGCCAGCGCCAGCAGCAGCGCCCCCAGCATCTCGCGCCCGCGCCGCTCGATCGCCGCCTGCGTGCGCGCGTCGAGCAGCGGGTCGCGTTGCCGTGCCTGATAGGATGCCATGCGTTTCCCCCGCTCAATCGTAAAGGCAGGCGCGAAGCGCGCCCAGCCCGCGCCGCACCTCGTCCGCCCCGGCCACCAGCGCCACCCGAAGGTGGCCGGTGCCCGGGTTCACCCCGTCCACCGCCCGGCCCAGATAGGCCCCGGGCAGCACCTTGACGCCGGTCTCGCGCCACAGTTTCAGCGCCGCCGCCTCGCCGTCGCCGCCGGGCGCCGGCAGCCACAGGAAGAACCCGCCGCCGGGGCCGCGCCAGCCGGGCACGCCGGCAAAAACCTCATCGGCGATGCGGAACTTTTCCTGATAGAGCGCGCGGCTGGCCTCGACATGGCCCTCGTCGGCCCAGACCGCCTCGGCCACCCGTTGCAGCGGCAAGGGCAGCGGCGCACCGGCATAGGCGCGCAGCCGCTTGATCCGCGCCAGCGCCCCGGCCCCGCCAGCCACGAAGCCCGAGCGCAGCCCGGGCAGGTTCGAGCGCTTGGACAGCGACTGGAAGCTCAGCACCCTGTCCGGGTCGGCGCCCATCGCGGCGGCCACCGACAAGGCGCCCACGGGCGGCGCGTCGCGCCAGATCTCGGAATAGCATTCGTCGGCGAGGATGCGGAAATCGTGCCGCTCGGCCAGCCCGATCAGCCCGCGCCAATAGAACTCGTCGGCCACCGCGCCCTGCGGGTTGGAGGGCGAGCACAGGAACACCAGCGCGGTGCGCGCAAGCACCCCTTCGGGCAGCGCCGCGAAATCGGGCAGGTGGCCGGTGGCCTCGGAGGCGGGCAGGAACACCGGTTCCGCCCCGGCGGCCAGCGCGCCCACGGCATAGACCTGGTAGAACGGATTGGGGATCAGCACCACTGGCCGGCCGCCCGCCTTGCGCTCGGGCAACAGCGCCACGGCGGCGTTGAAAAGGCCCTCGCGGGTGCCGTTCAGCGCCATGATCTGGCGCGCTGGGTCAAGCGTGACGCCATAGCGCCGCGCGACCCAGGCGGCGATCGCGGCCAGCAGTTCGGGCGTGCCGTCGTTGGGCGGATACTTGGCGAAGCCGGCGGTGTGGGCCGCCAGCACCTCGGCCACGAAACCCGGCATCGGGTGGCGCGGCTCGCCGATGGTCATGTCGATCTCGGGGCCGCCCGGCGCATGGCCGGCCAGATGCGCCCGCAGGCGCGGGAACGCATACTCGGGCAAGTCCGAGAATCGGTCGGGGTCATTCATGCGCTGCCTGCGCTCTGCTCTGCCGTTGCCGGGGTCATGGCGCCCCGTTTGCGGCACGATAGCGCCCTGCCCCGCCCCTTGTCCAGAAAAACGCCCCATGCCTTGGGCTTGCCGGGCGAAGTTGTGGCAGATCGGCCGGCCGGCCTAGCGCCCCACGAAATGCGGCGGCCGCTTTTCGAGGAAGGCCATGACGCCTTCCTGAAAGTCGCGGGTCTGCCCGCAGGCGCCCTGCAACTGCGCCTCGAGGCCAAGCTGCGCGTCGAGGTCGTTGCCGTGGCTGGCGCGCAGCGCCGCCTTGATGCCGCGATAGGCCACGCTCGGCCCCGTGGCCAGCGCCGCCGCGCGCGCGCGCCAATGGGCCTCGAAGTGCCGGTCGGCCACCGCTTCCCAGATCATCCCCCAGTCGGCGGCCTGGCGGGCGGGGATACGCTCGGCGAACAGCATCGCGCCCATGGCCCGCGCGTGGCCGATCTGGCGCGGCAGCCACCAGGTGCCGCCGGCGTCGGGCATCAGCCCGATGCGGGTGAAGGCCTGGGTGAAGAAGGCGCCCTCGGACGCGATCACCACGTCGCAGCCAAGCGCAAGGTTCGCCCCCGCCCCGGCAGCGGCGCCGTTCACCGCCGCGAGCACCGGCACCGGGCAATCGACGATGGCGCGCAGCATCGGCTCGTATTCGTCGCGCAGCGTGCGCTCGAGGTCGGCCGACGCGACCGAGGTGCTGTCGCCCAGATCCTGCCCCGAGCAGAACGCCCGTCCCGCGCCGGTCAGCGCCAGCACCCGCACCCGCGACGCGGCGCGGCGCAGGATATCAAGCAGTTCGGCCCGCATCTGGCCGTTGAGCGCGTTCATCACCTCGGGGCGGTTGAGGGTGATCAGCCCGAGGCCCCCGGCCTCTTCGTAAAGGATCGTCTGGTAGTCCATGCGCACCTCGCCGGCCAACCGCCGCGTCACGGCCACCTTAACCCGGCGCGCGACGGGGGAAAGCCCGACCTTGCGTCAGCGGCGGGCGCTCAGGTCTTGAGGATGCGCTCCAGCTCGGCCTCTTCGGCGGCCGACAATTCGGCGCCGCCGGCGTCGGCGGCGTTGCGGCGGCGGCGCAGATAGGCCGCCGCGAGGCCCAGCGCGATCAGCAGCATCCCCGGCCCGGCCACCCACAGCACCGCGTTGGCGCCGCCGAAGCGGGGCTTGAGCAGGACATATTCGCCGTAGCGATCGACCAGGAAGGCCACCGCCTCATCGTCGCTGTCGCCGGCCACCAGCCGCTCGCGCAGCAGGATGCGCAGGTCGCGCGCCAGGTCGGCGTTCGATTCGTCGATCGATTCGTTGCGGCAGACAAGGCAGCGCAGGCCCTTCGACAAGTCGCGCGCGCGCGCCTCGAGCGCGGGATCGTCGAGCATCTCGTCGGGCTGCACCGCAAAGGCGGGCGCGGCCAGCGCCAGGGCAAGGACAAGCGCCAGCCACCTCATTCCGCGGGCACCTGCTGCCCGGGCGCCACCGGGGGCGCCCGCCGCGCGCCGGCGGCGACGCGGTGGCGGCGGTCGGACAGCGACAGGATCCCGCCCAGGCACATCACGATCGCCCCGCCCCAGATCCAGTTCGCGAACGGCTTGAGATAGGCGCGCACCGCATAGCCGCCGCCGGCCTGCGCGTCGCCGATCACCAGGTAGATGTCGCGCCAGAAGCCGTTGTCGATGGCCGCCTCGGTGGTCGGCATTCCGGCCACCGGATAAACCCGCTTCTCGGGCGTCAGCACCGCCACCGGCCGCCCGTTCTTCGTGACCTCCATCACCGCCAGGGTGGACAGATAGTTCGGCCCCTCGACCTGCTGCACCTCGCGCAGGGTGATCTCGTGCCCGGCGAAGGGGTAGGTTTCCCCCTCGCGCGCGACACGGATATCCTCCTGCTGCCAGGCCATCATCCCGGCGATGCCGATGAAGGTGATGCCCAGCCCGGCATGGGCCACCGCCTTGCCCCAGTCGGCGCGCGGCAGCCGCGCCAGCCGGCGCAGCCGGTCGGCCCAGCCCTGCCGCCCGGTGCGCAGCCACAAATCGGTCGCCGCGCCAAGCACCAGCCACAGCCCCAGCGCCACCCCCACCGGGCCCAGCGCCGAGCGCCCGGTCTGCATCGCCCACACCAGCGCCCCGGCGGCCACCGCCAGCACCAGCACCGGATACAGCGGCCGCACCGCCCGCGCGCCCTGCGCCCGCTTCCACGGGATCACCGCGCCGAACGGCAGCACGATCGCCAGCGCCACGAAGAACGGCGTGAAGGCGAGGTTGAAGAACGGCGCGCCCACCGACAGCTTGCGCCCGAAGGCCATCTCGGCCACCAGCGGCCACAGGGTGCCGACGAACACCACGAAGGCCGCCACCGCCAGCAGCACGTTGTTGAGCACCAGCGCCCCCTCGCGGCTGACCGGGGCGAACACGCCCTTGGCCTCGAGCGCGCCGGCGCGCGCGGCGTAAAGCGTCAGCCCGCCGCCGGTGAAGAACGCCATGATCGCCAGGATGAACACCCCGCGCTCGGGGTCGGTGGCGAAGGCGTGCACGCTGGTCAGCACGCCCGAGCGCACGATGAAGGTGCCGATCATGGAAAAGCCGAACGCGAGGATCGCAAGCAGGATCGTCCACGACTTCAGCGCCTCGCGCTTCTCGACCACGATGGCGGAATGCAGCAGGGCCGCGGCGATCAGCCAGGGCATGAAACTGGCGTTCTCGACCGGATCCCAGAACCAGAAGCCGCCCCACCCAAGCTCGTAATAGGCCCACCACGAGCCCAGCGCGATGCCCACCGTCAGGAATATCCACGCCGCCAGCGTCCACGGCCGCACCCAGCGGCCCCAGGCGGCATCGACCCGGCCCTCGATCAGCGCGGCGATGGCGAACGAGAACGCCATCGAAAGCCCGACATAGCCGAGGTAGAGGAACGGCGGATGGAACGCGAGGCCGGGATCCTGCAGCAGCGGGTTCAGATCCTCGCCGTTGAAGGGCGGCACCGGCAGGCGCGCGAACGGGTTCGAGGTGAACAGGATGAACGCCAGGAACGCGACCCCGATGGAGCCCTGCACCGCCAGCACCCGGGCGCGCAGGGTCGGCGGCAGGTTGGTGCCGAACCACGCCGCCGCGGCCCCGAACGCGGACAGGCACAGCACCCACAGCAGCATCGAGCCCTCGTGGTTGCCCCACACGCCGGAGATCTTGTAAAGTAGCGGCTTGGCGGTGTGCGAGTTCGCGACCACCAGCGAAAGCGAGAAATCCGAGGTCACGAACGCCCGCATCAGCACCGCGAACGACACCGCGATCAGCACGAACTGCACGATCGCGGCGGGCTCGGCCACCGCCATCAGCGCCGGCCGTCCGCGGGCGGCCCCGTAAAGCGGCAGGACCGTCTGCACGACGGCGACGAACAGCGCCAGGATCAGCGCGAAATGACCGAGTTCCACGTACATGCCCGGACCATAGCGTTGCCGCCGGTCCGGGCCAAGGGCGATGCGCGCCCTGGTCGCACCCTTACGCTCACGTTTCGGTCATGGGCCGGCCTCAGGCGCCGCCGCGCCGGCGCCATTCCTCGAGCGCGGGGTTGGCCGCGTCCTGCGCCGCGGCCGGGTTCGCGGCCGGGTTCGGGGCCGGGTCCGGGGCCGGCACAAGCGGCGCCACGGCACCGCCTGCCTGCGGACGGGCGCGGAAATGATGCGCCTCGCGCGCGCCGAAGTAGAACGACACCACCGCCCCCAGCAGCCACCACAGCGGCTCGGGCACCGAGGCAAGCCCCTGCATCCGCACCGAAAACGCCGCCGGATCGGCCATCGCGAAGGCGAACAGCCCCAGCGTGCCCAGCGCCAGCATCGGCCGCGGCAGCCGGTTGAGGCCATTCACGAAGGCATCGAACCGGCCCGCGCGCGGCTGCGCGAACTCGGCCCCCGCCGCCCGCAGCGCGGCGACATAGGCCTCGTGCGACAATTCCATCCGCCGCGTCGCGTTGGGGGTGAAGACCCCGGCGACATCGCTTGCCGCCTGCCCCAGCGCCGCTACCCCGCCGGTGCCGGCGATTCGCCCGATCAGCCCCATGCCGCGGTCCTTTCGCGATGCTCGTCCTCGGTGAGGTGGTAGCGCGTCGAGATGAATTCCTCGGCGCGCACGATCCAGCCGCCCTTGCCGCCGTCGCGGCGGCGGGCGAACTTGCGGCTGGCCGGCCGCGCGTCGCCAAGCGCATAGTAGTAGTTGCGCCGGGCGATGCCGTAGGCGTCGGCCACCAGATCGGGCGCGTGCGCGGCCACCGCCGCGGCGGCCGCCGCCGTCTGCGGGCCGATCGCGCCGTCGACGGCCACCGCGTGCCCCATCTGGCGCAGCATCCGTTGCAGGATGCGCACCGCGTTGGCGCCGGCGTTCACGTGCATGTCGAACACGCTCGCGCGCAGCGCCTCGGGCAGCAGCGCCAGCTTCGGGGCGGTGTAGTGCCGCTCGATCAGGATGCGCACCGCGTCGCCGCGGCTCAGGGCGCGCACGTCGGCGGCATCGACGGTGCCGTCGCCGGTCAGGTCGTGCCCCATCGCGCGCAGGGTGTGGATCGTCACCCCGTGGTTGGTTGCGCCGCCGGGATCGTCGGGGTCGTTCACATACCCCCCCTCGCGCGCGACGATCGCCTCGGCGATCCGCTTGACGTCGTCCATGGCCCTTCTCCCGCTGCCTCAGGCGCCGGCAGGCTGCACCGGGGCGGTGAAGGAAGCGCTGACGGGGCGGCCGGCCGGCGCGCCGGAACGGCAACGGCCCCGGGAAATCCCCGGGGCCGCATGGCTTTTCGCGTGCGCCGGATCAGGCGTGATAGGCGCTTTCGCCGTGCGCGGTCAGATCGAGGCCCTGACGCTCGTCGTCGCCGGCAACCCGCAGGCCGGTGATCGCCTTGATGATCATCAGCAGCACGAAGCTGGCCAGCCCCGACCACACCACCGTCACCAGAACCGCCTTGATCTGCGCGGCGACCTGGGCGCCCATGGTGCCGGCCTCGACCACGAAGCCGATCCCGCCCAGCGACGGCGCGGCCAGGATGCCGGTGCCGATGGCCCCGATGATACCGCCGATGCCGTGCACCCCGAAGACGTCGAGGCTGTCGTCATAGCCGAAGCGGTTCTTGACCGTGGTCACGAAGTAGTAGCACACCGGCGACACGACGAGGCCGAGCACGATCGCCCCGACCGGGCCGGTGGTGCCGCAGGCCGGCGTGATCGCCACCAGGCCCGCGATCATCCCCGAGGCTGCGCCGAGGCCCGACGCCTTGCCGCGGGTCAGCGTCTCGACCGCGATCCAGCTCAGGATCGCCGCGGCGGTGGCCACGAAGGTGTTGATCAGCGCCAGCGTCGCGCCCGCCGTCGCCTCGAGGTTCGAGCCGGCGTTGAAGCCGAACCAGCCCACCCACAGCATCGCCGCGCCGACCATCGTCAGCGTCATCGAATGCGGCGCCATGTTGTCCTTGCCGAAGCCGAGCCGCGGCCCCAGCACCAGCGCCCACACCAGCCCGGCAACCCCGGCGTTGATGTGCACCACGGTGCCGCCGGCGAAGTCGATCGCGCCCCAGTTGAAGATCAGCCCGGCACCGTCCCAGACCATGTGCGCCACCGGATAATAGACGACGATCGACCACAGCACGGTGAACAGCACCACCGCCGAGAACTTCACCCGCTCGGCGAAGGCGCCGACGATCAGCGCCGGGGTGATCGCGGCGAAGGTCATCTGGAAGGCGATGAACACGTATTCCGGCAGCACGATGCCGTCGGTGAAGGTGGCCGCCGTGCTCTCGGGGGTGACGCCGGCCAGGAACAGCTTGCCGAAGCCGCCCCAGAACGGCGAGGTGCCGCCGCCGAACGCGAACGAATAGCCCCACAGCACCCACGTCACCATCGCCACGGCGGCGATCACGGTGCACTGCATCAGCACCGACAGCACGTTCTTGGCCCGCACCAGCCCGCCGTAGAACAGCGCCAGGCCGGGCACGACCATGAACAGCACCAGCAGCGAGGCCGTCATCATCCACGCGACGTCGCCCTTGTCGATGATCGGCGCGGCCGCCTCGACGGCTTCCACGGCGGCTTCGACGGCGGCTTCGGCCACGGCCGCCGCCTCCTGTGCGAACGCCGGCAGCGCGGCGAAGGCCAGCCCTCCGGCCAGCACGGGCGCCAGTGCCAGGACATTGGCAATCTTCATCGGATATCCCCTTCCCTTGTTGGCTCTGGCGTCAGAGCGCGTCGTCGTCGGTTTCCCCGGTGCGCACCCGCACCGCGCGCTTCAGCTCGAGCACGAAGATCTTGCCGTCGCCGATCTTGTCGGTGCGCGCGGCGGTGCGGATGGTCTCGACCACCTGATCGGCCAGCCCGTCGCTCACCGCGATCTCGAGGCGCATCTTGGGAACGAAGTTCACGGCGTATTCCGCGCCGCGATAGATTTCGGTGTGGCCGGACTGCGAGCCGAAGCCCTTGATCTCGGTCACCATCATGCCGCGCACGCCGATGGCGGTGAGCGCCTCGCGCACCTCCTCGAGCTTGAACGGTTTGATTGCCGCGATGATCAGTTTCACTGTCTGCCCTTCCTGAAGCGTTGCGGGAACTGCATGTCGCAAGAAGGGGGCACCCACACCGCCGCCGGCAACGCCCGACGCCGCATCGCGGCAATGTGACCGGAAAAAGACGCACAAAATTTGCACAGTTTCGACGCGCTGCACAAACTTTGTGCGCTACGCGAATCCCCCCCCGCCACCGAAGGCTCCACATCCACGCCGCAAGCCTGTATGCTGCCCGTGAAGCCGGCGGCGACGGGGCGCAGATCGCGCGGCGGCGGCAAAACCGGACGGCAGAACGACACGGGCAGGACCGAACGGCATGGCAAAGGGCGGTGGGGCGCGGCAGCGCCCGCAGACACCCAGGGGCGGCGCGCGGCGGGCGGCCCCGCGCAAGGCCGCACCCGCGCGGCGGCGCGGCAACCTGCTCACGCGGGCCGTGCGGGCGCTGGTGCGGATGGTGCTGCGCCTGGTCTGGGGGATCGGCTGGCGGCTGGCGGCGGTGATCGCGCTGATCGTCGCGGCGGCGACGGCCTACAGCTATGCCAGCCTGCCGCCGATCACGGCGCTGCTCGATGCCCGCACCCGCGGCTCGGTCACGATGCTCGACCGCCACGGCGAGGTGTTCGCCTGGCGCGGCGAAACCTTCGGCGGCACGATCACCCCCGACACCGTCTCGCCGCACCTGCGCAACGCCGTCATCGCCACCGAGGATCGCCGCTTCTACCGCCACTTCGGGATCAGCCCGCGCGGCATCGCCGGGGCGATCCGCATCAACCTCGCCGAGGGGCGCGGGCCGCTGTCGGGCAACGGCGGCTCGACCATCACCCAGCAGGTGGCCAAGCTGCTGTGCCTCGGCACCCCCTACGACCCCGCGAGCGGCCAGACCGAGGCCGAATACGAGGCCGAGTGCCGCGAATCGAGCGTCTGGCGCAAGCTGCGCGAGGTGCCGTTCGCGTTCGCGCTGGAAGCGAAATACACCAAGGACGAGATCCTCACCATCTACCTCAATCGCGCCTACCTCGGCGCCGGCGCGCGCGGCTTCGAAGCGGCGGCGCAGCGCTATTTCGGGGTATCCGCCAACCAGGTCACCCCGGCCGAGGCGGCGATGCTGGCGGGCCTTCTGGTGGCGCCGTCGCGCTTCGCGCCAACCGCGAACCTCGCCCGCGCGCAGGACCGCGCCGCGGTGGTGATCGGGCTGATGCACGAGCAGGGCTATCTGTCCGCCGAAGAGGCGCGATTGTCGCGCGAGAACCCGGCCGAACTGTCGGACGCCGCCCGCGCCCGCGCCGGCGGCTATTTCGCCGACTGGCTGATGGACGCCACCCCCGACTTCCTGACCAGCGACACCACCGAGGACGTGATCATCCGCACCACCCTCGACCCGCGATTGCAACGCGCGGCCGAAGCGGCGCTGGTGTCGGTGTTCGAGACCAGCGTGCGCGAGGGCTCCGAGGCGCAGGCCGCGGTGGTGGTGATGTCGGCCGACGGCGCGGTGCGCGCGATGGTCGGCGGGCGCGACATCCGCGCCGCCGGCGCCTTCAACCGCGCCACCCAGGCCCGCCGCCAGACCGGATCGCTGTTCAAGCCGTTCGTCTATGCCGCGGCGCTCGATCTCGGCTGGACCGGGCGCGACACGCTGTCGGACACGCCGCTGACCATCGACGTGCCCGGCTCGGGGCCATGGTCGCCCCAGAACTACGACCGCGAGTTTCACGGCGAGGTCACGCTGACCGAGGCGCTGGCGCAGTCGCGCAACGTGCCCACGGTGCGGCTGTCCGAGCGGGTGGGCCGGGCCACGGTGCGCCAGGTCGCGGCCGATTTCGGCGTCGCGGGCGATCTCGCGGCGGGGCCGGCGCTGGCGCTGGGGGTGTCGGAGGCGACGCTGCTCGAGATGACGGCCGCCTATGCCGGCATCCTCAACGGCGGCAGCGCGGTGACGCCCTACGGGCTGACCGAGTTGCGGCTGGTGGGCGACGACGGGCCGCTGATGGGTGCTGCCGGCGGCATCGGCGAGCGGGTGATCGGCACCCCGGCGGCGCGGCAACTGGTGTGGATGATGCAGCGGGTGATCACCGAGGGCACCGGCCAGCGGGCGCGGCTGGAGGGGCGCGAGGCGGCGGGCAAGACCGGCACCACCCAGGCCGCGCGCGACGCGTGGTTCGTGGGTTTCACCGCCGATTACGTCGCCGGGGTGTGGATGGGCTACGACGACAACACGCCGCTGACCGGGGTCACCGGCGGCGGCCTTCCGGCCGAGATCTGGCGCGAGACGATGGCGCGGGTGCACGACGGGCTGCCGGCGCGCCCGCTGCCGGCCGACCCGCCGCCGGCGCCCCGCTTCGTGCCCGCCGCGCCGGGGCCCGATGCCGGCGACGACGGGCTGTCGGCGCAGATCCGCTCGCTGCTCGGGGTGCTGATGGGCGGGCAGTAGGGGGGCGCTGCCCCGTCTTCCCGGAGGAGGGGGGCGCTGCCCCCCGCGCGCTACGCGCGCCCCCCCGGAGTATTTTCGCCAAGATGAAGGGGCTCAGGGCGCGAACTTGGCCTCGAGATAGTCGAGCAGCGGGCCCGGCGAGGGCGGCGCGCCGGTGGCGCGCGCGATCAGGTCGGCCGGCAGGTGCAGACCGCCGTGGCGCTGCACCTTGTCGCGCATCCAGCCGGTGAAGGGGGCGGTGTCGCCCGCCGCGAGGGCGGCGTCGAGGTCGGGGAGGTCGGCGCGCAGCCGCGCCATCAGGCAGCCGGCATAGACATTGCCCAGCGCATAGGTCGGGAAATAGCCGAACAGGCCCAAGGACCAGTGCACGTCCTGCAGCATCCCGTGCGATGGCCGGTCGACCGCGGCGCCGAAATCGGCCGCGAAACGGTCGTTCCACGCCGCCTCGAGGTCGGACACCGCCAGATCGCCCGCGACCAGCGCGCGCTCGAGGTCGAAGCGCAGCATGATGTGGAGGTTGTAGTGCACCTCGTCGGCCTCGGTGCGGATGAAGCCCGCGCCGACGCGGTTGACCACGCGAAAGAAGGTGTCGGGGTCGGCCGGCACCGCCTCGCCGAAGGCCGCGCGCATCCGCCGGTGCAGGTGGCCGGTGAACGCGCGCGAGCGGCCGACCTGGTTCTCGTAGCTGCGGCTTTGCGATTCGTGCACCCCCATCGACACCCCCTGCCCCAGCGGCGACAGCGCCAGCGCGGGGTCGATCGCCTGTTCGTAGGCGGCGTGCCCGACCTCGTGGATGGTGGAATAGAGGCAGTTGAACGGGTCGGCCTCGTTCACGCGGGTGGTGATGCGCACGTCCGCGCCCGAGCCCGACGAGAACGGATGCACCGCGAGATCAAGCCGGCCGCGCGCGAAATCGTAGCCGAAGGTGGTGGCAAGTTCGCGCGCCAGCGCCAGTTGCGCATCGGCCGGGAAGCGGCCGGCCAGCGGTTCGGGCTGTGGCGCGGCCAGCGCACGTTCGCGCAGCGCGACGAGGCGGGGGCGCATCGCGTCGAAGATCGCGGCGATGGCGGCGGCGGTCATGCCCGGTTCGTAATCGTCCAGCAGGGCGTCGTATGGATCGCCGCCATCGGCCAGCGCCGCCGCCTCGTCGCGCTTGAGCGCCACCACGCGGGCGAGCGTGGGCAGGAAGGCCGCGACATCCTCGGCCGCGCGGGCGCGCGCCCAGATGCCCTGCGCCATCGAGGTGGTGCGCGCGATCTCGGACGCAAGCCGCGCCGGCACCCTGGCCGCGCGGTCGAAGCTGCGGCGGACCTCGCGCAGCAGCGCGGTGTCGGCCGCGGATTCGGGGGCGGCGGCGGCCAGCCATTCGCCGCGGCGCGGGTCGGTGCGGCGGGCGTGCAGCACCGCCTCGATCGCCGCCGCCTCTTCGCTGCGCTGTTCGGCGGCGCCGGGGGGCATCATCGTTTCCTGGTCCCAGCCCAGCCGGCCGGCGACCTGCGCCAGGGCGGCGGTCTCGCTCTCAAAGGCTTTCAGTTCGTCCAGCGCGCTCATCCCTGCCCCCTGATGGTGGTTGTCACCGGCCAGCGCGCGCGGTGGCGTGCCCGCACGATCAGCACCCAGACCGCCACCGCGACGATCTGGTGCACGATACCCCATTGCCACGGCGCGGCGTACAGCACCGTGCCGATCCCGATCCCGACCTGCACCGCCAGCGCCGCCGCCACCGCCGCGAAGGCGCCGCTGGTGGCCGGGTGCGGGCTTTGCCGCGCCCGCCACCACGCGACGCCCGCCAGCGCCAGCAGCGCGTAGCCCCAGGTGCGGTGGACGAACTGCACCAGCCCCGGGTTCTCGAACCACGCCGTCCAGCCCGGCGCGCCGGCGGTGTAGAAGGCGTTGGCGGGAAAGAAGCTGCCGTTCATCAGCGGCCAGGTCGGAAAGGCGCGCCCGGCGTCGATGCCGGCGACCAGCGCACCCAGCACGATCTGCACGAAGGCCACGAGCATCAGCGCGGATGCCAGCCGCGCCAGCCGCGGCTCGCCCGCGCGGCGGGCCTGGAGCAGGGCCGCGGCGGGGCGCGACAGGGCCAGCGCATACCACGCGATCAGCCCGAGGATGACGAACGCCAGGCCGAGGTGGATCGCCAGCCGGTAGGACGCGACCGACACCATCCGCCCCTCGAGGCCGGACGAGACCATCCACCACCCGATCGCCCCCTGCGCGCCGCCCAGCGCGCCCAGCAGCCACAGCCGCCCCGACCAGCCCGGCGGCAGCCGCCGGGTGAGCGCGAGGGCCGCGAACCCGAGCGCCCAGACCAGCCCGACCACCCGTCCAAGCTGCCGGTGGCCCCATTCCCACCAGTAGATCGCCTTGAACTCCTGCAACGTCATGTCGGGGTTCAGGAGGGTGTGTTGCGGGGTTCCCTTGTACTTTTCGAACTCGACGGCCCAATCGGCCTCGGACAGCGGCGGGATCGCGCCGGTCACCGGGCGCCATTCGGTGATCGACAGGCCGCTGTCGGTCAGCCGGGTCATGCCGCCCACCGCGATCATCAGCGCGACCAGCGCGAACAGCACCAGCAGCCACGCCCGCACCGCGCCGCGGGCGCCGCCGGGCCGGTCGATCAGCCCGGGGGTGGCGGGCGGCGCCGCCCTGGGCCCCGAAACCTCTTCGAACAGCTTGCGTTGTGCGGCCATCGCCCCCTCCGTCTGCGGCAGGGCTGAGCTAGCCCGCCTGCCGCGCCGCTTCAAGGCATCTTGCGCCGCACCAGTTGCCGCAGCACCCCGTGCAGCGTCTGCACGTCGGCGCGGGTCAGGGGCAGGCGGGCGAACATCGCGCGCAGGTTGCGCCGCATCCCCGGCGCCTTGTCGGGCGGAAAGAACCAGCCGGCGGCGTCCAGCCGTTCCTCGTAATGGTCGGCAAGCCGCGCGACCTCGTCCGCCGTCGCCTCCGGCGCGGCGGCCATCGTGGCCACCCCCTCGGGCAGGCCGGCGCCGGCGGCACGGGCCCATTCGTAGGCGCTCAGCAGCACGCATTGGGCCAGGTTGAGCGACGGGAACGCCGGGTTCACCGGCACGCTCACCACCGCCGAGGCCAGCGCCACCTCGGGGTTTTCGAGCCCCGCGCGCTCGGGCCCGAACAGCACCGCAACGCGCCCGCCGGCGGCGATGTGGGCCGCGGCCTCGGCCATCGCGGCCTCGGGGGTCAGCACCGGCTTGGTCATCTCGCGGCCGCGGGCGGTGGTGGCGTAGACGCGGGTGCAATCGGCGATCGCCTCGGGCAGGGTGGCGAACAGCCCCGCCCGTTCCAGCACCGCCCCCGCGCCCGAGGCCATGGCGGTGGCCTTGGGGTTCGGCCAGCCGTCGCGCGGGGCGACCAGCCGCAGGCCGCCCAGCCCGAAGTTGAGCATCGCCCGCGCCGCCGCGCCGATGTTCTCGCCCATCTGCGGACGGGCCAGCACGAAGACCGGGGCGGCTTGAGGCTCGGGGGGCATGGGCACTTTCTGCACGATCGTTCGCGGTGATAATCTGCCCGCGGGGGCGAGGCAAGGCGGGGGCGATGGCATACAGGCCCCGCCGGCGCGCATTGCGGCACTGTCGCTGGCCCACGCCCCGCCGCCGCCCGCCGCCCAAGTAGCCAAGCGCCGAAAACCCGGCTATAGCCCCCGGACACCCAACGGAGCCCATCATGGCCGACGACAACGCGCCGCAGATCTACCTGCTGACCCCGCCCGACTTCACGCTGGAAACCTTCCCCGACACGCTGGCGCGGGTGCTCGATGCGCACGCGGTCGCGTGCGTGCGCCTTGCGCTGGCCACCCGCGACGAGGACCGGCTGCTGCGCGCCGGCGACGCGCTGCGCGCGGTCGCCCATGCCCGCGACGTGGCGCTGGTGATCGAGGATCACCTTGCGCTTGCCGGGCGCATCGGGCTGGACGGGGTGCACCTTTCGGATGGCACGCGGTCGTTGCGCGCGGCGCGCAAGGCGCTGGGCGTGGATGCCATCGTCGGCGCGTTCTGCGGCACCTCGCGCCACGACGGGCTGAACGCGGCCGAGGCGGGGGCCGATTACGTCGCCTTCGGGCCGGCCGGCGCCACCGCGCTGGGCACCGGCGAACAGGTGCCGCACGAACTGTTCGAATGGTGGTCCGAGATCATCGAGGTGCCGGTGGTGGCCGAGGGCGCGCTGACCCGCGACGTGGTCGCAAGGCTTGCCCCGGTGGTCGATTTCCTCGCCCCCGGCGAAGAGATCTGGACCGCCGAAGACCCCGCCGCGGCGCTGGCACAACTGCTTGCGCCGATCGGCTGACCCACGGAGGCCCGGATGAACGACCCGAAAACCCCCGACCGGCAGATGACCGCCGAAAAGGCCCGCGCCGCCGCCTGGTTCCGCACCCTGCGCGACGAGATCGTGGCCGCCTTCGAGGCGCTCGAGGACAGCCATGCCAGCGGCCCCGGCGGCGCCCTGCCCGCCGGCCGCTTCACCGTCACCGAGACGCGCCGCGCCGGCGAGGATGCCGGCGGCGGGCTGATGAGCGTGCTGCGCGGCGGGCGGGTGTTCGAGAAGGTCGGCGTCAACGTCTCGACCGTGCACGGACACCTGGGCGAGCGGGCGCAGAAGGCGATGGCCGCGCGCGGCGTGCCCGGGATGGCGGACGATCCGCGCTTCTGGGCCTCGGGGATCAGCCTTGTGGCGCACCTCCAGAACCCGCATGTGCCGGCGGTGCACATGAACACGCGGATGTTCTGGACCCCGCACGCGTGGTGGTTCGGCGGCGGGGCCGACCTCAACCCCTGCCTCGAATACCCCGAGGATACCGCCGCCTTCCACGCCGTGCTCAAGGCCCATTGCGACCCCCACGGGCCCGACCGCTACCCTCGCTTCAAGGCCTGGGCGGACGAGTATTTCTTCATCCCCCACCGCGGCCGCGCGCGCGGCGTCGGCGGCATCTTCTTCGACGACCTCGACACCGGCGACTGGGCGGCCGATTTCGCCTTCACCCGCGACGTCGGCCGCGCCTTCCTGCCGGCGTATCTGCCGATCGTCGAGGCCCGCCGCACCCTGCCCTGGTCCGCGGCAGACCGCGACGCGCAGCTTGTCCACCGCGGGCTTTATGCCGAATACAACCTCGTCTACGACCGCGGCACCCGGTTCGGGCTGGAAACCGGCCACGACGCGAACGCGGTGCTGATGAGCCTGCCGCCGCTGGCGAAATGGGTCTGAACGCCGGGCCGGCCGATGCGCTCCGCTTTCCGGCGTCTCGGCGGCATGTGCAGCCATTCACCCGAGATAGACCTTGCTGGACGGATACCCGACCCGCGGCCGGGAGCGTGTGGCAAGGAAGAACCCCAGCGTCAGCGGGCCGACGCGCCCGATGAACATCACGGCAATGATGACGGCCCGCCCGAGGCCGTCCAGATCGCCGGTCGCGCCGCGCGACAGGCCGACGGTGCCGAAGGCGGATGTCACCTCGAACGCGAGATCGAGAAAGGCACCGTCGTGGGAAATCGCGATCAGGAAGATCGCAATGAAGACGGTGAGCATGCTGACCATGGTCAGCGCCAGCACCTTCATCACCTCTTCCGGGCCAAGGCTGCGTCCGAAAACGTGCAATTGCTGGCGCCGCTTGAAGAAGGCCAGCGTGGCCAGCAGCAGCACGATGAAGGTCGTCACCTTGATGCCGCCGGCGGTCGAGGTGCTGCCGGCGCCGATCACCATGAGCGACATGAACATCATCGCGGTGCTGTCGTGGATGCCGCCGATATCGACCGTGTTGAAGCCCGCGGTGCGCGTCGTCACGCCCTGGAACCAGCTCGCCCATAGCCGGTCGCCGATACCGTCCAGCCCGCCCAGCGTGCGCGGGTTCGTCCATTCCAGCACCGCGAAGGCCAGCACCGACCAGACGATCAACGCCAGCGTGCCCACCACCATCAACTTGGTGTGGAGGGAAAATCGGTGCCAGGTGCGCTTGGCATAAAGCTCCGTCACCACGATGAACCCGAGCCCGCCGAAGATGAACAGCGCGGTCACCGTCAGGTTGACGATCGGGTTGCCGACCCATTGCGACAGGCTGTCGGGGAAAAGCGCGAATCCGGCGTTGTTGAAGGCGGATACCGTGTGAAACAGCGCCTGCCACAGCCCCGTCGCCCAGCCGAACCCGGGCACGAAGACGATGGACAGAAGCGCCACGCCCACCGCCTCGCAGGCCAGCACCACCTTCAGGATGCCGCGCACCAGCACCAGAAGGTCGGCGATCGAGGTCTGGTTGAGGTCTTCGCGCAGGAAGATGCGCTGCGACATGCTGACCGGCAGGCCCAGCATCGACAGGACCAGCACCGCGAAGGTCATCAGGCCCAGTCCGCCAAGCTGGATCAGCACCATCACCACGCCCTGCCCGAAGATCGTGAGGTCGCTGCCGGTGTCGAGCACCACCAGGCCGGTCACGGTGACCGCCGAGGCCGCGGTGAAGACCGCCTCCGACCAGGTGATCGGCGCCGGCGTGGCGACGGGCAGCTTCAGCAGCGCCGCGCCGGTGACGATCAGCACCGCATACAGCGCGGCGAGGATCGCGGGCGGTGGCAGCTTGAGGCGCCCGCCCCGTCTGGCCCAGGCCCCGCGCTTCAAGGCTCAGAGCCCGTCCGCGAAACGGCGCAGGTTCTCGCGGCGGCCAAGCAGCAGCAGCTTGTCGTCGGTCTGCAACTCGGCCGCGCCGCTCTCGCACGAGACGAAATCGCTGCCGCGCATGAGGCCGAGCGCCCGGAGTTCGTAGGCGTCGGCCAGGCCCACCGCATCGACCCGTTTGCCGTTCAGCGTTTCCGGCACCCGGAAATCCACCACATGAAAACCGTTGCCCAGGCTCACATAATCGCGCACCAGCGGGTTGTGCAGCATCTGGGCGATGTGTCGGCCGATCTCCTGTTCGGGCTGGATCACGCGATCGGCGCCCAGCTTCGTCAGGATGCGATGATGGGTCCGGCTCAACGCCTTGACCCAGATGGTCGGCACGCCCAGCAGCCGGAGGTTCATGGTGCAGAGGATACTGGCCTCGAGATCCTCGCCGATGGCGACGACGGCCACGTCGTAGTTGTCGACGCCCGCCTCTCGCAGCGCCTGCTCGTCGCGCCCATCCGCGATCACGGCTTCCGCAAGCGTTTCGACCACGCGGGCGACGTTGGTCTCGACGATGTCGATGCCCAGGACGTGGTTGCCGAAACGCGCCAGCTCCGACGCCACCGTGGTGCCGAAGGTGCCCAGGCCGATGACGGCGACGCTGCGAGATTTCGGATTGGGCATGCCCGGCTCCCCTGACCCTGAAAGGCGTAGTTGGCGTGTTGGCCCAAGTCAACGAAGCTGCGCGCCGGGAACGGGGTGCGCGCCCGTCCGGTGCGGCCGGATCGGCCACCTGTCACGAGGTCGAGCAGGGCCGAGGCAGCGCCCCCTCCGAGAGGCTGCGGCCGGCGACCGATCGACGCCATGCTGCGGCCCCCGCCGCGGGGGCGGCGTGGCGCAATTCCGCAACGTCTCGGGATGGAGGGGTTGGCCTGCGGCCCCGGCGGCAAGTTCAACACCATGCCCGACGAGCGCGTGGACATCCCCGACGACCTCGACATGGTGCGGATCTATCTGCTGTGCATAGCGGAGATATGCGGGTTGGAGGGGGTGTAAACCCAAGGAGGAGCTTGCCGATTCCGTTCTTCGCCGGCTCATCCGACAGCTCCGCGAAACATGCACGAAGCGACCGGGCGGTATCCGAACGCCCCCCCGGGGTTGGGCGCGTCGTCAACCCTGGCAGGACACGCAGACGATAGGTGTAGCAACGCTACAGCACAGACCATGGACTTGCTCTTGCGCTTCAAATTGCTCAAACTAACGTCAGAGTGTTTGGCTCGTGGAACGACAGGCAGCACCATTACGAAATGAGGCATGAGCAATGGATCTTTTGACGATAGTCGGCGCACTTGTTGCGCTTGTCGTGGCATTTTATATTTTTGCGGCGATCAAAAGCTCGTTTGATGACGAAGCTACCAAACTGTTCAGGCGGATATGGTCATGTGAACGGTATTGGCAGCAACATAGATTCGAACAACATGTCTTCGATCAGCAACAGCGCGCTCAACACAAGCTGTTTGAACTGTTCGGTGTCGACTTTAAGGACGCTGATCACCTTCAACAAGACGCCATCGTAAATCTTCTTACGGCGGCGCACGAATTCGATAAGAAACAATTTAATAGCCGCGACATCGTGATGCTGGATGTATTGTGGCGAGCCCTCACTAATTTCGCGAAATCGCCAATGCCATCGGACAAGGGGACTATGCAAGAAAAACTGCAAAACATTTTGAACGTTGCAGTAATCGTCATTGGATTAAGAAAAGGCGTTGCAAAATTCGGCGCAGATTACGATGACGTAATAAAGAACTTCTGGGACGAGCAAGACGACGCCGAGAAGTCGGCGTGGGCGCAAGAGCATCCAAACTTGTCTGGAGTTAAATTATACGAAAGCTTCTTTGCGGAGAAGTATAGAGAAATGCTGCGTCAAACCTGATTACTCGCCATGGACAAAGGAAAGTATATTGGCGACGAAAAGACGATAATTACGAAAGCCGAAGTTGGCCGCCTGCAACTGGAATCGGCAATCCAAATGTTTTTGGATAAGCAATACTTTGCGGCGATAACACTCGCGGGCGCAGCCGATGGGATATTCTGCGGCCTCATCGAAGGCGACAATCGACCTACACCTGGCGAAAAAACCTGGAACGAAATAACGGAACTACGCTCAAGAGGCTTTCAAATGGCAGGAAAAATCACAAAGCGAGAAGCCTTTAATATTTGGAACACCGCAAGGAATGCGCTGAAGCACCATAACGCAGCAAGGGATGGCGATTATATCGAAATTTTTCCGATTGACGAAGCGTATGAATGGATCGAACGAGCAAAGGTGAGCGGGAGGGAGGTCGGCATTGAGGCGAGAAATTATCCTGATTTTGAAAGACTAGTTATTCCATGGTTCTTTCTCCCGGATTAGCGTAGAAGGCGCGCAAATTGAGCAATGCCGCAGAACGTTGCAGTACTTCGCGCGGCAACCGGCGGCGAACAATCTTCGAGATTCCCACTTTTGGTCCAGCCAGAAGCCCCCATCCCCCCTTGCCCTCCCCGCCCCGCTGGTGGAACCTGCCCCGAACGGAGGCGCCCATGACGCTGGAAAAACGGATCGCGCAGGGCCGCGGCGACGAGCCGGCCGACCTCGTGCTGCGGGGCGCCGAAACCCTGTGCCTGACCACCGGCGAGCGCCTGGCCGGCGACGTCGCCATCTGCGGCGATACCATCGTCGGCATCGGCGCCGCCTACGAGGGCCGCCGCGTCCTCGACCTGCCCGGCAAGATCCTCGTGCCCGGCTTCATCGACACGCATCTGCATGTCGAAAGCTCGTGCATCACGCCGCACGAATTCGACCGCTGCGTCACCCCGCGCGGCATCACCACCGCGATCTGCGACCCGCACGAGATCGCCAATGTCGCCGGCCTCGACGGCATCCGCTACTTCCTCGACGCCGCGCGCCACCTGGTGATGGACCTGCGCGTGAACCTGTCGTCCTGCGTCCCCTCGACCGGGATGGAAACCGCCGGCGCAAGGCTTGACGCCGCCGACCTCGCGCCGCTGGCCGATCACCCGGGCGTGATCGGGCTGGCCGAGTTCATGAACTACCCCGGCGTGATCCACCGCGACCCCGGCGCCATGGCCAAGCTGCGCGCCTTCGCCGGGCGCCACATCGACGGGCACGCGCCGCTTCTGCGCGGGCGCGACCTGAACGCCTACATCGCCGCCGGCATCCGCACGGAACATGAGGCGACGACCGAGGACGAGGCCCGCGAAAAGCTGCAAAAGGGCATGCGCGTGCTGATCCGCGAAGGCTCGGTCTCGAAGGACATGCACGCGCTGGCGGGGCTGCTCACGCCCACCACCGCGCCCTACCTGTGCCTGTGCACCGACGACCGCAACCCGCTGGACATCGCCGAGGAAGGCCACCTCGACCATATGATCCGCACCCTGATCGGGCTGGGCGCCGACACGCTCGCGGTCTACCGCGCCGCCTCGCTGTCGGCGGCCGAGGCGTTCGGGCTCAAGGACCGGGGCCTGATCGCGCCGGGGATGCGGGCCGACATCGTGGTGCTGGACGACCTTGCGCAATGCCGCGCCGAAATGGTGATCGCCGGGGGCCGCGTGGCCGACGATGCCGCCTTCGCCGCGCGCGCGGGCGTGGAGCCGGTCGCGCGCCACTCGGTCCGCGCGCCGGCGGTGACGGCCGCAAGTTTCCGCCACGCCGGCAACCGCGCCGAGACCTCGGTCATCGGCATCCTGCCCGGCAAGATCATCACCGAACACCTGCACGAACGCATCGCCCCCGAAGGCGGCGACAAGCGCCCCGACCCGGCCCGCGACCTTGCCCGCATCGCGGTGATCGAGCGGCATGGCAAGAACGGCAACATCGCCACCGGCTTCGTGCGCGGCTTCGGGATCGGGCGCGGCGCGATCGCCTCGACCGTCTGCCACGACCACCACAACATCGCCGTGGTGGGGGTGGACTATGCCGACATGGCGCTGGCCGCGACCCGGCTTGGCCAGATCGAGGGCGGCTTCGTGGTCGTGGACGGCGGCCGGGTCGCGGCGGAACTGGCGCTGCCGGTCGCCGGGCTGATGAGCCTGCGGCCGTTCGAGGAGGTGCACGCCGCGCTCACCCGCCTGCGGGCGGCCGCGAAGGCGCTGGGGGTGATCCTGCCCGAGCCGTTCCTGCAACTGGCCTTCCTGGCGCTGCCGGTGATCCCCCATCTCAAGATCACCGACCGCGGGCTGGTGGATGTCGACCGCTTCGAGATCCTCTGACGGCTTGACGCCGCCGGCCGATCTGCCAACCTCCAACGCCAAAGGGGGAATACCATGACCGACGCGCGCACCATCGTCATCCACGAACACGGCGGGCCCGAGGTGCTGCGCCTCGAAACCCGGCCTGTGGGCGATCCCGGCCCGGGCGAGATCCGCATCCGCCACCACGCCATCGGGCTCAACTTCATCGACGTCTACCAGCGCTCCGGGCTCTACCAGCTCGACCTGCCGGCGGCGCTGGGGATGGAGGCGGCGGGCGTCATCGAGGCGGTGGGCGAGGGCGTCGCGCACCTGAAGCCCGGCGACCGCGCGGCCTACGCCTGCATGCCCCCCGGCGCCTATGCCGAGGCGCGGGTGATGCCCGCGGCCCAGGTCTGCCCGCTGCCCGACGCGATCCCCTTCGACGAGGGCGCGGCGATGATGCTCAAGGGCATGACGGTGAACTACCTCTTCCGGCGCACCGTGCCCCTGAAGGCCGGCGACACGGTACTGTTTCACGCCGCCGCCGGGGGCGTCGGGCTGATCGCCTGCCAATGGGCCAGGGCCGAAGGCATCCGGCTGATCGCCACCGCCGGCTCGGACGAGAAATGCGCGCTGGCCGCCGCGCACGGCGCCGCCGAAACCATCAACTACCGGCGCGAGGATTTCGTTGCGCGGGTCAAGGAACTCACCGGCGGGCGCGGCGTCGACGCGGTGATGGACAGCGTCGGGCGCGACACCTTCGACGGCTCGCTCGCCTGCCTGCGCCCGCTCGGCACGATGATCCTGTTCGGCTCGGCCTCGGGCCCGGTGCCGCCGTTCGACCTGCAGCGGCTGGCGGCCGGCGGTTCGCTGATGATCACGCGCCCGACCCTCTTCTCCCACATCGCCGACCCCGACACCTGCCAGGCGATGGCGCGCGAACTGTTCGCGATGGTCACCTCGGGCAAGGTCACGATCCGCATCGACCAGACCTTCCCGCTTGCCGCCGTCGCCGACGCCCACCGCGCGCTCGAGGCCCGTGCCACCACCGGCGCCACCATCCTGCAGCCCTGACCGCGCCCTTCATCGTTCCCCGAATACTCTCGGGGGGGCCGGGGGGCAGACAGCCCCCCGGCCTTGCCGCGGGCGCCACGATTGCACCGCGCCCCCCGCTTGCACTAGTCTGTCGCGGCGCGACCGGCGCGGCGGAGGGGCGATGGGCGAGGACGAACTGGACTTCAAGGAGATGTGCGCGCGCTTCGAGGTGACGCCGCGCACCTTGCGCTATTACGAATACATCGAGCTTCTGCGCCCCCGCCGCGACGGCCGCGCCCGCTACTACGGCCCGCGCGAGGTGGCGCGCATGACGCTGATCCTGCGTGGCCGCCGCTTCGGCTTCGGCCTCGAGGAAATCCGCCAGTGGCTGGAGATCTACGAAACCCGCGGCACCACGGCGCAGATGCACGCCTGGGTGGAACTGGCCGACCGCCAGCTTGGCGCGCTCGACGCCCAGCACGCCGAGCTTGCCCGCACCATCGCCGATCTGCGTTCGCTGCGCGACGAGGTCGCGGCGAAGCTGGGAAAGTGACGTGACGTCCTGTTGACGTCAACGTAAAGGTGGGTTGAACGGCCCCGACCCACGGCGCATGTCTCGGCCAACAGGGGCACACGTCGCCCCGGACGGAGGCGTCATGCCGGACAGCGAACTCACCATCAGCCAGATGTGCGCCGCCTTCGGCGTCACCCCGCGCACGCTGCGCTTCTACGAAAGCAAGGAACTGCTTGCCCCCCGCCGGATCGGCCAGCGCCGCTTCTACGGCCGCCGCGACCGCGCGCGCCTGACGCTGATCCTGCGCGGCAAGCGCTTCGGCTTCAGCCTCGAAGAAATCCGCCGCCTGCTCGACATCTACGACGACGACGGCGGGCCCGAGCGCCAGGCGCTCGAGATCCTCCGCGCCGCCCATGCCCACCTGGCCGAGTTGCAGGCGCGCCGTGCCGAACTCGACGAGGTCGTCGCCGACCTGCGCACGCGCATCGCCGAGGGCGAGGCGATGCTCGACGGTCTGCAAAGCCGCGCCGCCGCCGAATAGAAACGCAACGCCGCGCACCCCGAGGGAGAGAACGCATGCCCAGCTACACCGCCCCCACCCAGGATCTCGCCTTCGTCCTGCACGACCTGCTGAACGTCACCGGCAGCGACGTGCCCGGCTATCCCGAGCTCGAGCCCGACTTCACGTCCGCCATCCTCGACGAGGCCGGGCGGCTGGCCGCCGAGGTGCTGGCCCCGCTCAACCGCAGCGGCGACGCCGAGGGCTGCCGGCTGGAGAACGGCATCGTCCACACCCCCGCGGGCTACGACAAGGCCTTCGCGGCGATCCGCGAGGGCGGCTGGAACGGGCTCGACCTGCCCGAGGAATTCGGCGGCCAGGGCCTGCCCTATCTCATGGGCACCGCGGTGGGCGAGATCTTCGTGTCGGCCAACATGGCCCTCAACATGTACCAGGGCCTGACCCATGGCGCCGTCTCGGCGATCCTCGCGCATGGCTCGGACGCGCAGAAGGCCACCTATGTGCCGAAGATGGTCAGCCTCGAGTGGACCGGCACCATGAACCTGACCGAGCCGCACGCCGGCACCGACCTGGGGATGATCCGCACGAAGGCGGAACCGCGGGACGACGGCAGCCATGCCATCACCGGGCAGAAGATCTTCATCTCGGCCGGCGACCATGATCTGGCCGGGAACGTCATCCACCTGGTGCTGGCCAAGGCCCCCGGCGGGGGCGAGGGCACGAAGGGCATCAGCCTTTTCATCGTCCCCAAGTTCCTCGTGAACGAGGATGGCAGCCTCGGCGCCCGCAACACCCTCTCGGTCGGCAAGATCGAGGAGAAGATGGGCATCCACGGCAACGCCACCTGCGTGATGAACTACGACGGCGCGAAGGGCTTCCTGATCGGCGAGCTGCACAAGGGCATGCGCGCGATGTTCACGATGATGAACGAGGCGCGCCTGGGCGTGGGCCTTCAGGGCTACGCGGTGGCCGAGGCCGCCTACCAGAACGCAGTCGCCTATGCCCGCGACCGGCTGCAGGGCCGCGCCGTCACCGGCGCCGCCAACCCCGACGGGCCGGCCGACCCGCTGATCGTGCACCCCGACATCCGCCGCGCGCTGATGGACCAGAAAACCTTCGTCGAGGGCGCGCGCGCCTTCACGCTGTGGGGCGCCTCGCTGATCGACCGCTCGCGCCGCGCCGGCGACGCGGCGGCCGAGGGGATGGTTTCGCTGCTGACGCCGGTGATCAAGGGCTTCCTCACCGACAAGGGCTTCGAGGCGACGGTGGCCGCGCAGCAGGTCTACGGCGGGCACGGCTACATCGAGGAATGGGGCATGTCGCAGTTCGTGCGCGACGCCCGCATCGCGATGATCTACGAAGGTGCGAACGGCATCCAGGCGCTCGACCTCGTGGGCCGCAAGCTGGGCCAGGACGGCGGCAGGCACGTCATGGCGTTCTTCGACATGGTCAAGGGCTTCCTCAAGGAGAATGCCGAGGACGAGACGCTGAAGGACGGCTTTCTCGACCCGCTCAAGGCGGCCTCGAAGGATCTTCAGGCGGCGGGGATGTTCTTCATGCAGCACGGCATGAAGACCCCCGACGCCGCGCTTGCCGGCTCGACCGATTTTCTGCACCTCTTCGGGCATGTCTGCCTCGGGCTGATGTGGGCGAAGATGGCCAAGGCCGCCGGCGCGGCGCTGGCCGCGGGGCGGGGCGATGCCGGCTTCCTGGAGGCCAAGATCGCCACCGGGCGCTACTATATGGCCCGCCAGTTGCCGGCCACCGCGCTGCACCTGCGCCGGATCGAAAGCGGCGCCGGGCCGGTGATGGCGCTCGACGCGGAAAGGTTCTGACGGATCGGGGGGGGAGCGATGACACGCGGCTGGCGCGAGGAACCCGCGGCACGGGGCGGCTGCCAATGCGGCGCGGTCCGCTACAGCGTTGCGGCCGGGCCCGCGAAATCCGTGGTCTGCCATTGCCGGATGTGCCAGCGCGCCACCGGCAACGCCTTCGCGCCGCTTCACGAGGTGCCGGCGGCGGCGGTGACATGGGCGGGCAGCCCGGCCGAATGGGCCTCGTCCGACATCGCCCGGCGCGGCTTCTGCGCGACCTGCGGCACGCCGCTCTATTACCGCTCGGGCGACACGGTGGAATTGATGGCGGGCACGCTGGCGCCCCCGTTCGCGTTCCGCCCGGTCGAGCAGATCGCGGTGGAATCGCGCCGCGCATGGGTGCACGATCTTGCCACACTGCCCGGGATCGCCACCCCGCCCGACTGGCGCGTGGCCTCCCGCCAGGCCGAGGAATAGCCGATGCCGAAACGCCTGCGCCTGACCCGCCGCTTTCCCGTCGCGATGACCGAGGACGCCTATCGCCGCCTGCGCCGCTTCGCCGCCGAGGCCGGCCTCGACGAGGGCGAGGCGCTGTCGTTCCTGTTCGAGAACTTCGACAGCGTGATGGACAACGAGACGCTGACCCACCGGCTGCGGCTGTTCAATGCGGAACTCGAGGCGCGCAAGAAATGACCGGCGCGCGGGCGGAAACTGCGGGACGCCTCCGGCGGGAGTATTTGGACCAAGATGAATGGTCAGGCGCCCTGCCCCGCTCGGGCCGCAGGCGCGGGGGAACGGGGCAGGGTTTCACCTTGGGCGGTCATCGGCTCTCCAGCCTGTACCGCTTGAACAGATTGGCCCATGCAGGGTTAAGGAACGGTAAACCAACACTACTTGCCCTTTCATCTTGGCAAAAATACTCAAATTCCGACGCCGCCACCGGCGCCATGCACATGAAGGGAACGCGATGACTGCCAGACTCTACTGCTTCGGCGAATCCGGCAACGCCTACAAGGCGGCGCTGACCATGACCCTCGCCGATTACCCGTGGGAACCGGTGTTCGTCGACTTCTTCAACGGCGAGGCGCGCAGCCCCGAATTCCGCAAGCTCAACCCGATGGGCGAGGTGCCGGTGCTGGTCGAGGGCGACAGTGTTCTCACCCAGTCCGGCGTGATCCAGTTCCACGTCGCCGAGGCGACCGGCAGGTTCCTCGGCACCACCCCCGAGGAGCGGCGCGAGGTGTTGCGCTGGGTTCTGTGGGACAACAACAAGATGTCGAGCCAGGCCGGCCCGCTGCGCTTCATGATGAACTTCATCCCGCCCGAAAAGCGCCCCGAGGGGGCGATCGCGTGGCTCAACGGCCGCTTCCAGGTCGCGCTCGGCGTGCTCGACAGCCACCTCGACGGGCGCGACTGGATCGTGGGCGACGGCCCCACGCTGGCCGACTTCGCCTGCTGCGGCTACCTTTTCTACCCCGAGCCGTTCGGCTTCGACCGCGCAACGCGGCGCCATATCGACCGCTGGCTCGACCGCATCGCGGCGCTGCCCGGCTGGAAACACCCCTACGACATGATGCCCGGTAGCCCCTCGGACCGGGCCTGAGAGGAGGACGCGATGCAGGATGCCTATATCTACGACGCCGTGCGCAGCCCGCGCGGGCGCGGGCGCAAGGACGGCGCGCTGCACGAGGTCACCGCGCTGCGGCTGTCGGCCGAGGTGCTGAACGCGATCAAGGCCCGCAGCGATCTCGACACCGCCGCCGTCGAGGACGTGATCTGGGGCAACGTCACCCAGGTGGGCGAGCAGGGCGGCTGCCTTGCGCGCTCGGCCGTGCTTGCCTCGGACTTCGACGAGCGGGTTCCGGGCCTGTCGATCAACCGCTTCTGCGCAAGCGGGCTCGAGGCGGTGAACCTGGCCGCGAACCAGGTCGCGGCCGGCGCCGGCGCGGCCTATGTCGCGGGCGGGGTCGAGATGATGGGCCGCGTTGCCATGGGCTCGGACGGCGCCGCGATCGCGGTCGATCCGAGCCTCGCGATGAAAACCTATTTCGTGCCGCAGGGCATCTCGGCCGACATCATCGCGACCGAGTACGGCTTCTCGCGCGACGATTGCGACGCCTTCGCGGTCGAAAGCCAGAAGCGCGCCGCCCGCGCCTGGGACGAGGGGCGCTTCGCGGCCTCGGTGCTGACCATCCGCGACATCAACGGCCTGCCGATCCTCGACCGTGACGAACACATGCGCCCGGGCACCGACATGCAGAGCCTTGGCGCGCTCAAGCCCGCGTTCAAGGAGCAGGGCGAGGTGATGCCGGGCTTCGACAAGGTGGCGCTGATGAAATACCCGCATCTGGAGCGGGTGAACCACGTCCACCATGCCGGCAATTCCAGCGGCATCGTCGACGGGGCGGCGGCGCTGCTGGTCGGCAACAGGGAATTCGGCGAGAAATACGGCCTGAAGCCGCGCGCGCGCATCCGCGCCACCGCCAAGATCGGCACCGACCCCACGATCATGCTGACCGGCCCGGTGCCGGTGACCGAGAAGATCCTGGCCGAGACCGGCATGGCAATCTCCGACATCGACCTGTTCGAGGTGAACGAGGCGTTTTCCGCCGTGGTGCTGCGCTTCATGCAGGCGTTCGACGTCGATCACGACCGCGTCAACATCAACGGCGGCGCCATCGCCATGGGCCATCCGCTGGGGGCTACGGGCGCGATGATCCTCGGCACGCTGCTGGACGAGCTGGAGCGCACCGGCAAGGGCACCGGGCTGGCCACGCTGTGCGTCGCGTCGGGCATGGGCGCGGCCACGATCATCGAGAGGCTGTGATGCCCAGGCTCGACCTTTCCGCCGCCCCGGTGAAAACCGGCTCGATCTATCCCGAGCCCTACGCGGCGCAGATGGCCGGGCGGTCGTCGCGGCGGCTGGGCGATCTGGCCGGGCTGACGCAGTTCGGCGTCAACCTCGTCACGCTCGAACCCGGCGCGGTGGCCTCGCTGCGCCACTGGCACCTGCGCGAGGACGAGTTCGCCATCGTGCTGTCGGGCGAGCTCGTCCTGGTCGAGGATACCGGCGAGGTGCCGATGCTGCCCGGCGATTGTGCCGCGTGGAAGGCGGGCGTGGCCAACGGGCACCGCTTCGTCAACCGCTCGGGCCGGGCGGCAAGCTTTCTCGTGGTCGGCAGCAAGGCCCCCGACGAGGTTACCACCTACTGCGATGTCGACATGAAGATCCACCTCGGCGGCGCCAGCCCCCGCATCACGTATCACGACGGCAGCGACTGGGCGGGCCCCCGCGACCTCGCGCCGAAGGGAGACACCGAATGACCGATTTCCACAGCCGGACCGACGCCGACGGCATCGCCACGATCACCTGGGACGTGCCGGGCAAAAGCATGAACGTGCTCAGCCTCGAGGGGCTGGCCGAACTTGACGCGCTGATCGACGCGGCGCTGGCCGACGCGGGCGTGAAGGGCATCGTCATCACCAGCGGAAAGGACAGTTTCGCCGCGGGGATGGACCTCAACATCATCGCCAGGATGAAGGACATGGTCGGCGACGACCCCGCGCGCGGGTTGTTCGAGGGGCTGATGCAGATGCACGCCGTCCTGCGCAGGATCGAGCGCGCGGGGATGGACGCGAAAACCCTCAAGGGCGGCAAGCCGATCGCCGCGGCCCTGCCCGGCACCGCGCTGGGTTTCGGGCTGGAACTGCCGCTGGCCTGCCACCGCATCTTCGCCGCCGACGCCCCCAGGGCCAAGATCGGCCTGCCCGAGATCATGGTCGGCATCTTTCCGGGTGCCGGCGGCACCACGCGGCTGGTGCGCAAGCTGGGCGCGATGGCGGCGGCACCGTTCCTGCTGGAAGGCAAGCTGAGCGATCCGAAGAAGGCGAAGGCCGCCGGGCTGATCGACGAGGTGGTGGACGATCCCGTCGCCGCCGCGCGCGCCTGGGTGCTGGGCGCGAAGGACGCCGACCTGGTGAAACCGTGGGACGCCAGGGGCTACAGGATGCCCGGCGGCGCGCCCTACCACCCCGCCGGCTTCCTGACCTTCGTTGGCGCCGCGGCCATGGTGCACAGCAGGACGATGGGGGTTTATCCGGCCGCCAGGGCGCTGCTGTCGGCGGTTTACGAGGGCGCTTTGGTGCCCTTCGACACCGCCCTGAAGATCGAGGCGCGGTGGTTCACCCATGTGCTGATGAACCCCTCTTCGGGGGCAATGATCCGCTCGCTCTTCCTCAACAAGGAGGCGCTCGAGAAGGGCGCGAACCGCCCCGACATGCCCGACCAGAAGGTGCGCCGGATGGGCGTGCTGGGGGCGGGGATGATGGGCGCGGGCATCGCGCTGGTCTCGGCGCAGGCGGGCATCGAGGTGGTGCTGATCGACGCGAAGCAGGAGGCCGCCGAGCGTGGCCGCGCGTATTCCGAGGCGTTCCTGGACAAGGGCATCAAGCGCGGCAAGACCACCGAGGCGCAGAAGGCCGAGGTGCTGGGCCGGATCACCGCCACCACCGATTACGCCGCGCTGAAGGGCGTCGACCTGATCGTCGAGGCCGTCTTCGAAGACCCGAAGGTGAAGGCCGAGGCGACGAAGGCCGCCGAGGCCGCCGCCGGCACGGAGGTGATCTTCGCCACCAACACCTCCACCCTGCCGATCACCGATCTGGCACAGGCCAGCCAGAACCCGGAGCAGTTCATCGGCATCCACTTCTTCTCGCCGGTCGAGAAGATGATGCTGGTGGAGATCATCAAGGGCAAGCGCACCGGCGACCGGGCGGTGGCCAAGGCGCTCGACTTCGTGCGCCAGATCCGCAAGACGCCCATCGTGGTGAACGACGCGCGCTTCTTCTACGCCAACCGCTGCATCATCCCCTACCTCAACGAGGGCATGCGCATGGTGGCCGAGGGGGTGGCGCCGGCGCTGGTGGACAATGCCGCGCGGCTGGTGGGCATGCCGGTGGGGCCGCTGCAACTGATCGACGAAACCTCGATCGAGCTTGGCGCGCACATCGCCCGCGCGACGAAGGCGGCGATGGGCGATGCCTATCCCGACGGCGCCGTGGACGAGGTGCTGTTCTGGATGGAGGGCGAGGGCCGGCTCGGGCGCAAGGCCGGCGCCGGCTTCTACGCCTACGACGAGGCCGGCAAGCGGCAGGGCTTCTGGCCCGGGCTGGCCGACCGCTTCCCCCGCGCCACGCCGCAGCCGGCGCTGACCGAGGTGCAGCACCGGCTGTTGTTCGTGCAGGTGCTCGAGGCGGTGCGGGCACTGGAAGCGGGCGTGCTGACCGACATCCGCGAGGGCGACGTCGGCGCCATCCTGGGCTGGGGCTTTGCGCCGTGGTCGGGCGGGCCGTTCTCGTGGCTCGACATCATCGGCACGGCGCGGGCGCTGGAACTGTGCGAAAAACTGGAGGCGGCGCATGGCCCGCGCTTCGCCCCGCCGCAACTTCTGCGCGACATGGCGGCGCGGGGCGAAACCTTCTACGCCCGCTTCGCGCCGCCGGCCCGCGCCGCCTGACCCCGGGACATGCATTGCAAACCAATGTTTTACGGCGCCTGCGTGTGCAGCACACGCAGGCGCCGAAGGGCGCGCGGCTGCGACAACCCGCCCCGATCACGATCAACCCGCGCTTGATCTGGATCAACACCTTTTGCCTGCATGGGCGCACTCTGCCGCCACCCCCCCCCGAGAGAGGGTGAGAGAGAGGACGCTGTAATGAAACGACACGTGGCTTCCGGCCGCCGCGTGCCGTCGCGGCGGGAGCCACGCCGTGCGTCCGCCTGATCCGGGCGGCCCTGCCCGCGATGGCGCAGGATCGCCCGGTGAGGGCGAACATTCCCACCGACGACGGGGCCCTGCGGGCCTGAACGCAACGGCGACCTGCTCATCCGGTTCCCGCTTCTGCGCGACATGCTTCAGACCGTATCGAGATACAGTTCCACCCGCTCGGCCTCGGACAGTTCGGCCATGTAATGACGCTCCTGACGCTTGGTCAGCACGAGGTTGCGGATCAACTCGCGCGGGAAGATACGGCTGATCATCTCGCCGGCCTCGAAGGCGTCGATGGCGCTTTCCCAGTCGGTCGGGACCTGCGGCAGGTCAAGCGCGTAGGCGTTGCCGGTGATCGGCGCGGGCGCCTCCATCTCCTCCTCGATGCCGATCAGCGCCGCGCCCAGGATCGCGGCCAGCATCAGGTAGGGGTTGATGTCGCCCCCCGCGAGGCGGTGCTCGATCCGCCGCGCCGCCGAATCGCCCGAGGGCACCCGGATCGCGGCGGTCCGGTTCTCGTAGGCCCAGCAGATGCCGATCGGCGCATGGGCGCCGGGCACCATCCGGTCGTAGCTGTTGGCGTGGGGCGCGAACAGCAGCGTCGATTCCGGCGCCGCTGCAAGGCAGCCGGCAATCGCGTGGCGCAGCGCCGGCGTGCCCGCCGGCCCGCCGTCGTCGAAGATGTTGACGCCGTCCTCGTCCAGCACCGAGAAATGGGCGTGCAGCCCCGAGCCGGGATAATCGGGATAGGGCTTGGCCATGAACGAGGCCGCAAAGCCGTAGCGCCGCGCCACCCCCTTGACCAGCATCTTGAACAGCCACGCGTCGTCGGCGGCGCGCAGCGCGTCAGCCTGGTGCATGAGGTTGATCTCGAACTGGCCCAGCCCGGCCTCCGAGATCGCGGTGTCGGCGGGAATGTCCATCGCCTCGCACGCGTCGTAGAGATCGGTGAAGAACTGGTCGAAACTGTCCAGCGCGCGCAGCGCCAGGGTTTCGGCCGCCGCCCGCCGCTTGCCCGACCGCGGCGACACCGGCACCTGCAGCTTGCGCCCGGAATCGTCGATCAGGAAGAATTCCATCTCGGTCGCCACCACCGGCGTGAGGCCGCGGCGACGATAGCGGCCCAGCACGAACGACAACGCCTGGCGCGGATCGCCCTCGTAGGGGCGGCCGTTCTCGCGGAACATCCAGATCGGCAGCAGCGCGGTCGGCGCCTCGAGCCACGGCATCGGCACGAAGCCGCGCTCGGTCGGGCGCAGCACGCCGTCGGCGTCGCCGGTCTCGAACACCAGCGGGCTGTCGTCGATATCCTCGCCCCAGATGTCGAGGTTGAGCACCGACATCGGAAAGCGGGTGCCGTCCTTGACCACCTTGTCGGCGAAGCGCGAGGGCACGCGCTTGCCCCGCGCCTGGCCGTTGAGGTCGGCGGCGGCGACGCGGATGGTGCGCACCTCGGGGTGGCGGCGCAGCCAGTCGGTCATGTCACGCATCAAACACCTGCATTGGGGGTCACCTCGGCCGCGGCACCCGCGGGCGCAGCCGCACCCGTGCGGATTGCGGCAGGTGACGGTTGAGCCGCCGGTTCACCAGCCCGAAGGCCCAGATCAGGGCCAGGGTGACCAAGATGAAATAGACCGCGACGATGGGATAGGCCACGAACGGGTTGAAGGTGCGGTCGGCGAAATACTTGGCGTAGTAGAGCGCATCGCCCTTCTGCTGCCACGCCGGAAACCCCGAGAAGAACACCAGTGTGGTGGCGTGGAACAGAAAGATCGCCTCGTTGGTATAGGCCGGCCACGCCAGCCGCAACATCGTCGGCCAGATTATGCGGCGAAACCGCCGCCAGCCGGTGAGCCCGTAGGCATCGGCGGCCTCGAGATCGCCGCGCGGCACCGCGCGCAGGGCTCCGTGAAAGATCTCGGCCGAATAGGCGGCGGTGTTGAGGAACAGCACGATCAGCGCCCCCGCCCAGGCCCGCGTCAGCCAGCCGGACTCGAGCGTGATCGTGGCCACCCCGAGCGGGATCTCGACCCCGACCCTGGGCAGCAGCACGAAGGTTTCGTAGGCGAAGAAGAACTGGATGAAGAGGGGCGAACCGCGGAACACGAACACGAACCATTCCGCCGGCTTGCGCAGCACCGCCGAACGCGCGTCCCGCGCCAGCGCCAGCCCGGTGGCCGCGAAGAACCCGAGCGCCAGCGCCAGCGCGCCGAAATAGACGTTCCAGATCACCCCCGAGCCGATCAGCACCACCTGCTGACACAGGTCGATGTCGGCGCGCGGCAACAGCCGCTCGCCGAAGCCGAGGCTGCGCAGCCCGTAGGCCTGGAGGGCTTCGAGGCAGGTCATCGCCCACGCCCCCGGCGCCGCGCCGGCGGCAGCTTCGGGACGCCTCCGGCGGGAGTATTTGGGGAACGATGAAAACCGGCCCCCTGCCCTTCACCTTGGGGGAAATACTCTGGGGTGAATTGGCCGCAGGCCAAGAGGGGCAAAGCCCCTTGTCCGCCGCCGATCATGCCCGCGCCTTTCGCAGCGCTTCGCCGGCAAGCGTCGCCTGCCCGCGCGAAAGGCGGTCGGTGAGGCGGCCGAGCGCCACCTCGCTGGCCTTGGTCATCGCGAGGTAGAACACCAGCAACCCGAGGAAATACCACACCCGCCAGTCGGGGTGGGGATAATCGTAGGCCTGGGTTTTCGAGCCGCCAAGATCGCGCGCCCAGTAGACGATATCCTGGATTCCAAGCAGGAACAGCAGCGGTGTCGCCTTGATCAGGATCATCCACAGGTTCGACAGGCCGGGCAGCGCGAACACCCACATCTGCGGGATCAGCACCCGGCGGGAAACCTGGCGCGGCGTCATGCCGTAGGCTTCGGCGGTCTCGAGCTGCGCGCGCGGCACCGCGCGCATCGCGCCGTACAGCACGTTGCCGGCGAAGGCCCCGAAGACGATGGCGAAGGCCACCACGGCGGTGGCGAAGCCGTAGGCGTCGTGCACCCACGCGCTGGCGGCGTTGAGCGGCACCTTGGCCGCCGGGCAGACCACGAAATCGCTGCCCCGGCGGATCGGCTCGGTCCAGTCGGGGCAGCGGACCTGGTGCACCAGCCATTCGAGCCCCTGGTCGAGCGCGATCGGCACGAACAGGAAGAACACGATGTCGGGAATGCCCCGCACCATCGCCATGTAGCCCGATCCGAGCCAGCGCAGCGGCAGGGCACGGCTGCGCGCCGCCAGCGCGCCGGCAAAGCCGAACGCCAGCGCCAGCGGCGCGGTGACCGCCAGCAGCCCCAGCACCGTCAGGAACGAGCCGTAGAACAGCATGTGCTTGCCGGTCGTGAGGTAGCACACCGCCCAGGCGGCCCCTTCCAGCGAGTCGGGATCGGCGCAGAAATGGAACATCGGGGGTCAGGGCGGGGGCCTTCCCCCCGCCCGTCCTTTCCTCAATAGGTCGGGGCGTCTTCGCCGAACCACTTGACGATCATGGCGTTGATCGTGCCATCGGCCTTCATCTCGTCGATGGCGGCGTCGAGCGTGGCGCGCAACTCGGTGTCGGACTGGCGCAGGCCGATGCCGATGCCGCCGCCCAGCAACACATCCTCGCCCGCCCAGACAAGCTGGCCGCCCGATTCCGCGACGATCGGCGCGAGGAAATCCTTGTCGGCGATCACCGCGTCGGCCTCGCCGTTGCGCACCGCGGCGACGGTCTCGTCGGGGGTGGCGAATTCCAGCAGCGTCGCGCCGGTCTCGGCGACGTAGCCGGCCTGGATGGTGCCGGTCTGGGCCGCGACGACGCCGCCCTCGATATCGGCGTCGGCCGACAGCGCGGCGTAGGCCGATGGCGTCGGCGGGATGTAGTCCTGGGTGAACGAAATCACCTCGGCCCGCTCGGGCGTGATCGACATGCCGGCGATGATCGTGTCGTAGTTGCCCGAGACCAGGTTGGGGATGATCGAATCCCAGTCGTTCGTCACCCATTCGCAGGTCAGCCCCGCGCGCTCGCACAGCGCGTCGCCGAATTCGCGCTCGAACCCGTCCACCTCACCGGCGTCGTTGATGAAGTTGTAGGGGGGATAGGCGCCCTCGGTGCCCATCCGCACCACGTCTTGGGCAAGCGCCGGTGTGGCAAGCGCCAGCGCGGCGAGGGTCAGTGTCAGTCTGTTCATGGCAGGTCTCCCGTGTTGGATCTGGGTTGGTTGCGTCATGCGCCCTGGGTGGCCGACAGGAAGCCGCGCAGACGCTCGGTCTGCGGGGCGCCGAACAGCCGTTCCGGCGGGCCCTCCTCCTCGACCCGGCCAAGGTGCAGGAACACCACGTGGTCCGAGACATCGGCGGCAAGGCGCATGTCGTGGGTGACAAGAAGCATCGTGCGCCCCTCTTCGGCCAACGCCTTGATGACCTTGACGACCTCTTGTTCAAGCTCGGGGTCGAGCGCCGAGGTGGGTTCGTCGAACAGCAGCGCGCGCGGCTCCATGCACAGCGCGCGGGCGATCGCGGCGCGCTGCTGCTGGCCGCCGGAAAGCTGCGCCGGCCAGGCATCGGCCTTGTCGGCGATGCCGACCTTGGCCAGGTAACCGCGCGCGCGTTCCTCGACCTCCGCGGGATCGCGGCCCAGCACCGTCACCGGCGCCTCCATGACGTTTTGCAGGATCGTCATGTGGGACCACAGGTTGAACTGCTGGAACACCATCGCAAGGTTGGTGCGGATGCGCGTCACCTGCGCGCGGTCGGCGGGGTGGCGGTGGCCGCCCTGGCCCTTCCAGCGCACCGCCTCGCCCTCGAAGGTGATCTCGCCCTGCTGGCTGTCTTCCAGAAGGTTGCAGCAGCGCAGCAGCGTCGACTTGCCCGACCCGGACGAGCCGATCAGCGACACCACGTGGCCGCGCGGCGCCGTCATGTCCACGCCCTTGAGCACTTCGAGCGAGCCATAGCTCTTGTGCAGGTCGCGGATCTCGATGACAGGCGTGTCGGCGGCGGGCACGCGGGGCTCCGGTGTTTATGGTTCCGGCCAGTCTGCGCAATTCGGACCCGATTGCAACGCCCCTGTGGGCACTTGCCGCAGGATCAGCCGCCGCGCTCGACCCTTTGGCGGGCCAGCGCGCTGTCGCGGTCGGAAACGCCCAGAAGACTGGCGACAAGGCGCAACAGGCCGTCCTCTTCGTCGTCGCGCACGCCGTCGGCCAGCGCCACCGCCCACAACGCCTCGATCACGCTTGCGCGGTCCTCGTAGGGCACCGCGTCCTTGATCGCGCGGGTGAAGCGGACGGTGTCGGGGGCCTCGGCCTCCAGCCTTTCGGCCTCGCCGCGCAGGGCGGCGGCCTCGAACGGCGACAGCCGGTAGCGGGCGGCCAGCACCCGGTCGACATGCGCGATCTCGGTGGCATCGAAATGCCCGTCCGAGCGGGCGAGGCGCACCAGCAGCGCGGCAAGCGCCAGCCGCGCCTCGGGATCGGGCAGCCGTTCGGGGGTGGGGGCGGTCAGGCGGCGGATCAGATCTGCGAACATGCCCGCCAGCATAAGCCCCCGGCGCGGCGCTGGCCAGTGCCTCAGGCCGCCGCGGCCAGACGGCGCGCGAGCAGCGGGCGCAGCGCGTCGGCGATCGCGGCATGGGTGGCCGGGCCGGGCAATGCCGCCGCCGCCGGCGCCGCGGTTTCGGGAAACACCATCCCCTCGGTGCCGTCGGGCCGCGGGCGCAGCCGCACCACGCCGCCGCCGGCCCCCGCCGCGACCGCCTCGACCATCGCCGGGCCGACCAGCGGCGCGGCCTGCACCGCGTCGTCGATCCACAACAGCACCGCCTGCCCGCCCACCGCCGCCAGCAGCGCCGCCGTGCGCTCGCGCCAGGTCTGGCGCAGCGCCGCGACAACCTCGGCGTGGGCCGCGGGCGCGCGGTGGGCAAGCACCGCGTGCAGGTGGCGGGTGAAGGCGAATTCGGTGAAGTCGAGGCGCGGGCACAGCCGGCGCAACGCCGCGCTCGGGCGCACGAAACGGTCGTTGTGGCGGGGATGGACGGTGTAGAACGGGTTGGACAGGTTCATCGCGCCGGTCACCTGCACCACCACCGCGCGCGCGCCCCGTGCCGCCTCGGCCGGCATCGGATCGGCAAGGAAGACGTCGGCGCCGGCGTTCATCACACCAAGATTGATCACCGCGCCGCCCAGCGCCGACTCGAGCAGCGCCGGCCATGGCCGCGCGACGAAGCGGCCGTAGGTTTCCGACCCGCCAAGGCACACCACCTGCGCCCCCGCCAGCGGCCGGCGCGGGCCGCGAAAGACAAGCCGTGACGTGCCGTATCGGCACGGATGATGGTCGAGCGCCGCGGCACCCCCGTGATCGCAATACATTCTGCCCACCCATTGGCAGTTCACCCGACGCCAGCCTGCCGCAATCCGGTTTCCGAATTCCTAAACGCGGATTTTGATGCGAATTTTCGGGGCCCCGCGCCCTTGTCCGGCCCCGGCCCCGGGCATAAGGTTCGCGCGCACGGGCAGGGAGTAGACACCATGGAGATCCGCAAGGTCGGCGTGGTCGGGGCCGGACAGATGGGCAGCGGCATCGCCCAGGTCCTCGCGGTCGCGGGCTACGAGGTTCTGCTCAATGACATTTCGCGCGAGGCGCTCGACGCGGCCCTGGCCCAGATCGGGCGCAACCTCGACCGGCAGGTCAGCCGCGGGCGGCTGTCGGAGGACGATCGGGCCGCGGCGCTTGGCCGCATCTCGGTGACCACGACGCTGGCCGATCTTGGCCCCTCCGATCTGGTGATCGAGGCCGCGACCGAGCGCGAGACCGTCAAGCAGGCGATCTTCGAAGACCTTTTGCCGCACATCGGGCCGCACACGATCCTGACCTCGAACACCTCGTCGATCTCGATCACCCGGCTGGCCTCGCGCACCGACCGGCCCGAGAAGTTCATGGGCTTCCATTTCATGAACCCGGTGCCGGTGATGCAACTGGTCGAACTGATCCGCGGCATCGCCACCGACGACGCCACCTATCAGGCCTGCCTGGCGGTGGTCGAGCGGCTGGGCAAGACCGCCGCAAGCGCCGAGGATTTCCCCGCCTTCATCGTCAACCGCATCCTGATGCCGATGATCAACGAGGCGGTCTATGCCCTCTACGAGGGGGTCGGCAACGTCCGCTCGATCGACACCTCGCTCAAGCTGGGCGCCAACCATCCGATGGGGCCGCTGGAACTGGCCGATTTCATCGGCCTCGACACCTGCCTCGCGATCATGAACGTGCTGCACGACGGGCTGGCCGACACCAAGTATCGCCCCTGCCCGCTGCTGACCAAATACGTCGAGGCCGGCTGGCTTGGCCGCAAGACCGGGCGCGGCTTCTACGACTATCGCGGCGACGAACCGGTGCCGACGCGCTGAGCGCGCTCAGGCCCCGTCGGCCAGCGCCAGCGTGCGCGCCCGCAGCCACGCCATGAATCCGCGCGGGTTCGAGGCCCAGGTTCCCACCTCGTCCGGGCCGACCGGGGCGCCGATGACCGGCGCCTGCGGGCGACCGATGGCATGGGTGATCTCGTGCAGCAACAGGCCCTGGCGCATTGTATAGGACAAATGATGCGCGATCTGGAACAGACGCGAGTTCTGGCCCGGGAAGCAGATCGGCACCACCGTTGCGCCCGACCGGATCACCATCTTGGCGGTGAACGGGTGCCACTCGGCCTCGACGGCGGGCCCGAACGGGGTTTCGGCCACCGCCACCTGCCCCGAGGGGAACAGGATCACGACGCCGCCATCGGCCAGATGCGCCATCGACTGGCGCCGCATCTCGATCCCCTTGGCCTGGGCGTCGTCCTCGTGCGGGAAGGGCACCGGGACCATGTGATACTCGATCTCGGGGATGCCGGTCAGCAACGAGCGGGTGAGGATCTTGAAGTCGCGGCGCACCTGCATCACCAGCCGCCCCATCACCAGCCCGTCGACGAGGCCGTGGGGGTGGTTGGCCACGATCACCACCGGCCCCTCGCGCGGGATGTTGGCCAACTGCTCAGGGGGCGTGCGGATCTCGATTCGCATGATGTCGAGCGCGCGCTGCCAGAACGCCAGCCCCTCGACCGGGCCCAGCGCCTCGAACCGCCGGATCAGCCGCATCAGCGTGATCTTGCCGGTCATCCACTCGATGGCGCGCACGCTCAGGACACGGTGCGCTTCCGTGAAGGTCGAGGAATATGACAGCCGCCGCATGTCATAGGGGCGCTCGGCGTGCCGCGCTGGCGGCGGCATCGCTCGGCGGCGGGCAGGCTGTGAGCTTTCGACCAAAGGCGATGCGTCCCCGAGATTGCGCGGGCCGGTCAGAACCCTTCGCCGAAGCGGTCGGCGACCAGTGCCTCGAGCGCGTCGGCAAGGGCGGCGGCCTCGGCCCCCGTTACCCGAACCTCAATAGTGCTTCCCTTCGAGGCTGCCAACATCAAAAGCCCCATGATCGAGTCGCCCGAGGCGGTCATGCCGTCGCGCACCACCTCGACGTCGGCGTCGAACCGCTCGACCGTCTCGACGAATCGCGCCGAAGCGCGGGCGTGCAGGCCCTTCTCGTTGACGATCCGCAAGCTGCGCGTGATCATGCCTCGATCTGCCCCGCACCGACATCAAGGCTGTTGATGTATTTGCGCCCGGCGTCCATCGACACCTCGACCGCGCGCGGCAGCGACAGCCCGCGCGACTTGGCGAGCTTGATCAGCAGCGGCAGGTTGGCGCCGTAAAGGATGCGCCGGCCGCTCTTGCTGCAGGCGCGCAGCGACAGGTTCGAGGGCGAACCGCCGAACATGTCGGTGACCACGATCACCCCGTCGCCGGCGTCGACGGCGTCGGCGGCGCGGCAGATCTCGGATTGCTTGGCGCTGCGGTCATGATCGTATTCGATCGCCACCGCGACAATGCCGGTCTGCGGCCCCACGACATGTTCGATGGCCGCCAGGTATTCCCTTGCAAGGCCGCCGTGGGCCACGATCACGATGCCGATCACCGCCCTTACCCTACCCTGACCTCGTCCGTCCGGGACTCGTTGCGCCGTTCAAGTTCCCGGTGCCGTATAGACACCTGCCAGCCCCCCTCTGCAAGCGCCGGCGCCAGCAATTCCGCCACTGCGACGGATCTGTGACGCCCTCCGGAGCAGCCGAGCGCGATGGAAAGATGCGCCTTGCCCTCGTCGCGGTAGGCCGGCAGCAGCAGCGTGACCAGATCGCGCACCCGATCGAAGAAGGCGGCGAACAGCGGGTCTTCGCAGACATGTGCGGTCACCCGCGGATCGCGGCCGTCGAGCGGGCGCAGGCTGGGCTCCCAATGCGGATTTCGCAGGAATCTGCAATCGAACACCATGTCCACCGCGCGCGGGAGGCCGCGTTTGTAGGAAAATGACTGCACCGACACCGCCAGCGCGCCCCCCTCGCCGGCCGCAAACCAGCGCGCGACCTCGGCACCAAGCTCGTGCGGGGTCAGTTCGGTGGTGTTGATCAGCACGTCGGCCCGCGCGCGCACCGGCAACAGCAGGTCAAGCTCGGCCTCGATGCCGACGATCGGCGCCTCGTCCGGGCTCAGCGGGTGGCGGCGGCGGGTTTCCGAAAAGCGCCGCGCCAGCGCCTCGACGGCGCAATCGATATACAGCAGCTCGATCTCCGCCTCTGGCGCGCGGGTCAGGGTGTCGATCAGGTCGATCAGCGCGTTGGCGCTGAAATCGCGGTTGCGCACGTCGATGCCCAGCGCCAGCGGCCGGCCCAGCGGCGCACCTTCCAGCAGCCGCGGCACCAGCGACAGCGGCATGTTGTCGATGGCCTCGAACCCGAGGTCTTCGAGCTTGTGGATCGCGGTGGAGCGGCCGGCGCCCGAGGGCCCCGATACCAGCACCACCCGCGGCCTCTTGCGGCGCGTGCCGTCGTCGCTGGTTGTCATGCATCACCTTCCCGTCCGTGCAGGACATATTGCACGATCGCGGCAGGGAAAGCGGCGGTCTCCGCCTTTTGAAGGCAGATCACGGGTTGGCCAAGCAATTCGATGTGGCGCACCGGCGGCAGCCGCTCGGGCTCGGTCCGGTCGAGATCGACGGCAAGGTGCACCGCCACCTCGCCCGCCGCGCCGGCGCGCAGGACGCCGACGCCGCGCGCCTCGATCAGCCCGGCGATGGCGGCGGGGCTGTCGGCGCGCAGGCGGCCGTTCGCATCGCACCACAACCGCGTGCGGTCGTCGGCGACCAGCGCCGCGCCCAGCGCCATCAGTTGCAGCGCCAGCGTCGACTTGCCCGCCCCCGACCGGCCGATGATCAGCACCCCGCGCCAGTCGTCGCCGGGCGAACGCAGCGCGACGGTGCTGGCATGGACGATCGTCTCGGCGCCGGTCACACCGGCAACCCGACGACGAACCGCGCGCCGATGGGATCGGAGGTGATGTCGGCCTCGGTGGGGCGGATGTTCTCGGCCCAGATCACGCCGCCATGGGCCTCGACGATCTGCTTGGAGATCGCGAGGCCGAGGCCCGAGTGGTTGCCGAACTGCGCCTCGGGCCGTTCGGAATAGAAGCGCTTGAACACCTTGGTGAGCGCCGCCTCGGGGATGCCGGGGCCGGTATCCTCGACCACCAGAAGAACCCGGTTCTCGCGCTGGCGCGCCCAGATGCGCACCGCGTCGCCGGCTTCGCAGAACGACAGCGCGTTGCCGATCAGGTTGACGATGACCTGCGCCAGCCGCCCCTCCAGCCCGCGGATCACGATCGGCTTGGCCGGCAGGTCTGCGATGAACTCGACCCCCTTGTCGGCGGCCTCGCGCTCGAAATGGTCGGCCAGCCGCGAGACCATGCGCACCAGGTCGAAGGTTTCCTCTTCCTCCTTGACCAGTTCGCTGTCCAGCCGCGAGGCGTTCGAGATGTCCGACACCAGCCGGTCGAGCCGGCGCACGTCGTGCTCGATAATGTCGAGCAGCTTGTCGCGCTGATCGTCGCGCCGGGCCACCCGCAGCGTGCCCACGGCCGAGCGCAGGCTGGCCAGCGGGTTCTTGATCTCGTGCGCGACATCGGCGGCGAATTGCTCGTTGGCGTCGATCCGGTCGTAGAGCGCGGCCACCATCCCGCGCATGGCCACCGACAGCCGCCCGATCTCGTCGGGGCGGGCGGCGAGGTCGGGGATGCGGACGCGGCCGGGGCCGAAGTTGCGGGCATTGCGCTCGCGCCCGATCTCGGCGGCGGCGGCCAGGTCGGACAGCGGGTTGGCGATGGTCGAGGCCAGCACCAGCGACAGCCCGATCGACACCAGGATCGCGATCACGAAGATCTGAAGCATCTGCTCGCGCTCGGCGCGCACCAGCGCGTCGATCTCGCCCGCCGCGCCGGACAGCGCCACCGCGCCCGAGATCCGCCCGCCGGGCGCCAGCGGCACCGCCACGGCAAAGCCGGTGCGGCCCTCGGCGTCGCGGGTGAGTTGCGCCTGCACGCTGCCGTCCAGCGCGCCGGCCACCAGCCCCGGCACCGGGTCCGCGGCGTGGCCGCCGTCGGGATCGGGGCGCGCGCCCACCAGCCGCGCGGTGCCCCGCCACAGCGCCACCAGCGCATCGGTCAGCACGGTCGGGCGTTCGTCGCGGGCCTCGGCGGGCGGGCCGTCGCGGGCGGTGACAGGATTGCCGGTCGCGTCGAACAGACGCAGCGAGGTGCCGGCCGGCAGGTTCACCCGGTCGAGCGCGGCCTCGATGTCGATGCCGTCGCCGGTGGCCAGGTTGACCGGCGCGCCCAGCGGCATCTGCACCTCGATCACCTCGGCCACCAGCACCGCCTGGGTGCGCAGCGCATCCTCGCGCTCGGCCACCAGGGTGTCGCGGTAGGGGTTGAGATACAGCACCCCCGACACCAGCAGGATCAGCGCCAACAGGTTGAAGGTGATGATCTTTCGCGCCAGCGGCGAGCGGTTGAGCGTGATGAACCCGCGCCGCGCGCGGCGGTCGAGCAGTTCGGGGTCGATCCCTGACGCGGGCCCCACCCAATCCTCGCCCAGCGCGACGTCGGCTTCACGCCGGTCGGAGCGGTCGTTGCGGTCGGTCATCTCCTGGGCCGAAGCGAGCGTCATCTGGCTCTGCGCTCATTCTTCGTTGAAGCGGTACCCGATTCCGTACAGCGTTTCGATCGCCGAAAAGTCGTCGTCGACCTGGCGAAGCTTCTTGCGCAGCCGCTTGATGTGGCTGTCGATGGTGCGGTCGTCGACATAGACCTGATCGTCATAGGCCACATCCATGAGCTGGTCACGGCTTTTCACGAAACCCGGCCGCTGTGCCAGCGCCTGAAGCAGCAGGAACTCGGTGACCGTCAGCGTCACGTCCATGCCCTTCCAGGTTACCGCATGGCGCAGCGGGTCCATCGACAGGTGGCCGCGCACCATCACCTTGTTTTCCTCGCCGGCCGGCGTCTCGCCCGTTGCAATGGCCTCCTGACGGCGCAGCAGCGCGCGGATGCGCTCGACCAGAAGCCGTTGGGAAAACGGCTTTTTCACGTAGTCGTCGGCGCCCATGCGCAGGCCCAGAACCTCGTCGATCTCGTCGTCCTTGGAGGTCAGGAAAATCACCGGCAGGTTCGATTTCTGGCGCAGCCGCTGCAACAGGTCCATCCCGTCCATGCGCGGCATCTTGATGTCGAGCACCGCCATGTCGGGCAGGCGGCGGTTGAACGCGTCAAGCGCGCTCTGGCCGTCGTTGAACGTCTCGACCTCGAAGCCCTCGGCCTCGAGCGTCATCGAAACCGAGGTCAGAATGTTCCTGTCGTCGTCCACAAGCGCGATGCGTGACATTCCCTGGTCCCCAATCCTGCTCAAACCGTTTGATTTTGCGCGATTGTCCCGAATTTGGGCCGCAACCGCAACTGGAATGTGCGAATCACCCGTCCCGACGGGCGGTTTCCTGGCAGGTATCGCGAAATGATTGCCGAATTGCCGCATCCCCGGCACCCGTTTGCGCAAACTTGGCCCCGATTGCGCTAACGTGCCCGCGGCCATCTGGTTCGCCGCGAAATCCCCATGATATAGGCCATGAGGCCAGCCCGGGGGCGGTCCCCGGAGCGGCGCGGCCGGATCGGCCGAAACGACCCGCGACGGACGCGGAATTCGGAGCAAGACAATGGACCATGGACGTGTGAACCCGACCCAGACGCTCGCCCACCAGGGTTTCAGCGGGCTCGGCCATGTCTATTACAACCTTACCGAACCGGCGCTGGTGCATCACGCGATCGCCCGTGGCGAGGGCGCGCTGGGGCACGGCGGCGCGCTGCTGGTCTCGACCGGGGCGCACACCGGACGCTCGCCCAGGGACAAGCACGTGGTGCGCTCGCCGCTGACCGAAGACACCATCTGGTGGGAGGCCAACGCCGCGATGACGCCCGAGGCCTTTGCCCGCCTCGAGGCCGACATGCTTGCCCATCTCGCGGGGCGCGATGTCTACGTGCAGGATCTGTTCGGCGGCGCCGATCCGGCGCACCGCCTCGACGTGCGGCTGGTGACCGAGCTGGCCTGGCACGGGCTGTTCATCCGCCACCTGCTGCGCCGCCCCACTCCCGACGAGGTGCAGGCCTTCGTGCCCGAGTGGACGATCGTCAACGTGCCTTCGTTCAAGGCCGATCCCGCGCGCCACGGCTGCCGCTCGGAAACCGTGATCGCGTTCGATTTCGACCGCAAGCGCGTTCTGATCGCCAACACCGCCTATGCCGGCGAGAACAAGAAATCGGTGTTCACGCTGCTCAACTACATCCTGCCCGGCGAGGGCGTGATGGCGATGCATTGCTCGGCCAACCACGCCGTCGACGATCCCGACGATTGCGCCGTCTTCTTCGGCCTGTCGGGCACCGGCAAGACGACGCTGTCGGCAGATCCCGGCCGGGTGCTGATCGGCGACGACGAGCATGGCTGGTCGGAGAACGGCGTGTTCAACTTCGAGGGCGGCTGCTACGCCAAGACGATCAACCTCAGCGCCGAGGCCGAGCCCGAGATCCACGCCACCACGAGGATGTTCGGCTCGGTGGTCGAGAACATGGTCTTCGACCCCCACACGCTCGAACTTGACTTCGAGGACGACAGCCTGACGCCCAACACCCGCGTCGCCTATCCGCTGCACTACATCCCCAACGCCTCGGACACCGGCCGCGCCGGCCATCCGCGCCATGTCGTGATGCTGACCTGCGACGCCTTCGGGGTGCTGCCGCCGATCGCGCGGCTGACCCCGGCGCAGGCGATGTATCACTTCCTGTCGGGCTTCACCTCGAAGGTCGCCGGCACCGAGCGCGGCGTGACCGAGCCCGAGCCCACCTTCTCGACCTGCTTCGGCGCGCCGTTCATGCCGCGCCGCCCCGAGGTCTACGGTGCGCTGCTGCGCGACAAGATCGCCGAGACCGGGGCGACGTGCTGGCTGGTCAACACCGGCTGGACCGGGGGCGCCTACGGCACCGGCTCGCGGATGCCGATCAAGGCGACGCGGACGCTGCTGCACGCGGCGCTCGAGGGCAACCTCGACCGGGTGGCGGTGCGGCGCGATCCCAACTTCGGCTTCGAGGTGCCGATCTCGGTGCCCGGCGTGCCCGACGTGCTGCTCGACCCGCGGCGCACCTGGGAAGACCCCGAGGCCTACGACCGCCAGGCGGCGCGGCTGGTGCAGATGTTCTCGGACAATTTCGCGAAATACCTGCCGTTCATCGACGACGAGGTGAAGGCGGCCGCGATCGGCTGAGCGCGGGCCCTCAGGCGGGCGGACGGGTGGCCTTGCGCTGCCAGCGCCCGCCGTCTTCGGCCCAGTATTCGGCCGCCAGCCCGGCCCCGGTCAGCGCCCGCCATTGCGCGCGCGCGGCCTCGAGTGCGGCGGGATCGTGGCCGTCGAACAGGATGCACGCGCGCGCCAGCGCCGCCGCCTCGGCCGCGGACACCGGCGCGCCGTCGAGCGCGATCACGCACGAAGCGCCGTTCGGGCAGTCGGCGGCGGTGGTCAGCAGCACCGGCTGGTCGGCGTCGTGCGGGCCGCCGGCGCGGCCGTGGGGCAGAAAGGCCTCTTCCGCGCCCAGCCACAATTGTTCGTCCAGCCAGTCGAGCCGCGCCGCGTCGGGGCTGCGCACCGCCACCCGCCAGCCGGCCTCGAGCGCGCGCGGCAGCAGCAGCGCCAGCACCCGGTCGGGGGGCGATTGGGTAAGGTGGTAGAACCAGACCGCGCCCATGCCTCAGCCCTCGCGCCGGCGGCGGGCGGTGCTGTGAGTATTTTTCCCAAGGTGAAGGGACAGGGCGGGCGGGCGCCCCCGCCGGCCGGCGCGCGGGCGGCGGCGGGGGCCGGGAACCGGGCCGCGCTTCATCCTTCCAGCATGTCGCGCACCAGCCGGTCGAGCGCGCGCACGCCCCAGCCGGTGGCGCCCTTGGGGGCGAGCGCGGTCGCCTCCTTGACCAGCGCCACGCCGGCGATGTCGAGGTGCACCCAGGGGGTGGTGTCCTTCACGAAGCGTTGCAGGAACTGCGCCGCGGTGATCGAGCCCGCCGGCCGTCCGCCGGTGTTCTTGAGATCGGCGATGCGCGATTTCAGCAGCTTGTCGTAGGCCGGCGCCAGCGGCATCCGCCACGCCCCCTCGCCCTCGGCGGCGGCGGCCTTCAGGAATGCCGAGGCCAGGGCGTCGTCGTTGGCGAAGACGCCGGCGTTCTCGTGGCCCAGCGCGACGATGATCGCGCCGGTCAGCGTGGCGAGGTCGATCATCCCGCGCGGCGCGAAACGGTCCTGCGCATACCACAGCAGGTCGGCCAGCACGAGGCGGCCCTCGGCGTCGGTGTTGATCACCTCGATGGTGTCGCCCTTCATGCTGCGCACCACGTCGCCGGGGCGCTGGGCGCGGCCGTCGGGCATGTTCTCGACCAGGCCGACGATGCCGACCACGTTGGCCTTCGCGCGGCGCAGCGCCAGCGCGCGCAGGGTGCCCGCGACGACCGCGGCGCCGCCCATGTCCATCGTCATCTCTTCCATGCCGCCGGCCGGCTTGATCGAGATGCCGCCGGTGTCGAACACCACGCCCTTGCCGACCAGCGCCAGCGGCGCCGCGCCCGCGTCGCCGCCCTGCCAGCGCATCACCACGACCCGGGCCGGGGTTTCCGAGCCCTGCGCGACGCCCAGCAGCGCGCGCATGCCGAGGCTTGCAATCTCCTCCTCCTCGAGGATCTCGACATCGAGGCCGAGATCCTGCATCGCGCCCAGGCGGGCGGCGAAATCGGTGGTGGTGAGCACGTTGGCAGGCTCGTTCACCAGGTCGCGGGTGAAGAACACGCCCTCGGCCACCGCGGCCATCGGCGCAGCGACGGCGGCGGCGGCCTCGGGGTTGGCGAGCATGAAGCGCACCGCGCCGGCGGGCTTCGCCTCGGCGGTCCGGTGGGTGGCGAAATCGTAGCCGCGCAGCGCGAGGCCATAGGCCACCTCGGCCGGGCGCGTGAGCCCGCCGGCCAGCACCAGCACCGCCGCCTCGCCGCGGGCGGCGGCGATGGTGGCGCCCGCCCGCCTTGCGGTGGCGACGTCGGCGCGGCGCGGCAGGCGCACCACCTGCACCGCCTCGGCCGCGAGGCCGGCGGGATAGGCCAGATCGAACCCGTCGCCGTCGCGGGCGGTGGCGAAGGCGGGGCTGGCGACCAGCCGGGCAATCGCGCCACGGGTCAGCCGGTTGAGCCGCCGCGCGCCGGCATCGAGCCGGCCGTCGGGGGCGGCGAAGGCGACGATGCGGCCGGTGGTGGCGGGCAGCGCCTCGAGGTCGGTTTCGAGGAACGCGATTTCGGCGGGTCGGGTCATGTCGGGCTCCGTTCTGGCCGGCGGAACCTAGCGCCCCCCCGCCCGCTTGGCCAGATCGGAGTTTCGCGCCCCCCGGCTTTGGGCTAGGGTCCGCCCGATCCGCCCGGGGGAGGCGCTTCGGCGTGACCAGATTCGACCGATACATGCTGTCGCAGCTTCTGATGCTGTTCGGATTCTTCTCGCTGGTGCTGGTGTCGGTCTACTGGGTGAACCGCGCCGTGTCGCTGTTCGACCAGTTGATCGGCGACGGCCAGTCGGCGGTGGTGTTTCTGGAATTCACGCTGCTGACCCTGCCCAACGTGATCCGCCTTGTGCTTCCGATTTCGGCCTTCGTGGCGACGGTCTATGTCGTCAACCGGCTGATCACCGACAGCGAGCTGGTGGTGATGCAGGCCGCCGGCCTTGGCCCGTGGCGGCTGGCGCGCGCGGTGCTGGCGTTCGGGGCGATCGTGGCGGTCGTGCTGGCGGTGCTGATGCATGTGCTGGTGCCCGCCAGCCGCGCCGAACTGGCCCGCCGCAGCGCCGAGATCGCCGAGAACATCACCGCCCGGTTCCTGAGCGAGGGGCAGTTCCAGCACCCCGCCGACGGGCTGACGCTGTTCGTGGAAGAGATCACGCCCGAGGGCGAGTTGCGCAACCTGCTGCTGGTGGACGCCCGCGGCGCACGCTCGCGCACCACCTACACCGCGCGGCGCGCGCTGCTGGTGCGCGACGCCGCCGGGCCGCGGCTGGTGATGATCGACGGCATGGCCCAGACCATCGGCCTCGAGACCCGCAGCCTCTTCACCACCCGCTTCGCCGATTTCACCTATGACATCGCCGCGCTGGTGCAGGGCGGCTTCATCCCCGGCTCGGACATGCGCGCGCTGTCGACGGCCGAGTTGCTGGCCGCCAGCCCCGAGACGCAGGAGCGCACCGGACGCGACGCCATCACCCTGCGTGCCGAGGCGCATGAGCGTTTCGCCCAGCCGGTGCTGGCGCCGGCGGCGGCGATGATCGGGTTCGGAACGCTGCTGCTGGGGTCGTTCAGCCGCTTCGGGGTGACGCGCCAGATCCTGGGCGCGGTGGTGCTGCTGATCCTTGTGCAACTGGCCAACAACGCCGCCGGCGACCTGGTGCGCCGGGGCGTGGCGCCGCTGGCGCTCGCCTATGCGCCGGTGGCGCTGGCGGCGGCGACGGCGGCGGCGCTGCTGTGGGCGGCCGGGCGCGCCCGGCGGGCCCGCCGGGCGGGCGACGGCGGCGGCGGGCCGGCGGCGGAGGCCGTGCGATGACGCTGGGCCTTTACCTCGCGCGGCGCTTCGCGCTGTCATTCCTTGCGGTGCTGGCGGTGTTCGTCGGGCTGATGATGCTGATCGACATGGTCGAGCAGGTGCGCCGATTCGAGACCGCCGGCATCACCCTGGCCAGGGCGGCAGGGCTGGCAGCGCTCAACGTGCCCTCGACGATCTACGGCATCCTGCCGCTGATCGTGGTGCTGGCGGCGGTGGCGATGTTCCTCGCGCTCGCCCGCTCCTCCGAACTTGTGGTGATCCGCGCCGCCGGCCGCTCGGGGGTGCGCGCGGTGGTGCCGCCGGCGCTGAGCGCGATGGCGATCGGCGTCTTCGCGGTGGCGGTGCTCAACCCCATCGTCGCCGGCACCTCGCGCCAGTATGACGCCGAGACGGCGCGGCTGCTCCGTGGCGGGGCGAACGTGCTGTCGGTCAGCGGCGAGGGGCTGTGGCTGCGCGAGGCCGGCGCCGGCCGGCAATCGGTGATCCGCGCCGCGAGCACCAACCCCGACGGCACGCTGCTGCGCGACGTCACCTTCATCGCCTTCGCCGACGGCACGCCGGTGGAACGGATCGCCGCCGCCGAGGCGCAGCTTGCCCCCGGCGCCTGGCACCTGCGCGACGCCAAGGTGTGGGATCTGACCGCCCCGAACCCCGAGGCCTCGGCCAGCCGCCACCCCGAGTTCGTGCGCCCCTCGACGCTGACCGCCAACCAGATCCGCGACAGCTTCGGCGCCCCCTCGGCGATCCCGATCTGGGATTTGCCGGGCTTCATCGCGCAACTCGAGGCGGCGGGATTCTCGGCCCGCCGGCACCGGGTGTGGTTGCAGATGGAACTTGCCGCGCCGCTGCTCTATGCCTCGATGGTGATCATCGGGGCCGCCTTCACCATGCGCCACAGCCGTCTGGGCCAGACCGGGCAGATGGTGCTGCTTGCGATCCTGGCCGCGTTCGGGCTGTTCTTCCTGCGCAACTTCGCGCAGGTGCTGGGCGACAACGGCCAGATCCCGGTGGCGCTGGCGGCATGGTCACCGCCGGTGGCGGCGCTGCTGCTGGGCGCCGGCATCCTGCTGCAACGCGAGGACGGATGACCGCGCGCGCCCGCCCTGCCCTGCTTGCGCCGTGGCTGGCGCTGCTGGTGGCGCTGGCGATCGTGCTGGCCCCCGCCGCCGCCCGGGCGCAGGATTACGCCACCCTGATCGCCGATCTGGTGCGCGTCGAGGGCAGTTCCCGGCTGGTGGCCGAGGGCAACGTCGAGGTGCTGCACCGCGGCAACCGGCTGCAGGCGGCGCAGGTGATCTATGACCGCGACGCGGACCTGCTGAGCATCGTCGGCCCGATCGTTCTGAGCGATGCGCGCGGCACCGTGATCCTGGCCGACGCGGCCGAGCTTTCGCCCGACCTGCGCGACGGGCTTCTGACCAGCGCGCGGATGGTGCTCGAACAACAATTGCAGCTTGCCGCGAACTCGATCGCGCGGGCCTCGGGGCGGTTCACCACGCTGTCGCGCGTGGTCGCCTCGTCGTGCCAGGTGTGCGCCGCCAACCCGGTGCCGCTGTGGGAGATCCGCGCCAGCCGCGTTGTCCACGACCAGCTCGAGCGGCAGCTTTATTTCGACAACGCCAGCCTGCGCATCGCCGGGGTGCCGGTGATCTACCTGCCCCGCTTGCGCCTGCCCGACCCGACGAACCAGCGCGCGGCGGGCCTGCTCAAGCCCGAACTGCGCACCACAAGCCTGCTGGGCACCGGCATCAAGACCCCCTATTTCATCCCGATCGGCGATCACCGCGACCTGACGGTGACGCCGTATCTGACCACCTCGGGCGCGCGCTCGGTCGAACTGCGCTACCGTCAGGCGTTCCGGCGCGGCTCCATCGAGCTGGGCGGGACCATCGCCCGCGACGATCTGCTGCCGGACACGACGCGCGGCTACGTCACCGCCATCGGCACCTTCGCGCTGCCGAACGACTACCGGCTTTCGTTCGACATCGAGGCGGTCAGCGACGACGCCTTCCTGCTGGATTACGGGATTTCCGACAAGGACCGGCTCGAATCGAGCGTGACGCTCGACCGCACCGGGCGCGACCGGCATTTCAGCGCCGAGGTGCTGAACTACCACACGATCCGCGCCGGCGAAAGCAACGACACCCTGCCCTACCTGGTCGGCGACGTCACATGGCAGCGGCGCTTTTCCCCCGCGCTGATCGGCGGCGAGGCCGACCTGCGGCTGCAGGCGCTGGGGCTGCGGCGGCGTTCGGAACTGGGCTTCGACGGGCCCGACGCCGACCTGCTGGTGGACGGCCGCGATGTCGGCCGGCTGAGCGCGAGCCTTGGCTGGCGGCGCAACTGGACGCTGACCGGCGGCGTGCTGGCGGCGGCGCTGGCCGAGGTTTCGGCCGAGCATTTCGCGCTGACCGACGACGTGGCGCTGGGCAGCTCCGTCTCGCGGGTCACACCGGCGGCGGCGGTGGAACTGCGCTGGCCGCTGGCGCGCTCCACCCCGGGCGGCATCGTCGACGTGGTCGAGCCGGTGGTGCAACTGGTGTGGTCGGACGCCGGCGACAAGGCGGTGCCGAACGAGGACAGCGCGCTGGTCGAGTTCGACGAGGGCAACCTGTTCGCGCTCAGCCGCTTCGCCGGGGTCGACCGGCGCGAGGACGGGCTGCGCGCCAACCTCGGGCTGGGCTGGACCCGGACGACGCCGGCGGGCTGGATGCTGGGCGTGACCGCCGGGCGCATCCTGCGCGCCTCGGAACCGCGGCAGTTCGCCCCCGACTCGGGCCTTGACGGCGCGCGCTCGGACTGGCTGGCGGCGCTGCGGCTCGAGGGGCCGGACGGGCTGTCGCTGCTGGGCCGGGCGCTGTTCGATGGCGACTTCGGGCTGACCATGAACGAAACCCGCCTCGACTGGCAGGGACAGGTCGTCGACGTCGCGGCGACGCTGATCTACCTCACCCCCGACCTCGCCGAGAACCGCCCCGACCGCAGCGTCGAGCTTACGGTGGATGCCGGCTACGCGCTGACCGACACCTGGACCGCGCGCGCCAACGGCCGCTACGACTTCGCCGCCAACGAGGCGACCCGCGCCGGCCTCGGACTGGTGTTCCGCAACGAATGCGCCACCATCGACCTTTCCCTCTCGCGCCGCTTCACCGCGTCGACTAATGTCAAGCCGACCACCGATTTCGCCCTGTCGATCGAGCTGGCCGGCTTTGGCGGCAGCCGCGCGGCGGCGGGGCCCTCGCGCCATTGCGGCCTGTGAAACGCGACACGAACCGATGACGGATTGCATGAGACACGCCCCTGCCCACCGCCCGCCTCGCCCCGCCCCGCTTGCCGCGCTTGCCGTGGCCGCCGCGCTGGTGCTGGCCGTGCCCGTCGCGGCCCAGACCATCACACCCCAGACCGGCGCGCCCTTCGCCGCGCGGGTGCTGGTCAACGGCGCCGCCGTCACCAACTGGGAGGTCGAGCAGCGCATCGCGCTGCTGCGGGCGCTGCGCACGCCGGGCAACCTCGAGGAACAGGCGATCGAGCAGCTTGTCGCCGACCGTCTGCGCACCGAGCGCGCCGCCGCCGACGGCATCGTCCTGACGCCCGAGGCGATCCAGCAGGGCATGGCCGAGTTCGCCGCCCGCACCAACCAGGAACTCGAGCCGTTCCTGGCCGCCTTGTCCGAGCAGGGCGTCGCGGCCGCCACCTTCCGCGACTTCGTGCGCGCCGGCATGGTCTGGCGCGAGGTGGTGCGGGCCCGATTCGCCGGCCGCGCCCAGGTATCCGAGGCCGAGATCGACCGCGCCGTGGCACTCGCCTCGACCCGGGGCGCGGTGCGGGTGCTGTTGTCGGAGATCGTGCTGCCGGCCACCCCCGACCTGATCGACCAGGTGCGCCCGATCGCGCAGCAGATCTCGCAGATGACCACGGTCGAGCAATTCTCGGCCGCGGCGCGGCAGGTTTCCATCGCCCCCACCCGCGAGGCGGGCGGCCAGATCGACTGGATCGACCTTGCCAACCTGCCCGAGACGTTCTCGAGCCAGATCCTCACGCTGTCCCCCGGCCAGGTGACCGAGCCGATCCCGGTGCCCGACGCACTGCTGCTGTTCCAGTTGCGCGCGCTCGAGGAACGCGAAAGCCCCGAGGCGGCGCAGGTGGCGGTGGAATACGCCGAGGTCCGGCTTGCCCCCGGCGACGGCGCCCTGCGCGCCCGCCTCGAAACCGAGGCCGACACCTGCGACGACCTCTACGGACTGATGCTTGGCCTGCCCGAAGAGCGGCTGCGCGTCGTCACCCTCGCGACCGGCGAGGTGCCGGCCGCCGATGCCGTGCATCTCGCCACACTCGACGCCAACGAGCACACGACGCTGGCCGCCCCCGGCGACGGCGCGCGCTTTCTGATGCTGTGCGGGCGCACGCTGGCGGCCGAGGAAAGCCCCTCGCGCGGGGACATCCGCGCGCAACTGGCGAACCAGCGGCTGAATGCCTTCGCCGACGGCTTTCTCGAGGAACTGCGCGCCGACGCCTTCATCCGCGAGCCATGAGGGCGCCCGCCCCGCCGCCGCTGGCGCTGACCTGCGGCGAGCCCGCCGGCATCGGCCCCGAGATCGCCGCCGCGGCGTGGACCATCTTGCGCGGCAGCCTTCCGTTCTTCCTCATCGGCAATCCCGCCCACCTGCCCGCCGGCACGCCCGTGGCCGTGATCGCCGACCCGGCCGAGGCCGTCGCCGCCAGCCCAGGCGCGCTGCCGGTGCTGGCCCACGACATCCCCGGCCCCGCACGCCCCGGCCGGCCCGACCCGGGCCAGGCCGCCGGAATCCTCGGCGCCATCGCGCGCGGGGTCGATCTGGTGCAGACCGGCGCCGCGGCGGCGCTGGTCACCAACCCGATCCACAAGAAGGCGCTGAAGGACGGCGCGGGCTTTGCCTATCCCGGCCATACCGAATATCTGGCCGCGCTGGCCGGGGTCGGGCGCGTGGTGATGATGCTCGTCTGCGATACCTTGCGGGTGGTGCCGGCGACGATCCACATCCCGCTGGCCGAGGTGCCCGGCGCGCTGACCGCCGAGGCCCTCGCGGCCACGATCCGGCTGACCGACGCGGGCCTGCGGCGGGATTTCGGGCTGGCCCGCCCGCGGATCGCGATCGCCGGCCTCAACCCCCACGCCGGCGAGGGCGGCGCCATGGGCACCGAGGAACTGACGCTGATCGCGCCGCTGCTGGAGCGCCTGCGCGCCGAGGGATTCGACCTTGCCGGCCCGCTGCCGGCGGACACGATGTTTCACGCCCGCGCCCGCGCGCGCTATGACGCCGCGATCTGCATGTATCACGACCAGGCGCTGATCCCGATCAAGACGCTGGCCTTCGACGAGGGGGTGAACGCCACCCTGGGGCTGCCGTTCGTGCGCACCTCGCCCGACCACGGCACCGCCTTCGACATCGCCGGGCGGGGGGTGGCGCGGCCCGACAGCCTGATCGCGGCGCTGCGGCTGGCGGCGCGGATGGCGGCGGTGCGCGCGGCGGGGCGGCGCGCCGGTGGCGAGGGCGGAATTTGAGTATTTTCGCCAAGGTGAAGACGGGGCGGGCGCATGGCGGCGATTGACGGGCTGCCGCCGCTGCGCGAGGTGATCCGCGCCCACGGGCTGCGCGCCGAAAAGCGGCTGGGCCAGAACTTCCTGATGGACCTGAACCTGACCGCCCGCATCGCGCGGCTGGCCGGCGATCTGACCGGCGCCGACGTGCTCGAGATCGGGCCCGGGCCCGGGGGGCTGACACGGGCGCTGCTGGCCGCCGGCGCGCGCCGGGTGGTCGCGGTCGAGAAGGACGCGCGCTGCCTGCCGGCGCTGGCCGAGATCGCCGCGGCCTGGCCCGGCCGGCTGACGGTGGTGGCGGGCGACGCGCTGGGCTTCGACGCGGCCGCGCATCTGGCGCCGCCGATCCGGGTGGTGGCCAACCTGCCCTACAACGTCGGCACCGAACTGCTGGTGCGCTGGCTGACTCCGCCCGCGTGGCCGCCGTTCTGGCAGAGCCTGACGCTGATGTTCCAGCGCGAGGTGGCCGAGCGCATCGTCGCGCGGCCCGGCGGCGGGGCGTGGGGGCGGCTGGGGGTGCTGGCGCAATGGCGCTGCGAGGCGCGCATCGTGCTGACCCTGCCGCCCGAGGCCTTCGTGCCGCCGCCCAAGGTGCATTCGGCGGTGGTCCAGCTCACGGCGCTGGACGCGCCGCGGTTTCCGGCCGATCCGACGGCGCTGGCGCGGGTGACGGCCGCGGGCTTCGGGCAGCGGCGCAAGATGCTGCGGGCCAGCCTGCGCGGGGTGTTCGCCGATCCGGTGGCGGTTCTGACCGCAGCCGGCATACCGCCCACCGCCCGCGCCGAGGAGGTGCCGCTGGAGGGCTTCTGCACGCTGGCGCGCGCGCTTGCGGCCGAACGCCCGCGCCCGGGCCCGGGCGCGGGAGTGGCACCGGGCGGCGGCGGCGCCTAGCGCCGATCGCCTTCATTCGCGTTCACGCGACCCGCTCGTGCCATTCGGGTTCGCATGTCCGGGAGGCGCAAAACCGGTTCCCACTTTTGCGCGACATGATCTAGTTGGCGGGTGCCTCCGCTCCTCCGCCCAGGAACCCTCCGATGCCGCAACGCACTCTTCTTGCAAGCGCCCGCGCGCCGCTGGCCGCGTTCGTGGCCCTGGGCCTGATGTGGGGCACCTTCGCGGCGCTGGTGCCCGACCTCAAGGCGGCGCTGGCGCTGTCCGACCCGGCGTTCGGGCGGTTGCTGCTGGCAACCTCGTCGGCGGCGCTGGCGGGGATGCTGGCGGCGCCGCGGGCGGCCGCGAGGCTGGGGCGCGGGGCGCTGCCGGTGTTCGTGGTGGCGCTGGCCGCGGCCTTCGCGGCGCTGCCGCACGCGCCCGGGGTGGCGGCCTTCGCGCTGGCGCTGGCCGCCATCGGGGCCTCGGCCGGGGCGCTGGACGTCACCATGAACATCCACGTCAGCGCCATCGAGGCCGCCCGCGGCCGTCACCTGATGAACTTCGCGCATGGCAGTTATTCGCTGGGCTATGCCGTGGGCGCGATCCTTACCGGGCTGGCGCGCGGCGCCGGCGGGGCCCCGGGGCCGATCCTGGCCTGGACGGCGGCGGTGGCGCTTGTGCTGGCGGCGGTCGCGACCGGGCGGCGGGCCGCGCCGGCGGGCAGCGGCGAGGCGGCCGCGGGCGGCGCGCCCCCCGGCACGCTGGGGCCGGCGGTGGTGCTGGGCGGGCTGGTGATCTTTCTTGCCTTCATGGCCGAGAACGCCACCGAGGTGTGGAGCGCGCTGCATATCGAGCGCACCCTGGGCGGCGCCCCGGCCGTGGGCGGGCTGGGCCCGGGCCTTCTGGGGCTGACGATGGCGGTTGGGCGCTTCTGCGGGCAGATCGCGTCGACCCGGGTGGCCGAGGGCCGGCTGATGGCCGGCGCCGGCGCGGTGGCGGCCGCCGGCGCACTGCTGGCCGCGCTCGCGCCGGTGCCGGCGGTGGCGGTGGCGGGCTTTGCCATCCTCGGGCTTGGCGTTTCGGTGATCGCGCCGACCGCCTTCGCGATGATCGGCCGCGGCGCCGCGAACGACCGGCGGGCCGCGGCGATCGCGCGCGCCGCGGCGATCGGGTATCTCGGCTTCTTCCTCGGGCCGCCGCTGCTGGGCCTGCTGTCGGGCGCGCTGGGGTTGCGCGCGGCCTTCGTCGCGGTGACGGTGGCGCTGGTGCTGGTGCCCGCGCTGGTGCCCGCGCTCGACCGCCGCGCCGCGACGCGGGCCTAGAGCAGGTCGCGCAAAGGCGGGAACCGGTCTTGCGCTTCCCGGACATGCAAACCCGAATGGCAGGAGCGGGTCGCGTGAACGCGAATGACCGCGATCCGCATTAGCCCCAGCGGCCGGCGAAATCCTCGGGCACGAACAGGTTGTGGCGGCCGACGTTGGCGATGTCGCGCTCGCCGCAGAACGCCATCGTCAGGTCCAGTTCGCGGTGGATGACCTCGAGCGCGCGGGTCACGCCGGCCTGGCCCATGGCCCCCAGCCCGTAGATGTAGGCGCGCCCGATGTAGGTGCCCTTCGCCCCCAGCGCCACCGCCTTGAGCACGTCCTGCCCCGAGCGGATGCCGCTGTCGAAATGCACCTCGATCCGGTCGCCCACCGCCTTCACGATCGGCTCCAGCCGGCGGATCGACGACAGCGCGCCGTCAAGCTGCCGCCCACCGTGGTTCGAGACGATGATCGCGTCGGCCCCGAAATCGGCGGCGCGGCGGGCGTCGTCCTCGTCGAGGATGCCCTTGAAGATCAGCTTGCCGCCCCACAGGTCGCGGATCTTCGCGATCTTGTCCCAGTCGAGGCTGGGGTCGAACTGGCGGGCGGTCCAGTCCATCAGGCTGCCGGTCGAGGTGACACCCTTGGCGTGGCCCACGATGTTGCCGAACTGGCGGCGCCTGGTGCCCAGCATCGCCAGCGCCCAGCGCCATTTCGTGGAAAGGTCGGCCAGCACCGGCAGGGTCAGCCTGGGCGGGGTGGAAAGGCCGTTCTTGAGATCCTTGTGGCGCTGCCCGAGGATCTGCAGGTCGAGCGTCAGGACCAGCGCCGAGCAGCCGGCCCGTTTCGCCCGGTCGATCAGGTCGGCGATGTAATCCTCGTCGCGCATGACGTAGAGCTGGAACCAGAACGGCCTGGTGGTGGCCGCCGCGACATCCTCGATCGAGCAGATCGACATCGTCGACAGCGTGAACGGGACCCCGAACGCCTCGGCCGCGCGGGCGGCCTTGATCTCGCCGTCGGCCGATTGCATCCCGGTCATCCCGACCGGGGACAGCGCCACCGGCATCGCCACCTCGTGCCCGATCATCGTCGCGGCGGTCGAGCGCCCCTCGAGGTTCACCGCAACCTTCTGGCGCAGCCGGATATCGGCGAAGTCGGTGGTGTTCTCGCGGAAGGTCTGCTCGGTCCAGCTTCCCGACTCGCAGTAGTCGTAGAACATCTTCGGCACACGGCGCCGGTAGATCCGCTTGAGGTCGGCGATTTCGGTGATCACGGGCATCGGCGCTCATCCCCCACAAGTGCGCCGATTGCCTAGCAAGCGCGGGGCCGCAGGGCAATTGTCCTCGGACACGCAGCTTCATGGAACCGAAACGCGGCCGTTACGCAAGTGTCATGAAGCAACGGCACATCTGCGGCGAACCAAACCGATGGGGGACATCGCATGACCAGCCGACTTCTGGGGGCCGCATCGGCCCTTGCCCTTGCCGCCGGCGCCGCCGGGGCCGAGACCACGTTCAACCGCATCGCCTCGTTCCCGGTCGTGCGCAACATGGCAGCGGGCGAGGATACCGGGCGCGTCAGCTCGGCCGAGATCATCGCCGCCAGCGCCGACGGCATGACGCTGGTCTATTCCGACAGCCCGCTGGGGGTGATCGGCCTGATCGACATCACCGACCCTTCGAACCCGCAGCCGCGCGGCAACATCGCCGTGGACGGCGAGCCGACCGCCGTCTCGACCCTGGGCAACACCGTGTTCGCGGGGGTGAACACCTCGGAAAGCCGCTCCGCACCCTCGGGCTTCCTGGTCCACATCGACCTGGCCACCGGCGCCGAGGCCGGGCGTTGCGATCTGGGCGGCCAGCCCGATTCGACCGCCGTCGCACCGGACGGCGCCTTCGTCGCGGTGGCGATCGAGAACGAGCGCGACGAGGACGCCGGCGACGGCCGCGTGCCGCAGATGCCGGCCGGCTGGGTCGCCATCGTGCCGCTGGAGGGCGGCGCGATGAACTGCGACGGAATGATCCGCGCCGACGTCACCGGCCTCGCCGGGATCGCCCCGCAAGACCCGGAGCCCGAATTCGTCGACGTCAACGTCGCCGGCGAGATCGTGGTGACCTTGCAGGAAAACAACCACATCGTGGTGCTGTCGCGCGACGGCGCGGTGCTGAGCCACTTCCCGGCCGGCGCCGTCGACCTCGAGGGGATCGACGCCACCGACGAGCGCGCGGCGCTGGTCTTCACCGAAAACCAGCCCGGCCGCCTGCGCGAACCAGACGGTATCCAGTGGATCGACAACGACCACTTCGCCACCGCCAACGAGGGCGACATGGACGGCGGCGCGCGCGGCTTCACGGTGTGGCGCAAGGACGGCACCATCGTGCACGAAAGCGGCCCCAGCTTCGAACATGCCATCGTTCAGATCGGCCACTATCCCGACCGCCGCTCCGACGCCAAGGGGGTCGAGCCCGAGGGCATGGAATTCGCCACCTATCGCGGCACGCCCTACCTGTTTCTGCTGGCCGAGCGCGCCTCGGTCGTGGGCGTCTACGACATGACCGACCCGGCCAGCCCGGTGCTGAAGCAGCTTCTGCCCTCGGGCATCTCGCCCGAAGGCGCCGTTGCGATCCCGGGCCGCAACCTGCTGGCCACCGCCAACGAATTCGACGGGATCGAGGACGGGGCCGCGCGCGCCCATGTCATGCTTTACGAATACGGCGAAGGGCCGGCGGCCTATCCGCACCTGACCTCGGAGGGAATGGATACGCTGACCGGGTGGGGCGCCAACTCGGGCATGGTGGCGGACGCAGACGGCACGCTCTGGGCCGTCAACGACAGCTTCTACGGCTTCCAGCCCACCATCTTCCACATCGACGTCAGCCAGGCGCCGGCGCGGATCGTGGACGCGATCCCGGTCACCCGCGGCGGCCATCCGGCACAACTGATGGACATGGAAGGCATCACGCTCGACGGCGAGGGCGGCTTCTACACCGCCACCGAGGGCCGGCTTGATCGCGGCATCCTGCACGCGATCAATCATGTCGGCGCCGACGGCGAGATTGACGCCACGATCCCCTTCCCGAAGGAATTGCTGGCGGTCGAACGGCGGTTCGGGGCCGAAGGCATCGCGCGGGTCGGCGACACGCTGTGGATCGCGATCCAGCGCGAATGGGACGACGATCCGGCGAACCACGTCAAGCTTCTGGCCTACAATCTCGAAACCGGGGAGTGGGGCGCGGTCCACTACCCCAAGGCCGAGCCGGCGACCGGCTGGGTCGGGCTGTCCGAGATCACCGTGCACGGCGAGCATGTCTACATCGTCGAGCGTGACAACCAGATCGGCGACGCCGCGGTAACCAAGAAGATCTACCGCGTGGCGCTGTCCGAGATGGTGCCCGCACCGCTGGGCGGCCCGCTGCCGGTGGTCACGAAGCAAGAGGTGCGCGACCTCATCCCCGATCTGAAGGCAACCGGCGGCTATGTTCTCGACAAGGTCGAGGGTCTGGCGATCCTGCCCGACGGCACCGCCTGGGTCTCGACCGACAACGACGGCGTCGACGACCATTCCGGCGAGACGATGCTGTTCCCGGTCGGCCGCTTCTGACCGCCGCCGATCCCCGCCCCTGATGGGGGCCACGCGCCGGGCCGGGCCTTGTCCGCGCCCGGCGCTTCCACTAAACCGCCGGAAACCCTTTCCGACGGAGCCCCCCATGCCTGCGCCCAGCCCCGCGCCCAAGAAGGTCGTGCTTGCCTATTCCGGCGGCCTCGACACCTCGATCATCCTCAAGTGGCTGCAGACCGAATACGGCTGCGAGGTGGTGACCTTCACCGCCGACCTCGGCCAAGGCGAGGAACTGGAACCCGCGCGCGCCAAGGCCCTGATGCTGGGGATCGCCCCCGAGAACATCTTCATCCGCGACCTGCGCGAGGAATTCGTGCGCGATTTCGTGTTCCCGATGTTCCGCGCCAACGCGCTTTACGAAGGGCTCTACCTGCTCGGCACCTCGATCGCGCGGCCGCTGATCTCGAAACACCTGATCGAGATCGCCGCCGAGACCGGCGCCGATGCCGTCGCCCACGGCGCCACCGGCAAGGGCAACGACCAGGTGCGGTTCGAGCTTTCGGCCTACGCGCTCAACCCCGACATCCGCGTCATCGCGCCGTGGCGCGAGTGGGATCTGACCAGCCGCACCCGCCTGCTGGAATTCGCCGAGGCCAACCAGATCCCCATCGCCAGGGACAAGCGCGGCGAGGCGCCGTTCTCGGTCGACGCGAACCTGCTGCACACCTCGTCCGAGGGCAAGGTGCTGGAAAACCCGGCCGACGAGGCGCCCGCCTACGTCTACCAGCGCACCGTGCATCCGGAGGACGCGCCCGACACCCCCGAATACCTCGAGATCGGGTTCGAACGCGGCGACGCGGTGTCCATCGACGGCGAGGCGCTCAGCCCCGCCACGCTGCTCACCCGCCTGAACGAGATCGGCGGGCGCCACGGCATCGGCCGGCTCGATCTGGTCGAGGGCCGCTTCGTCGGCATGAAGTCGCGCGGCATCTACGAGACGCCGGGGGGCACGCTGCTTCTGGAGGCGCACCGCGGGATCGAACAGATCACGCTCGACCGCGGCGCCGCCCACCTCAAGGACGAGCTGATGCCACGCTATGCCGAGCTGATCTACAACGGCTTCTGGTTCAGCCCCGAGCGCGAGATGCTGCAGGCCCTGATCGACCGCAGCCAGGAGCATGTGACGGGCACCGTGCGCCTGAAGCTCTACAAGGGCCTGGCGCGCACGGTGGGGCGGTGGTCCGACCACAGCCTCTATTCCGAGGCCCACGTGACCTTCGAGGACGACGCCGGCGCCTACGACCAGAAGGACGCCGCCGGCTTCATCAAGCTGAACGCGCTGCGGCTGAAGCTGATCGCGATGCGGGAGCGGCGGTTGAAGGGGTGAGGGGGGGGCAGGGCCGCGCTGGCGTGTGGACGTCGTTGTAAGCTGCGCCGAAATTAGTCGTGTCGACGGCTTGAAGCGTGCTACCTGCGCCGATTGTTCCACAATTAAATTGAGTTACTTAGCAGACTATCTGTGTGTCCTGATAAAACTGTCACCGACTTCGACCCAAAAGCGACGAGCCTGCTTGCTCTGATACCAACGGCCTTAGCCTTTGACCGTTTTGGCGTATTCTCGGGTGGTGATCGAGCGCACGGTGGCGCTGTCGTTGGCGAAGAAGTTCCAGGCGTCGCAGCATCGTGCCACGATGTCCTCGTAGGTTTCGAACACGGAGATGGAG
>Ga0209024_1000239_pt1 | contig 111235 bp, 102 predicted proteins | sample AutmiccommunBRH5_FD_187380 | JGI IMG/M metagenome (GOLD analysis project Ga0209024, IMG submission 187380) | Deep subsurface microbial communities from Mt. Terri, Switzerland - Autotrophic microbial communities BRH/5 (SPAdes) (version 2) | ecosystem: Environmental > Aquatic > Deep subsurface >...
TGAAACCCGGAACCCACCGGAAGGCGTCGCCGACGACCGCCACCCGACCGACCGAGGGGAAGGGCAGATGCGTGGCCACCAGCTGCCCGCCGGTGGCAGCCAGCTCCCGCAGCAGGCGGACACGGACGCGCGCCGCTTCCTTGGGGTCGTGCTCGAAGCCGTTGAACCAGTCGGGGTGGTCGAACCCGACCGCGAAGACGGCGTCGCCGGCGAACATCAGCCGGTCGCCGCCGGAGGCGATGCGGACCACGCTGTGCCCCGGGGTGTGGCCGCCGGTGCGCTGCACGGACACCCCCGGCGCCACCTCGAGCTCCTCGTCGAACAGCCGCAGCTGGCCGCGATACTCGTTCACGAACCGCCTGGCGGCCGCCCGCAGCGCGTCCGGGAAGCCCGGCGGCATGGATGCCTGGGTGAAGTCGGGCGCTTCCCAGAACGCGACCTCGGCGGCCGCCACGTGGATCCGCAGGTCCGCACGCAGCCGGTCCTTCACGCCGTCGACGATCAGCCCGCCGATGTGGTCCATGTGCATGTGGGTGAGCACGATGTCGGTCACCGCGGCGAGGTCGATGCCGGCGTCGGCCAGCCGCTTCACCAGCTGCCCGGCCCGCGGCAGGTTCAGCTCCGGGTCGAAACCGAGCCCGGCGTCGATCAGGATGGTCCGGCCGCCGCTGCGCGCCACCACCACGTTCAGCGCCCAGTCGAGCACGTCCGGCGGCAGGAACCGCTCGCTCAGCCAGGCGTTCCGGGCTGCCGGGTCGGCGTTGTGGCCCAGCATCTCGCCGGGCAGCGGCAGTACTCCGTCGCTGACCACCAGCACGTCGATCTCGCCGACCCGCAGCGCGTAGCGCGACGGAACCAGCTCGAAGGCATCCGGACGTCCGGGCTCCGAAGTGTTGTGCATGTTCATGATCGTCTCCTCTGAACTGATGTGTTGCCCAATCCCGTGTTCGCCGCCTGCTGACTTCATTCCAGGCCGACGGGTGCAGGATGGACCGCATGGTGCCGCAGGTCTTTCAGAGGTCCTTCGATTTGCTATGGGTTTTTGTCCCAATGCGTCCGCGTTTGCGTTAGGATCCCTTGTCGTGAGGGACGCGCAGGCGACGCGCCGATCCATCGTCCTTTGGTTTCAATCGTTTCCCGGACTGACGGCATCGGCTCGCCCACCTGATGGAGCGCCGTCTTGAAGATTGCGTTCGGAGAGCACGTGCTCGATCCGGAGCGGCGGGAGCTACGCTGCGGACCCGAGGCGGTCGCGGTCGGACCCCAGGTCTTCGATCTGCTGCTGTTTCTCCTGCAGAGCCGCGAGCGAGTCGTCACCAAGGACGAGCTGATCGACGTGGTCTGGGGCGGGCGGATCGTCTCGGAGTCCACTCTCACCAGCCATATCAACGCGGTGCGCAAGGCGATCGGCGACAGCGGCGACGAGCAGCGCCTGGTGCGGACGATCGCCCGCAGGGGCTACCGCTTCGTCGGCGAGGTGCGGGAAACCGCGAGTTCGGAGACTTCGGACCCCGGGGACGCCAGTGATCCGGCCATGCCGGAGCTGAGCCTTCCCGACCGGCCGTCGATCGCCGTGCTGCCGTTCCTGAACCTGAGCGGTGATCCCGAGAGGGAGTATTTCAGCGACGGCATCACCGAGGACATCATCACTGCGCTGTCCTGGGTGAAGTGGTTCTTCGTGATCGCCAGGAACTCCAGCTTCACCTACAAGGGCCGGGCGGTTGACGTGAAGCAGATCGCCCGCGAGCTCGGCGTGCGCTACGTGCTCGAGGGCAGCGTGCAGCAGGCCGGCGACCAGGTGCGCATTACCGGCCAGCTCATCCAGGCCGAGACCGGCATGCACATCTGGGCCAACCGGTTCGACGGCGGGCTGGCCGACATCTTCGGGCTGCGCGACCAGGTCACGGCCAGCGTCGTCGCGGCGATCGAGCCGTCCCTGCGCCGGGCCGAGATCGAGCGGGCCCGCCGCAAGCCGACCGAGAAGCTGGACGCCTACGACTGCTACCTGCGGGCGCTGCCGCATTTCGGCACGCTGACGCGCGAGGGCGTCGGCGAGGCGATTGCGCTGCTCGATCGGGCGATCGCGATCGACCCGCACTTCGCGCTGGCCAAGGCGCTCGCCGCCCGCTGCTATGCTTGGCGCAATCCCCAGGGCTGGGCGGACGCGCCGGGGGACGAGACGGCGACCGCCGTGCGGCTCGGCCGCGAGGCCCTCCAGGACGGCGACGACGATCCGTCGGTGCTGTGGATGGTCGGCTTCACGCTCTGGCAGCTGCGCGTCGACTTCGAGGGCGCCATCGAGCTGTACGACCGGTCGCTCGCCCTCAACGCCAATTGCGCGCAGGCCCTCGCCCTGCGCGGCTGGGCGCTGGGAACCGCGGGACGGCTCGAGGAGGCGACCACGTCGCTGCAGCAGGCGCTGCGGCTGAGTCCGGTCGACCCGGAGGCCTTCTTCACGATGTCGGCCCTGGGCTGGACCTGCCTGATGGCCGGACGGGCCACCGAGGCGGTGCAATGGACCTCTCGCGCTCTAAGGGAGCGGCCGTCCTTCGCGCCCGCCCTGCGGTTCCACGCGGTCTGCCTGGTCGAGCTCGGCCGGCTGGGCGAGGCGCGCGACACGGTCGCGTTTCTGCTGCAGCTGGAGCCTGGCCTGACCGCCTCCAAGCTCCGCGAGCGGGCCCCCATCTCGAACGAGAGGCTGATGAGCGCGTTCCTGGACGGGCTCCGCAAGGCGGGGCTGCCGGACTGATCGCGGCGTGACAGGGCATTCCCCCTTTGTCGTCATCCCGGACGGACGCGCCGCTCCGGCGCGGCCGAGCCGGACCCACCGGGTGACGGGCACGGGCAGCGGCCGGAATCGCGGCGGCCCTTCCCGTCCGCCCCGTCGCGTGCCGGTGCAGCGCCACCCTGATGGCGACCAGCATCGGGGCCGCGACCGCGAACAACAGGGCGACGGCGTTGAACGCCGTGTCGAAGGCGATCACGGCGGACTGGCCGGTCACCCCCCTGTGCAGCAGGCCCATGGCGACCCGGCCGGCCGCTGCGGCGTCCATGCCCTTTGCCTGCAGCATGGCGGCGGTCGCCGCCAGCCGTTCGGCGACCGCGGCGGCCCCGGCGGCGGCGTGCGCACCCAGGACCGCGGCATTGGACGCCACCTCGTGCTCGATCAGCGTCTGCAGCCCCGCCACGCCCATCAGTCCCCCGAGCTGGCGGCCGGTGTTGAACAGGCCGATGCCGGCGGCGAGGTTGCGGCCGTCGAGGTGGCCGAAGGCGATCAGGGTGATCGACAGGAACAGGAAGCCGAGGCCGAGGCCGCGCAGCAGGATGGCGGCCATCATGTCGTCGGCACCGCTTTCGCCGGTCGAGCCGGACAGCATCCACATCGCGGTCATGATCATCAGGATGCCGAACGGCACCGTGGCGAAGGGCGGCACGCCGCGGGCCTGCATGAGGTAGGCGGCGAGCAGCAGTGCCGCGACGAACAGCCCGCCGCTCGGCAGCAGCAGCTGGCCGGCCGCGGTCGGCGTGAAGGCCAGGACCGACACCGCGAACGCCGGGATCAGGAAGCCGCTGCCGAACAGGGCGGCGCCGGCGACGAAGCTGACGATGAAGGCGAAGGTGAAATCCTCCGAGCGGAACAGCGTGACGTCGAGCAGGCCGCGGCCGCCGGCGAGCAGCTGCCGTCCGAGGAACGCCAGGAGGCTGGCGGCACCGATCACCGTCAGCCACAGGATCCCCGCTTCCTCGAACCAGTCCCAGCGGCTGCCCTGGCCGAGCACGTAGGTGAAGCAGAGCAGGGCGACGCAGAGCAGGGGAAAGCTGACCCGGTCGAACGGCCTCCGCCCGGTTCGGGCAGGCGCGGCCCGGGCGGGTGCGGGACCGTCGCCGAGCAGCAGCAGCCCGGCGGCCGCCAGCGCCACCGGTGGGACGCAGAGGAAGATCCATGTCCAGGACCGGGTGTCGAGCAGCCAGCCCTGCAGGGCTGGGGCGATGGTCGCCGGCGCGACGACCGCCGCCATCGCGAACAGGGCCTGGAGCATCGGCTGCCGGGATCGCGGAAAGGCAAGCAGCAGGAACGCCTGGCCGGCGACCAGCACGACGCCGCCGGCGAGCCCCTGGACGGCCCGGAGTGCGACCAGCAGGTCCAGCCGTACGGTGACGGCACAGAGGGCGCAGGCCGCACCCATGGCCAGCGTGGCGCCGACGATCAGGCTGCGTTGCTCGGTGCGGCCAAGCAGCCAGGGTGCCGCCATGAAGCCGATCAGCTTCATGGCGGTGTAGGCGATGTCCAGCCAGGCGAACTCGTCGGGGGTGGCATGGGTGTCGCCCATGATGTCGGCGCGGCCGAGCGCCAGGACCGTGCCGGCGACCGCCTCGGTCAGGGCGGCGAGCAGGATGCCGGCGACGACGAGGGTTCCGGGCGCGGTCATGGCCCGCCGCCGCCGGCGATCGCGACCCGCGCCGACAGGCCCGGCACCAGGCGGCCGGGCAGCGGGTTGCCGACGAACCGGATCTTCACCGGAACCCGCTGGACGACGCGGACGAAGTTGCCCGTCGCATTGTCCGGGGGCAGCAGGCTGAAGGCCGATCCGCTGCCCGGCGCGAAGCTGTCCACCACGCCTTCCAGCGTCTCGGCCGGATAGCCGTCGACGACGATGCGGGCGCGCTGGCCGGGCCGGATGGTTCCGATCTCCGTTTCCTTGACGTTGGCCACCAGCCACAGGTCGTCGACCGGAACGATGTCGAGGAGCGAGACGCCCGGTGCCACGAGCCGGCCGACGCGGGCCTGGCGGTTGCCGACGACGCCGCCGACCGGCGCCCGCACCACGGTGTCGTCGAGGGCGATGCCGGCGAGGTCGCGCGCCGCCTCGGCCTGTGCGACGGCGGCGACGGCGGCTTCGCGGCGGGCGGCGAGCACGGAGATGCGCTGCTGCTGCGCCTCCACCGTCGCCGACGCGGCCGACACGCCGGCCTCGGCCCGCGACCGCGCCGCGTCGCTCTCGTCGACATGCGACTGGCTGACGGCGCTGCTGCGGAACAGCTCGCGGCGGCGGGCGGAGACCTTGGTCGCCAGCGTCATCTCGGCCACGGTGGAGCGCCGCTGCGCCTCGGCCTGGCGGACCAGGACAAGCTGCAGCTGCGTCTCGGCGTCGACATTGGCAAGGTTGGCGCGGGCGGCCTCGACATTGGCCACGGCCTGCGCCAGCCGCGCGCGATGGTCGCGGTCGTCGATCCGGAACAGCACGTCGCCCGCCCGGACGGCCTGGTTGTCCTCGACCTCCACCGCGGTGACGTATCCGCCGACCTTCGGGGCGAGCGCGGTCACGTCGCCGCGGACATAGGCATTGTCGGTGGACGCCTCGCCGTCCGGGCGGCTCCAGGCCCACCCGGCGGTCACCAGCAGCACCGCGCCGAGGCACAGCAGCAGGCCGGCGATCTTTGTGTTGTCGGGCTTCGCCATGATGACCTCCGTCGGTTGTGGCGCCCGTCGCGGGTCCGGGCGTCGCGTCCGGACCCGCGGGCGGGCGGGCGGTCAGTAGTCGACCAGGCGCGCCCACTCGGCGGCGGCGAACGCCTTCTCCCGATCGGCGGCCGGCGGATAGATCCACTGCGTGTTGATCTCGCGCTTCATGGCCTTCCCGGTCTCGCCGGTCATCTCGACGACGCGGTCCCAGCCGCGGGTGAAGATCGCGCCCGCCGCCCCGAGGTCGAGGCAGGTCACGTAGTTGCGCTGCTGGTACGGCTCGGTCGGCAGGCCCAGCAGTTCGGCCGCCGCATTGTGGCCGGCCGCGGCGCCGAGCCGGTTGGCGTGCTGGCAGGACATCAGCGCGATGTTGCCGAGATCGTCGGTCGCCACGTGGGCGGTGTCGCCGGCGGCGAACACCGACGGCAGGCCCGGCACCCGCAGGTCGCGGTCGACCAGCAGGCGGCCGCCGCGGTCGCGCTCGGCGGGAATCTGCGCGGTGAGGGGACTGGCGCGCAGGCCGGCCGCCCAGATCACGGTGGCGCTCTCGATGCGCTCGCCGCTGGTCAGCACCACGCCGGTCGCGTCCAGCGCCTCGACGCCGACGCCGAGCCTGGTCTCCACGCCCGTCGCCTGCAGGGCGTCCAGGATCAGCGGCCGCGGGTTCGGGCCCATGTCCGGTGCGACGCTGTCGTTGCGGTCGACCATGACCACCCGGATCCCGGCGTCCCGGCCGAGGACGGCGCGCAGCCGCGGCGGCATCTCGGTCGCGACCTCGATGCCGGTGAAGCCGCCGCCGGCGACGACGACGGTGTCGCGCGCCGCCGAGGCCGGCCGGGCCGCCAGCGCGTGGAGATGCCGGTCGAGGGCGACCGCGTCGTCGAGCTGGTCGACGCTGAAGGCGAACTCGGCCACGCCCGGCAGATCCGGCCGGAACAGCCGGCTGCCGGCGGCCAGCACCAGGCGGTCGTAGCGCAGGGCGCGGCGGGCGCCGTCGGCGCCGACGACGTCGACCGTGCCGGCGTCGATCGCCTCGACGCGACCCTGCTCGTAGCGGATGTCGAGGGCCGCGAACAGCTCCAGCAGCGGCGCTGACAGGGTCTCCGGCGCTGGCTCGTACAGGCGCGGCCGGATGACCAGCCGCGGCTCCGGTGCCACGACGGCGATCTCCAGCGCGTCCGGCGAGACCTTGGCCACGTCACGCTGGCGGGCGGCCGAAAGGGCGGCATACATGCCGGCGAAGCCGGCGCCGATGATCAGAAGACGTTTCATGGTCGGATCTCCTACTGGGGGTGTGAGGTCAGCAGTGGGTGAGCGTGCGTCGAGCGGCTGAGCCAGTCGGCGAAGCGCGTGGCGCCAAGGCGCGGCCGATCGCCGGGCGTCAGCGATCGATCGTTCAATGAGGTGCCGAAGTAGCGGGCTCGGACATCGGCGATCACGCGGCGCCGGTCGCCTCTCGCAGCCAGGAACTCGCACGCGAATTCGTCGAGGGGGCGTGCCTCGGGACCTGCCACCTCGATCGTCGCGGTCAGCGGTGGCGCGAGGACGACATCGGCGAGGACGTCGGCGACGTCGTCGCCTGCGACCGGCTGCACCAGCGCCGGCGAAAGCCGGATCACGTCGCCGTCGTACCCCGCCTCGGCGATGCACTGGATGAATTCGAAGAACTGGGTCGCACGCAGGATCGTGTAGGGGATCCCCGCGGCCTTGATCAGGTCCTCCTGGGCAAGCTTCGCGCGAAACCTGTCGCTCGAGAGAAGCCGTTCCGTGCCGACAACCGACAGCGCGACGTGGTGCCCGACGCCGGCCGTGGCTTCCGCCGCCAGGAGGGCGCGGCGCGAGGTCTCGAAGGTGTCGAAGGTCTCGCGGCCTTCGATCTCGCACGCGCTGCCGAGGTCGGCGACGATCCGCGCCCCGGCCAGGGCCTCGCCGAGCTCTGCTCCGCTGCAGGCTTCGATCCAGGTCTCCGACAAGATCGCCACGTCGTCGCGGCATCGCGGGCGGAGCCTGCTCACGAGCTTCGGCCCGATGCGACCGTGATCTCCGATGACGACAATCATTTCGTCGGTCCTCCGGCTTCTGGCGGCCAGATCGATGGCTGCCGACCGACCGGATGGTGCGCGCACCCCAAGTCGAAGTCCTTGGAGGAACCTTGATTTACCGACGACTGTCCGCTGGCTTTACGTCCAGGCAGCCCTGTCCGGGCCTGAACCGCCCGGGTGTCTCGTCGCTGCGGCTGATGTCCGGCGACAGCCGGTGTGCTACCAACGCGTTCCAGCTCAGGCGGGGGCAGCAGCCGGGTCCGTCACGGCCAGGCTTCCCGCTCGCCAGTCCGAGAGGAGCACCGGGTTGCAGTTCGCCTTCGACGGATATGTGCTTGATGCCGATCGGCGGGAACTGTCGACCAATTCCGAGCAGATTGCGTTGGCGCCCCAGGTCTTTGACCTGCTGCTCCTGCTGATTCGCAACCGCGAACGCGTGGTCAGCAAGGACGACCTCCTGCAGGAGGTCTGGTCCGGACGCATCGTGTCGGAATCCACCCTCACCACCCATGTCAACGCGGTCCGCAAAGCCATCGGTGACAACGGCCAGGAACAGCGACTGATCCGCACCGTGTCCCGAAAAGGCTTCCGCTTCATCGGCAAGGTCACGGAAGTTTCACTTCAGGAGGAACTCCGATCGCCGAACGCAGCGCCGACCACGCCGAACGAATTGCCGACGCTGCCCGACAAGCCATCGATTGCCGTTCTGCCGTTCCTGAACCTGAGCGGTGATCCCGGTCAGGACTACTTCATCGACGGCGTGGTGGAGGATGTGATCGCCGCGCTTTCACGCGTCCAATGGCTGTTCGTCATCGCTCGCAATTCCAGCTTCACCTACAAGGGCAACCCGGTCGACATCAAGCAGGTGGGCCGGGAACTCGGGGTTCGCTACGTGCTGGAAGGTAGCATGCGCAAGGCGGCGAACCGCGTGCGGATAACCGGGCAGCTTATCGACGCAACCGCCGGGGTGCACATCTGGGCGGAACGCTTCGAGGGCACGCTCGACGACATCTTCGAGTTGCAGGATCAACTGGCGACGAGCGTCGTCGTCGGCATTACGCGGCAGCTCGAGCGCGCCGAGATCGAGCGCGCGAAGCGCAAGCCCACCGGCAGCCTCGACGCCTACGACTATTATCTGCGTGGCCGGGCGTACCTGAATATCGGCACCAGGACGGCCATCGAGGAAGGGCTTCCCCTGTTCCACAAGGCGATCGACCTCGATCCCGACTACGCCTCGGCATACGCGATGGCGGCATGGTGCCATTTCTGGCGCAAGGTCAACGGCTGGATGACGGATCGCGACCGCGAGATTGCCGAGGGTGCCCGCCTCGCCCGCCAGGCTGTCGACCTGGGCAAGGACGATGCCGTGGCACTCACCAGGGGCGGCCATGCGCTCGCGCATTTCGTCGACGACATCCATGGCAGCATCGCGCTGATCGACAGGGCGCTTGCGCTCGATCCGAATCTGGCGGCCGCCTGGTTCCTCGGCGGGTTCCTGAGGATCGAGCGCGGCGAGCCGGAGGCTGCCATCGAATACTTCACGCACGCGATGCGGTTCAGTCCGCTGGATCCGGAGATGTTCCGGATCCAGGGCGGGATGGCGCTGGCGCATCTGCTGGCGGGCCGCTTCGACGCGGCTTCGTCATGGGCGGAGAAGGCATACAGGGAGCTGCCGAGCTTCCTGATGGTCGTCGCGGTCATCGTGGCGAGCCACGCGCTTGCCGGCCGCGCGGACGAGGCACGGCGTGCGATGATGCATCTGCGCCAGCTCGACCCCGCGTTCCGCATCTCCAAGATCGCGGATTGGCTGCCTCTGCGAAGACCGCGAGACCTCGCCATCCTGGCGGATGGGCTGCGAAAAGTCGGGCTGCCGGAATAGCGGCGCCGCGCTGGATCCGCGAGGAGGTCACCGAGACAGGACAATCCTGCTGCCGCAACAAGCGGATGTCGGCGGCCGGGCGATCCCGCTACCTCTCGTCCGGCAAGCCCGGCGAAGGAGGTGCATGATGAACGCGGAAGCTGGCCGTCCGGCCACGGCGATGCAACTGCTGGAGCGCATGTTCGACGTCGAGATACGGTTCCTGCAGGACGCGACGAGCGATGTCGGCCTGCTCGCCTCGGCCTTCCACCCCGACGTCACGATTCATGAGCCCGAGACGCTGCCCTATGCCGGCGACTGGACCAAGCGCGCCGGTGTCGCGGCACTGTTCCAGCGGATGCGGGAGGTCTGGAGCCAGGTGAGCGTCGAAGGCCTGCGGGCCGTCCGGCAGGACGCCATGGCCCACATGTACTGCACCATCTCGCTCACCGCCCGGGACAACGGCGCTACGATCCGCCAGCCATTCGCCGAGGTGCTGCGCTTCGAGGGCGAGCGGCTGATCGACGGCACGCCTTTCTACTTCGACACCGCCGCGATCGTCGCGGCACTCGGCAAGTGACAGGCAGGGTCGGCCGCTCTCGCGGGTCGGGATGCAGGCGCTGTCGGCGCTGATCCGGGGATATCCGGCCGACTGCAGCGTCCAGGACACGCTGCTGCTGGGGCGGCCGACGCTGCCGGCCCTGGCGCGGGTCGCGCCCGAGGCGATGGACTGCCGGCTGGCGGGCGGGGCGCGGCGGTTCTTCCTGCAGGCCAAGGCGCTGGAGGCCCTGGCCCTGGTCATCGCCGAGGCGGACGCGGATGCGGCCGAGCCGGGCCTGCGGCCGCCGGAGTGCCAGAGGGTGTGGGCGGCGGCGACGCTGCTCGCCAGCCGCTACGGCGAGCCCTGGACGATCGCCACGCTGTCCCGCGAGGTCGGGCTGAACGAGCACAAGCTGAAGCACGGCTTCCGCACGATCGTCGGATGCACGATCCACGATTGCCTGACGAGCGCCCGCCTCGACGCCGCGGCCCACATGCTCGCCGACGGGGCCAGCGTGACGGAGACCGCGCTGGCGGTCGGCTACAACAACCTCAGCCACTTCGCCAAGGCGTTCCGGCGCCGGCACGGGGCGACGCGGCGGTCCTGGCGCGGGGCGGGCCACGGCGGGATCACCCCGGAGCTTGCGCGAATCCCGTTCCCTGTTCGGCCACCTGTTACGCGCCTGTTACGCGCCTGTTACGCGCCTGTTACGCGCCTGTTACGCGCCTGTAATCGTCCTGTTATTTTGCGCGTCCCGGCGGGCGGACGGCGATCGCGTGAACGGCGCGATGCTGCGGACAACCGCAGAATTCCGCGCTTTCCGTGACCGCGTCCGGCCTCCGGGGGCACCGCCGGCGTCGATTCGGAATCGCGTTTTTCCCTGTATTCTCCCTGTTAACCGCCCGTCACCTGCGCGATCGCCCGGCCGAGCAGCTCCACCCCGAGGTCGATCTCGGCCTCGGCCACGGTCAGCGGCGGGGCGATGCGCATGGTGCCGCCGGAGCTGCCGGCGCGTACGATGTTGGCCGACAGGCCGAGCTCCATCGCCGCCTCGGTGACCGCGTCGGAGAGCTGCGCCGCCGCCATGCCGCCGTGGTCGGCGAACTCCAGGCCGCGCAGCAGGCCGCGGCCGCGGACGTCGCCGATGCAGGGATGCCGGCGCTGCAGGTCGCGCAGGCCGTCGGCGAGGCGCTCGCCCATGGCGGCGGCACGCAGCGCCAGGCCGTCGCGCTGCACCACCTCCAGCACCTTCAGCCCGACGGCGGCCGGCAGCGGGTCGTTGACGTGGGTGGTGTAGAACAGGAAATCCCGCTCCTGCGCCGCGTCGGCCAGTGCCGTGCTGGTCATCACCGCCGACAGCGGCAGCCCGGCACCGAGCGTCTTCGACAGCGTCAGGATGTCCGGCACCACGCCGTCGCGCTCGAAGGCGAACATCTGCCCGGTGCGGCCCACCCCGGTCTGCGCCTCGTCGAGGATCAGCAGCATGCCGCGCGCCGTGCAGTGCGCCTTCAGGGCGGCCAAGTAGCCCGGCGGCAGGTCGAGCACGCCGCCGGAGCTGAGGATCGGCTCGGCGATGAAGGCGGCGAGGTTGCCGGTGCTCTGGCGGTCGAGCAGCTCGAAGCTGTCGTCCAGCTCCTGCCGCCAGTCGACGCCGGGGAAGCGCGGCCGGTAGGCGTTCGGCGCCGGGATGCCGTAGGAGCCGGGCATCACCGGCCCGTAGCCGCGGCGGCCGGCCTTGTAGGTGGCGGCGGCGGCGGCCCCGGTCATGCCGTGCCAGGACTGGGTGAAGCCGACCACCTCCCACTTGCCGGTCACCAGCTTGGCGAGCCGCATGGCGGCCTCGTTGGCCTCGCCGCCGGTCGACAGCAGCATCACCTTGGGCAGGGCCGGCACCAGCCCGGCAAGGGCCTCGGCGAGGTCGACCACCGGGGCCGAGACCATCGAAGAGAACAGGTGGTCGAGGGTGCCGACGGTGTCGCGCACAGTCGCCACGATCTCCGGGTGGCAGTGGCCGAGGATGGCGCTCATCTGCCCCGAGGTGAAGTCGAGCACCCGGCGGCCGTCGGCGTCGTACAGGAACGCGCCCTCGGCGCGCACCGGCACGAAGCTCACGAAGTCGCCGCCATAGCGCATCAGGTGGCGGTTGGCGCGCTCCCAGAAGGTGTCGTTGGCTCGGGCGGTGCGGATCGCGGCGTCGTCCATGATCAGGCTCCCTCGGCTGCTGCGTCACGATGAGGCGGCCGGAGTGGCCGCTCCGGCAAGCGCAAAGAACTCTCTGGACAGATGAGCGGGGTTCTTCATTCATGGCGCCATGACCGGCCCCAGCCTGCCGCTCCGCGCGCTCGTGGTGTTCGAGGCCGCCGCCCGCCGCGGCAGCTTCCGCGACGCCGCCGACGAGCTGGGGCTGACGCCGTCGGCGGTCAGCCACCAGGTGCGGGCGCTCGAAGCCGGGCTCGGCGTCGCCCTGTTCGAGCGCATCGGCCGCGGCGTCGAGCTGTCGGCCGACGGCCGCGAGTTCTTCGCCGGCATCCGCGACGGCTTCGAGCAGCTGCGGCGGGCGACCGACGCGATGCGGCGGCGCGGCCGCCCGCCGTCGGAGGTGGTCAGCCTGCGCACGCCGCCGTCGCTGGCCGGCCGCTGGCTGCTGCCGCGCCTGCCGGCGCTGCTGGCCGAGCATCCGGGCATCGACATCCGGGTCAACGCCGAGAAGGACCAGCGGCCGGGAGAGCAGCGCCCCGGCAACCAGCGCCCCGGCAACCAGCGCCCCGGAAGTGGCGGCGTCGACCTGGTGATCGTCTACGGCGACGCCCGCACCTGGCAGGGGCTGGCGCAGCCGCTGCTGGAGGAGACGCTGCAGCCTTTGTGCGCGCCGGCTTTGGCCGACGGCATCCGCGCGCCGGCCGACCTGCAGTGGCGGACCCTGATCGGCACCCGCGGCAATGCGGTGTCCTGGGCCGACTGGTTCCGCCGCCAGGGCCTCGACCGCGGCCGCGCCGGGCCGGCCATGGAGCTCGACCCCTCCGACGTCGCCATCGACGCCGCCGCCAAGGGGCTGGGGGTGGTGCTGGAGAGCGACGTGCTGACCGAGGAGGAGCGCCGCGACGGCCGGCTGGTGGCGCCGCTGCCCGGGCACGCGGTCGCCGCCGCGTCCTACTGGCTGCTGCCGGCGACCGGCGGCGAGGGGGGCGGCGCGGTGGCGCTGGTGCGCGCCTGGCTGCTGCGGCAGGCCGGGCGCTGACCGGGGGTGCGGCGGCACGCGCGCCGAAGGGGTTTCGGCCGGCCGACTTCGATGCCTATTCTGCGGGCATGCGCGATGCCCTGCCGCCCGATTCCGAGCCAGCCGAAGCCCCGACCAGCCGCCGCCGCGGCCGCGTCGGCGAGCGCAACCGCGGCCGCATCCTGGCGGCCGCGGAGCGGGTTTTCGCCGTGCGCGGTTTCCGCGGTGCGCGGCTCGACGAGATCGCCGGGGAAGCGAAGCTGCCGAAGGCGAACCTTCTCTACTACTTCTCCAGCAAGGAGACCCTGTACCGGGCGGTGGTGACCGGCATCCTGGAGGTCTGGCTGTCGGCGCTGGGCGAGATCTCGGTCGACGACGACCCGGCCGAAGCCCTGGCCGGCTACATCGAGCGCAAGATGGCGCTGTCGCGCGAGCGGCCGGAGGCGTCGCGGGTGTTCGCCATGGAGATCATCACCGGCGCGCCGGTGATCCGCGAATACCTGCGCGGCAGCCTGCGCGACTGGGTGGCGCGCCAGGATGTGGTGTTCCGCACCTGGCAGCGCCGCGGCATGATGGCCGATCTGCCGACCGAGCACGTGTTCTTCGCGATCTGGGCGCTGACCCAGACCTACGCCGATTTCCAGCCGCAGGTGACCGCGGTGCTCGGCGTCGAGCGGCTGTCCGACCGCGACCACCGCGACGCCGTGGAGACGGTCACCGCCATCGTGCTGAACGGCCTCGGGGTGGCGTCGCCGGCGCGGCGGCGGGCGGCGGAGCGGGCCGGCTGAGCGTACGCTCGCCAGCCGCCCTCTTGCCAGCAGCCGGCCGGGCGGACATGGTCCGCGACGACACGCCGTCGCGACCGAGGGAGGCCCCGCCAATGACCCATCCGAACGTCACCGTGGTCGACCACCCGCTGATCCGGCACAAGCTGACGATCATGCGCGAGGCGACGACCGCGACCTCGAAGTTCCGCCAGCTGCTGCGCGAGATCAGCCTGCTGCTGGCCTACGAGGTGCTGCGCGACCTGGAGTGCACCAGCATCGAGATCCAGACCCCGCTGGAGACCATGATGGCGCCGAAGCTGGAGGGCAAGAAGCTGTGCTTCGTGTCGATCCTGCGCGCCGGCAACGGGCTGCTCGACGGCATGCTCGACCTGGTGCCGTCGGCCCGGGTCGGCCATGTCGGCCTGTACCGCGACCCGGCGTCGCTGGAGCCGGTCGAGTACTACATGAAGCTGCCCGAGCACATCGGCGACCGGCCCTGCATCGCCGTCGACCCGATGCTGGCGACCGGCAACTCGGCGGCCGCCGCGGTGCAGCGCATCAAGGACGCCGGTGCGACCCGCATCAAGTTCGTCTGCCTGCTGGCCGCACCGGAGGGCATCGCCAGCTTCACCAGGGCACACCCCGACGTGCCGGTGTTCACCGCGGCGATCGACCGGCAGCTGAACGACCACGGCTACATCATGCCGGGCCTGGGCGACGCCGGCGACCGGATGTACGGGACGAAGTAGCGGGCGAGTCCGCGCGTCGGGTGGGTCCCGGCTCTGCGCGGCTCCGCCGCTCCGGCCGGGATGAGGGTTTTAAAAGTTTCCACATATTTCCTCATCCCGGACGCCGCGTCAGCGGCGAGCCGGGACCCACCCGACGCGCGGACCAGGCCGCCCTGAGCGCTGCCGCCGCCGCCACCGCCAGCCCCGCCGCCAGCACCCACCAGGCCGGGCGGATGCCGATGTCCGGGTCGAAATGCGCCTGCACGATGATCATCGGCGGGACGTGGCGGTACAGCGCGATGCCGATGGTCTCGCCGGCGGCGGTCAGCAATGCTGCGAGCAGCGCGAGCGCCAGCAGGGCGGCCGGCCCCGGCTCGCCGAGCCGGCTGCGCCAGAGCCGCCAGGCCATCAGCCAGACGAACAGCCCGGTGAACAGGATCGGCTCGGTGACGTCGGCCTTGGTCTGCATGAAGAAATGCACCAGGGCGAGGATCGCGATCGGGTAGACCAGCCGGTGCAGCGCCTGCCAGCGCCTGCCGCCGAGCCGCCGCACCATGACGTCGGTCGAGGTCGCGGCCAGGGCCGCCAGGCCGAGCAGGGCGACGAAGCCGATCGCCAGGTAGACCCGCAGCACGATCTCGCTGCCGACCTTCCAGAGGTCCCAGGCCTCCTGCCCGGCATAGAGCACCAGGTGCAGCGCGGCGGCGACGAACACGCTGACGCCGAGCATCCGCCGCACCGAGATCAGCGCATTCCAGCGCAGGCTGCGGCGCAGCGGCGTCACCGCCAGCGAGGCCAGCAGGAACACCACCGTCCACCAGCCGACCCGGTGGATCGCCGCGTCCCAGGCGCGCGCGCCGAGGCCGGCGGTCAGCGCGTCGACGGCGAGCAGTGCGGCCGGCGCCAGCAGGGCGAGGAGCACCGCCAGCTTCAGCGCCGAGAACCGCCCGGCGCCGTCGGTCCATGGCAGCCAGGCCGATCCGGGAATTGCGGTCCGTCGGCGCTTCGGGCCGGCTTCGATCATAGCGGTCAAGTCCGACTCCCGGCTGCATGTGCGACCCCGGCAATGCCGGTCGCCGCCATCTGGTATCGCGTCGCCTGCAAATGAACCATCCGCCGCGTGCTTTGCCCGTCGATTGTGCATCGCAGCAACCACGATCGCGTGATCGCCGGAGACGAAGCCGCGGCACGGCTCGATTTCGCCGCGGCCGCCCGCCTGGACTCGATCTTGCAGTCCTCCTGCGGTCCGCGTTCGCGGGCGTCGAGCGGCCCGGCACGCCCCAGGATCGGATCGAGGGGGCCGGGCGGATGCATCATTTCAGGAGGATTTCGGGGATGGCTTGGACACGCAACCGGATGGCGTCCGCCGTGGTCGGGGCCGCCATGGCCGGGGCCACGCTGGCGCTGGCCAGCGGCCCGGCGCTGGCGGTCGACTGGATCATGGCCTCGGGCTATTCGGAGGAGAACTTCCTCACCAAGAACCTCCGGCTGTTCATCGACGACGTGCAGAAGACCAGCAGCGTCAAGATCGCGCTGAACTCCAACGACTCGCTGATCAAGCTCGACGCCATCAAGACGGCGGTGCAGCGTGGCCAGGTGCCGATCGGCGAGATCCGCATCGGCGTCTACGGCAACGAGGACCCGATGAACATCCTCGACGGCCTGCCCTTCATCGCCTCGACCTATGCCGAGGCCTGGCTGCTGAAGGACCTGCAGAAGGAGTATTTCGCTCAGAAGTTCGCCAAGGACGGCATGCGCGTGCTGTTCTTCGGGGTGTGGCCGGGGCAGGGCTTCTACACCAAGACGCCGGTCGCCACGGTCGCCGACTTCAAGGGCAAGAAGCTGCGGATCTACTCCACCGCGACCCAGAAGATGGGCCAGATGCTCGGCTTCAACGCCACCATCCTGCCCTTCGCCGAGGTGCCGCAGGCGTTCTCCACCGGCCTGATCGAGGCGCTGTTCACCAGCCCGCAGACCGGCATCGACATCCAGGCCTGGGACAACACCAAGTACTTCACCTATGCCGGCGCCATCCTGTCGAAGAACGCGGTGATCGTCAGCGAGCGCTACTTCGCCGCGCTGCCCGAGGCCGACAAGGCGGCCATCCTGGCGGCCGCAGCCAAGGCCGAGATCCGCGGCTGGGAGATGAGCGCGCAGACCACCGCCGCGCAGATCCAGACCCTGGGGAAGAACGGCATGACGACGGCCAACGCCCCGGCCGAGATCATCACCGAGCTGAAGAAGATCGGCCTGGTGATGATGGACGACTGGCGCAAGACCGCCAGCCCGGAGGCGGTGGCGGTGCTCGACCGCTATCTCGCCGTCCAGTGATCGTCGGGCAGTGAGCGTTTTCCACGCCTGACCCGATCCCGGCCGCTGCCGCGCGGCCGGGATCGCCCCGCCACCCGAAGCCGAGGCAGCCCGTGCGAAGCGCACTCGACAAGCTCTACCTGTGGAGCGGCTATGCCGCCGCCGTGTTCCTGGCGGCGATCGCCGCCACCGTGGTCGCCCAGATCGTCGGCCGGTTCTTCGGGGTGGCCATCGATTCCACCGAGAGCGCCGGCTTCAGCATGGCCGCGGCCACCTTCCTCGGCCTCGCCCACACCTTCAAGCAGGGCGAGCACATCCGGGTCACCCTGCTGATCGGCCTCGCCAAGGGCGGCCTGCGCCAGGCGCTGGAGCTGTGGGCGATAGGCTTCGCGGCCGCCGGCATGGCCTACTTCACCTACTGGGCGATCGACCTGGTCTATTACTCCTGGGCGTTCCACGAGATCAGCCCCGGCCTGCTGGCGGTGCCGTTCTGGATCCCGCGGCTGGCGATGGCGCTGGGGGCGGCGATCCTGACGATCGCCATGGTCGACGAGTTCCTGCGGGTGCTGCGCGGTGCGGTGCCGGCCTACGAGGCCAACGCCCAGTCGCTGTTCGGCGGCGCCGGCGCGGGAGACGACTGATGGAAGCGGGCGGCATTTCCATCGTCCTGTTCGGCGCCATGCTGGCGCTGCTGGCCAGCGGCCTGTGGGTGGCCCCGGCGCTGCTGACCGTCGGCTTCATCGCCATCGCCTTCTTCTCGCCGGCCCCGGCCGGCTCGCTGCTCGCCAGCACGGTGTGGGACGCCAGCTGGAACTGGGCGCTGACCGCCCTGCCGCTGTTCGTGTGGATGGGCGAGGTGCTGTTCCGCACCCGGCTGTCGTCGGACATGTTCAACGGCCTCGCCCCCTGGCTGGCGCGGCTGCCGGGCGGCCTGTTCCACGTCAACATCATCGGCTGCGGCGTGATGGCGGCGGTGGCGGGGTCGAGTGCGGTGACCTGCGCCACCGTCGGGCGCATGAGCATCCCGGAGCTGAAGCGCCGCGGCTACGACGAGGCGCTGTCGATCGGCACCTTGGCCGGCTCCGGCACGCTGGGCCTGCTGATCCCGCCGTCGATCATGCTGATCGTCTACGGCGTGATCGCCCAGCAGTCGATCTCGCGGATGTTCGTCGCCGGCATCCTGCCGGGCCTGGCGATCATCGTGATCTTCATGAGCTACGTGATGATCCGCACGACCCTCGACCCGACGCTGGCGCCGAAGGTCGAGGAGCGCACCTCCCTGCGCGAAAAGCTGTGGGCGTCGCGGCTGCTGATCCCGGTGATCCTGCTGATCGTGGCGGTGGTCGGCTCGATCTACGGCGGCTTCGCCACCCCGACCGAGGCGGCGACCATCGGCGTGCTCGGCGCCCTGGCGCTGGCCTGGTGGACGCGGTCGCTGACCTGGGAGTCCTTCGTCGGCAGCCTGATGGGGGCGGTGCGGACCTCCTGCATGATCGCCTTCATCCTGGCGGGTGCGGCGTTCCTGTCGATCGCCATGGGCTTCACCGGGGTGCCGCGGGCGCTGGCCGCCTATGTCGACGGCTTCGATCTGTCGCCGACCATGCTGCTGGTGGTGCTGACGCTGCTGTACATCTTCCTCGGCTGCTTCCTCGACGGCGTGTCGATGATGGTGCTGACGGCGGCGGTGGTGCTGCCGATGGTCAAGGATGCCGGCATCGACCTGGTGTGGTTCGGCATCTTCATGGTGATCGTGGTGGAGATGGCGCAGATCACCCCGCCGGTCGGCTTCAACCTGTTCGTGTTGCAGGGCATGACCGGACGGAACATCCTGCAGGTCACGAAGGCGTCGATGCCGTTCTTCTTCCTGATGCTGCTGGGGATCGTCGTGATCACGGTGTTTCCGGAACTCGCCTTGTGGCCGGTGCAGCTGATGGTGTCGTCGCGATGAGGAGGGCGGGGCGATGACGGTGCCGCCGCCGCGCCTGGTGTGGCTGGTGAACCCGAATGCCAGCACCGCGGCGACGGCGCGGATGCTGGCGGCGGCCCGCGCCGCCGCACCCGGCTGGATGACCATCGAGGGCCGCACCACCGCGGCGTCGCCGCCGCTGATCGTCGACGACGCCGGGGCCGCGGTGGCCGAGGCGGCGGTGGTGGCCGCGGCGGCCGCGGCCGACCATGGCGACGGTGTCATCCTGTCGGCCTTCGTCGATCCCGGCATCGACCGGCTGCGGCAGATCCTCGGCGTGCCGGTGGTCGGCATCGGCGAGGCGGCGCTGCGCGAGGCGGCGGCGATCGGCCGCTTCTCGGTGCTGATGACCACGCCGGGGCTGACCGGCATGGTGTGCCGCTACGCCGCCGCGCTCGGCGTCGCCGACCGGCTGGTCTCGGTTCCCGGCACCACCGGGGACCCGGCGACCCTGATGGCCGATGCCGACCGCCTGCTGGCCGCCCTCGACACCCTGGTCCGCCGGGCGGTGCGCGACGACGGGGCCGAGGCGGTGGTGATCGGCGGCGGGCCGCTGGCCGACGCCGCCCGCACCCTGGCGCAGACGGCACCGGTGCCGCTGATCGAGCCGGTGCCGGCGGCGGTGCGGCGGATGGCGGCGCTCCTGGCCGGAGCCGCGGCATGACCGGCGCGCGCGACCTGCGCGGCTACGGCAGCCGGCGGCCGGACCCGCAGTGGCCGGCCGACGCGCGGCTGGCGCTGTCCTTCGTGGTCAATGTCGAGGAGGGGGCCGAGCTGTCGGTCAGCCTCGGCGACGAGCGCAACGAGGCGGTCTACGAGATCGTCGAGGAGGTCGCCGGCGCGCCGGACCCCTGCAAGGACACGCATTTCGACTACGGCACCCGCGCCGGCTACTGGCGGATCATGGAGCTGTTCGACCGCTACGCCATGCCCGCCACCATGAACTGCTGCGCCCGCGCGCTGGAGCTGTCGCCCTGGCTCGCCGCCGACGCCCTGGCCCGCGGCCACGAGATCGCCTGCCATTCCTACCGCTGGGAGCGGCACGCCGGCATGGCGGAGGACGACGAGCGCGCGGTGATCGGGCGCGCCGTCGCCGCCATCCGTGAGGCCGCGGGCGTGCGGCCGCTCGGCTGGCACACCCGCTCGGCCCCCAGCGCCAACACAAGGCGGCTGCTGGTCGAGGAGGGCGGCTTCCTCTACGACAGCGACGCCTACAGCGACGACCTGCCCTTCGTGCTGACGGTGAACGGGCGGCCGCATGTGGTGCTGCCCTACGCCTTCGACACCAACGACATGCGCTTCCAGCGCCAGGGCGGCTTCGTCTATGGCGACGACTTCGCGCGCTACTGCATCGACGCCATCGACTGGCTGTGGATGGAGGGCGCGCGCCGGCCGGCGATGCTGTCGATCGGCCTGCACCTGCGCATCATCGGTCGCCCCGGCCGTATCGCCGGGCTGGAGCGGGTGATGGCGCATGTCCGCGCCCGCGGCGGCATCTGGGTGGCGCGGCGCGAGCAGATCGCCCGGCACTGGCGCGCCCTGCAGGGGCTGCCGGCGTGGGACGCCGGGGCGTAGCGGCAGGCCGTATCAGGGAGTTTACAGGGATAACGCCGGGGTGATCGCGCGCTTGGTGGCGTGCCGCGGCGGACGGGAATGGCGGAATTCCGCGGTTCTCCCGCCGCCGAACCGCAAGAAATCGCCGGAATCGGTGGATTCGGAACAGGGAAGTCGGCGGACGGAACAGGGAGGCCGGCACGCGGAACAGGGAGGCCGGAACGCCGTAACAGGCGCGTTTCGCGGGGCGACCGCGCAGCGGCTGGTGGGTCCCGGGTCGTCGCTGCGCGTCCCCCGGGATGAGGAGATATGTATAACCCTCATCCCGGCCGCAGCCCGGACTTGATCGGGGCGGAGAGCCGGGACCCAACAGCCGCCCCCGCGCTCCCGCCGCTCACCCGACCGCCGGCACCGCGTAGCGCAGGATGATGCCGCCGGTCTTCAGCGGCCTTGCCTCCAGCAGGGTCATGTCGATGCGGCGGTCCGACGGCTTGAACAGCGGCTGGCCGGCGCCGAGCACCACCGGGGCGAGGCAGATGCGGAACTCGTCAATCAGCCCGTGGCGCAGCAGGTCGGCGGTCAGGTTCGCACTGCCGAACACGAAGATGTCCTTTCCGGGCTGCTGCTTCAGCGCCGTCACCGCCGCCAGCAGCTCGCCCTGCAGCAGCCGGGAGTTGTTCCAGTCCACCGCCGCGAGGCTGCGCGAGGCGACCACCTTCTCGACCCCGTTCATGAAGTCGGCGATCGGGCCTTCCGCCGTGGTCCAGTGCGCCGCCATGCCCTCGTAGGTCGCCCGGCCGAACAGCAGGGTGCCGGCTGCCGCGCCCTGTTCGAGGCTGAACGCCTCCAGCTCTTCGCCCCACACCGACATGTGGAAGTCGAGCGACCAGGGTGCGGGGCCTTCGAAACACCCGTCGAGGGTCATCAGGTCCCAGGCGATGAGCTTGCGCATGACCGCGCCTCCAGACTGTTTGCGAAATGCAACTGGAGTGGGTTTTCCATATCCGATTGCGAAACACAACCGGTTTCTGATCGACTGCGGAATCCCTAGCCCGCCATGGCGTCCAGTGCGGCGCGGATGGCGGCGACGTGCAGCGTGCCGCGCTCGCCGATCAGCACCAGCTCGCAGCCGGCACCTGCGGCCTCGCGCGGGGCCAGGGTGGCGCGCCGGCCGACCAGCTGGAAGACGAACTGCCGCCCCGGCTTCTCGCGCAACGCGACGAAGCCCTTGGCCCGCAGCAGCACCGGCGACAGCGCGCCGATCAGCTCCTGGAACGCCGCCATCGGCACCGCGGCGTCGCTGTGCCACTCCAGCACCGCGAAGCGGTCGGCCGCCTGCAGCCGCGGGCCTGCGGTACTCCCCGGGGCGGCGGCGGCGAAGCCGAGCAGTGCTGCGAGGTCGCCGGTGGCGCCGTCGGCGCCGAACACAGGCTGCCCGCCGGCCGCCGCCAGCCGCCCGGCCAGCGCCGCCAGCTGTTCCGCCCCGAGTGCGGCGGTCTTGCTGAGCTGCACCACGTCGGCGGCGGCGACCTGGGCGCGCCACAGCGGGTCGTCGAGCCGCGCAGGCGTCGCCGCGACGTCCTCGGCGTCGACCAGGCAGACCACGCCGTCGAGCCGGGCGGCGCGCCACAGCACGGGGTCCATCAGAGCGTCGACGATGCCCCGCGGGTCGGCGACGCCGCTGGCCTCGATCACGATCAGCTCGGGGTGGGGTGCTGCGGCCAGCACCTGCTTCAGCGTGCGCAGCAGGTCGCCCTGCAGCGAGCAGCAGATGCAGCCGTTCTTCAGCCCGATCACCGCATCCGTGGCACTCGCCAGCAGGGCGGCGTCGATGTTGATGCTGCCGAAGTCGTTGACGATGGCGGCGATCCGCAGCCCGTGCTCGGCCTGCAGCAGGCCGTTGATGAAGGTGGTCTTGCCGGCCCCGAGGAAGCCGGTGACCAGCAGGATGGGGACGGTCATGCGGGGGCCTCAGCGGTACTCCCATCGCGGAGCGCCCGGCTCCGGAACCCACGAAGTGACGGGCGCCCGCCGTGCGTGAGCACGCGCGTCACGTCACCGCCCGCCGGATCGGCCGCCCCGGGCTCGCCCCCGTGTCGAGCCGGCCGTCGGCGATCACCGCCTGGCCGCCGACCAGCAGGTGCACCACCCCCTCCGACGGCCGGTTCATCGCCTCGAAGCTGGCCCGGTCGGTCAGGCGGTCGAAGTCGAAGACCACGATATCGGCGTCGAATCCTTCGCGCAGCCGGGCCTTGCGGGCCATCTGCGGCGTGCAGTAGTCGATGATCCCGGCCGGCAGGATGGTGCATTTCGCCAGGGCATCGACCAGGCTCATGGTCTCGCGCTCGCGGGCGTACTGGCGCAGGAACCGCGTGAACGTGCCGGCGGAGCGCGGATGCGACGACAGCGCGTCGGGCAGCGGCCAGTCCATGCCCTCGTAAATCCGCCCGTCCGGCCGGATCCAGGGCATCGCATCCGAGGCGATGGCGCCGCCCGGGAAGGTGACCGACATGTCGAGCAGCCGGCGATGCCGCTCGTCGACCTCGACGTCGAGGAAGTGCCACATCACCAGGTCCGAGGGGTTCTCCTGGCGCGCCCGCAGCACGTCGTCGCGGTCGATGAAGCGATGCCGGTTGCGGATCAGCTCGATGGCGTCGTAGCCGGTGCCGGTGCGCTGCGTGAACTCCGGGTCGGCGAAGAACGCCGCGCCGACGACGGTGGCCCCGGTGCCGTAGGGATAGGCCTCGGTGGTCACCTTCAGCCCCATGTCCTGCGCCTTGCGCACCACCTCCACGCAGCGCTCGATGTCGCGCAGACTGGTGGAGTTCATGTGGCAGATGTGCATGTGCGCGCCGGTCGCCCCGGCCAGCCCGATCAGCCGGACGTAGCTCTCCACCGAGCTGTTGGGGTCGATGTTGCTCATATAGGCGATGTGGGTATAGGTCGGGCAGTCGAACGCCTTGGCCAGGTCGCAGATCCGCGTCAGCTCCTTGGCACCCGCCCCCGGGGCATAGGCGTTGGGAATGCCGATGCCGATGGCGCCGTCCTCCAGCCCCTGGCGGGTCAGCGCCAGCAGCCGGTCCGTCTGCTCGGCGTCGGCGGCGTCGGTCGACCAGCCGTCGTCCTCGACGCGCTCGCCCATCTGCTCCACCGGGTTGACGCCGCCGCGCGCCTGGAAGCCGCCGAACGCCACCTTGCGCGCCAGGATCCAGGCGACCGCGGTGCCGTAGTGGAGCGCCCGCGGGATCCGCGCCTGGGCCTCGTACCACTGCGCCACCGGCAGGGCGCCGACCTCCAGCTCGAGCGTGGTGGTCACCCCGTCGAAGGCCTGCATCCGGTCGGCCGCCACCGACTGGCCATGGGCGTGCAGGTCGATGAAGCCCGGGCAGACCACCAGCCCGCCGGCGTCGATCTCGCGCCGCGCCGGGCCGAGGTCGCTGCCGACGCCGGCGATCAGCCCGCCCGCGACCGCGACGTCGCACACCGCGTCGAACCGGGTCTCCGGATCGATCACCCGGCCATTTCGGATCAGCAGGTCATGCGGCATGTCGGGTTCCGTTTCTGGCGGGCGGGAGGGGTGGCGGGGAGTCTAGCGCCGCATCCGCGGGCTGCCCAGGGAGGTGCCAAAGGCAGGCGGCCGGTCCGAAAGCCCGAGCCTCCCCCCACCCGGTCCTTCGCGGCCCGCCGCTTCGCGACGGGCACCTCAGGACGACAGGAAAAGGGACAGGACGACAGAAAGGACAGGATGACAGAAAAGGCATTGCGCGCATGCATTTGACCTATCGCCCAGAGGTGCCCTTCGCGCCAGCGAAGGGCCGCGAAGGGCCGGCCGGTGAAGGGTTCCCGGCCTCCGGAACTCGGATATCCCGCCGGCAGTGGCTCGGCCCGTAGGCATCGATGGAGAAGCTCACCACCCCCCTTTGCCGTCATTCCGGACCGGCCCGCCCCCGGCGGGACGGAGCCGGAACCCACCCGACGTCACCCCGCTCGCAACGGCGCCTGCCCGTCGCCGGGTGGGTTCCGGCTCGGTCGCGCCGGGGCGGCGCGCCCGTCCGGAATGACGACTTGGGGGCGGGGGAAGCGACGGTTAGGTGGGATCCGGGATGGAGTTGCCCAACCGTCGTCTCTAAACTACACAAGATCCGTGATCGAACTTCGTGAGAAGCCGAGCAGCGGGAACCGGCGAAGGCGCCCGACAATCTCGCAACTCCCGCTTGAGCGCGCCGCGCATCGCCCGGCCCGCCTGGGACATACCGGTGAGGCACTGACATGACTGGCAGGGTCGCCGATCTGAAACGCTACGACCCCGCGGAGGACCTGGCCTCCGATGCGGCCATTTCGGTCTTCATGGCCGACGCGTTCGAGACGAACGACGCCGGCTACATCGCGCACGCCCTCGGCATCGTCGCCCGGGCAAAGGGGATGGCACAGATCGCCCGCGAGACTGGGCTGTCCCGGGAGCAGCTCTACCGGTCGTTCAGCGACAAGGGAAACCCCACCCTGAAGACGACGCTGGCCGTGATGCAGGCCCTGGGGATAGAGCTGACGGCGAAGGTGCGCGCATGACCGACATTCGGCGGCCGGATCACCGGCCGGCCGCTTCGACGTCCGTCCGCGCGAAGTCCTCGCCCTTGAACAGCAGCGGTACCCGCAGTGCCTTGGCGCAGGCGTAGGACAGGCAGTCCGCCAGATTGAGCCGGGCAGGATGGCCGCGGCCCTTCCCGAAGCGGGCGAAGCCGTCGACAGCGATCCTGGCGATGCCGCCGTCGATGGCCACGACCGATATCCCCGCTTCGTCGAGCAGGGCCTGGATGCGCGTCTCGACGAGCACTGGATCGAGGTCGAGCATGGTGGAGAGCCGCATCGACGCCTCGAGGATGACCAAGCCTGACGTGTAGCGTACCGGTGCGGCGGCGATCCGTTCGGCGTAGTGGTCGGCGTCGGGTTCCCGGGCCAGCAGGGTGACGACCACCGAGGTGTCGACGAACATCAATGCCCCCACATGGCATCGATCTCGTCCTTGGTCATGGTGCGGCGGCTCGGCCCGGCCATGGCCTGCAGCTCGCCGGCGATGCGGGCGATACGCGTGGCGAGCGGCACCGCTTCGGCCTCGCGGCGCAACTCCGCCTCCAGCGCCTGGATGACGGCCTCGGTCATCGTCACCTTGCGCCGCTCGGCGAGTTGCCTGGCGAGCGAACGGGCACGGTCGTCGCGGATCTGCAGGGTCATGGCACGTCCTTTCGTGTATGGAGCGACGCGTAATGACATCAATACATGATCGTCCATACGGCTGTCGTCAATCCGCTCGACGATCCGCAGGTCCGGCAATGCCGGCGATGAGGCCGGGTGACCGAACGAGCGGGGGAATCTCCTGACAATCCCTGTCGCGGCCCCCGCCTAGCCTCGCGCCGTCGTCGACAGCGTCGGAGAGGCAAGCCATGCCACGATTATACGCCGTTTTCGGGACGCGCGGGCCGGCCTGGCGGGACGGTGTCGCGATGGAGGAGCAGGCCGAGTGGCGGGGGCACGCCGACTTCATGAACGCGCTGGAGGCGGAAGGCTTCGTGCTGCTCGGCGGGCCGCTGGAGGGAACGCGCGACGTTCTGCTGGTGGTGCGGGCGGAGAGCCCGGCGGAAATCCTCGATCGGTTCGCCGCCGATCCATGGGCGCGGCAGGGCCTGCTCGCCGTGCCGCGGGTGAAGCCCTGGACGCTGCGGCTCGGCTCGCTCGCGTGAGGTGCTGCCGCCGGACGCATTCGACCCGGAGCCGACGCACTTGCGAACGTCGCAACTCCGATGCCATGCTTCCCGATCAGACGCCTGCGGGAGTGAAGCGAGGATGCACCGCGGCTCATGCCTTTGTGGTGCGGTCACCTTGACAGTGGCCGGCAGTCTGCCAAATTCGAACTTCTGCCATTGTCGTATGTGCCGCAAGCACTCGGGGCACCACTTCGCGTCCACTGATGTGCCCAGGACTGCCTTGACGATTGTCGGCGAGGAGAAGCTGACGTGGTTTCAATCGTCGGAGACCATCCGACGCGGCTTCTGCTCAACATGCGGATCGTCTCTATTCTGGGATCGGTTGGATCGGGGTTGGATCGCCGTGGCAATGGGTGCTTTCGACGGACCGACGGAGACCACGGCAAATCTGCATATCTACGTCTCCGACAAGGGGGACTACTACGAGATCACAGACGGCATGCCGCAATACGACACCGTTCCGCCGCGCGACTGAGATGTTGAGAGCGAACGTCCGTTTTTGGCGCATTCCGGCCGTCCGAGCAACATCACCGGTCGTCCGCTCCCCGCCCGCATGAGCCGTTTCGGCATCGTCCGTCTGATCGTCGTTTGGCGGACAGGGATGGCCCGGAAGACACGCGGTGCGCCAAGCACCGGGACCGATTGGAATAGGGGGTCGCTATCGCCAACGCGGTTGCTTCCTTGAATAACCCATCGAGATAGGTTATCTGAGGTCGTGGTCACAATCCACCGCGCTCACGGGCTGCGCGTCGTCATCTTCACCGACGACCACGAGCCCGCCCATGTGCATGTGTTCGGCGACGGCCACGCCAAGGTCAACCTGGTCGGCCCGGATGGCGAGCCGGAACTTGTCTGGGCAGAAGACATGAAGCGGAACGAGGTGCGCCGCGCCATGGCTGTCGTGATCGAGCATCAGGCCGCTTTTCTGACGCGATGGAGAGACTTAAATGGCTGAATTGATCGATGCCGCGATCGACGCGGCCCTTGAGCGGGGACGGGTCGCTCACGCGAGCGAGCCGCGTGCCACCACGGCGCGCTATGATCATGCGTCCGGCCGGGTGATCGTCGATCTCGAGAACGGCTGCACCTTTGCCTTTCCGCCGCGTCTGGCGCAGGGGCTCGAGGGCGCGACCGACGACCAACTCGCCGCCGTCGAGCTTCTCGGCCGGGGCTATGGTCTGCATTGGGAGGAACTGGACGTCGACCTGTCCCTGCCGGGTCTGATGGCGGGACTCTTCGGCACGAAGGCATGGATGGCTCGTCGCGCCGGACAGACCACCTCGGCGGCCAAGGCCGCCGCCGCCCGCGCGAACGGAGCCAAGGGTGGTCGTCCGCGCAAATCCGTGAATCGGTAGGCAGCCGGGCCTGCGGTGCTCTGACGGTCCGTCGGCCGAGATCGATCCGTCGTCGGGCACGCGCTGTTTCTTCACAACGGCACCGCCGTCCCGGTCCCGCAGCACGTCGCGCGCCGCGGTCTTCGCCGCGAGCAGGGTGATGGTCCCGCTCTTGCCGGCCGGCTTGTGGATGAGCCGCCCGATCACGGCGCTGCGACCTGCGGTCCGGGAGGCCTTGCGTGAGGCGCCACCGGTAGCCTGAGCCTTTGCCATCCGAATAATTTGCGGGCTGCGGGTTCGGGAGGCGAGCGCCTCTCGGCGCATCGCAGGGCAAACGGGTGAACGGCGTTGTCGACGTCGGCCCGTCGCTTGGTGGATCCCGGAGCCGTCCGCTGGCGCGGACTCTCCGGGATGACGATGTTGGGGGAGGCCGGCCCCCCTCTCTCATCTCTTCTTCGTCGTCCCGGAGGGGGCGCGTGAGCAGCCGGCTCCGCTCGGCCCTCCGCCCGGGGGCCCCGCAGAGCCTCGACATCGGACGCGGCGGGCTTCGGGTCGAGACTGTCCGCAGGTGGCCGGCCACGTTGCATCCGGCCGTGCAGGCTCGCTTCGATCCTTTCGCCCCCCCCCCACCCCCCCACAAATCCCCCAGCTCCGCATGCGCCTGCTCGATGCGCCGCAGCCGCTTCCCCCCTCCGCGCCGAGCTGCGCCGCGACCAGCCCCGCCAGCGGGTTCAGCACGCTCAGCACCGACACGTAGCTGTCGAACAGCGCGGTGCCGCGCACGTCGCAGGCGAGAGTCCAGGTGGCGCCGTCGCGCAGGGCCTCGCCGGAGCGGTCGGTGACCAGCAGCACCCGCGCGCCGGAGGACGCCAGCGCCGCCAGCCAGCGCTCCACCGCCGGCGGCCGGCGGCGTACCGCGACCACCACCGCGACGTCGTCGGCGCCGAGGTCGGCGACGTATTCGGCGGCGGTCTCGCCGGGACCGGGGCCAGCACCACCCGGTCGCGCAGCATGATCAGCTGCCAGCGCAGGTAGCTCGCCATGATGTGGCTGTTGCGCAGGCCGAGGATGCGCACCCGCCGGGCGTTGGCCAGTGCGCGGGCGATGTCGGCGATCTCCGCCGACGGCAGGCTCTCGATGGTGCGCACCAGGTTGTCGACGTCCTTGCGCAGATGCGCCTCCAGCCGACCCGACGAGTGCCGCTCGCGGTCGTCGAGATACACCGGCGAGCCCCAGGCGCGGGCGTCGCGCACCAGCTTGCGGGCCGCCTCGAAACCGTCGAAGCCGAGGCGGCGGAAGAACCGCGTTCCGGCGGTCTTCAACGCCCCCTTGCAGCTGGAGCTGCAGGGCTTGACGACCACCGTCACCGTACTGGAGATCTATGCGCCCGCCGCCGTCACCTCGGCGGGGCGGACGCCGGCAAGAGCATGGTCTGACAGCCGCCGTCGGTAGGCTTCGGAGCGGCGGGTGGGTCCGGCTCTCCTCCCGGGTTTCACCCGGGATCCGGCCGGGATGAGGGGGTAGGGTGAGCCGTTGACGATCTAGTCCACATCCCGCCCCGGAGCCAAGTCCGGGGGAAGCCGCGCAGAGCCGGGATCCACCAGCGGCCCAGGGGCGCGTGACCCCGGTACAGCAAGTGACGTGCGCAGGTTTCGCAAGGAGGTCCCCCCGTGAAGATCGTGATCGTCAACCCGAACACCACGGCGGCGATGACCGCGGGCATCGGCCGGGCGGCGCGCGCCGTCGCTGCGGCCGGCACCGAGATCGTGGCGGTGAACCCGGAAGACGGGCCGGCCAGCATCGAGGGCTATTACGACGAGGTGTTCTCCGTACCCGGCCTGCTCGCCGAGATCGCCGCGCACCCTGGGGCTGACGGCTATGTCGTAGCGTGCTTCGACGATCCGGGGCTTGATGCCGCGCGCTCGCTGACCGCGCGGCCGGTGATCGGCATCGGCGAGGCGGGATACCACGTCGCGGCGATGATCTCGGGGCGCTTCGGGGTGATCACCACGCTCGCCCGCTCGATCGGGGCACTCGAGCACAACCTGCTGAAATACGGCCTCGACCGGCGCTGCTGCGGGGTGCGCGCCGTCGACCTGCCGGTGCTCGCCCTGCACGACGACCCGGAGCTGACCCGGTCGCGCCTCGGGGCGGCGATCGAGGCGGCGAAGGCCGAGGACCGGGCCGAGGCGATCGTGCTGGGCTGCGCCGGCATGGCGGAGCTGGCGGCCGACCTGACGGCCCGGCACGGCCTGCCGGTGATCGACGGCGTGGCGGCGGCGGTGAAGCTGATGGAGGCGCTGGTCGGCCTGGGGGTTACCACCAGCAGGATCGGGGGGTACGCTGCGCCGTTGCCGAAGCTCTACGCCGGGGCATTCGGCCGCTTCGCCCCGCAGGAGGCCCCAAAGGAGGATACGCGATGAACCCGCACTACCCGCGCGACCTCGTCGGGTATGGCCGCAACCCGCCGCACGCGGCCTGGCCGAACGGCGCGAAACTGGCGCTGCAGTTCGTCATCAACTACGAGGAGGGCGGCGAGAACAGCATCCTCGACGGCGATGCCGCCTCGGAGGCGTTCCTGTCGGAGATCGTCGGCGCGCAGCCGCTGGTCGGCAAGCGCAACATGAACATGGAGTCGATCTACGAATACGGCTCGCGCGCCGGCTTCTGGCGGCTGTGGCGGGCGTTCACGTCGCGCGGCCTGCCGGTGACGGTGTACGGCGTGACCGCGGCCCTGGTGCGCAATCCCGAGGCGGTCGCCGCCATGAAGGAGGCCGGCTGGGAGATCGCCAGCCACGCGCTGCGCTGGATCGACTACCAGGACATGGCCGTCGAGGAGGAGCGCCGGCAGATGCAGGAGGCGATCCGCCTGCACACCGAGGCCACCGGCAGCCGCCCGTTCGGCTGGTACACCGGCCGCACCAGCCCGCAGACCCGGCAGCTGGTGATGGAGGAGGGCGGTTTTCTTTATGATTCCGATAGCTACGCCGATGACCTGCCATATTGGTTGAAGGGTCCGAGCGGCCCGCACCTGGTGATCCCCTACACCCTCGATTCCAACGACATGCGGTTCGCCACCGCCCAGGGCTTCAACAGCGGCGACCAGTTCTACGCCTATCTGCGCGACAGCCTCGACGTGCTGCGCGCCGAGGGCGAGACGGCGCCGAAGATGCTGAGCGTCGGCCTGCACTGCCGGCTGGCCGGCCGGCCGGGGCGGGCCGCCGCCCTGATGCGCTTCCTCGACTACGCGGCGGGCCTCGGCGACGTGTGGATCTGCCGGCGCATCGACATCGCCCGGCACTGGCACGGCCACCACAAGCCGGCGTCATGAGCGGGACGATCGAGATCCGGGCGATGACCGCCGCCGAGGTCGGCCTCGCGGTCGAGTGGGCGGCGCGCGAGGGCTGGAACCCCGGCCTCGACGACGCCGCGTGCTTCCGCGCCGAGGATCCCGGCGGCTTCCTGATGGCGTTCCTCGACGGCGCGCCGGCGGCGACCATCTCGGTGGTGAACTACGGCGCCGGCTTCGGCTTCCTCGGCTTCTACATCTGCCGGCCGGACCTGCGCGGCCAGGGCATCGGCTGGCGGCTGTGGCAGGCCGGCGTGGCGCGGCACGGCGACCGGGTGGTCGGGCTCGACGGCGTGGTCGACCAGCAGGACAACTACCGCAAGTCCGGCTTCGTGCTGGCGCACCGCAACATCCGGCACAGCGGCATCCCGGCGGCCGAGGCGCCGGACGATCCGCGGCTGGTGCCGGTCGGCCCGGACCTGCTCGACGCCGTGATCGCCTACGACCGGCCGTTCTTCCCGGCGCCGCGCGAGGCGTTCCTGCGCTGCTGGCTCGGTGGTGCGCGCACCGGCTGGGCCCTGGTCGAGGACGGCCGCCTGGCCGGCTACGGCGTGATCCGCGCGTCGCGCGACGGGGCGAAGATCGGGCCACTGTTCGCCGACGACGTCGCCGGCGCCGACCTGCTGTTCCGCCGCCTCGCGGCCTCGATGCCCGGCGTGACGGTGGCCCTCGACACGCCCGAGCCGAACGCCGCGGCGGTGGCGCTGGCCGTCCGCCACGGCCTGGCCCCGAGCTTCGAGACCGCCCGCATGTACCGCGGGGCGGCGCCGCAGCTGCCGCTGCAGCGGCTGTTCGGGATCACGACGTTCGAACTGGGGTGATCGCCTGCGAGCTTGTCGAGCCCGGACATGATGCACGTCGCTTGGTGGGTCCCGGAGCCGTCCGCTGGCGCGGACTCTCCGGGATGACGATCAATTTTAATCCGTCATCCCGGAGGGGGCGCGCGAGCGCCCGGCTCCGGGACCCACCCGCCGCTCCGAACTTTCACACGGAGAGCCGGATTCCGGCGCTCGACGCGCCGCCCGTTGCATTCCAGGATGCGCCGAGCTTCCGCAAAGGCATCGCCATGACCGAGACCCGTCCGTCCGACGCCCTGATCGCCGCCGTCGCCGCCGCCGTCGATGCGCGCTGGGACGACGAGGTGGAATTCCTGCGCGCCCTGGTGCGCCAGCCATCGGACAACCCGCCGGGCGACTGTGCGGCCCATGCCGCGGTGACGGCCGGGCTGCTGGAGGGCCTCGGCTTCACCGTCGAGCGGCACGCCGTGCCGGACGACGTGGTGCGCGCCGCCGGGATGGTGAGCTGCACCAACCTGATCGTGCGCAAATCCTTCGGCCCGGGCCCGACCGTTGCGCTGAACGCGCATGGCGACGTGGTGCCGCCGGGCGACGGCTGGACCCACGACCCCTATGGCGGCGAGGTCGTGGACGGCGTGATGTACGGCCGCGGCGTCGCAGTCTCGAAGTCCGACTTCGCCACCTACGCCTTCGCGCTGCTGGCGCTGGAGAGCGTCGCCGAACGCATCTCCGGCAGTGTCGAGCTGCACCTGACCTATGACGAGGAGACCGGCGGCGGCATCGGCCCGGCCCGGATCCTCAGCGAGGGCCTGAGCAAGCCCGACCTGGCGATCTCGGCCGGCTTCAGCCACGCGATCGTCACCGCGCACAACGGCGTGCTGCACCTGGAGGTGACGGCGCGCGGCCGCTCGGCGCACGCCGCCAAGCCGGACGAGGGCGCCGACGCCATCGAGGCGATGGCGGCGGTGCTGCAGGCGCTCTACGTCGAGCGCCGGGCCTACCCCGAACGGCTGTCGGCGATCCCCGGGATCGGCCACCCGAACCTGACGGTCGGGCTGATCGAGGGCGGCATCAACACCAACGTGGTGCCGGACCGCTGCCGCATCCGCCTGGACCGCCGCATGACCCCGGAGGAGGACCCGGCCGCCGTCGAGGCCCGCCTGCGCACCCTGACCGAGGCGGCAGTCGCCGGCCATGCCGGGGTGACGGTGGAGATCGGCCGGGTGCTGCTGGCGTCGCCGCTGCGCCGGCTCGACGGGGCGGAGAAGCTGATCGACCCGGTGCGCCACCACGCCCGCCGGCTGCTTGGCGAGGCGGTGCCGGTGGAGGGCGTGCCGCTGTACACCGACGCCCGGCTGTATGCCGAGGCCGGGGTGCCGACCATCGGCTACGGCGCCGGCCCGCGCAGCTTCCTCGACGCCAACGGCCACCGCGCCGACGAGAAACTGGTGCTGTCGGACCTGCGCGTCGCCACCGAGGTGGTGGCGCTGGCGGTCGCCGAGGTGCTGCTCAGAGCGTGAGCGGGGCGAGGTCCGGGCCGCCGCCGCCGAGCACCGCCCGCACCACCGTCTCCAGCTGCTCGAACTTGACCGGCTTGAACAGGATCGCCGCCGGGTGATCCTCGTTGATCCGCGCGACGGTCGCCTGCTCCCGCGAGGCGGTCACGAAGATGACCGGGCAGCCGACGCTGCCATGGATCCTCTGGGCGGCGTCGATGCCGTCCTTGCGGCCTTTCAGCCGCACATCCATCAGCACCGCTCCGGGCCGATGCTCCAGCGCCATGGCGACGGCACCGTCGGCGGTGTCGGCGATGCCGCAGACCGTCAGGCCCATGTCGTCGACCATGGCGGCGAGATGATCGGCGATCAGGAACTCGTCCTCCACGATCAGGATGCAGCCGAACCCCACGTGCTGTCCTCCGGTAGCGGGAAACGGATCAGGACCCGCAGGCCCCGGTCGTACTCCACGTGCAGCGTCGCATCCAGCTGCTTCACGAAGCCGCGCACCAGCTTGCCGCCGATGCCGGGTCCGTCGGCGGCGAACCGCTCGGCGGCGTCCGGATGCGTGCCGTCGTCTTCGACCAGAAGCAGCGCCTCGCGCTCCGCCAGCCGGCGCAGCTGCACCCGCACCGTGCCGCCGGTGTCGCGGTAGGCATGCTTGGCGCTGTTGGTGACCAGCTCGGTGAGGAGCAACCCGAGCGGTGTGGCAAGGTCCAGGGTGATGCCGAACGCATCGGCGTCGACGGTGACGTGGATCGGCCGCTCGCGCGTGCCGATCGACGCCGAGAGGCCCTCGGCGAGCTCGTGCAGGAAGCCGGCGGCGTCGAAGGTCCGCAGGTCGTCGGACGCCATGAGCTGCGCGTGGACCACGGCCAGCGCGTGCACGCGGTCGCGCAGCTGCGTCAGCGAGGCGGTCGTCGCCGGATCGGCGTGGCGCCGGGCCTGCATGGCCAGCATGGCGTCGACCATCTGCAGGTTGTTCTTGACCCGGTGGTGTACTTCGCGGAGCAGCAGGTCGCGGTGGCCCACCGCCCGCTCCAGGGCGGCGGTGCGCTCCTTCACCCGCTGACGGGCGGCGTTGAGCGTCAGGGCCACCTCGCGGACCTCCGGCAGCCGGCTCAGCATCACCCAGTCCCTGCCCGAGGGATCGTCGCCCAGCCGCCGCAGCGCATCGATCGGCCCGGCGATCCGCTGCGCGGCGACGATCGCCAGGATCGCGCTGAGCACGACCAGCAGGCCACCGACCGCCAGCGTCGGAAGCAGCGCCCGCAGCGCCGCATTCGACAGCTCGTCGCCGGCCAGCTCGACCGCGACCGTCCAGCCATACGGCTCCACCCGGCTGAGCGCCACGACCTTGTCGGCACCGTCGGATGCCTCCAGCCGGAGCATGGCGTAGTCGCGTCCGAGGATCCGCGACAGCAGCGGCTCCGGCGCCTTGCGGCCGACGAACTCCTCATGCTCGCGACTGCGGGTGACGATGACGCCCTGGCCGTCATACACGGTCGTGATGGCGCTGGTCGTCCGGTCGTCGGTGATCGGGTCCAGGAAGGCGCTCGGGGTCGGGTTGAGCACCAGGTCGTAGATGATCTTGCCCGCGGCGTTCCGGACAGGCACCTCGATGGCGACCACCGGGCGCTTCAGCACCGCACCGATGAACAGATCGGACAGCACCGGCGCACCGGTCTCGAACACCCGGCGCAGGCTTTCGAGCTGGGTACGCGGCGGCAGGATCGCACCCGGCGGGGCGGCGGTGTTCATCAGCTGCCGGGCATCCTCGGTCAGGACCAGCACGTTCGCCCCCGGCAGCTCGTTCTCGATCACGACCTCGGCCGCCCGCCGGAAGCTGGCGAAGTCGCCGGTCTGCAGCTCAGGCTCAAGCGCCAGCACCCGCAGGGCGACCAAGCGGGCGTGCACGGCCTGCCCGACGGCGCGGGCCTTGTGATCGGCCTGGCCGGACGCGGCCCGCTGCTCGGCGGCGCGATAGCGGATGAACTGCGTGACCGCGCTGTAGGCGAGCATCGGGATCATCGTCGCCAGAATCAGCAGCACGAGACGCGCTCGGAGCCGCATCGAATTCTTTCCTCCACGCGCTCCCGATAGGCAGTCGCAGGCTGATAACCAGTTGCGCGGGAATGAGTTCCCGCCGTGCGGCGCCAATCATGACGGATCCGTGGCAGGTGCGCCGGAACGGCTATGCCGGATCCCGCGCGCGAACCGCCGTCACCGCCAGGACGATCGCCGCGACCGCCGCCACCGGCAGCAGCAGCCGTTCCGGGGTGCCGAGCATCCACCCGGTCACCCCCGTCACCAGCGCCCACAATGCGGGCACCACGAACAGGTGCCGGGCCGGCCGTCCGCCGCCGAGCAGCAGCAGTCCGAAGGTCAGCATCACGGTGGGATCCGGCGTCACCCCGACGATCGGCAGGCCCGGCCAAGCGCGGCCGAGGGCGAGGGCGAGCAGCGGGTAGCCTAGAATGGCGATCCCGGCGAGGCCGAGGCCTGCCCAGCCGGCGGCGTCACCCGTGAAGCTGCTCCGGAGCCGGCCGCGCAGCACGCCGGTCCAGGTCAGCAGCGCTGCCTGCACCAGGAAGAACCCGCCATAGACCGGCGCCAGGAAGTCGATGGTCGCGACCGTCTTGATGTGAAAGTCGATGCCGACCCCGGCCCAGGCGGCGGCCAGCAGCGCCGCCGCCGCCCGTCCGCCGCCGCGCAGCGGCCGCAGCAGCAGGGCCACCGCCAGCAGGGCAAGCACGGGTGCGACCACCGGCAGCGGCCACACCGCCAGCACATACCGCCCGACCAGAGCGTCGAGGATCTCGGCCGTGAACGGCAGTTCGCGCACGCGCTACAGGCTCTCGACGTAGCGGATCATGCGTTGGCGCATTGCCGCGTCGGGCAGCGGCCCGCGCAGCGCGCCCATGTTCTCGCGCATGTGGTCGACCCGGCTGGTCGCCGGGATGGCGCAGGTGACCGCGGGGTGCGAGATCACGAACTTCAGGAAGAACTGCGCCCAGTTGGCGCAGCCGATCTCGCCGGCCCAGGGCGGCAGCGGGTGGCCGGCGAACATCGCGAACAGCTCCTTGTGGCGGAACGGCCGATTGACGATCACCGCGATGCCGCGCTCGGCGGCCAGCGGCAGCAGCCGCTGCTCGGCCTCGCGGTCGACGATGTTGTAGGTGAACTGCACCAGGTCGATCGGCTGGCCGGCCATGATCGCCGCCATCTCCTCGTGGCGGCCGCCATGCGAGGTGGTCATGCCGATCAGCCGCACCCGGCCCTCGGCCTTGTCGCGGAGCAGCGTCTCCAGGTGGCCGTCCCAGTTCAGCAGGTTGTGCACCTGCATGGCGTCGAACCGCTCCACCCCCCACAGCCGTCGCGACTCCGCCATCTGGCCGGGGCCGGAGGCCTGCAGCCAGGTCCACACCTTGGTCGCCGAGAACAGCGGCGGCGGCTCGCCGAGCCGGGCGAGGCAGTGTCCGACGGCCGCCTCGGCGGTGCCGTACATCGGCGAGGAGTCGACGACCGTACCGCCCATGTCGAAGAAGGTCCGCAGCACCTCCAGCCGCTCGCCGAGCAGCCGGGTGTCGTCACCGACGTTGAAGGTCACCCAGGTGCCCATGCCGACCGCCGGCACCCGCTCGCCGGTCGACGGGATCCGTCGCAGGATCGGCTCGGCGGCGGCGGCCGGCAGCGGCCGCAGCACGGCGACAGCACCGGTCCCGGCGATCCCGGCGAGTACCATGCGGCGGTCGAGTTCTCGCAGACGCTTGCTCATCCCGGGGATATGGAGGCACCGGCCGGCGCGGCCAACCCCCGCACCGCCATCAGGAAAGCCCGGTCACCGGCAGCAGCGCGCCGTGCACGGCGCGGGCGTCGTCGGAGGCGAGGAAGGCGATCACCGCCGCCAGGTCGTCCAGTGCCACCCAGTGCGACGGGTCAGCGTTGGGCATGGCGGCGCGGTTCGCCGGGGTGTCGAGGATGGTCGGCAGCACCGCGTTGACGTTGATGCCGCGCGGCCGCAGCTCGGCCGCGGCACTCTCGACGACCCGCATCGCCGCCGACTTCGAGGCGCAGTAGGCCCCCATCCCGGCGACGCCCCTGAGGGCGGCATGCGCGCCGACCGCGACCACCTTGCCGGAGCCCCTGGCGACCATCCCCGGAACCACGGCTGCCATCAGGCTGACCAGGGTGCCGACGTTCAGCCGCTGCATGCGCTCCCACTCGGCGGCGCCGGTCTCGTGCACGGCGGGACCCATGGCGAAGCCGCCGGCCAGCGCGCAGGCGACGTCGATCGCGCCGAGCCGGCCGGCGGCCTCGGCGACCACGGCCATCACCGCGGCGTCGTCCAGCAGGTCCACCGCCAGCCCGAGATGCGTGCCCGGCAGCTCTGCCGCCAGCTTGCCGGCGCGCCCGGCGTCGACGTCCAGCAGGACCAGCGAGGCGCCTTCGCTTGCAAAGCGCCCGGCGACGGCGCGGCCGAGATTGCCGGCCGCCCCGGTGACGGCGACGACCTTGTTGGTGAATCTTGGCATGCGACCTCCCTCGCTCAGGCTGGTGTCAGCCCCGCCGCGGCCGGACCACCACCAGGAAGACCGCGGCGGCGACACAGGCGAGCGCGGTATAATCCACAAGGTGCGGCGCCACGCCAAACACGAGTTCGTTGGAGAACACGCCGATCACCGGCACCATCAGCGTGCCGACGGTCGAGGCGACAACCGGCAGCATCTGCACCACCTTGAAATACGCCCAGTAGCAGATGATGCCGGTGATCAGCATGTTGTAGACCAGCGACATCACCGGCCAGAGGTTCAGCTCGTCGACGTTCCGCCAGTCCCAGGCGACCGCCACCACGGCGATCGGGATCACCCCGATCAGATGCTGCCAGGCGACGGCGACGGTGATCGGCATGGTCAGCCGGGCGCGCTTGATGATCACGGTCCCGGCTCCCCAGGAGACCGCCGCCCCCAGCACCAGCAGCGGGCCGAGCAGCGAGCCGGTGAGGGCGATGGCGTCGACCGAGAACAGCAGAACCATGCCGAACAGGCCGATGGCGAGGCCGGCGATCGCCCGGTTGCCGAGCCGCTCCTTCAGCACGACGGTGCCGATCAGCGTCGCCCACAGCGGCATGGTGTAGGCAATGATGCCGGCGCGCCCGGCGTCCATCAGCATGACGCCGTAGGCCACCAGCATGTTGAACAGCGTGATGTTCAGGATCCCACCGGCGATGACGGTGCGCCACTCGCCGGGCGGCACCCGCAGCGAGTGCCCGGCGATCAGGGAGATCAGGAACAGCCCGGCGCAGGACACCACGCTGGCCCCGGCTCGGAACACCCAGGGCGGCAGCTCGGCCAGGCCGATCTTCATGATCGGCCAGTTGCAGCCCCACAGCACCGCGATCATCGCCAGCAGGGCGATGGCGAGGGCAGGGGTTCCGCGCTGCTCCGCGGCGACGGTCGTCGGCTGTGACACGGCCAATTCTTCTTTTCGTTGCGGTTCCCGGCCGCGGCCGGTCAGGCGGTCGAGGTCGGCTGCAGGTCCTGATCGAGCGGATAGATCGGCCGGCGCACCTTCTTGAAGTCCAGCATGGAGTAGTCGGAGGTGCACACGCCGACCCCGGCGCAGTCGACGATCGACTTGGCGATCGGCTTGAAGCCGGCGCGCCAGTGCACCCGGCTCTTCAGCATCAGGTAGCGCTTGGCCAGCGGGTCGATGCCGAGGCTCTGGAAGCAGGCGTAGTCGTTCGGCTCCTGCTGCGTCGACACCACGACGATCTCGACCTTGCCGGTGTCGAGCACGGCGGTCGGGCCCATGTCGTTGAGCACGCCGCGGCTCATCGGCCCGATGTTGCGGAACCGGCCGTCGGACAGCAGCCGCACCCGGCCGGTGACGGTCAGCGGCTCGCCCTTGCGGCCGATCGACGGCATGTCGGTGCGGCCGCCCAGCGGCAGGGTGACGGTGGCGCCGACCCCCGCCTGCGCCATCGCCGCCACCGCGTCGGGATCGCACACCGCGAAGGCGGCGACGTTGTCGAGGCCGGCCTCCAGGATGCCCTTCAGCACGGTCATGCTGTCCATCGAGCCGCCGGAGGCGGCGTTGTCGTAGTGGTCGAGCAGGACGATCGGGCCGTCGCTCAGCGCGGCGGCGCGGGCCAGCGAGCTCTCCAGCGGCTCGATCTCGTAGACGAAGTCGGCGCGGTGGCGCCAGGCGAGGTCGAGGATCTCGCGGCACATCGCCTCGGCCTTGGCCTGGTCGCCGTCGGTGACGACGATGGCGCTGGAGCCCGCCAGCTCGATGTCGGCGTGCGGGAATCCGGTGAAGAAGCTGGCGCACAGTGCGCCCTCGGCCTCCATGCGCTGGCACAGCGCCTGGATCTCGCTGTTCGGGAAGTCGTCGGTGCCCTGGCGCATGACATGCGGCAGCATCGGCCGGTTGCCCCAGGCCATGGCCGGGCGCGCCTTGCCCTTCAACATCGCCAGCACCGGCTTGGCGGCACGGAGGCCGGTCTCGTAGATGTCGATATGCGGATAGGTCTGGTAGCCGGCGACCACGTCGGCGTTCTCGACGATCGCCGGATACAGGTTGGTGTGCATGTCGAGCGCCACCGCGATCGGGGTGTTCGGCGCCAGGGCGCGCACCCGCGCCAGCAACGCGCCCTCGCCGTCCTCCAGGCTCTCGGTCACCATGGCACCGTGCAGGTGCAGCAGGATGGCGTCGCAGCCCTCGGCGATGGCGGCGCAGATCTTGTCGGTCATGTAGGCGTAGGCGGCGTCCTCGACCGGCCCGCTCGGCCAGGCGCTGGCGGCCAGCGGCACCACCATCTCCGCCCCCGCGGCCTCGGCCAGCTCGATGAAGGCGCCGAGTGCGGTGCCGGTGCCGCGGAACGCGTCGATGGCGGCCTGCCCCTCCAGCGGCACCGGCTCGGCGTTGCCGCGCGAGAACCGGGCGAGCGGCGTCGGCACCGTCGAGAAGGTGTTGGTCTCGTGCTGCATCATGGCGATGACGATGCGCATGAACGGTTCCTCCGGAGCTTCCTGGACGGGAGAGGGTGGGTCTGGGCGGGCCGCGAGCCCGAGGGAGCATAGGCCCGGGCGCCGGCCGGCGTCACCTATGGAAGGCCGGCCGGCCGATGGACGCGGCGATGCCCCTCGTCTAGCCTTCGCGAGCGACCGAGGTGGCGAGTTGGCACGCGGTGATCCGAAGAACGTGACGCGCTACTGGTGGGACCGGCGCACGCCCGGGCTCAGCGTCATGTGTGCCGACTTCACCAGCAAGGACTATCCGCCGCACATCCACGAGGCACTGGTCGTCTCGGTGACCGAGTCCGGCGGCTCGGTGATCAAGAGCCGCGGCGTCGAGGAGGAGGCCCACCCGACCGGGCTGTTCGTGTTCAACCCGACGGAGCCGCATGCCGGCTGGATGGGCCGCAGCGAGCGCTGGCGCTACCGCTCCCTGTATCTCACGCATGAGGCGCTCGATTCGGTCGCCGCCGGCCTCGGCATCGAGCGCGTGCCGTACTTCACCCGCAACATGTTCGGCGATCCCGACCTGATCGCCGGCTTCCTGGCGCTGCACCAGGCCCTGGAGGACGGGCACGACGTGCTGCGCGAGCGCGAGCTGCTGGTCGGCAGCTTCGGGCGGCTGTTCCGCCGGCACGGCAGCGGCGGCGACCGCATCGCACCGGCGCCGCGCGACGAGGCGAAACTGCGGGCGGTCGCCGACCTGATGCACGCGCGGTATGCCGAGGACCTGCGGCTGGAGGACCTGAGCGCCACGGTCGGGCTGACGCCGTTTCAGCTGATCGGCCTGTTCAAGCGCGCCACCGGCCTGCCGCCGCACGCCTTCCTCACGCAGCTCCGGCTCGGCGTCGCCTGCCGGCACCTGCGGCGCGGCATGCCGATCGCCGACGTGGCCGCCGCCTGCGGCTTCTACGACCAGAGCGCGCTCACCAACCACTTCCGGCGATGCTACGGCATCACGCCGCTGCAGTTCGCGCGCGCGGCAGCTGCGGCGCGGACGCCTTAGGCACGCCGCGGCGCACAATTTTCACCAATACCCCGGCGTCGCCATCGACGGATCCTCACCGGAGCACGGCATCCAGGGAGGAGAGCATGGCGGCCCGCGCCTTCTATCACGAGCACCCCGACATCCTGACCATGGAGACCGAGGTGGTCGACGCCGCACCCGGCCGGGTACTGCTCGCGCAGTCGCCGCTGTACCCCGGGGGCGGCGGCCAGCTCGCCGACCGTGGTGTGCTGCGCTGGACGCATGGCGAGCACGCCGTGACCGGCTTCGAGACCAGCGGCGGCAGGACCTGGATCCTGCTCGACGATCCCGCCGTGGCGCCGAGCGGCCCCGTCGAGGCGGTGGTCGACGCCGGGTTCCGGCAAATGATGCGCGAGCTGCACACCGACACCCACATCCTCAACGCCCTGGTGTTCCAGAGCTTCGACGGCGCGCTGGTCACCGGCGTGCAGATGAACGAGGACGGAACGGCGCGGATGGATTTCGACCTGCCCGATGCCGACAACGACCGGCTGCGCGCGCTGGAGGGGCCGATCAACGACACCATCCGGCGCGGACTGGCGGTCCGCGACGACTACGTGCCGCTGGACGACGCCTATGACGAGCCGGGGCTGATCCGCTCCAAGTCGGTGGCGCCGCCGCCGACCCGCGACGGCCGGATCCGCATCGTCGAGATCGTCGGCCTCGACCGCCAGGCCTGCGGCGGCACGCATCTCGGCAGCACCGAGGCGTCGCGGCCGGTCCGCATCCTGAAGATCGACAACAAGGGCCGGCACAACCGGCGTGTGCGCATCGGCCTGGTGGATGCGTGAGGGCGCCGGGATGATCATGCGCACCTGGCGCGGCGTTGCCGGCGCCGCCACCGCCGGCGACTACCAGCGGCACTTCGAGACCGCGGTGCTGCCCGCCCTGGGGCGGCTCGCCGGGCACCGCGGTGCCTGGTTGCTGCGCCGCGAGGTCGAGGGCAGGGTTGAGTTCGTCGCCGTCACCCTCTGGGATTCGATCGACAGCATCAGGGCCTTCGCCGGCGACGACCCGGAGGCCGCCCACATAGAGCCCGAAGGCCGGGCGGCCCTGGTCGATTTCGACGAATTCGCGCGCAACTACGCCGTCGTCTGCGACACCGTCGCCGACGGCTAAACCGCCCCGCCCGATGTCGCGCCGCCGATAGGATCGCTCGCCAGCTGGGCGTTGTAGTAGCGGGCATCGCCGGTAACCTCGGTTCCGGCCCAGTCGGGCAGGATGAGGGCATGGTCGGCAGCCGGCATCTCGACCTCCGCCAGGACCAGGCCGGCGTTCTCGCCACCGAACACGTCGACCTCCCAAACCAGCCCGCCGAACGGCACCGGGTAGCGCTGCTTCTCGATCACCGCACCCTGCCGCAGCGCCAGCAGCTCCTCGGCGTCGGCGATCGGGATCGGCACCTCGACCTCGACGCGCGAGACCGTCGGGGCGGCGCTCTTGATCGTCAGGAACGCGCTGGCTGCGTCCTTGATGCGCACCCGGACGGACACCCGGTCGCTCAGGGCGACATAGGCCTGGCGGATCGAATTCGGCCGGCCGGCGTTGTCGGCCCAGGAGGCGCCGGTGACCAGGAACTTCCGCTCGATCTCGGCGGGCATCGAGGCGCCTTTCGTGGGACCCGTGGCGTCTGTGATACCGCAGCCCGGGCAGACGGTCACCATGCGGTGATCATGGGGCGGCGTTTTGCTGCACCGCGATACTGGGGGTGGCCATCGCCGCAAACCGTTCTAAAATGATGGTGAGACAACCCTCCCCGGGCGCGCGTGCGTGCCTCCCGGCACCCGGCCGGCGCCTGGCGGAGTCCCGACATAATCGCGCAAGCGGAGACAGCGACATGGTGAAGTTCGCAATCGGTCAGGGCGTGCATCGCGTGGAGGACAGCCGTCTGCTGACGGGTGCCGGGCGCTACACCGACGACATCGAGGTCGAGGGTGCCGCCCGTGCCGCGATCCTGCGCGCGCCGGTCGCGCACGCCGTGATCCGCAGCATCGACGTCGAGGCGGCCCGGGCCGCCCCCGGCGTGATCGCCGTCTACACCGGCGCCGACGTCGCGGCCGACGGCCTCGGCGACCTGCCCTGCGTGCCGCCGGTGACCAACCGCGACGGCACACCGCGCGCCGACACGCCACGCCCGATCCTGGCCGGCCCGAAGGTCCGCCATGTCGGCGATCCGGTGGCACTGGTGATCGCCGAGACCCAGGTGCAGGCGCGCGACGCCGCCGAACTGATCGAGGTCGACTACGAGGAGCTGGAGGCCACGGTCGACACCGAGACCGCGGTCGCCGACGGCGCCCCGCAGCTCTACGACCACATCCCCAACAATCTCGCCTTCGACTGGGAGAGCGGCGACAAGGCCGCAGTCGACGCCGCCTTCGCCAAGGCGCACAAGGCCGTGAAGGTGCGGATCGTCAACAACCGCATCGTGGTCAACTCGATGGAGGTCCGCCCGGTGGTGGCGGAGTACCACGCCGACACCGACCGCTCGACCCTGTGGTCGTCGACCCAGGGCCCGCACGTGTTCCAGACCCTGCTGGCGCAGGCGGTGCTGAAGATCGATCCGGCCAAGCTGCGCTGCCGCACCACCGACGTCGGCGGCGGCTTCGGCATGAAGATCTTCCTGTACCCCGAGCAGGCGCTGTGCACCTGGGCGTCGCGCAAGCTGAAGCGTGCGGTGAAGTACCTGCCGGAGCGTTCCGAGGCGTTCGTCAGCGACATCCAGGGTCGCGACAACATCTCCTACGCCGAGGCCGCGGTCGACGCCGAGGGCGTCATCCAGGCGCTGCGGGTCACCACCTACGCCGCCCTCGGCGGCTATCTCAGCCACATGGGCTCGTTCATCCCGACCGCCGCGGGCACCCACATGCTGTCGGGGGTCTACAAGGTCCCGCACATCTACGTGAACGTGAAGGGCGTGCTGAACAACACCACGCCGACCGACGCCTACCGCGGCGCCGGCAGGCCGGAGGCGGCCTATCTGATCGAGCGGGTGATCGACAGCGTCGGCTACGAGCTCGGCCTGACCCCGGACGAGGTTCGCCGCCGCAACTTCATTCCGCCCGAGGCGATGCCCTACACCACGCCGCTCGGCAATGTGTACGACAGCGGCGAGTTCCGGACCCTCATGGAGGAGGCGATGGCGCGCGGCGACTGGGCCGGCTTCGAGGCGCGCCGGGCCGAGGCGAAGCGGCGCGGCAAGCTGCGCGGCATCGGCATGGGCTACTACATCGAGAAGTGCGGCGGCGGCAGCCCGGAGACCGCCGACGTGCGCTTCACCGACGAGGGCCGGGTCGAGATCCGCATCGGCACGCAATCGAACGGCCAGGGCCACGAGACCGCCTATGCGCAGATCCTGTCCGACACCATCGGCATCGACGGCGACCGCATCAAGGTCATCCAGGGCGACACCGACGAGGTGCCGAAGGGCATGACCGGCGGCTCGCGCTCGGTGCCGGTCGGCGGTGCCGCGGTGCTGCTCGCCGGCCGGCAGATCGTCGAGAAGGCCAAGAAGATCGCCGCCAACGCCATGGAGGCGGCGGCCGCCGACATCGAGTTCGCGGGCGGCGTGTTCACCGTGGCCGGCACCGACCGGCGGATGACCATCGAGGAGGTGGCCAAGGCCTCGAAGGAGCCGGCGAACCTGGAGGAGGGCATGAAGCCCGGCCTCGACGAGATCCACGAGCGCAAGCCCGAGGCGGCGACCTATCCGAACGGCTGCCACGTCTGCGAGATCGAGATCGATCCCGACACCGGCGAGACGGCGATCGAGCGCTACACCATCGTCGACGACTTCGGCGAGACCATCAATCCCGCACTGCTGGCCGGCCAGGTGCATGGCGGCATCGTCCAGGGCTTCGGCCAGGCGATGCAGGAGCACACGGTCTACGAGGAGGGCTCCGGCCAGCTGGTGACCGGCTCGTTCATGGACTACACACTGCCGCGCGCCACCGACGTGCCGATGTTCGACTTCAACGTCCACAACGTGCGCTGCACCACCAACCCGCTGGGCATCAAGGGCTCCGGCGAGGCCGGCGCGATCGGCGCCCCGCCGGCGCTGATCTCGGCGATCGTCGACGCCCTGCGCGAGACCACCGGGCTGACGCATATCGACATGCCGGCGACGCCGCTGGTGATCTGGAAGGCGCTGCAGGCGGCGAAGGCGAGCAAGGCGGCATAGGCTCGAAGGAGCCAGCCCGGCGGTGCCGGCCAGGGCAATCGGGTGAACTTTCGGAGCGGCGGGTGGGTCCCGGAGCCGGGCGCTCGCGCGCCCCCTCCGGGATGACGAAGGAGAGGGAGGGCCACTCCCTTTATCGTCATCCCGGAGAGTCCGCGCGAGCGGACGGCTCCGGGACCCACCAAGCGACGGGCCGACGTCGACGATGCGCTCCACCCGATTGTCCGGCGCTCCCGGCCCCGGCCCGCTTGACAAATCTTAACCGCACCGGCGCCGCGTCCTTGGCTATTGCTTCGATCCGAGCAGTCATCCGGATCAGGCATGAGAACCAAGCTGATGTTCGCCACCCCGCTGATCGTGGCGGAGCCGTTCGACGACCCGGGCCATGTGGCGGCGCTGGCCGAGGTCATCCGTCGGCGGGCCGCAACCGAGCCGGGGGTCAGGCACAGCAACGAAGGCGGCTGGCAGTCGACCCCCGACTTTCCCGGCTGGTGCGGCCCGGTCGGCGAGGAACTGCTGCGCCGGGTGGTAGCGGTGTGCGACCGCAGCACGCTGTCCTTCGGCGCCGGCGGCCTGACCCGTGACCGCCTGGACTGGCAGGTCACCGCCTGGGCCAACCTGAACGGCTATGGAACAGGCAACCTCGCGCATGTGCATCCGGGCGCCTTCTGGTCCGGATGCTTCTACGCCGACGACGGCGGCATCGCCGGCGGCGAGGCGCTCGGCGGCGCGCTGGAATTCGTCGACCCGCGCGGCGCGATGCCGGTGATGTACGCCCCGACCGTCAAGTTCGGCATCGAGGGCTGCGTGACCGCCGGGCTCGGCGAGCGCTTCCATCCGAAGACCGGCGACCTCGTGATCTTCCCGTCCTGGCTGCGCCATTCGGTCACCCGCTACCTCGGCGACGGCACCCGGATCTCGGTCGCCTTCAACCTCAGCCTGTGACGGCTTCGCGGATTTGTGAGTCCGCCGCAGGCTTGACCCTCGGTCCTGCCGGGATAAGGTCGCTGCGGTTTCGACAGCAGCCGGCAGACGAGGGATGACCCGATGATCGAACTCTACACCTGGAAGACCTCGAACGGCCGCAAGGCCTCGATCATGCTCGAGGAGATCGGGCTGCCCTACAACGTCCACCCGATCAACATCGGCCAGGACGACCAGTTCACTCCGGCGTTCGTGAAGATCAACCCGAACTCCAAGATCCCGGCTATCGTCGACACCGACGGCCCCGGCGGCAAGCCCTACACGCTGTTCGAATCCGGCGCGATCCTGATGTATCTCGCGGAGAAGACCGGCAAGCTGATGCCGCAGGAGACCGCGGCGCGCTACCAGGTCATCCAGTGGCTGATGTTCCAGATGGGCGGCGTCGGGCCGATCTTCGGCCAGGTCCACCATTTCGAGCGCGCCGCCAAGGAGGACATCCCCTACGGCAAGAAGCGCTACGGCACCGAGTGCCGGCGGCTGTACGGCGTGATGAACGCGCATCTCGAGGGCAAGAGCTTCTTCGCCAACGAGGAATACTCGATCGCCGACATCGCCATCCTGCCCTGGGTGGCGCGCTACGAGTGGCAGAACGTCGATCTCGGCGGCTTCCCGAACGTGAAGCGCTGGTTCGACAGCCTGATGGCGCGGCCGGCGGTGCAGAAGGGGATGGAGATCCCGGCGGGCTGAGGGGCAGAAGGACGCCCGTCGCTTGGTGGGTCCCGGAGCCGTCCGCTCGCGCGGACTCTCCGGGATGACGAGAGGAGGGGGGCGGAAGCTAAACTATTCAACTATCTGGCCCCTATCTTCGTCATTCCGGAGGGCGCGCGTGAGCGCGCGGCTCCGGAACCCACCCGCCGCTCCGTCGTTGCGACCTGCCACGGCCATGCCCGCTACCATCACCCTGCGCTCCGCCACCGCTGACGACCTTCCGCCGCTTCGCGCGCTCTGGGAGCGTTGCGGGCTGCATCCGAGCCGCTCCGACACCGACGAGCGGCTGGCGCGGCTGATCGAGTTCTGCGGCGGCCTGTTCGTCGTCGCCGAGTGCCGCGGCGCCGTGGTCGGCAGCGTGATGGCCAGCTGGGACGGCCGGCGCGGCTGGATCAACCGGCTGGCGGTCGATCCATCGGCCCGCGGCGCGCGGCTCGGCGACCGGCTGATGGCGGAGGCCGAGCGGCGGCTTGCCGCGATCGGCTGCGACAAGGTCAACCTGCTGATCGAGCCGGACAATGCCGGCGTGCGGCGCTTCTATGAGCGGCTCGGCTATGCCGCGGACGAGCTGATCTTCATGGAGAAGTGGCTGTAGGCGGCGACGGCGGCCGCAACGCAAACGGGGCCGCCCGAAGGGGCGGCCCCGTTGCCATGTCGGTCCGGCGAGGGGCCGGTTATTTCAGCTCGACGCCCAGGCCCTTGTACAGGCCGGCACCGTAGATGCCGTGCGCGGCGATCGGCTTCACCTTCGGGCCGGCGGCCACGAACATCGGCTCGTGGACGATCGGGATCCACACCGCGGCGTCGTGCACCTGCTTCTGCACCTTCGCATAGGCGGCGGCGCGATCCTCGGCGTTCAGCGCGCCGCGGCCCTCGCTCAGCCACTTGTCGGTCTGGTCGTCGGCCCAGTTCACCCGGTTCGGGGTCGGCCGGTTGGTGGACGGGAAGTACAGATTCAAGGCGTCGCCGGCCGAAACGTAGGGATACGACATGGTGAACATGTCGTAGTCCTGGGTGGCCAGCTTGCCCCACACGACAGTGGCGTCGAAGATCTGGATCTCCAGGTCGACGCCGGCCTTGCGCAGGTCGCCCTGCATCGCCTCCATCACCTGCTGCCAGATGTTGGTGAAGCTGTAGGCGAGCAGCTTCAGCTTCTTGCCGTCCTTGTAACGGAAGCCGTCGTTGCCGACCTTCCAACCCTCGGCCTCGAGCATCTGCTTCGCCTTGTCCAGGTCGTAGCCGTAGATCGAGGTGTCGATGCCCTTCTTGTCGTAGTCGAGCACTTCCGGGTGGATGTAGGCGTAGGCCGGCTCGGCCTTGCCGAAGAACGGCCCCTCGGCGATCGCCTTCTGGTCGACGGCGAGGTTCAGGGCCTTGCGGACCGCCAGGCTGTCGGCGATGTCGCGGGTGATCTTGAAGCCGACGAAGTACGTCCAGAAGTAGTTCGGCGCCTTGGTGACCGCGATCTGCGGGTTGGCGCTCAGCTGGTCGATCGCCCAGTACGGGATGTACTGCGTGATGTCACCCTGGTTGGACTGGATGCCGGCGACCCGGTTGTTGTCTTCGGGAACGATCTTCCAGACGATCCGGTCGACCTTGGCCGGACCCTTGTTGGCGTAGAATGCCGGACCCCACTTGTAGGCGGCGTGCTTCTTCAGGACCAGCTCGTTGCGCGGCTCCCAGGAGACGAAGCAGAACGGCCCGGTGCCGTCGAAGCCCTTCACCCCAAAATCGTCGCCGAGCTTCTTGACCTCGTCGATGTTGATGATGGTGTGGAAGTGCTGCGTCATCTGGTAGAGCAGCTCGGAATACGGCTGCGACAGCTCGTACTCGACGGTGTAGTCATCGACCGCGCGGACTTCCTTGACGTCGCCGGCGCGGTTCTTGACCACACCCTTGGTGGCCGGATCGAGCCAGCGCTCGATCGTGGCCTTCACGTCCTTGGCGGTGAACTTCTTGCCGCTGCAGAAGGTCACGTCGTCGCGCAGCTTGAAGGTATAGGTCTTGCCGTCGTCCGACACCGTCCAGGACTTGGCCAGCAGCGGGTGGATCGTCTTCAGGTCGGGGTCGAGCGCCACCAGGGTGTCGCCGGCCATGAAAAGCGCCTCGGCGGTCGAGCGCGCCGTCGACTTGTGCGGGTCGTAGCGGTCGGTGTCGATCGTCCGCATCACCGTCACGGTGGACTGTGCGCTCGCCGGGGCCGCCGCCGGAAGCAGCGCGGCCAGCGCCAGCGCTCCCAGCATGGTGGCCGTTTTCGGTGTCCTCATCGTGTCACCCTCCTTTTGTCGTTGAATTCTGAGACCGGGTTCGCTCCGCGCCGCCCCGGGGTCATTGCCGCAGGCGCGGATCGAGTACGTCGCGCAGCGCGTCGCCGAGCACGTTGAAGGCGAGGACGATCAGGAAGATCGCCACGCTCGGGATGGTCGAGACATGCGGCGCGAAGAACAGGAAATTGCGGCCGTCGGCCGCCATGGTGCCGAGCTCGGCGGTCGGTGGCTGCGCTCCCAGGCCGATGAAGCTGAGAGCCGCGCCGAGCAGGATGGTCTGGCCGAGCTGCAGCGTCAGGTAGACGAAGATGGTCGAGGCGCAGTTCGGCAGCAGGTGCCGGAACATGACGCGGGCGTCGCTCATGCCGATGGCGCGGCAGGCCGCGATGTAGTCCTGCTGCATCACCACCAGCGCCGCACCGCGGGTGATCCGGGCGATCGAGGGCACCGCCGCCACCGTCAGCGCGATGGTGATGGACACCGTGCCGGAGCCGAGCACGGCGGCGATCGCCAGCCCGAACAGGATCGAGGGGAACGACAGCAGCACGTCGACCACCCGCATCACCGGGCCTTCCAGACGCCGGAAATACGCCGCCATCAGCCCGAGCACGGCGCCGATCGAGCCGCCGGCGCACACCGCCAGCAGTCCCATCGAGAGGGTGGTGCGGATGCCGAACAGCAGGCGGCTGAGCATGTCGCGGCCCTGGCCGTCGTTGCCGAGCCAGAAGGCCGCACTCGGCGGCTTCAGCATGTTCCGCAGGTTGTTGTCGTACGGGTCGTAGGGCGCGATCCAGGGTGCCAGCAGCCCCAGCAGGATGACGATGCCGAGGAACCATGAGGCCGCCATCGCCGCCTTGTCGCGGCGCAGCTTGCGCCAGATGGTCGGCCGCTTCAGGCGTTCAGTCGGCGCGTCGTCGGGCAGGATGGCGCCCGGGGTGGCGGACAGCTCGCTCATCGGGCGCGCACCCGCGGATCGAGGAAGGCGTACAGCACGTCGACCACCAGGTTGACCGTCAGGAAGGAGAGCGCCAGCACCAGGATGGCGCCTTGCGCCAGGGCGTAGTCGGTCGACACGATCGCGCCGACCGCCAGCCGGCCGACGCCAGGCCAGGCGAACAGGGTCTCGGTGACCACCGCACCACCCAGCAGGAAGCCGATCTGCAGGCCGATCAGCGTGACCACCGGGATCAGCGAATTGCGCAGCGCGTGGCCGACCACCACCCCGTATTCCGACACGCCCTTGGCGCGGGCGGTGCGCACGAAGTCGCTGCCGAGCACTTCCAGCAGCGAGGTGCGGGTCATGCGGGCGACCGGCCCGATGAACACGCCGCCCAGCGTGAGTGCCGGCAGCACGATGTGGTTGAGGCCGTCGAGCGTCCACAGCGGCCCGCCGCGGCCCTGGAAGGGAAACAGCTTCCAGTGGAAGCCGGCATACTGGATCAGCATCAGGCCGAACCAGAAGATCGGCATCGACACCCCGGCCACCGATATCGCCATGATGATCCGGTCGGACATCCGGCCCCGGCGCACCGCCGCCAGCGTGCCGAGCACGACGCCCAGCGGCACCGCCCAGACCAGGCTGGCGAGCATCAGCTCGATGGTCGGCCCGATGGTGTTGCCGAGCTCGGTCGCGACCGCGGTGTTGGAGATCATCGAGCGTCCGAGGTCGCCCTGGAGCACCCGCGACAGGTAGATGCCGAACTGGATGACCACCGGCTCGTTCAGCCCCATCGATTCGCGAATCGCTTCCACGTCGGCCTGCGACGCGGTGGGGCCGGCCATGACCGTGGCGGGATCGGTCGGGACCACCTGCAGGAGCAGGAAGCCGATCAGCAGGACGCCGATCAGCACGGGCACGGATATCAGCAGGCGGTGGGCGATATGCTGCAGCATGGCGGAGCGGGGTTCCGGCGCCGGGGAGGGGACGACCGCCACGCCTTGGCAACGGCCGTGCCAACCCTGGCACGTTCCGCGGCTTCCGGCCAAGCCCCAGCGAACGCCTGTGCTTCGCGGCCGCAGCAACGGATTCCGGGCGACCGCTGCATTCGCCGGCATGCAGGCGGGTTGCGGAGGATTTGGGCATACGGCGTCCGATTGATCAGCCTGGCGTGCTCCGGCCTCTCAGCGCGACTTCGCCAATTCCCAGCTACCTCGGCTTCCAGCGCCGGTCGTCCCCTCTTTGTCGTCATCCCGGACCGGCCCGCCCACGGCGGGACGGAGCAGGGGCCCACGGCGCGACCTGCGTCAGCTGCCGCCCCCGCGGCGGCGGGTGGGTCCCGGGTCGCCGCTGCGCGCCGCCCGGGATGACGACAGGGGAGAGGGGCCGGCAGGGGCGGAAACTGCGTTGCGCATCGAATTGACGAATGTCGAGCTCATGGGTGCAGCTTCAGGCCCTTGAGCGCCTTGTCGACCTCCTTGCGGTCGCCGTGCACGGCGATGCCGACGGGAGCGAGGCCGTCGGTCGGCAGTGCCGACACCACGGCCCGGTTGTCGACGTCGTTGCCGGTGGCGAACATGCCCTCGACGTAGATGGCGGGCGCCAGGTTGCGCTCCAGCGCCCGGCGATGCGCCTTCGCCAGCGCGTCGGCGTCGCCGGCCAGCACCAGCACCGGCTGGCCGAAGATCGCAAGGTAGGGAATGCCGTCGGCGTCCCGGTAGGGCTCGCCGATGGTGTGCGGTTCGCGCGCGGCGATGCCGCTGGCCAGGAAGGCGACGACGTTCAGCTTCTGCCAGACCGCCAGGTCATGGCGGACGGCGATGGCGATCTTGGTGTCGTGGCGCATCGGCAGGCTCCGGGAAGGTCAGGGTCCCGGGTCACCTAGCGTGGCCGGTGGCGCGCCGGATTGGACATTTGTGCAGGCGGCCGTGCAGGCGGCGCGGAATTCGCCGGGGGTGATGCCATAGCTCGCCTTGAAGCGGCGGATCAGGTGGCTCTGGTCGGCGAATCCGACGGCGGCGGCGACCTCGGCTGCCGGCTCCCCCTCGGCCAGCAGCCGGCGCGCCGCCTCCAGCCGCCGGCGCGTCAGGTAGGCGTGCGGCGGCAGGCCGTAGGCGGCGGTGAAGGCGCGGCTGATCTTGAACCGGCTGCACCCGGCCTCGCGGGCGAGGTCGTCGAGCCGGATCTCGCGCGAATAGCCTTCGTGCAGCAGGTCGCGGATGCGGCACAGCGCCGGGCCGGGTTCGCCGCCGCTGCCGGTCCGGGCCGACCGCCCATGTCGTCCGGCGAGGGCGAGCAGGGCGTCCGCGACCGCGGCGTCGGCTTCCAGGGTATCCGTTGCGGTGTCCGCCAGCGTCTCGCACAGGCGTAGCAGCCGGCCGGCGCAGTCCGGGTCGTGCACCAGGGTATCGGCGAAGAACGGCGGGTCGGCCGGGCGACCGGCGGCGTCGTCCAGGATGTCCCGCCAGAGACCGGCGTCCGGGTACAGCATCCAGTAGCCGAAGCCGGCGTGGTCGACGGCGCCGCCGTCATGCGCGTCGTCCGGATTCATCGTGATGATGGTGCCGGCGGTGCTGACATGCTTGCGGCCGCGATGGCGGAAGCCCTGGCGGCCGAACAGCGTCACGCCGATGGCGTAGGTGTCGTGGGCGTGCCGGTCATAGGCGTGGCCGCCGAACCGCGCCTTCAGCAGCTCGATGCCGCTGCCGGCATGCCGCCAGAACCTGACGCTGTCCCGGACGGTGCGCATCAGGCGACCGCCTGTCGCCGTGTGGCGGTCGCGGTCAGCCGCCGGAGGCGCCGTCGATCGAACGCAGCATGGCCGAGCGAAACCGCCTGATGGTTCGGGCATTGAGGCGCTTCGACCATTCCAGCACCGGAATCAGGGTCCGCGATCCCATGCCGTCGATACAGACGAACCGGCGGCCACGGTCGTCATCGGCCAGCACGATGTTGTCCACCGACAGTTCGTAGGCGACGATGTGCTTATCGATCATGTCCTCGATGAAGCGCTCGAACAACCGGCGAACCGGTTCGTCGAACTGCTGCCGGTCGACGACCTGCCGCAGCGTCGGGGCGAGGCCGCCGTCGGTCCCGCTGATCCGCTCGACCACGAGGCCCAGGCCGAGGTCGGTCTCGACCAGGCCCTGCACGGCGCAGATCGGCAGCCCCGATGGCGAGCGGTTGGCCACGCGGGCGGCCAGATACTCGTTCAGCTCGCGGCGGTGGTAGATGTAGGCGCCTTCCCGCCGCCGCAGCTTGTACAGCCGGCGGCGCTGCGGCTGCCCGTCGGGACGCGTGCTCCCGGGCTTCAGCACCTTGATGACCAGGTCGGCGTCCTGCGGATGCTGGAACACGAGCCTGCGGCTGCCCTGCGCAAGCGGCGTCGAATGCGCAAGTTCCACGATCGCCATCACCACCCCGCTCCAACCGTCCGGACAGCAGCCATGAGACGCCGTGCCTGGCGCATCGCCGTGCGCTACTCCCGCCGGAGGATCTTGTTGACGAGGATCCCGGCCAGCCAGTTCTCGCGGAAGCTGGCGTTGAGGTGTTCCGGGTCGTATTCGGTCTCGACCCACTCGCGGAAGCCGATCCCGCTGCTGGCTTCCGCCGCCATGTAGCTCTCGAAGAAGTAGTCGAGGACGCCGGTCTTCGCCTGCCGGATGTGGCCGTAGCGCCAGGACAGCTGCGACATCGCCTCGCGCAGTGGCAGCTTGGCCCGCTGCCAGAGATACATGGTGGCCATGAAGCCGGTGCGATCGGCGCCGGACTTGCAGTGCATCAGCAGCGGCAGTTCGAGGCCGTCCCATATGTCGATCGCCGCCAGCACGGTCGCCCGGTCGAGGGATGAGCGCGACCGGAGAGGGAGGTTGACGAGCTTGAGGCCGAGGCGCGCGCAGGTCTCCACCTCGAGGGCGTAGGCTCCGCTGCTGGTCTTGCCGCCGCGGAGGTTGAGGATGGTCCGGATGCCCTCCGCCGCGAACTTCTCGAAGTGCCGTGGCGATGGTTGCGCGGCGCGCCACACGCCGTCGGCGACCCGGTGCCGGTGCACGTAGATCTCCCGCAGGAAGCCGTGGTCGACGAACATCATGTTCATCCAGGCCCGGCGCCGTTCGGTCGGCGTCAACGCGGCGGTCGGCTCGGCGGTCCAGTGCAGGGCGGTCATCGGCGTCCAGGGTCGGAGTAGAGCGGGGCGGGCATGGTGATTACCGGGATTCCAGCAAGGACTCCAGGGCGGCCTCGACGGCATCGACAGGTATCGCGGTCATCTCGGTGCCGCCGAAGTTCTGGGCCCGCAGCACCGCGCCGCGCGTGACGAAAGGGGCGAACTTGTCGGGTGCGGTCGGCCCGAACAGCGACAGCAGCGGTATGTCCGCGGCGGCCAGCATATGGCCGCCGCCGCTGTCGTTGGCAACCCCGGCTGCCAGCCGGGCCGCCAGCGCGATGGTGAGCAGCGGCGAGCCGGCGAGGGCGCCGGCGTGCGGGTCCTGCAGCGGCAGCAGCGCCTCCGGCACCGCCGCCCGCACGGCGTCCTGCCAGTCGGTCTCGGCCGGCCCCAGCAGGAACACGGGGATCCGGCCCCCGGCGGCGAGCCGCCGGCCGAGCTCCAGGTAGCGCTCCAGCGGCCAGCACTTGCCGCGGCCGCCGGCACCGGGAACCAGGCCGACAAGGCGGCCGGCGCCGGGCAGCAACTCGCGCGCCCGGGCCGCGGCCGCGGCGTCGGCCAGCGGCGTGAAGGCCGGCACGGCCGGCCGGCCGGTCGACAGTTCCAGCAGGTCCAGCATCTGCCGGATCATTGCCGCCGGGCGGGCGTGACCGCGCGGCGGCCGGCGGTCGGAGAGCCGGTAGCCGGCAGCACCGGAGACGAACAGCCGATGCGGGATCCGCCGCAGCAGCAGGGTTGTCTTGACCCGCCGCTGGGTATCGATCACCAGGTCGAAACGCCGCCCCTGCAGCGACGTGCCGGCGAGCGGCGGGCGCAGCATCTCGCCCCAGCCGAGGCCGACGCCGGCCTCCTCGACCACCTCGTCGATCAGTCCGGCGACCAGCGGTGCCAGCACCCCGCCATAGGTGCTGCGGCCCTTGCCGGCGAGCCAGGTGATGCGTGCCTGCGGGCAGGCATGACGAAGTGCCCGCACGAAGGGCAGCTTCATCAGCCCGTCGCCGACCAGGTCGAGGCCGACATAGACCAGCACGCTGCCCGGGGTGTCCGTCATGCCGGCCGCTCCGCCCGCTCTGCCTGCTCCGGCAGCGACGCCAGCCGGATCAGGAGCACCGTGACGGCGATCATGCCGAGCCAGGTTTCCTGCCAGAGCCCGAACGACAGCATGGCGATCACCAGCAGCGCCGCCGTGGCGGCGAGGACGACCGGCTGCGCGGCGCGGTCGATCCGACCGATCGCGCGCGCCGCGATCCCGAGCAGCGCGAGGCCGGCGGCGATTCCGACCGCGCCAAACTCGACCCACACCTGGATCGCGGCGTTGTGGCCATGCGTCGACGGTGCCTTGTGGACGCGATAGCGGTCACGTTGACTGTCGGTCATCGGCAGGTGCTTCACCGAGCCGAGGCCGGTTCCGAAAAGCGGCGCCTCGGCAACGGCACCGGCTGCGTGATCCCAGATCTCCAGGCGGTGGGTGAACGACAGCGGCATCTCGATGCCACGCTCCACCGCCGAGCGGTAGGCGGCCGGCAGCAGCAGCGGGGCGGCGATCACGAAGGCGGCCGTCAGCAGGCCGCCGGCCAGCAGGACCGCGCGGGGCGCCCCGCGCGCGGATGCGTAGGCGACGGCGGCGACGGCGGCGGCGAGCCAGCCGGCTGCCGAAGCGGCGAGCATCGCCGGCCCGACGCCCAGCGCCAGGGCGGCGGCGGCATGGCTGCGCCCGACCTGCCGCGCCAGAAGGCCGGCCAGCGGCAGCGAGAGCAACAGCAGGGCGACCGCCGGGCGATTGTATCGGGACGCGTCGACGTACACCGCGGCATCGAGACCTTCGACCAGCCGATGGATCGGCGCGTCGAAGAGCAGCTCGACGAGCAGGAACGCGGCTCCGACCGCAAGTCCGGCGAGACCGAAGAGGGCGATCGTCCGCAGATGCCCGCTGTCGACCGCGCGCGGCCAGCCGGCCGACGTCAGCCACAGCACCAGCGCCAGCATCGCGAGCTTGGCAAGGGTCTCGCCTACGCCGCCGTTGCCGAGCGCCGGCGGCAGATGGCGTACTGCGACATAGGTGGCGATAATGCCGAAGACCGCCGCGACAGGCAGCGCCGGCAGCGCCGCCCGGCGACCGACCCGCAGGGTGGCCGCGAACAGGGCTACCACGAGGATGATGGCTACCGGCGCCATCGCCTGCTTCGAGACGGCGCCGATCGACGGGAACAGCAGCAGCCCGGCGCACAGGACGGCGGCGAGCGCCGCACGCGGGTCAGCGGCGGTGATGGCGCGTCTCCTTGGTGGCCGACTTGCGGGAGGCCGGCCGGCCAACAATCTGTGGCGCCATCTGACGTTCGGCACTAGGTTGCGCAGTCCGTACCCACTAACACAGCGCCCCGACGCTGGAAAGCGCGTCCCGGACACATGGCCATGCCCCTGCTTTCGAATCCGTGGCGTTCGATCACCGGATTTCCCGCGCGCCGATGAGCGCGTCCGCTCCGAGCAAGTCCCGCATCCCGATCGGCGACCAGCGCAGCCTGCCGTTAATCGGCCGGCTGTGGCGCGCATTCGTGCGGCCCTACGCGGCCTGGCTGATCGGCGCGGTGGCGGCGTCGGCCGTGGTGGCGGCGGCGACGGCGGCCTCGGCCTGGCTGATGGACCCGGTGGTCAACAAGGTGTTCGTCGAGCGCGACCGCGACATGCTGTGGCTGATCGGCGGCGGTGTGCTGGTGATCTTCGTCGTCAAGTCGGCGGCCGCCTATCTGCAGGAGACGGTGCTGGCGTTCGTCGGCCAGCGCATCGTCGCCGACGTCCAGACCCGGGTGTTCCGCCATCTGCTCGACCAGGACGTCGCGATGTTCCAGAGCCGGCAGAGCGGCACGCTGATCTCGCATTTCACCTTCGATGCCCAGGCGCTGCGGCAGACGGTGTCGACGGCGCTGGTGGGGCTCGGCCGCGACGGCCTGTCGGTGGTGTTCCTGGCGGCCGTCATGCTCTACCAGGATTGGCTGCTGTCGCTGATCGCGCTGCTGGTCGCACCGCTGTCGGTGCTGCCGATCCAGCGGCTCGGCAAGCGTGTGCGCCGAGTGTCGGCACAGTCGCAGGAGCGCATGGGCGAGCTGACGACGCTGCTCGGCCAGGCCTTCCAGGGCATCCGCGTGATCAAGGCTTATGGCATGGAGGAGGCCGAGCGCCGCCGCGTCGGCGAAGTCGTCGAGGCGTTGTTCCAGCTGGCGTTCCGGCAGGGCCGGGTGCGGGCGGCGGTGCAGCCGATCATCGATGTGCTGGGCGGCTTCGCCATCGCCGGCGTCATCGTCTACGGCGGCTTCCGGGTGATCGAGGGGGTGACCACCCCCGGCGCCTTCTTCTCGTTCATCGCTGCAGTGCTGATGGCCTATCAGCCGCTGCGTGGCCTCGGCAAGGTCAACACCACCCTGCAGGAGGGGCTGGCCGCCGCCGAGCGGCTGTTCGGGGTGCTGGACCGGCAGCCGGCGATCGCCGACGCCGCCGGCGCGGTCGCGCTGCCGCGGGTGCCGGCGGCCGTCGCATTCGAGGGTGTGCGCTTCGTCTACCCGGACGGCACCGAGGCGCTCGCCGGCCTCGACATGCTGGCACCGGCCGGCAAGGTGACGGCCCTGGTCGGGCCGTCGGGTGCCGGCAAGAGCACCGTGCTGTCGCTGATTCCGCGGTTCTTCGACGTCGACGGCGGCGCGGTGCGGGTCGCCGGCCGCGACCTTCGCGGCCTCACCGTGAGAAGCCTGCGCGCCGCCATCGCGGTGGTCAGCCAGGAGGTGGTGCTGTTCGACGACACCGTCGCCGAGAACATCCGCTACGGCCGCCCCGGAGCGACCGACGCCGAAGTGCGGGCCGCCGCCGATGCGGCGGCGGCGCACGGCTTCATCGCCGAGATGCCCGACGGCTACGCCACTCGGGTCGGCGAGCACGGCGTGAAGCTGTCGGGCGGCCAGCGCCAGCGCATCGCCATCGCCCGGGCGATCCTGAAGGACGCGCCGATCCTGCTGCTCGACGAGGCGACCAGCGCGCTCGACACCGAATCGGAGCGTCAGATCCAGACGGCGCTGGCACATCTGATGGTCGGGCGCACCACCATCGTCATCGCCCACCGGCTCTCGACCGTGCAGGGCGCAGACATCATCCACGCCTTCGACCGCGGACGCGTGGTGGAGTCCGGCTCGCACGCCGAGCTGCTGGCCCGCGGCGGCCTCTACGCCCGGCTGCACGCCCTGCAGTTCCGCGAGGAGGATCGGCCGGCGCCGGCCGCGGCGGCGCGGTAGAAGTTTCGCGGCGGGTGGGTCCCGGCTCTCCGCGGCTTCGCCGCTGCGGCCGGGATGAGGAATTCTAGCAGCTTACCAATTTTCCTCATCCCGGCCGGAGCGCAGCGGCTACGGGATTCGCACATCTCAGAACTGCGAACGATTTCAGCCCACTGCGGGTGATCGTCGCTTCGTGGGTCCCGGAGCCAGCCGCTCGCGCGGCTTCTCCGGGATGACGAAGTTGGGGTGGCAGAAGCGAAGGTTTTCAGCCGTTGCGCCTCCCCAATCCTCGTCATTCCGGAGGGGGCGCGCAAGCGCCCGGCTCCGGAACCCACCCGCCGCTCCGAGATGTGTGAACACCGTAGCCGCTGCGCGCCGCCCGGGATGACGACAAAGAAGAGGCGTGTGCCGGGCCGGTTGAAGCCGATCGGGTAGTTCGCTACCTGGACTCGGCTGCCGGCCGTTCCCGCCAGCGCCGGTGCACCCAGAACCACTGCGCCGGCCGCTCGCGCACCCAGGCCTCTATGTGGTCGTTGACCCGCTGCACCAGGGCGGCGACGTCGGCGGCGCGGTCGCCGCTGAGGGCGATCTCGACCGGTGGGTCGACGGTCACCCGGAAGCGCGGCCCGCCCAGCCGCTCGAAGCGGATCGGCACGACCGGTAGCCCGAAGCGCAGCGCCAGTTGCGCGAAGGCCGGCGTGGTCATCGCCGGCCGGCCGAAGAACCGGGCCTCGATGCCCTCGTTCATCTTCTGGTCGACCAGCACGCCGAGCGACCGACCGGCCTTCAGCGCCGCCAGCGCCCGCCGGCCGCCCTCGGCGCCCTTCGGGATCAGCGCACCCGCCGGATCGATGCGCCGGCGGGCCAGCAGGCGGTCGATCCAGGGGTTGTTCGGTGCCCGGTAGAAGAAGTCGACGGTGAAGCCGCAGCGCAGCGCCACCGCCGGCGCGATCTCCCAGTTCGCCAGATGCGCGCCGACGAAGATCACCGAGCGGCCGGCGCGATGCAGCGCCTCGATCGTCTCCACGCCACGGACTTCGACGGCATCGGGGTCGGCCAGCATGGTCCGCAGATGCGGGAACTCGCCGATGTTGCGGCCGAGGTTGTCCCACATGCCGTCGAGCGTCGCCGCGATCTCGGCCGGCGGCCGCTCGGGATAGGCGCGCTCCAGGTTGCGTCGTGCCACCCGGTGCGCCCCGAGCCGCGGGCCGATCCGGCGCAGCAGCCAGCCGCCGGCGGCCGAACTGGCGGCCGGCGACAGCATGCCGAGCAGACCGTAGAACGTCAGGACGACGGCGGCTTCGAGCGGCTGGACGAGGCGGGCGAGGAAACGGCGCATGCCGCCGGTATCGGGCCTCGCCGGCCCCGCTGTCCAGCGTCTTGGTTGGGTCAGGCGGCCGCAGGCGTCATCCGCGGCAGCGGCTTCTCGTCGATCACCGCGTGGATCACCGTCGCGATGATGCCGAGCACCACGCTCGACCACCACACGCCGTCATAGGAGCCGGTGGTGTCGTACAGGTAGCCGCCGAGCCACACGCCGGCGAAGCTGCCGAGCTGGTGGCTGAGGAAGACCACGCCGAACAGGGTCGCCATGTAGCGCACCCCGAACACCTGGGCGACGATGCCGGTGGTCAGCGGCACGGTCGACAGCCACAGCAGCCCGATCGACCCCGCGAACAGGTAGATCGTCAGGTCGGTCTTCGGTGCCAGCAGCAGCCCGACGGTCGCCACCGAGCGCAGCAGGTAGATCCAGGCGAGCCCGGTGCGCTTGCTGAAGCGCTGGCCGAACATGCCGGCGCCGAACGAGCCGGCGATGTTGAAGAAGCCGACCAGCGCCAGCGCGGTGGCGCCGACCGAGCGGTCGAGCCCGAGATCGGAGACGTAGGCGGGGAAGTGCACGGTGATGAAGGCGACCTGGAAGCCGCACACGAAGAACCCGGTGGTCAGCAGCACGAAGCCGCGGTGGTTGGTGGCCTCGCGCAGCGCCTGCCCCAGGCTCTGGTCGTGCTGCGCCTCGCTCTTCGGGCTCTGGATGTTCGGCAGGATGAAGGCGAGCGGGATGATCAGCAGTGCCGAGAGTGCGAGGATGTCGAGCGCGGACTCCCAGCCGAACTGCTGGATGAAGCTCTGGCCGAGCGGCGAGAACACCACCTGGCCGAACGACCCCGACGCGGTGCCGAGCCCCAGCGCCAGCGACCGGCGCTCCGGCCCGACCACCTTGGCCATCGCCGCCATGGCGAGCGAGAAGGCGGTGAACGCGACCCCGATGCCGGTCAGCACGCCGCCGAACAGGTGCAGGCCCAGCACGCTCGGGCTGTGCGCCATGCCCCAGACGCCGAGCGTGTAGACCACGGCGCCGACGGCGAGCACCCGCGACGGCCCGTAGCGGTCGGCGATCATGCCGGCGACCGGCACGCCGATGCCCCAAAGCAGGTTCTGGATGGCCATGGCGAGGCCGAAGGTGCTGCGGTCCCAGCCATGGGTGACCGTCATCGGCTCCAGGAACAGGCCGAAGCTGGAGCGGATGCCGAAGCCGACCATGGCGATCAGGCACCCCGCCAGGATCACCACGATGGGCGTTCGCCAGCCGGACATGGCTGGGCCGGGCGTGGTGGGGCCGGGCTGGGCGGCCCCGGGACGGGCCGACGCGGTGCTGGACATGGCATCCTCGACGTTGGCCCGGCGGAATTGCCGCGGAGCCGGAGCTGCACTACATTAGGTGCAAGTACACTGGTGTATCTGCACGAGTCAATCAATGTCGCATGAACCGAACGACCGGAGCGAAACCCATGCCGGATCGGCAACAATGGCCGCCGAAATGCGCTGCACCTGCGCGGTGCTCCGGCGCGCCACCCGCCGGCTGACCCAGTTCTACGACGATGCGATGAAGCCGACCGGCCTTAAGCTCACCCAGTACTCCGTCCTGAGCAATCTGGCCCAGGTCGAAAACCCCTCGATTACGGACCTCGCCGAGCGGCTGATGATGGACCGCACGACGCTGACGCGGAACCTGGGGCCGCTGGAGAAGGCCGGGTGGATCCGGGTCGGCCGCGGCGGCGACGCGCGCTCGCGGGCGGTGATGCTGACCGAGGAGGGCCGCCGCACCCTGGAGGCGGCGCGGCCGGTGTGGCGCGAGACCGAGATCGCCGTGCGCGAGCGGCTGGGCAGCGACGGCGGGCGGTCGTTGCGGCGTCTGCTGGCCGACGCGTCGGCGGCGATGGCGGGCGACTAGCGCCCGTCGCCAGCGCAGGCGAGACGGCGCCCGGGCGGGATGCTATGTCGGTCGGCGCAGACCGCCACTTCCCCCGGAGGACCGGCATGGACCAGGACAAGCTGCGCGCGCTCAGGGACAAGTACGGCCCGGCGCCCGAGGGCACGATCTTCGACCCGGACTTCGCCGAGGTCGGCAAGCAGATCTTCCGGGGCGGCCGGCGCCTGTGGCCGTTCGCCGGCGTCTCGACCTTCCTCGACGCCCCGTACCGGCCGGCCAAGGACGACCAACCCGATCTCGACGGCCTCGACTACGCGCTGGTCGGCGTGCCGATGGACCTCGGCGTCACCAACCGGGCCGGCTCGCGGCTTGGCCCCCGGGCGGTCCGGGCGATCGAGCGGATCGGACCCTACGAGCACAACCTGAAGATCGCGCCGCTGGCCGGCTGCGCGGTCGCCGACGTCGGCGACGTCACCATGCGCAGCCGCTACGACCTGGTGTCCTGCCACGAGGACATCGAGGCGTATTTCGCCAAGGTGCATGCCGCCGGCGTCGTGCCGCTGGCGATCGGCGGCGACCACTCGATCTCGCTGCCGATCCTCAAGGCGTTGGGCCGCGGCCGGCCGCTCGGCCTCGTCCACATCGACGCCCACTGCGACACCAGCGGCCCCTATGAGGGCGCGAAGTTCCACCACGGCGGCCCGTTCCGCCAGGCGGTGCTGGAGGGCGTGCTCGACCCCGACCGCACTATCCAGATCGGCATCCGCGGCGCCGCCGAGTATCTGTGGGAGTTCTCCTACGAAGCCGGCATGACGGTGGTGCACGCGGAGGACGTGCTGAGGCTCGGCCCTGCGGCGGTTGCCGCGAAGGCGCGGGCGGTGGTCGGCGACCAGCCATTCTACATCTCGTTCGACGTCGACAGCCTCGATCCGGCTTTCGCGCCCGGCACCGGCACGCCGGAGATCGGCGGCCTGACCTCGCTGGAGGCGATCGAGATCCTGCGCGGCCTTGCCGGCCTGCCGATGGTCGGCGGCGATGTCGTCGAGGTGGCGCCGCAATACGACGCCAGCTCGAACACCGCGCACGCGGCGGCACAGATCCTGTTCACGATCTTCTGCCTCGCCCGCCTCGCCGAGCCGGCGCGCAAGGCGGGGGGCTGGTAGGTCAGGCGGGGGTCAGGAGGGCGGTGACGATGGCGTCCCACTCGGCGGCGAGCGGATCGCGGCAGTGCGGCCGGCCGGCCCGGCGATACCAGTAGCCCGCATTCGACTCGTCGCCCTCGACGCGGTGCAGATGCGCGTGCACCCAGGCGGCGTCGCTGCCGTCGTCGCTCTGTGCCGCCTCATGGGCGGCGGACCAGTCGCCGCGGCCCTGGTGCCACAAGGCGGCGAGGGCAGGGGAGGCGCCGGCCGGCGGTGACGCCCCGGCGATCGATCGTCGGAACTGGTCGGGGGTCATCGGCGGTACCTCCGCGGTCGGGCTGGAAGTTGGTGTATGAAAACCTAAATACGCAGTCGCCGGACAGGATCCGTCGGCGGTCGCGAGGGACAGGCATGATCGAGAAGCTGCTGGAGCACAACCGGGAATGGGCGGCCGCGCGGGTGCGCGAGGACCCGAACTACTTCATGCGGCTGACCGGCCTGCAGGCGCCGCGCTACCTGTGGATCGGCTGTTCCGACAGCCGGGTGCCGGCGAACGTGATCACCGGCCTCGAGCCGGGCGAGGTGTTCGTCCATCGCAACGTCGCCAACTTGCTGCACCCGGGCGATCTCAACGGCCTCTCGGTGCTGCAATATGCGGTGGAGGTGCTGCAGGTCGAGCATATCATCGTCTGCGGGCACTACGGTTGCGGTGGCGTCGCGGCGGCGGCCGACGGCCTGCGGCACGGCCTGATCGATCACTGGCTGCGGCCGATCCTGGACCTGAACGAGCGCTTCGAGCCCGATCTCGCAGCGCTGCCCGACGCCAGGGCGCGGCTGAACCGGCTGTGCGAGCTCAATGTCGAGCACACCGTCGCCCGGGTCACCCAGACGCCGGTGGTGCACGACGCCTGGTCGGCCGGCCGGAAGCTGGCGGTGCATGGCTGGGTCTACAGCCTGGAGGACGGGATCATCCGCAATCTCGGCTGCAGCGTGGACGGCCTCGATGCGGCACTGCGCTTCCAGGCCGAGCTGCGGCGGCGCTGATCAGGCGCTCGCCGTCATGGAGCGCGGTGACGACCGGTTCTCCTGCGGCCATTCGATGGCCGCCGCCGGGTCGGTGAAGACGCCCGGCGCCTGCCGGCTCGAATCGGCCCGGATTGCCGACCAGAGATGCCCGAGCAACTGGTGGCCTTCGTCGCGCGAGACCACCAGGGCGGTCGTCTGGCTGGGATATCCGTTGGCGTCCTTGTAGGCCTGGTAGCGGCGCAGCCAGTCGATATCGATCTCGTGGACCTGCGCCCGCGTGGTGTCGAGCAGCACGGCGGTGGTCGGCGACACGCCCGGCCGCCGTGCCGCCGCCTCGACGGCACGCTGGGCCAGGGTCAGTGTGAGGGGGCCGAAGTAGCGCACCGTGATGATGTCGCGGCCGGTATCCAGCTCTATTTCGAATCCCGACGGGCTCACCCGGGCCTCCGTCACGCCTGCATGGATGGTCGCGCGCCCGGTGATGATAGCACGGCATGCCGCCGCGCCCACCGGTGCCGGCGTCGCGGCGGCGCCAGGTCAGGCCGCGGAGAGGTCGCGGCTTGCGTCGGGCGTCAGGCTTTCCACGGGCGTCGGGGGATCGCTGGCGAGGAATTTGCGGTTCTCGGTTCTGACCGCAGCCCCGTGTTCATTGTATAGGAACGGCAGGACGACGTATCGCCGCCCGCGGATCACCGGCCTCGCCTCGTGCAGCAGTGAGCAGGAGAACACGACCGCGGCGCCGGTTTCCGGCTTGTACAGCGCCGAGCCGTATTCCGGGAACGCCAAGTGGCCGCCCTCGTACTCCTCGCTGTTCAGGTTGAGGCTCAGGGCGAAGGCGCGGTGTGCGGTGGCCTTCGACGTGTTGTCGCGATGCGCGGAAAAGAAGCCGCGGTCGCCGTCCTCATAGCAGCCGATGACGTAACGCTCGATCCTGGTCACCCGATAGCCGAACGCCTTGCGGATTTCCGGCGCCACGCGGTCCCGCATCGCGTTGAAGATCACCTTTGTCAGATCGGGATCCTCGATGTAGCAGTCCTTGCGGCGCTTCATCTTGCCGTCGAGCAGCCCCCGGGTCTGGCCGCCCACGTCGCGCATGAAGCCGCTCTCGCTGCCGCCCTTGCGCTCGTAGTAGGCGATGAGTTGCCGGCATTGGTCCCGGTTGATGACGTCCGGCACCACCAGGACCGGGGCGTGCCTGGCCGCCAGCCTGGGCGCGTCGGGGATCGGCAGCGAGCCGACGGCTGCCAGGATCCCGGCGCCGAAGGCCTCCACCGGGGACACCGGCACCAGGGCGTGCAGACGGAGGTTCTCCCGAACGACGAATGCGCCGATCCGCAGCACGACATCCTGGGACGCCGAACCCGGCGCCGGCGCCAGCATCCGGTAGCTCCGGTGGATCGCCCGGTCGAAGTCCCAGAAGACCGTGAAACGATCCGGCAGGCTGGTCAGCGGGCCGGTCTGCTGGTCTCGCGGATCTGCGGTGACGAGATACACCAGAACGCGACGCTCGCGGAGCCAGTCGGCCGCGGCGACCAGCGTCCGGACCATGCTCGCGCCGACCTCGCTGTGAGCGCTTCCGACGAAGGCAAGAATGAGCTGCCGGCCGGCAACCGTGTTGAAGCCGAACTGCGGGTTGACGCTGCTGTTCGCGATGAAGCTGGGCAGGAAGTCGCCTGCTGCAAATGCCATCGTGACCGCCTCAATCGGAGAAGGCCGCCGCGACGCGGGTCGCCAGTTGCCGCACCCGCGGCTCCGGTACCGAGCCGACCAGTGCGTAGGCGATGCCATCGCCCTGCCCGAAGGACACCACAAGGCCATCATGCTTGGTGACCCGAGGTGCGGCGCTTCGACTGGGGGTGTCGGTGCCGATGGCGTCGAGGATGGGGGAATCCAGTGACAGCACCAGCGACACGCGCCGCGCCTCGGGATCGATGTAGTACAGGACTGCGACCGGACCGGAGTCGGTCGCCGCGACGTCGACATGGGAAAGTCTGAAACCCGCGGCCGCGAGGTCCGGCGGGTCGATCCGGTGCGCGAACAGCGTGCCGAGGCCTTCGATCATGTTGGCAGAGACCTCATGGGAAAAGGCCGGTGCCATGTCCGCCACGCGGTGGATCTCCGCCGCCTCGTCGATGAAGGCGGACAGCGGGTCGATGCTCGGCGCTGCCCAGGACGCCGCAGCCCAACCGAAGGCGGCACCGGCACCGAGCACGGCGATGTGCCGCCAGGACCTCCATGTCCCGCCGCGGGACCCGCGCCACTCGCCGGCGCGCCCGGCCGAGAGTCCCAACCGGTCGTCGAGCGTCGCGGTCAGACGTTCCAGCCGGGGCGGAAGCCCGTCCACCGGCACTCGATCGGCCGCCCCGAGCGCCTGCAGCGCGCGGTGATCGGCCAGCATCTCTTCCAGCTGGCGCCCGAGCTCCGGCGAGCGCTCCGCCTCGGCCTCGATCTCGGCCATACGCCTCGGCGACAGGTCGCCGTCGACATAGGCGCTCAATTCCCAACCCTCAATTGGCCTGGACATCCTGCCCTCCAACGAGTCGAAGTGTGGAAGATTCAGCTGCTTCGCCGCGCGATATGCGACGCAGCGCCTCGCGGCCGCGCCACAGGCGCGAGCGGACGGTTCCCACCGGCAGGCCGAGAACGTCGGCCGCCTCGTCGGTGGTCATGCCCTCGACTGACACCAGCACGATCACGCGGCGCTGTTCCTCCGGCAGTTGATCGAGCGCGACCAGGACGCGGCGCAATTCGATCTGCATCTCCTGTCCGGGCTCGATCCGAAATACCTCGTGCTCGTCGGAGATCGGCGTCTGACGCCGGCGCGCGGCGGTCCGGGTTGCCGAGACGAAGGTGTTGTGCAGGATCCCGAACAGCCAGGCGCGCAGGTCGGAGCCCGGCCGGAACAGCTCGGCGCGGTCGATCGCCTTGGTCAGCGTCTCCTGCACCAGATCGTCTGCGTCGGCGGCGTCCCGGCACAAGGCCCGGGCGTAGCGTCGCAGCCGCTGTATGTGCGCCACCAGATCCTGCGAGATCATCCCGTCGCCCCCTCGCATCCCGTCGTCGAGGGTTATACGCCGGGCGGCCGCCAGCCTATCCGTGTCGATCACGGATTCCCGCGACGGCGGCACGGCACGCCGGGCGTGCCGTCACTCCGGCAGGTATCCCTCCAATTCGTCGGCGGTCATCACCGCGCAGTAGATCAGGTTCATGATCTCCAGCTCGCGGTCATGCAACGCCATTGTGCCGGCGGCACAGCCGTCCTCGACCACGATCACGTCGAAGCTCTCGTCGGCGAGGCTGCGCACCGTCGAGGCCACGCACTGGTCGGTGAAAATGCCGCAGCACACCACATGGGTAATGCCCATGTTGGCGAGCACTAGCCGCAGGTTGGTGCCGGTCAGCGCGCTGTCGGTGGTCTTGGTGACGACGATCTCGCCGTCGGCGGGGGCAATCGCTTCGGGGATCTGCGACGCGTGGCCGTCCTTCGGCAGCAGCAGGTCGTTCCAGCCCGGCTTCCTCTGGCTGAGCGAGCGGTCGCGGCCGTCGGGCCGCAGGGCGGCGATGCGGGCGTACAGCACGTCGAGCCCGCCGCCGCGGAAGCGGTCGAGCAGCCGCCGGACGGTCGGGATCACGGTGCCGTGCATGCGGTCGTGGAACGGCGTCCAGGCGTGCCAGCGCCGCAGCGCGTCGCCGGACAGGGTCTCCGGATCGGGGCGCTGCAGGTAGACGTTCTGCACGTCGATCACAAGCAGCGCCACCTTGCCCGGCAGCAGCACCGGATCGGCCGGTTCCGGGGCGCCGTCGTAGTAGAACGAGCGTCGGGCGGTCTTCCAGCTCGGCATCGTCGGCTCCCGGTCGCCTGCGTCAGCGCACCAACGGTACGAGGTGCTGCGGGGCGACGCCAGGGAGCGCGTGGCTGCGGGCCGTCTTACCGCAATGCCGCGTTGATCTTGTCCAGCACGCCGCTGCCGGGGCAGAGCGCCTGCTCGTCGAGGCTGTTCAGCGGCGCCTGCACGGTGCGCAGGTTGCCGTGCAGGTCGCGTGGGGCGGCGTCCAGGTAGAGCAGGCCGGTGGCGACCTCGCCGGCGCGGTCCTTCTCCTGGATGTGGCCGAGGGCTGCGGCCTTGTCCGACGGGTCGTAGTCCGGCGCGATCTTGGCGAGACGGATGGTGGTGCCGTTGGGCTGTCGGATCTCGACCGTGGAGCCGGGCTCGTAATCGGCCTCGATCGGCTCCTGCCCGGTGATGAAGTCGAGCCGGTTCATCGCCTCGTTGTGCTCGCGCACGTAGTCGTAGCTCTTGGTCGAGCCCTTGTGGTTGTTGAACGCCACGCAGGGCGAGATGACGTCGAGGATGGCCGCCCCCGGGTGGCTGATCGCCGCCTTGATCAGCGGCACCAGCTGGCCCTTGTCGCCGGAGAACGAGCGGGCGACGAAGGTCGCACCCATCAGGATCGCCAGCGAGGCGAGGTCGATGCCGCTGTCGCTGTTGACCGCACCCTTCTTGGCGACCGACCCCTTGTCGGCGGTGGCCGAGAACTGTCCCTTGGTGAGGCCGTACACGCCGTTGTTCATGACGATGTAGACCATGTTCACGCCGCGCCGCATGACGTGGGCGAACTGGCCGAGGCCGATCGAGGCGCTGTCGCCGTCGCCGGAGACGCCGAGATAGATCAGCTCGCGGTTGGCGAGGTAGGCGCCGGTCAGCACGCTCGGCATCCGCCCGTGCACCGTGTTGAAGCCGTGGCTGGCGCCGAGGAAGTAGGTCGGCGCCTTCGAGGAGCAGCCGATGCCCGACAGCTTGGCGACCCGGTGCGGCTCGATCGCCAGTTCGTAGCAGGCCTGCACGATGGTGGCGCTGATCGAGTCGTGGCCGCAGCCGGCGCACAGGGTGGAGATCCGCCCCTCGTAGTCGCGCCGGGTGAAGCCGACGCTGTTCTTCGGAAGGCTCGGATGGTGCAGTTTCGGCTTGGTGATGTAGGTCATCAGACGGCCCTCTCGAGCGGGACGACGTTGTACTGCGCCAGCCGGCTGCGGATCTCACCCAGGATGAAGTGGGCGGTGATCGGGGTGCCGTCGTAGTGCTGCACCGGCACCAGCCGGGCCGGGTCGATCCCCAGTTCGGTGGTGAGCATGTTGCGCATCTGGCCGTCGCGGTTCTGCTCGACCACGAACACCTTGTCATGCGCCAGGATGAAGTCGCGGACCAGGTCGGGGAACGGGAAGGCGCGCAGCCGCATGGCGTCGAGCATCAGCCCGTCGGCGGCCAGGCGATCCAGCGCCTCCGACATGGCCGGGCTGGTCGAGCCGAAATACAGCGTACCGTAGCGCGCCGGCTTGGCCGCTTTGCGGACGACCGGCTGCGGCACGATGCCCTTGGCCGTGTCGAACTTGCGCAGCAGCCGCTGCATGTTCTCCAGGTAGTCGGCACCTTCCTCGGAATAGCGGGCATAGGCGTTCTTGGTGGTACCGCGGGTGAAGAAGGCGCCCTTGCTGCGATGGGTGCCGGGCAGGGTGCGATACGGGATGCCGTCGCCGTCGACGTCGAGGTAGCGGCCGAAGTCGCGCCCGGCCTCCAGTTCGGCCGCGGTCATCACCTTGCCGCGGTCCATGCGGCGGCTGTCGTCCCACTCGAACGGCGCGCACAGCCGGTGGTTCATGCCGATGTCGAGGTCGGTCATGACGAACACCGGGGTCTGCAGCCGGTCGGCGAGATCCAGGGCGGCGGCCGAGAAGTCGAAGCACTCGCGCGGGTCCTCGGGCAACAGCATCACGTGCTTGGTGTCGCCGTTCGAGGCGTAGGCGCAGGACAGCAGGTCGGCCTGCTGGGTGCGGGTCGGCATGCCCGTGGATGGGCCGCCGCGCTGCACGTTGATGATCACCGCCGGGATCTCGGCGAAATAGGCGAGGCCGATGAACTCGGTCATCAGGCTGATGCCGGGGCCCGAGGTCGAGGTGAAGGCGCGCGCACCGTTCCACCCCGCGCCGATCACCATGCCGATCGAGGCCAGTTCGTCCTCGGCCTGGATGACGGCGTAGCGGGCTTCCTTGGTCTCGGGATCGTGGCGGTAGCGCTTGCAGTAGGCGGCGAACGCCTCGGCGAGCGACGAGGAGGGGGTGATCGGGTACCAGGCGCACACCGTCGCACCGCCATACACGCACCCCAGGGCCGCGGCGGCGTTGCCCTCCACGAAGATCTTGTCGCCGACCTTGTCGCGCGGCGCGACCTTGAGGCCGCAGATCCCCGGCGCCAGGTTCGCGGTCGCCCAGTCGCGCCCGAGGTTTAGCGCCTTCACGTTGGAATCGATCAGCGCCTCCTTGCCCTTGAACTGCTCGCCGAACAGCGACTCGATGACCTTCGGGTCGATGTCGAGCAGCACCGAAAGGGCGCCGACATAGATGATGTTCTTGAACAGCTGGCGCTGCCGCGGGTCGGAGTATGTCGCGTTGCAGATCGCCGTGAGCGGGACGCCGATCACGGTCACGTCGTCGCGGAACATGCTCGGCGGCAGCGGCCGCGTGGAGTCGTAGAACAGGTAGCCGCCGGGGGTCAGCTCGGCGACGTCCTGCGCCCAGGTTTCCGGGTTCATGGCGACGATCATGTCGATGCCGCCGCGCCGCCCGAGATAGCCGTCCTCCGATACCCGCACCTCGTACCAGGTCGGCAGGCCCTGGATGTTCGAGGGGAAGATGTTGCGCGGACTGACCGGCACCCCCATGCGCAGGATCGATCGGGCGAACAGCTCGTTGGCGCTCGCCGAGCCGGAGCCGTTGACGTTGGCGAACTTGACGACGAAGTCGTTGGTCGCGCTCAGTGCTTGCCGCATGCCCGTTCCGCGTGGGTCATTTCGATGAAGTATTTGCGCATGTCCCAGGCCCCGGTCGGACAGCGCTCGGCGCACAGCCCGCAGTGCAGGCAGACGTCCTCGTCCTTGGCCATGATGCGACCGGTCTTGAGGCCGTTACCGACATACAGATCCTGCGCCAGGTTCACCGCCGGCGCGGTCAGGCGGGTGCGGATGTCGGCCTCGTCACCATCCTCGGTGAAGGTGATGCAATCCATCGGGCAGATGTCGACGCAGGCATCGCACTCGATGCAGAGCTGCGGCGTGAACACCGTCTGGATGTCGCAGTTCAGGCAGCGCTGCGCCTCCTTCCAGGCGAGCTCGACGTCGAAGCCGAGCTCGACCTCGGCGCGGATGTCGCGCAGCGACTCCTCCTTGGCGCGGTGCGGCACCTTGAAGCGCTTGTCGAGGGCGACGTCGTTGTCGTAGCTCCACTCGTGGATGCCCATCTTCTGGCTGATCACGTCCATCAGCGGCGCCGGCCGGACGGCCGGGTCGCCGCCCTCCAGGAAGCTGTGGATCGAGACCGCGGCGTCGTGGCCGTGCGCCACCGCCCAGATGATGTTCTTCGGGCCGAATGCCGCATCGCCGCCGAAGAACACCTTCGGGTGGGTGGAGCGCATGGTGGTCTCTTCGACCTTCGGCATGCCCCAGCGGTCGTCGAACTCGATGCCGATGTCGCGCTCGATCCAGGGGAAGGCGTTCTCCTGGCCGACCGCCACCAGCACGTCGTCGCACTCGAAGAACGCGTCCGGCTCGCCGGTCGGCACCAGGTTGCGGCGGCCGCGGGCGTCGTACTCGGCCTTGACCTTCTCGAAGGTCATGCCGGTCAGCCGGCCGCCGTCGTGGACGAAGCTCTTCGGCACCAGGTAGTTGAGGATCGGGATGTCCTCGGAGATCGCGTCCTCCTTCTCCCAGGGCGACGCCTTCATCTCCTCGAAGCCGGAGCGCACGATCACCTTGACGTCGTCGCCGCCGAGGCGGCGTGCGGTGCGGCAGCAGTCCATCGCGGTGTTGCCGCCGCCGAGCACGATGACGCGCCGGCCGATCCTGGAGATGTGCTCGAAGGAGACCGAGGACAGCCAGTCGATGCCGATGTGGATGTTGGCCGCCGCCTCCTGCCGGCCGGGGATGTCGAGGTCGCGGCCGCGCGGCGCGCCGGAGCCGACGAACACCGCGTCCCAGCCCTCGTCCAGCAACGCCTTCAGGCTGTCGACGCGGCGATGCTCGAAGTGGACATTGCCGATGCCGGTGATGTAGCCGACCTCGTCGTCGATCACCGATTCGGGCAGCCGGAACTTCGGGATCTGCGTGCGGATCATGCCGCCGAGCTTGCGCTCCTGGTCGATCAGCGTGACCTCGTAACCGGTCACCGCCAGGTCGCGGGCGACCGTCAGCGAGGCCGGGCCGCCGCCGACGCAGGCGACGCGGCGGCCGTTGCTGGCCGGCGCGCTCGGCAGCCGGCCGTCGAGATCATCCTTGTAGTCGGCCGCGACCCGCTTCAGCCGGCAGATCGCCACCGGCTCCTTGCGGCCGCCGACAAGGCTCTCGTCCTCGACCCGGCCGCGCCGGCAGGCCGGTTCGCACGGCCGGTCGCAGGTACGCCCGAGAATTCCCGGGAATACGTTGGACTGCCAGTTGATCATATACGCGTCGGTGTAGCGGCCATGGGCGATCAGCCGGATGTATTCCGGCACCGGCGTGTGCGCCGGGCAGGCCCATTGGCAGTCCACGACTTTATGAAAATAGTTCGGATCCGCGATATTCGTGGCCTGCAAGGCCCATCCTCCCCACCACAGGTGGAACGCGTGCCCGTCTGATTGCGAGCGTTCGCGCCACGAGTAGGGACCGTACCGGCCCGCCTCGTCAAGACGTAGTGGGATGTCTATCGCGTGACCGAGCATGACATGAATCCGATCCGCCGCGGGACGCGTCGCGACGCCGCACCTAGCGGCGGCGGAATGGCTCCAGCCGGGCGGAGGGCGTTGGTCTAAACAGGCAGTCCCGTCCGGCCTATATTGCCTGCTGAGCGGCCCAATACCGGGCCATGCGACCCGTGACGACAGGAAGAACAACGATGATCCGCAAGACGGACTTCTACATCGACGGCGCCTGGGTGGCGCCGGCCGTTCCGAACCAGCTGGAGGTCATCAACCCCGCCGACGAGACCGCCTTCGCGACCATCTCGCTCGGCAGTGCCGCCGACGTCGACCGGGCGGTCGCCGCCGCCCGCGCCGCGTTCCCGGCCTGGGCGGCCACCAGCCGCGAAGAGCGCCTGGCGAAGCTGGAGAAGCTGGCCGAGGTGTACGAGCGCCGCTCCGACGAGATGGCCAAGGCGATCTCGTCCGAGATGGGCGCGCCGATCACGCTCGCGACCCGCGCCCAGGCGCGCGCCGGCCTCGGCCATATCAAGGCGTTCATCGCCGTGCTGAAGGACTTCAGCTTCGAGCACGCACTGCGCGACGATGCCCGCAACGAGCACATCATCTATGAGCCGATCGGGGTCTGTGGTCTCATAACCCCCTGGAACTGGCCGATGAACCAGGTGACCCTCAAGGTGGTTCCGGCGCTCGCCGCCGGCTGCACCGTGGTGCTGAAGCCGTCGGAGGTGGCGCCGCTGTCGGCCATGCTGTTCGCCGAGATCGTCGACGAGGTCGGCTTCCCCAAGGGGGTGTTCAATCTGGTCAACGGCGACGGCCCAACGGTCGGCGAGGCGATGTCGCGGCATCCGGGCATCGACATGATGTCGTTCACCGGCTCGACCCGGGCCGGCGTGGCGGTCACCAAGGCGGCCGCCGACACCGTCAAGCGGGTGACCCTGGAACTCGGCGGCAAGTCGCCGAACATCGTGTTCGCCGACGCCGACCTGCCGAAACAGGTGGCGGCGAGTGCGGCGCATTGCTTCAACAACACCGGGCAGTCCTGCAACGCCCCGACCCGCATGCTGGCCGAGCGCTCGGTCTATGACGAGGTCGTGCGGATCGCCACCGAGACCGCGCAGGCGACCAAGGTCGGCAACCCGGCCGAGGAGGGCCCGCACATCGGCCCGCTGGTGTCGGAGGCGCAGTTCAACAAGGTGCAGGGCCTGATCGAGAAGGCGATGTCCGAAGGCGCACGGCTGACTGCCGGCGGCCCGGGCCGGCCGGAGGGCTTCAACCGCGGCTACTTCGTGCGGCCGACGGTGTTCGCCGACGTCAGCAACGACATGACGATCGCCCGCGAGGAGGTGTTCGGCCCGGTTCTGTCGATCATCCCGTTCGAGGGCGAGGACGAGGCGATCCGCATCGCCAACGACACCAGCTACGGCCTGTCGTCCTACGTCCAGACCGGCGACCCGGAGCGGGCGAAGCGGATGGCGCGGCAGCTGCGCTCCGGCATGGTGCAGCTGAACGGCGCCGGCCGCGCTTCGGGCAGCCCCTTCGGCGGCTACAAGCAGTCCGGCAACGGCCGCGAGGGCGGCAAGTGGGGGCTGGAGGACTTCCTGGAGGTCAAGGCGGTGTCCGGCTGGCCGCTCAGCGACTGAGGATGCGGGTGGGTTCCGGAGCCGGGCGCTCACGCGCCCCCTCCGGAATGACGAAGTGATTTTGTTGTCGTCATCCCGGAGAGTCCGCGCGAGCGGACGGCTCCGGGACCCACGAAGCGACGTGCGTTCAATAGTCCGGCCCCGCTCCCTCCAGCCCGAGGGCGGCCGCAGCGAGATAGCAGAACTCCAACACCACGGTCGCGGCCAGCCAGGCGGTCAGGCCCTGCACGTCGAAGGTCGGCGTGGTGGTGTTGACGTCGAAGCCGACGATGTTCAGGCCCTTGAGGCCGCGGATCAGCCGTAGTCCCTCGCGCGCCGTCAGCCCGCCCCAGGCCGGGGTGAATACGCCCGGCGCGACCGATGGGTCGAACACGTCCATGTCGAAGCACACGAACAGCGGGCGGTCGCCGATGATCGCCCGGAAGCGCTGCAGGATGCCGGCGGGACCCTCGTCGTCCAGCGCCTCCAGCGGGATCACGTGGTAGCCGAGGCCGCGGGTGTAGTCGAACACGCCGGGCACGTAGGCGGTGCCGCGCAGCCCGAAATGCACCGACACGCTGGGGTCGACATAGCCCTGCTCGGCGGCGAACGCGAAGGTGGTCGCGGGGTTCAGGTCGATGGCGTTGCCGCCCTCGGGATAGGCGTCGGTGTGCGAGTCGAAATGCAGCACCGCGAGGCCGGGATGGGCGCGCCCCAACGCCTGCATCATGGGCACGCTGATGACGCCGTCGCCGCCGAGGCCGATCGGCATCGCCCCGGCGGCGATCACTGCGGCGATCGCCGCTTGCATGCGTTCGACCGACTCCTCGATGGCGCCGGAGGTGACGGCGACGTCGCCGAGGTCGACCAGCCGCAGTGCGCGGACCGGGTCGAAGTCGACCGGCGAGTCCGGCCGGTAGTGCCGCACCATGTCGGTCGACATCGCCCGGATCGCCGCCGGCCCGAGCCGGGCGCCGACCCGCTTGGGGTGGCGGCCGGAATCGAAGGGCAGGCCGACGATCGCCGCCCGGGCGCCGGCGGCGGCGGGATCGAGGGTCTGCGGCACCCCGAGATAGCTGCCGACGGGGCGGAACAGGCCGGTGGCGGCGAGGGTCATGGGAGTGGCTCCGGCTTCGGAGCGGCGGGTGGGTTCCGGAGCCGGCCGCTCGCGCGGCCCCTCCGGAATGACGGAAACAAAACGTCGTCATCCCGGAGAGGCTGCGACAGCAGCCGGCTCCGGGACCCACGGAGCGACGGGCGTAGGCCACTCATCTCCATCACTCGATCGGGTCGCGGATCAGCGGCGAGGTCGAGCAGTGGATGCCGCCGCCGCTCTGGAAGATGCCGGCATACTCGACCGGCACGATCTCGATGCCGAGCCGGTCGAGCGCGTCCGCCGTGCGCGGCGAGGTTCCGGACTGCATCAGCACCCGGCCCGGGCGCACGGCGAGGCAGTTCACCACCCCCGACGGGTCGTCGGGATGCACCTCGATGGTGCGGATGCCGAGCTCCTGCAGCTTGCCGAGGAACCAGAACGGCAGCTGGGTCGGGTTGATGATGGCGGTGTCGACGTCGATCATCACCAGGGCGCCGTCGATGTGCAGGCGGTAGCCGGTCAGGTCGACGCGCAGCAGCTCCACGCCCTGGGCGCTCAGCACCTCCTCGACCTGGCGGGTGCCTTCCTCGTTCACCCTGGAGGACCGGCCGATGACGGCGGTGCGCGGGTTCAGCCACACGAAGCTGCCGCCCTCCATCAGCCCGGTGCCGTGCACGGTGCGCAGGATCGGCATGCCGATGCCGGCGAGGGTCTCGGTGACCGGCGCCTCCTCGCCGCGCCGCACGATCGGGCCGAGCCGGGTGACGATGGCGCCGCCCTTCACGCCGATGCAGCTGTCGCGGGTGAAGATCGACTTGTGCCGGCCGGGTGCGCAGCGCTTCAGGTAGACCACCTCGACGCCCTCGCGGCGCAGCGTGTCCGCCAGGCCGTCATGCAGCGCCTGCTGTTCCTCCAGCGGTGTGACGCTGTCGCCGCGCCAGTACCAGGTCTGGCCCTCGGCGTCACCGAACGATCCCAGATGCTCCAGCCGCTTCGATGGATCGACGATGTTCATCTCGTCGCCCGGTCGGTGCATCAGCACCATGCGCAGCCGGCCGACGTCATTGTCGCAGCCCCAGCGCCGGCCCCACACCGTCTCCTGCTGCTCCGGCGACTCGAAGCCCGGCTCGGCGTGCGACGGGAACGCCTTGATGGTCATGTTGTAGCGGTATTCGAACTCGCTGACGGCACCCATGCTCGGCTCCGATGTGATCAGGCGGGTATGGTCGGCAGCATCCATTCGCTGCCGCGCGCGGTCTCGACATATTCCGGCCAGGGATAATGCACCGGTGCGGGGTAGTCCTTGCCGAGCAGCGGCGGCAGCCACTTGGCACCGCCGATGCCGCCGCCGGTGCGCTCGTCGAACTCGGCGCGGCAGCGCGCCAGGGCCGCTGCATCGGTCAGCAACTCCAGCCCGGTCAGCGCGATCACCTTGCCGGCGGTCAGGAACATCGGGTCCATGGCGGCCGGCACGCCGCCGAGCGCGCAGTGGCACCAGTGCGGCACCCGTACGCCGGGGGCCGGGTTCTTGATCGCCGGCCGGCCGACATACAGCCGCACCGTCGGCGCGTGCCACGTGTAGTCGGTGTAGTCGTCGGAGGTGTAGTTCTTCTGCCAGGACGGCAGCTGCGCCCGGAGTGCGGCCTCGCCGTCGCGCGGGTCGACCAGCTGCTCGAGGATCTCCGCGAATGGCTCGGCCGGCGGCTCGTAGCCGAGGCTGCGGATCATCTGGCGGCCGAACTCCTTGGCCTCCTCGGGAAATTTCGGCGGCCCGACCAGCTCGAAGTTGCCGTAGGTGATCTCGGCGAGCGCGTTGTTGGCGAGGCCGGGCCGGGTCTTGGTCACCCAGTCGCCGCGCACATCGCAATGGGTGAGGCCGGCGACGTGCCTGGCATTGTTGTCGAGCACCCGCTCGATCGCCTCGCCCATCTCCACCGTCGGGCAGCGCCAGGCGAACTGGATCTGCGCGAAGCGCGGCGGCAGGTTGTCGGCGGTGGCGAAGCCGGCGTTCAGGATCGCCTCGTTCAGGGTCCAGTTGCCGTGGTGCGGCAGCATGTTCTCCTTGGTGTACTTGGTCGTGGTGTACATCAGGCAGACCGCGTCCATGGCGGCCGGGGCGCGGGCGATCGAGTGGCTGTTCTGGGCTCCCTTGCGCTCGCCGGCACTGCCCCAGGTCTCGGCGTCCGGGCAGGTGAAGGTGTAGACCTTCGACCAGTAGCAGCCGCAATGGGTCTCCCAGATCACCGTGTTCGACAGCGCGGGCAGGGAGGTCGGGTGGAAGCTGATGGCGGCGTCGAGATCGTCGTAATAGCCGTGACTGGCGTGGATCGGCTTGGAGCCGCACATCTTCTCGGCCGGTTCGCCGAAGAACTTGATGCGGCCGGCGATGCCGTGCGCCTGCATCGCCGCCTGCATGGCCAGCGCCCCCGTCAGCCCGCCGAGGCCGAGCGCGGAGTGCGGGTCGGTGTGGCCGGCGGCGTTCAGGTGCACGCCTGCGCGCGGCTTGCGGTAGGGCACCGCCTCCTGGCTGGTGCCGGGGACGGCGTCATACTCGGCGTAGCAGCCGATGGTCGGGCCGCCGCTGCCCTGCTCCCAGGTGGCGCAGAACGCCGTCGGCATGCCGGCCGACCCGGCCTCGACCGCGAAGCCCTCGGCGCGCAGCCGCTCGACATACCAGGCGGCCGACTTGTACTCGCGCCACGACGGCTCGTGCAGGTGCCAGATCGTCATGTGGTCCGCCGACAGGCGCGGCGTGTTCCGGTCCACCCAGTCGAGGGCGGTGCGCTTCTCCGGCGTCAGGTCGGCGGGCATCACGGTCTCCGTCGGCGAGGGGCGGCGAAAGGCTTCAGCCCTCGGTGCGCTCGACCTGGGCCGTCAGGCGGGCGCGGCGCTGCCGGGCCCAGAGCTCGATCAGCAGCAGCGCCAGGGTGATCGCGATCAGCATGGTCGCGACCGAGGCGATGGTCGGATCGAGGTGGTCCTGGATGCCGTCCCAGATCCGCTTCGGCAGGGTGTAGACGTTGCGGCTGGTGATGAAGAGGGCCACCACGATCTCGTCGAACGAGATGGTGAACGCGAACAGCGCGCCCGACAACATCCCCGGCAGGATGCTCGGCATGATCACCCAGCGGATGGTCTGCGCGGTCGAGGCGCCGAGGTTGCGCGCCGCCTGCTCCAGCCGGACGTCGAAGTTGGCGAGCGAGGCGGAGACCGTGATCACGACATAGGGCAGGGCCATCAGCGTGTGCGCCAGGATCATGCCGAAATAGGTGTCCATGATCCCGAGGTCGATCCAGAACCGGTACATCGCCAGCGCCTGCACGATGGTCGGCACGATGATCGGCGTCAGCATGAAGGTCCGCACCGCCTCGGAGGCGTTGCTGGCCAGCCGCCAGCAGCCGATGGCGCACAGCGTGCCCAGCACCAGGGCGGCGACGGTGGAGAACACCGCGATCACCAGGCTGTCGAAGGTCGCCGACAGCCAGATCTCCTTCTCGAAGAACGCCTGGTAATGGCGCAGCGACAGGCCTTCCTTGGGCAGCGACAGGAAATACTGGTCGGTGAACGACACCGGCACCACGATCACCATCGGCAGCACCAGGAACGCCAGCACCGTCCAGGCGAGGCCGAGCATCACGCAGCGGCCGAAGACGACGCGGGGGTCTTTCATGGGCGTGCCCCCGATCCATGTCTCGACGTCATCCCGGACCGGGCCGCCGAAGGCGGAACGGAGCAGGGACCCACGAGCTGCCGCCACGACCCGTGGCCGCCGGACCTCTCCGGCGGGTGGGTCCCGGCTCGGCCGCGCTGCCGCGCGTCCGTCCGGGATGACGACATTGAGAGAGGGCCGATCGCTCCGGTGTTGTTCATCTCGCCCCGAACACCTTCTTCAGGTCGACGAAGCGCGCCACCAGCGCCAGCGACAGCAGCACCGAGAACAGCAGGGTCGACGCCAGCATGGTGGCCTGTCCCCAGCGCAGGGTCTCCTCGAAGCTGACCTGGATGTATTCCGAGATCATCACCACCTTGCCGCCGCCGAGCAAGGCCGGGGTGATGAAGAAGCCGAGCGAGAACACGAACACCAGGATGGTGGCGGCGATCAGGCCCGGCTTGCTGAGCGGCAGGTAGACGTTCAGGAAGGCGCCGATCGGCGAGGCGCCGAGGCCGCGTGCGGCACTGACCAGCCGGGCGTCGATGCCGGTCATGTTCGAGTAGATCGGCAGCACCGCCAGCGGCAGCATGAAGTGCACCATGCCGACGACCACGCCGAACTCGTTGCGCACCAGTGCGAGCGGCTGGCTGATCAGCCCGATCTGCTGCAGTGCCGTGTTCACGATGCCCTCGGTGCGCAGCAGCATGACCCAGGCGAAGGCGCGGATCAGAACGCTCAGCCAGAAGGTCAGCAGCACGCAGAACATCATCCAGGTGCGCTGGCGCTGGCCGACCTGGGCCATGGCATAGGCCACGGCGTAACCGGCGAGCACGGTGATGGCGGTGGTCAGCAGGCACATCCGCAGCGTGGTCAGCCAGATCCGGTGCAGCAGCGGGCGGGCGAACAGGTCGCGGTAGTTGCCGAGTCCGGGTGCCGGATCGGTGAAGCTGATCCACAGCACCTGCAGCAGCGGATAGACGTAGAAGACGAGCATCAGCGCGACCGCCGGCGCGATCAGCCACCAGTAGACCCGGCGCAGGGATGCGTGCATGTGCGGTCCGCCGATGCTCGTCCGTCTCGATGTCGGATCCTACGACGACAGCGTGTCGAGCCACTTCTCGCGCGACAGCTCGTCGTTGGTGAGGTTGCGCACGCCGCTGTCCTCCTCGTACCACGGCCCGTTCTGCAGCACCTGCAGCGCCAGGTTCTCCGGCTGGCCCGGATCGATGTGCCGCTTGTCGGCGGGCACCAGCTTGGCTCCCTCCGGATTGGCCGGGCCGTTGCCCATGGCCTCGAAGAGAACCAGCTGCTGCTGCGGGTCCTGTGCCGAGGCGATGAACTTCATCGCCGCCTCGGTGCCTGCCGGGTTGTTGTTCAACACGTTCCACATGCCGGCGGTGACGATGCCGTCCTTCCAGGTCCAGGTGACCTCGCCCTTGGTCTCGTCGCTCAGCAGGTTGGCGCGGGTGTGCCAGATGTTGCCCATCACCACCTCGCCGGTGCGGAACAACTCCTGGCTCTGCGAGCCGGAGTTCCAGGCGATCACGCTCCCCTTGATCTCCTTGAGCTTGCCGACCGCCAGGTCGATGTCGATCGGATACACCGACTTGGCGTCGCGCCCGGCCGCCATCATGCAGCATTCCAGCATGCCGTTCGGCTGCTTGCGCAGGGTGCGGTTGCCGGGGAACTTGGCGAGGTCCCAGAAGTCCTTCCAGCCGGTCGGTGCCGACGGCACCTTGGCCTTGTTGTAGGCGAGGATGAAGCTGAACATGTAGTTCGGCACGCCGTAGTCGTAGGCGAAGATGTCCTGCATCTTCGACTTGTCGACGATCTTGTAGTCGATCTTCTGGATGACGCCCTGCTTCTGCAGCACCAGGGTGGTGCCGGTGCCGGTGTCGACGACGTCCCAGGTCACCGCCTTGGCCTCGACCATGGCCTTGATCTTGGAGCCGAGCGGGCCGGTGCCGTCGATCACCACCTTGATGCCGGTCGCCTTCTCGTACGGCGCGCCGAACGCCTTGGCATAGGCCTCGACCGCCGGGCCGCCCCAGTTGACGACCACCAGCTCCTTGGCGGCCGCACCGGCCGACCGGCCGCCCAGCGCGATGCCGGCTGGCAGTGCACCGAGCAGCGCGAGGGCCTGGAAGAAGGTACGGCGGTCGATGTCACCACGGGCGAGGCGGGTCGCCGCCACCTCGACGCAGTCGCGGGCGAAGTCGCTCTGCCCGGCCTCGTCGATCTCGGGATACAGGTCCTTCTCGTAGAGCGTCTTGACCAGGCTCATCGCATCCTCCTCCTGTGTCGCGCCGCGCCCCATCCGCGGCATGGGTTTGGGACGGCCGCTCAGCGGTCGCGGACGACGACCGACGCGTCGGGCTGCCAGCCGAGCCAGACCGGATTGCCGATCGACGGCTCGATGGCGCAGGTCCAGGCCGGCGTGGTGGCGATCAGCTCGCCGAGGTCGGCGGTGCTGACCTGGAAGTGGTAGGTCGAGCCGTAGTAGTTGAACGCCGAGATCCGGCCCTCGACGGCGTTCACCGTGTCGGGGCGGGTGTCCGCCAGCACGATCTTCTCCGGCCGCAGCGACACCAGCACCGCGCCGTCGACCCGCTTGTGCGCCGGCGCTCCGGCCTGCACCAGCGTCTGGCCGCCGACGGCATAGCCGAAGCGGTCGGTCTCGGTGCCGGCGACCTGGCCGACCAGGAAGTTCGACTTGCCGAGGAAGTCGGCCACGAAGCGGGTCGCGGGCTTTTCGTAAAGGCTGCCGGGCGCGCCCTGCTGTTCGATCCGGCCGTCGCGCAGGATGACGATCTCGTCCGACATCGAGAGCGCCTCCTCCTGGTCGTGGGTGACGTAGATGAAGGTCGTGCCCAGCCGGGCATGCAGAGACTTCAGCTCCCACTGCAGGTCGGCGCGCAGCTTCTTGTCGAGCGCCGACAGCGGCTCGTCGAGCAGGAGCAACGCCGGCTCGAACACCAGCGCGCGGGCCAGCGCCACCCGCTGCTGCTGGCCGCCCGACAGCTGCGAGGGGTAGCGCGCCGCGAGGTGGCCGAGCTGCACCAGGTCGAGCGCCGCCTTGACCTTGTCGGCGGCCGCCGAGCGCGAGACGCCGCGCACCTTCAGCGGGAACCAGATGTTGTCGGCCACGGTCATGTGCGGGAACAGGGCATAGCCCTGGAACACCATGCCGAAATTGCGCTTGTCCGGCGGCAGTGCCGTGATCTCGGCGTCGTCGAGCAGGATCTGCCCGGCGCTCGGCTCGACGAAGCCGGCGATCGCCATCAGGATCGTGGTCTTGCCGGATCCCGAGGGCCCGAGCAGTGTCAGGAAGGATCCGCGCGGGATGTCGAGACTCACGTCATCGACAGCCGCAAGGGAGCCGTAATATTTCGAGAGCCCGCGGAGCGCGAGCGCGTGTGATCGACCTGCCATGCCCCTCGGCCATGCTGCGCGATCATCCGCGACGAGTTCGCGGATATTCGTCGAAGTCGATGCTGCGCCTGCTAAGACGGGCGTTGCAAGGCTATAATTTCCTCAACTTCTGCCCAGATAGTCATCACAGAGCGCCAGCAGCTTGGAGCGGCCGAAGCTCTCGCGGTGACCGCCATGCACTACTTTTGCGGGCAGCTCGCGCAGCCGCCGCATGGTCATTCGGTAGGCAGCCGGATCGCTCTCCGGCAGGGTGTCGATCAGCAGTCCGTCATAGATCGCGTCGCCGCCGATCAGGGTGCCGGTCGTCGCCTCCCACAGGCTGATCGATCCGGGCGTGTGGCCGGGGGTGTGCAGCACCTCGAAACGGCGGTCGCCGAGGTCGACCGCATCACCCTCGTCGACCAGCCGGGTCGGGACGGCACCCGGGATCCGCCAGACCCGGTGGTCGAAGTTCGGGCGGGGCAGGGCGGCGATCAGCAGCCCGCTGTCGGCGAAGCCGGCGTCGCGCAGCCGCTGCCGCTTCGCCTCGGGGTATTCGTCGTAGCTGAGCCGCCAGTCGTCCGGCGGATCGCGCAGCGTATCGGCCTCGGCGGCGTGCATCAGCAGGTCGCCGGCGAACTCGTGCGACGAGCCGACATGATCGATGTGGCTGTGGGTGACGACGTGCACCACCGGCTTGTCCATGAACGGTGCCAGGAAGCCGCGCAGGCTCTCCACGCCCATGCCGGAATCGACCAGCAGGTCGCGGTCGCTGCCCTTCACGAAGAAGAAATTGGCGCGCTGCATCCGCGACAGATGCGGCTCCCAGATCCGCATGACGCCGTCGGGATGCCATTCGATGGCGAACCAGGGATGCGCCAGCGGCAGGGCGGCGGGGGCTGCGGTCATGCGGGGTTCTCCTGGGCTGGACACGATTTGGGCGGTTGGTGGGTCCCGGGTCTCGCTTCGCTCGCCCGGGATGACGACAATTGAGGACGAGCTGCGCGCGCCGTTCCCTCCCCATTGCCGTCATCCCGGGCCGGCGCAGCCGGACCCGGGACCCACCAGCCGCTCAGAAGTTAAAGCCCTCCTTCACGCCCGTCCCGCGAACGCGTCCAGCCCCCGCGCATAGGCCGGCTGGGTCTGGCCGGGGTTGCGGTTCACCAGCGGCCGCGCGAACAGCGGGTGCGTCAGGCTGCGCACCTCGTGCTCGACCGCGAACAGCGTGTCGCCGCTGTGCAGGTCGACGATGTCCTGGAAGCGCCACTCGTGCTGGCCGGTCTCCCGCGACACCAGGCTGCGATCCATGAGCTTGCGGTAAGGCCCGGAGAAGTCGGCGATGTAGATGGCGACGTGGTGGCCGTCGTAGTCCGGCAGCGGCGCGTCGGTCTCGCGGAACCGCAGCGTCTGGTGCGCGCCGGCGTGCACGAAGGCGCAGGGCACGTCGTCCGGCTCCTCGACCCGCGCCGGCGCGCCAAGCATCGCCTCGTAGAAGGCGGCGATGCGGTCGGCGGTGCCGACCGGCACGTCGAACTCGACATAGGGCAGGCCGAGGTCGACCGGCCCGAACGCCGGGTCGGGGGCGTGGCAGCGGAAGCGGTTGCCCCACGGGCAGGTGACGTCGAGACCGTGGTCGCCGCGGCGGAAGCCGAAGTCGGTGCCGGCGAGGTCGCCGCGCACCCCGGCCAGCGACCGCTCGGCGCGGTCGAGGTCCGGCAGCACCAGCCCGACCGTGCCGCGCAGTCGCTGCGACACCGGCTGCCGGCTCGGCAGGTGCATCTGGCTGCGCCCGGCGTTCACCCACATGTTGGTGGTGCCGACCATCAAGTACGGGTCGCGGGTGAGGCCGAGCCCGACCACGTAGAACAGCGTGGCGAGGCGCTGGTCGGGGATCAGCAGGTTGACGTGCTCGAGATGCACGATGTTGCCAACGTCCTCGCGGGCGCGGTCGAACGGGGCGGGGAAAGCGGACATGCGGGCCTCCGGACGCTGGCGGGGCGATGCAGCGACGACTGTAGACCAGCGCCGGGACGCGCGCACCGTTCCGGCTAACCGCGCCGCGCCGAGATCGTCGCCGCCAGGAAGGCGAGTCCGCCGACGCCGACCAGCACCAGCACGGTCAGCCGCACGCTGTCGTAGCCGCCCACCGTCCAGATCGCCGCTGCCAGGGTGGGCGCGATGGCGGTGGCACCCATGAACGGCAGGGCGAGCGCGCCGGAGATCGCGCCGAAGCCGGTGCGGCCCAGCAGGTTGGCGGTCACCACCGGGCGGGTGATGCTGGTGACGCCGTAGCCGGAGCCCTGCAGCACCACGAAGGCCGCCAGCAGCAGCGGGATCGCGCCGGCGCCGATCAGCGCGGTGGAGGCGGCCAGCATGAACACGAAGGACATTGCACAGACCGCGTTCATCGAGACGTGGCGCTCGACCGCCATCATCGCCAGCCGTCCGGCAACCTGCATCGGCCCGATGCCGGACGCCACCAGCACCGCGACCGTGGTCGACACGCCGCGCTCATCGAGCATCGGCAGCAGGTGGGTGATCAGGATGCCGTGAGTCAGCGCGATCATCGAGAACGCCACCGCCAGCAGCCAGAAGGTCGGCCGCCGCATCGCCGCCTGCAGGCCGCCGCCGTCCTTCGCACCGCCGGCCGCACCCGGCGACGCCTCGACGACCGGCACCGGGCGGGTGCCATACAGGAACAACGGCACCGCCAGCAGCACGATCGCGGCCGCGAAGCCCGAGGTGGCGGCGCGCCAGCCGTAGAGCTCGGCCAGCAGGTTGGCGACCGGGAACGAGACCGTGCCGGCGAGCCCGGCGATCAGCGTGATCCGGGTGATCGCCCGCCGCGCGTCGCCGCCGCGCGTGCGGGTGAGGAAGGCGAAGCACGGCTCATACAGGCACACCGACATGCAGGCGCCGAGCCCGACCCACAGCGCGTAGAACTGCCAGGGCTCGCGCGCCAGCCCGACCACGCCGATCAGCACCCCGGCGGCGGCCGAGCCGGCCACCAGCATCCGCCGCCCGTGGCCGGCGTCGATCATCCGGCCGGCCAGCGGCGCGCACAGCGCCGAGGTCACCAGGGCGGCCGTGAACGCGCCGGCCAGCGTGGTCTTCGGCCAGCCGAGATCGGCCTCCCAATGCGCCAGCAGGGCCGGGAAGATGTAGAACACCCCCGCCCACACGATGGTCTCCGCGAAGGCGAGGGCGAGCACGGTGCGGCCGGGCGAGGCGAGGGCGGGCGATGCGGCGGCGGGCTGGGCGGTCAAGGAGCCGGACTCCGGAGGCGGGCGGGCGGGACGGCATCCTTCCACGGCGTCGGGAGCGGCGTCCATTCGATGATCGTCGAGCTATCGGTTCATCCGTCGAAATTCTTGGGAATACCGTTGATCCCGCAGGGGATCCTCCCTATGTTGCCGGCATGGACAGCAGGATGATCGCCGCGCGGCTGGAGGCGCTGGGCAACGAGACCCGGCTCGAGGTCTACCGAATCCTCGTGCGGGCGGGGCGTGACGGCCTGCCTGTGGGGGAGTTGCAGCGCCGCACGGGGACCGCGCGCTCCACCCTGTCGCACCACCTGCACAAGCTGATCGCCGTCGGGCTGGTGTACCAGGAACGCGACGGCACGACGCTGCACTGCCACGCCAGCTACGGCGCCATGGACGAGACCCTCGGCTTCCTGACCCGCGAGTGCTGCGTGGATGCGGGGCGCTGCGAGGGCGAGGCGGCGGCGTGAGGGTGGTTCTCGAGGTATCGGAGCAGCGGGTGGGTTCCGGAGCCGGGCGCTCGCGCGCCCCCTCCGGAATGACAAATGAAAAATAGTCGTCATCCCGGAGGGCCCCGGACTTGATCCGGGGCGGCTCCGGGACCCACGAAGCGACGGGCATCAGCGTGCCTTTTTTGGCCTTCTATGTCGATAATCCTGGGAATAACGGAGAAGGAACCATGACCTCGATAGCCCTCGCCACCCGGCGGATCGCCGGCCGGATCGACCCGGCGCTGCTGGCCTTGCTGCTCGGCTTCGCCGTGCTGGCGATGCTCGCCCCGTCGCAGGCCGTCGAAAGCCTGCGCTTCACCGGCGACGCGCTGCTCGGCGTGTCGCTGTTCCTGGCGCTGTCGATCGGCGTCGCCGCCTACGCCAAGGCGAGCGGCGCCGACGGCCTGATCGCCCGCGCCTTCACCGGCAGCCCGGCCACCATGGTGGTGCTGGCGGCGCTGATGGGGGCGCTGTCGCCGTTCTGCTCCTGCGGCGTGATCCCGCTGATCGCCGCCTTGCTGGCGATGGGCGTGCCGCTGGCGCCGGTGATGGCGTTCTGGCTTGCCTCGCCGCTGATGGACCCGTCGATGTTCCTGCTGACCGCCGGCACGCTGGGCACCGGCTTCGCGCTGTTCAAGGCGGTGTCCGCCATCGCCATCGGCCTGCTCGGCGGCTTCGGTACCCTCGCACTCGGCCGCAGCGGGCTGTTTGCCGAGCCGCTTCGCGAAGGTGTCGGCAACGGCGGCTGCGGCGGCTCCACGGTGCGCAGCCCGAAGCAGGTGGCCTGGCGGTTCTGGGACGAGCCGGCGCGCCGCGACCGCTTCGCCCGCAACGCCCTCGACAACGCGCTGTTCCTCGGCAAGTGGCTGACGGTGGCGTTCTTCCTGGAGAGCCTGATGCTCGCCTACGTCCCGGCCGAGACCGTCAGTTCCCTCATCGGCGGCGACGGCTGGCTCACCGTCCTCGGCGCCACCGCCGTCGGCGTGCCGGCCTACCTGAACGGCTACGCCGCCCTGCCGCTGGTCGGCGGGCTGATCGAGCAGGGCATGGCGCCGGGGGCCGGCATGGCGTTCCTGCTGGCCGGCGGGGTCAGCTCGATCCCGGCGGCGATCGCGGTGTGGGCGCTGGCCCGGCCGCCGGTGTTCGCCGCCTATCTCGGCTTCGCCTTCCTCGGGGCCTTCGCGATGGGGACGATCTACGGCCTCGTCGCCTGATCACAAACGCCGCGTTAACCATTTATCGATCGCAATCGGTGATCATCCACGACGGAAACCCAGGCCCGATCCGTTGTAGGATCGGGTAGGCTCCGACGAGGGATCACCGCCAGATGAAGACCCGAAGTCTCCGCCGCTGGGCGCTGTCCGCGCTCGGCCTCGCCGTCGCCGCTGCCGGTGCCTGGGTCGTGCTGCACGATCCGGCGCCGGCCGGTGCCGAGTACCGCACCGCTGTCGCCGCGGTCGGCCGGGTGGAGAGCACCGTGACCGCACTCGGCACCCTGACGCCGAAGGATTCGGTCGACGTCGGCGCGCAGGTCTCCGGCCAGTTGCAGGTGCTGCATGTCGAGATCGGCGACGTGGTCGCCAAGGGCGACCTGCTGGCCGAGATCGACGCCCGGGTGATGAAGGCCAAGGTCGATGCCGACCAGGCCTCGCTGCGGGAGTTGCAGGCGACGCTGGCGCAGCAGCATGCGGAACTCAGGCTCGCCGAGGCCCAGGCGGCGCGCAACCGCCGCCTGCTGAAGGCGGACGCCATCTCCCGCCAGGACGTCGAGATCACCGACGTCGCACTGCTGGTCGCCAAGGCGAAGATCGCCCAGATGCAGGCGCAGATCGAGAAGACCCGCTCGACCCTCGACGGCAACCTGGCCACCCTCGGCTACACCAAGATCTTCGCGCCGATGGCCGGCACGATCACCAACGTCGTGGCCTTCGAGGGCCAGACCCTGAACGCCAACCAGTCGGCGCCGACCATCCTGACCATCGCCGACCTGACGGTGATGACCGTCGAGGCCGACGTGTCGGAGGCCGACGTGGCGCGGCTGCGGCCGGGGATGGAGGCGTATTTCACCACCCTCGGCCAGCCCGACCGGCGCTGGACCTCGACGGTGCGACAGGTGCTGCCGCAGCCGGAGGTGCTGAACGACGTGGTGCTCTACAAGGCGCTGCTCGACGTCGCCAATCCCGAGGTCGCACTGTTGCCGGAGATGTCGGCGCAGGTGTTCTTCGTGCTCGGCCGCGCCGACGCGGTGGTGACGGTGCCGCTGGCCGCACTGCGCCAGAAGCTCGACGCGGTGCCGGCGGCCTCGCGCGGGCTGACCGCACCGGCGCTGGCCGCCGTGCCGGCCGACGCCGACTACGCAGCGCTGGAAGCGCGGCTCGGCGACCGCAAGGATGCCGTGCGCGGCGTCGTCCTGGTGCCGGACACGCAGGGGCAGCCGCAGCCGCGGCCGGTGCTGGTCGGGCTGAAGACGCGGGTCGCGGCCGAGATCGTCGCCGGGCTGGAGCCGGGCGAGGCGGTGGTCGTCGGCGGCGGCAAGCCGGCCGCCGGGGCGCCGGCCGGGCGGCCGGGCGGCCTTCTCGGCGGGCTCGGGAGGCGGTGATGGACGCGCTGCTCATCGAACTGGCGGGGGTCCGCCGGACCTATCGCAGCGGCGACAGCGAGATCCGCGCGCTCGACGGCGTCTCGCTCGCCATCCGCCGCGGCGAGTTCGTGGCGATCATGGGCCAGTCCGGGTCGGGCAAGTCGACGCTGATGAACATCCTCGGCTGCCTGGACCGGCCGTCCGAGGGCAGCTATCGGGTCGGCGGGGTCGACGTCGCCGGCCTGGAGCCCGACGACCTGGCGGCGCTGCGGCGGCGCACCTTCGGCTTCGTGTTCCAGCGCTACAACCTGCTGGCCACCTCGACCGCCGCCGAGAATGTCGAGATGCCGGCGATCTATGCCGGGCTGCCGGCGGAGGCGCGCCAACTGCGGGCGGCCGCCCTGCTGCAGGAGCTCGGCCTCGGCGACCGCACCGGGCACCGGCCGGGCGAGCTGTCCGGCGGCCAGCAGCAGCGGGTGTCGATCGCCCGGGCGCTGATGAACGGCGCCGACGTGATCCTGGCCGACGAGCCGACCGGCGCCCTGGACAGCCGCTCCAGCGCCGACGTGATGGCACTGCTGAAGGACCTGCACGCCAAGGGCCGGACGGTGATCGTGATCACCCACGACCCGGAGGTGGCGGCGCATGCCGACCGCCGGATCGACATCGCCGACGGCCGCATCACCGCCGACACCGTCACCGCCGACACCGTCACCGCCGATCCCGGCCGCACCGCCGCTGCCCCGGCGCCGGAACCCGACACCCGCCCGGCCGCCGGCAATCCCTCCGGTGCGACCGCCGCGCAGGTGCTGGAGGCGGTGCAGACCGCGTTCCGCTCGCTCCAGGCCAATCTGTTCCGCACGGCACTCACCCTGCTCGGGGTGGTGATCGGGGTGTCGGCGGTGGTGATCATGCTGGCGGTCGGCGAGGGCAGCCAGCGCGACGTGCTGTCCCGCATCCAGGCGATGGGCTCGGACCTGCTGTTCGTGCGCCCCGGCGCGCCCGGAACCCGGCCGAGCGGCGAGGTGGCGTCCCTCACGGTCGCCGATGCCGAGGCGCTGGGCGGGATGGCCAACGTGCTGGCCGCGGTGCCCGAGCGCAGCGGCTCGAAGACGCTGCGCCACGGCGCCATCGACCATCGCACGAACGTCAAGGCGGTCTCGCAGGACTTCCCGCTGGCCCGCGACTGGGGGCTGATCGACGGCGTGTTCTTCAGCGAGGACGACGTGCGCTCGCACGCGGCGGTGACCGTGCTGGGGACCACCGTGGCGCGCAACCTGTTTCCCGACGGCGACCAGGCGGTCGGCCGCTACGTGCTGATCGGCGGTGTGCCGTTCCTGGTGGTCGGCGTGCTGGAGCCGAAGGGCGCCACGGCCTTCGGCAACGACCAGGACGACACCGCCCTGGTGCCGGTCACCACCGGCTTCGTGCGGATTTTCGGCCAGCCCTACCTGTCCCTGCTGACCGTCCGCCTCGCCGACACCGCGATGGTCGACGCGACCGAGCAGGCGATCCGCGAGGTGCTGATCGCCCGCCATGGCGTGGAGGACTTCCAGCTGCGCAACACCGCCTCGCTGCTGGCCACCGTGCAGGGCACCCAGGAGGCCTTCACGCTGCTGCTCGCCTCGGTGGCGGCGATCTCGCTGGTGGTCGGCGGCATCGGGGTGATGAACATCATGCTGGTCAGCGTCAGCGAGCGCACCCGCGAGATCGGCATCCGCATGGCGACCGGCGCGCGGCGCCTCGACATCCTGCTGCAGTTCAACGTCGAATCGCTGGTGGTCGGCGGCCTCGGCGGTCTGATCGGCGTCGGGCTCGGCCTCGCCGGCGCGGTCTGCCTCGAGCATTTCGGGATCGCCACCGTCCTCCACCCCGAGCCGGCGATCATGGCCTTCACCTGCGCCCTGACCACCGGACTGGTGTTCGGCTGGCTGCCGGCGCGCAAGGCGTCGCGGCTCGACCCGGTGGTCGCCCTTGCCTCGGAGTGACGGCATGCGCGCCGCGATCCCGTTCCTGCTGCTCGCGGCACTCGCCGGCTGCTCGCTGCCGGGGGCGGAGCGGCCGGCCGACCCGGCCTTGCCGGCCGCCTTCGCCGCGTCGCCGCGGGTGCCGGTGAAGGAGATGCCGGGCGAGCGCTGGTGGACGGCGTTCGCAGACCCGGCGCTCGACGGGCTGGTCGCCGACGCGCTGGCCGCCAACAACGACCTCGCCGCCGGCGTGCAGCGGGTCGCCCAGTCGCGGGCGCAGCTGCGGGTGGCCGGCTCGAGCCGGCTGCCGCAGGCCGACGGCTCCGGCTCGCTGTCGCGCGACTACACCGAGCGGACCTCGGGGTCGTCGCGCAGCGGCGGCAGTTCCTACAGCACCTCGGGGTCGGCCGGGCTGTCGATCTCCTACGAGGTCGACCTGTTCGGCGCCAACCGCGCGGCCGAGGCGAGCGCGCAGGCGTCCTACGAGAGCCAGCGCTTCGCGCTGCGCACCCTGGCGCTGGCCGTGCAGGCCGACACCGCCGCCGGCTATCTCGACCTGCTGGCGGCGCGCGAGCAGTTGGCGGTGGCGCGCGACAACCTGGCGGCCCAGGAGCGGGTGCTGCAGTTGGTCGAGACCCGCTATGAGCAGGGCGCGGTGTCCGGCTTCGACCTGACCCGGCAGCGCAGTGCGGTCGCCAGCGCCCGCGCGCGGATCCCGGCGCTGGAGGAGACGGTGTCGCGGCTCGGCAACGCCCTGGCGATCCTGCTCGGCCGCCCGCCCGAGGGCTTCGCGGTGGCCGAGGCCGACCTGTTCGCGCTGCTCCTGCCGGGCTACGCCACCGGGCTGCCGGCCGACCTGCTGCTGCGCCGGCCCGACCTGCTGGCGGCCGATGCCGACCTGCGCGCCGCCGACGCCGACATCTCGGCCGCCCGCGCCGCCTTCTACCCGCGTCTCGACCTGTCGGCCGCGTTCTCCGGCATCGACCTGACCGGGACGCCCGGCATCGCCGCCTCGATCGCCTCGGGCCTGACCGCGCCGATCTTCAGCGCCGGCCGCCTGGAGGGCTCGCTGCAGGGTGCCGAGGCGCGCCACGCCGAACTGGTTTCGGTGTATCGCCAGCGCATCCTCACCGCACTGTCGGAGGTCGAGGACGCGCTGCTGGCCGCCGGCTCGGCCGACCGCCAGGAGGAGCTGTACCGCCTGGCCGCAGAGCAGGCCGCCCAGGCACTGCAGGCGGCCGAGGCGCGCTACGCCACCGGCGCCGAGGACCTGCTGAGCGTGCTCGACGCCCAGCGCGCCCTGCTCGACGCCAACGCCAACCTGGTCTCCGCCCGGCAGGCCCGGCTGACGGCGTCGGTCGACCTGGTGCGGGCGCTGGGCGGGGGATGGACGCCGGACGTGTGAGGTTGGCGCGTCGAAGTCGGAGCGGCGGGTGGGTCCCGGAGCCGGTCGCTCGCGCGACCCCTCCGGGATGACGAAGAGGCTGGTGCGTTCAGCGGACGCATCCGGTCCTTGCCCCGTTCACCACCCTCGTCATCCCGGAGAGTCCGCGCCAGCGGACGGCTCCGGGACCCACGAAGCGACGGGCATTTGCAGTGCCATCCCCTCGATCACCCCAACCCGCCGCCCGACCGCCGCGAAGGCGGCCAGGGCCCGGTCGAGCTGGTCGCGGGAATGACCGGCGGTGACCTGGGTGCGGATGCGGGCCTGGCCCGGCGGCACCACCGGGAAGCGGAAGTCCTGCACGTAGACCCCTTGCGCGAACAGCCCGGCCGCCAGCCCGGCGGCGCGGCGGTCGTCGCCGATCAGGACCGGGACGATCGGATGCGAACCCTCGGGCACCCGGAAGCCGAGCGCCGCCAGGCCGGCGCGCCAGTGCCGGGCGTTGTCGTGCAGGGTCGCGCGCAGCCCGTCGCCTTCGCGCGCCGTGCGGATCGCCTCCAGGCCGGCGGCGCACAGCATCGGCGGCAGGGCGTTGGAGAACACATAGGGCCGGGCGCGCCGGCGCAGCAGGGCGGCGATCTCTGCACGGGTCGCCACGAACCCGCCCATGCCGCCGCCGAGCGCCTTGCCGAGCGTGCCGGTGACGATGTCGACGCGGTCGGTCAGGTCGAACAGCGCCGGCGTGCCGGCGCCGCCAGGGCCGACGACGCCGGTGGCGTGCGAGTCGTCGACCATCAGCAGGGCGCCGTGCGCCGCCGCCAGCCTGGATATCGCCGGCAGCGGTGCGATCGAGCCGTCCATCGAGAACACGCCGTCAGTGGCGATCAGCAGGTGCCGGGCGCCGGCCGCCCGCGCCGCCGCCAGCTTGCGCTCGAGGTCGGCCATGTCGGCATGCGCGTAGCGGTGGCGCGCCGCCTTGCACAGCCGGATCCCGTCGATGATCGAGGCGTGGTTCAGGGCGTCCGACACCACCGCGTCGCGCTCGCCCAGCAGCGCCTCGAACAGGCCGGCATTGGCATCGAAGCAGGAGCCGAACAGCACCGCGTCCTGCTGCCCGAGGTAGTCGGCGATTGCGACCTCCAGTGCGGCGTGCAGGCTGTGCGTGCCGGACACGAAGCGCACGCTCGCCATGCCGATGCCGTGGCGCTCCAGGGCGTCGGTGGCCGCCGCCTTCAGCGCCGGGTGATCGGCGAGGCCGAGGTAGTTGTTGGCGCACAGGTTGATCGCCTCGCCGCCGCCGGCGAGGCCGACGACGGCGCGCTGTGCGGTGGCGATCACCCGGGCCGCGCCGCCACCCGCTTCGTCCAGTGCCGCCAGCGTCGCCGCAAGGTCGGCGCGGAAGCCGGGCGTGATCATCGCCCCGCTCCCGGCGGCAGCGCCCGCTGCACCACGTTGAGGAACCAGCGCATGCCGATCGGCACGATCGCGTCGTTGAACACGTAGCGATCGCCATGCAGGCCCTCGCCGGGGCCGACAGCACCGGCGCCGATCCAGGCATAGGCGCCGCGGCCGACCGCGCCCAGCAGGAAGGCGAAGTCCTCGCAGCCCATGCTCGGCGGGAACTCGGTGATCACCCGGTCCGCGCCGACCGTGTCGATGCCGGCGGCGATCGCGATTTCGGCGCCGGCCGCCGGGTTGACCACCGGCGGATAGCCGCGCTTGTAGGTCAGTTCGGCGGTCAGGCCGTGCATGGCGGCGACGCCGTCAGCGACCCGCCGGATCTCGGCCTCGCAGTGGTCCGACAGGCCGCGGTCGTAGAACCGGCAGGTGCCTTCCACCACCACCTCGGTCGGCACGAAGTTGTTGAAGCTGCCGCCGTGGATCTGCGTCACCGACAGCACCGCCGGCGACAGCGGGTCGATGCTGCGGCTGACCACGCGCTGGGCGGCCGACACGAAGCCGGCGGCCGCCAGGATCGGGTCGTCGCCGAGATGCGGCATGGCGGCGTGGCAACCCTTGCCGCGGAACCGCAGCTCGAAGTCGTCGACCGCCGCCATCTGCGGCCCGGTACGCACCGCGATGTGGCCTTCCGGCAATCCCGGCCAGTTGTGCAGGGCGTACACCTGGTCGACCGGGAAGCGCTCCAGCAGGCCGTCGGCGAGCAGCCGCCGGCCGCCGCCGAGCACCTCCTCGGCCGGCTGGAACACGAACACCACGGTGCCGTCGAAGCCGCCGTCCTCGGCCAGCAGCCGGGCGGCGCCGAGCAGGATGGCGGTGTGCCCATCATGGCCGCAGGCGTGCATCACGCCGGGGTTGCGCGAGGCGTAGGGCACGGCCGCGGCCTCGCGGATCGGCAGGGCGTCGAGCTCGGCGCGCAACGCGATGCGGACGCTGCCGGTGCCGCGCCGCAGCGTGGCGACCACCGCGGTGCCGCTGACGTCGGTGTGCACCTCCAGGCCGAAGCCACGCAGCTGCTCCGCGACGAAGGCGGCGGTGCGGTGCTCCTGGAAGCCGAGTTCGGGGTCGGCGTGGATGCGGTGGCGCCAGCCGACCACCTCGGCGGCGATCACGGCGACCCGGTCGTTCGATGTCATGGGCGATGTCATGGCGCTCTCCCTGGTGCTCCGTCGTGGCACCGGGATATCCCGCCGGGGCAGGGCCGTCTTGAACGGGATTGACCGGCGGCCCGCCAGGCGGACAATCGCGCGGTGGCATCCAGGATCGCCTCTCAGGAGTCCGCACGCTTCACCGTGCACCCGTCGCTCGACCGGCTGGAGCTGCTGGCGGCGCGCTACCGCGACCACGCCTATGCCCTGCACACCCATCCGACCTTCGTGTTCGGCGTGGTGACCGCCGGTGTCGAGCGGCTGCGGGTCGGGCGCCGCGAGAGCTTCGCCGGGCCCGGCTCGATCATCGTGGTCAACCCGGAGGAGCCGCATGACGGCGAGAAGGGCTGCGACGACGGCTGGAGCTATCGCACCTGCTATCCCTCGGTCGGCCTGATCCGCGAGATCGCCGACGACCTCGGCCTGCCCGGCCTGCCGCTGTTCCCGTCGGCGGTGCTGGCGGCCCCGGACCTGGCGCAGGCCTTCGCCGCCGCGCATGACCGGGCTAGCCGGGGCGGGGCGCTGGACTCCGAGGCCGGGCTGCTGCTGGCGCTGCGCGGCATCGTCGCCCGGTTCGGGCATATTGGCGGCAGGGGCGATGCCGCGCAGCCGGCCGCGTCGGCGGCGCGGGTCGAGGCCTATGACGCGGTGATCGCCGCCGACCCCGCGGCGGCCGTCGATCTGTCCGCACTCGCCGCCGCCGCCGGGGTGACGCGCTTCCAGGTCATCCGCGACTTCAAGCGCGAAGCCGCCATGACGCCCGGCCAATACCTCCGCGACCGCCGGGTCCGCCGTGCCTGCGCGCTGATCGGCGCCGGCCTGCCGCTCGCCGCCGTCGCCGCCGAGGCCGGCTTCGCCGACCAGAGCCACCTGACCCGGGCCTTCAAGGCGGTGAAGGGAGTGACGCCGGCCGCATGGCGCCGCGCGCTTTTTCCCCTCGTGTCGTCATCCCGGACGCAGCGGCGCAGCCGCGAAGATCCGGGACCCACCAGATGACGTGCGATGGAAGCGACCGCCGCCGCGGCGACGGGTGGGTCCCGGGTCGTCGCTGCGCGCCGCCCGGGATGACGACAGAAGAAGAGGGCGTCGTCTCAGGTTGGGAGGGCGGAAGGCCGCCCTTCCCCGCTACCGCTGGCCGCGCACCAGCCGGCCGGGCAGCGCGCCTGTCGCCTCGCCGCCGCGGTAGGTGACGGCCCCCGACACCACGGTCGCCTCGTAGCCGGCCGACTTCTGCAGCAGGCGGCGGCCGCCGGCCGGCAGGTCGAAGGTCACGTAGGGGCGGCCGAAGCCGACGCGGTCGTAGTCGATGACGTTGAGATCCGCCTTCTTGCCGACGCCGATCACCCCGCGGTCGCCGAGGCCGGCCGCACCCGCCGGGTCCGAGGTCAGCCGGCGGACGATCTCCGGCACCGCCCAGCGGCCGCGTTCGCGGCCCCAGTAGCTCAGCATCCAGGTCGGGAAGCCGGCGTCCAGGATGAAGCCGACATGGGCGCCGCCGTCGCCGAGGCCCATGATGGTGTTGCGGTCGGCCAGCATCGCCTCGGGCGTCGACATGTCGTAGCTGACGTAGTTCACGAGCGGCGTGTAGATGAAGTTGCGGCCGCCGTCCTCGATCAGGATGTCGTAGGCCACCTCGGGCGCGGTGCGGCCCTCGCGCGCGGCGATCGCCGCGATCGAATCATCACGCTGCGGCGCGTAGTTCGGTGGCGTGCCAAACCGGAACATGTGCGCGTAGCCGATGCGGTGGATCAGCGGGAAGGTGCTGCCGGTCACCGGATCCTCCGACAGCAGCTGCCGGCGAAACTCCGGGTCGCGCATGGCCTGCACCCGCTCCGCCAGCGGCAGCCCGGCGATCCGCTTGTAGGACGGCGTGCCGGAGAACGGGTTCTGGCTGCCTTCGAGGCCGAGCAGGATGCCGATCGGGCGTGGTGCGACCACCGGGCGGATCGACAGCCCGTCGCGGGCGGCGCCGCCGGCGAGAGCCAACAGCTCCTTCCAGGTCTCGGTGCGGTCATGGCGCTGGGTCAGCGAGAACACCGCGGTACGCCCGCACGCTTCGACGACGCGGCGCAGCAGTGCGAACTCGGTGGCGGCATCCGGCTCGTTCCAGTCCGAGACGATCTCAAGGAACCCGGCACCGGCGTCGGCCATGCCCATGGCGATGCCGGCGAGCTCGTCCTCGTGGGCGCGCAGGGTGGGGGTGTAGTCGCCCTTCAAGCTCTTGTGGCTGATGGTGCGCGAGGTCGAGAAGCCGAAGGCTCCCTGGCGAACGGCGTCGGCGGTGATCGCCCGCATCGCCGCGATGTCCTGGGCGGTCGCCGCCTCGTGGCGGATCGCCCGCTCGCCCATCACGAACACACGGACGGCGGCGTGCGGCAGCAGGGCGCCGACGTCGATGTCGCGCGGCCGGGTCTCCAGCGCACCGAGATACTCGCCGAAGCTCTCCCACTGCCAGTTCAGGCCCTCGTGCATGACCGGGCCGGGGATGTCCTCGACCCCCTCCATCAGCTCGACCAGCTTTTCGCGGTCGGCCGGCCGGCAGGGCGCGAAGCCGACGCCGCAATTGCCCATCACGGCGGTGGTGACGCCGTGCCAGGCCGAAGGCGCCATGTGCGAATCCCACACCGCCTGGCCGTCGTAATGTGTGTGGATGTCGACGAAGCCGGGGGTGACCAGCTTGCCGCGGGCATCGATCTCCTCCGCACCGCGGGCGGTGATTCGGCCGATCTCGACGATGCGGCCGCCGGCCATCGCCACGTCGGCCTCGTACGGGTCGGCACCAGTGCCGTCGACGATGGTGCCGTTGCGGACGACGAGGCTGATATCCTCGTTCATGGCCGTCTCCTCCAAGATCGTTGCTTAGACAAACATTAGGCGCATGGGAGGGTGGCGTCAAAGGCGGGCCGGTTGCTTTCCAAGCGTTGCTTTCCCCGGCGCGGCCGGGTAGCGAGGAGCGGCAGGGTTTGCGACAGGAGGCGGTGCCATGGACGGTGCATTGATCGGGGCCCGGGTCCCGCGCGTCGAGGATCGGCGCTTCCTCACCGGTGCCGGGACGTTCGGCGACGACATCAGGCTGCCGGGGCAGGCGTTCGCGACCGTGCTCCGCTCACCCTATCCGCACGCCCGCATCGCCGGTATCGACGCCGCCGCGGCACGCGACGCCGAGGGGGTGCTGCTGGTGCTGACCGCCGAGGACCTCGCGGTCGACGGCGTCGGCGCGATCCCGTCGCTGTCTGCCGTGCCGCCCTACGACCTCGGCAAGCTCGACGGCGGGCCGGCGGCGGACGGCGCGCAGCCGGTGCTGGCGACCGGCCGGGTGCGCTATCTCGGCGAGGCGGTGGCCTTCGTGGTGGCGGCGACCGCCGAGCAGGCGCGCGATGCCGCGGCGCTGGTCGCGGTCGACTACGAGCCGCTGCCGCCGGTCATGACCTATGACGACGCGGTGCGGCCGGACGCCCCTCTGCTCTGGGACGGTGCTGTCACCAACCGCTCCTTCGAGTGGCAGGGCGGCGACGCCGCGGCGGTCGATCGGGCCTTCGCGGCGGCCGCCCATGTGACCCGCCTGGACCTGGTGAACAACCGCATCGTCGCCGCCTTCATGGAGCCGCGCGGCGCCGTCGCCGAGGTCGAGGCCGGCTCCGGCCGGCTGGTGCTGCATGCCGGCTGCCAGAGCGCGCATGGCGTGCGTGCCGGGCTGTGCGGCATCCTCGGCCTGCCGGCCGACCGGCTGCGGGTGGTGGTCCCCGACATGGGCGGCGGCTTCGGCACGCGGGCGCCGGTGTATCCGGAGTACGCGATGCTGCTGGTGGCGGCTCGGCGGCTCGGCCGGCCGGTCGGCTGGACCGCCGACCGCGGCGAGGCCTTCCTGACCGACGCCCAGGCCCGCGACCACCTGCTGCGCGGCGAACTGGCGCTCGACGCCGACGGGAACTTCACCGGGCTTCGGCTCACCGCCGACTGGCGGCATGGCGCCTATCTCACCGGCCGCAACATCTACGTGATGATCCGCTTCCTGCCGCCATCGCTCGGCGGCGCCTACCGGGTGCCCTGCGCCCACACCCGGATCCGCGGCGCCTTCACCAACACCACGCCGCTGGCTTCGTTCCGCGGCGTCGGGCGGGTCGAGACCAACTACCTGATGGAGAGCCTGATCGACGCGGCGGCCGGCGAACTCGGGATCGACCGGCTGGAGCTGCGCCGGCGCAACCTGGTGACCGCGGCCGACCTGCCGTGGACCGCGGCCGGCGGCAACCGCATCACCTCCGGCAACTTTACCGACCACCTGGAGCGGGCCCTGGCGCTCGCCGACCGGCCTGGCTTCGCCGCCCGGCGGGCCGCCGACGCCGGCCGCGGCCTGCTGCGCGGCTTCGGCATCGGCATCTATGTCGAGAATGACGGGGGCGTGCCGACCGAATTCGCCGACGTCCGGGTCGAGGCCGGCAGCAGTGAAGGCGACGACGGCACGGTCACCCTGCGGGTCGGCACCCAGGATTTCGGCATGGGCCATTCCACGATGTACGCCCAGGTGATCGCCGGCGAGCTGGGCGTGGCGTTCGAGCGGGTGCGGGTGGTGTTCGGCGACACCGACGAGGTGGCGCGCGGCGCCGGCTCGCATGGCTCGCGCTCGGCCCGGATCGGCGGCGGTGCCGCCGTCACCGGCGCCCGCGAGGTGGTGACGCGCGGCCGGCTGCTGGCGTCGGAGCTGATGGAGGCGGCCGCCGCCGACATCGAGTTCGCGGCCGGCCGGTTCCGGGTCTCCGGTACCGACCGCTCGGTCACGCTGTTCGAGGTCGCGCGCTTCGCCGTCGGCCGCGGCGAGGATCTCGCCGCCGCGGCCGATTTCGTCACCCCGGAGGAGGCGCATCCGAGCGGCTGCCACGCCTGCGAGGTGACGGTCGACCCGGAGACCGGCCTGGTGCGGCTGCAGCGCTACGTGGTGGTCGCCGACGTCGGACGGATGATCAATCCGCTGATCGTCGAGGGGCAGATGCACGGCGGTGCCGTCCAGGGCATCGGCCAGGCGCTGCTGGAGCGCATCGTCTACGACGCCGAGAGCGGCCAGACGCTGACCGGCAGCTTCATGGACTACACCGTGCCGCGGGCCGACGACCTGCCGTTCATCACGCTCGCCTTCGACGAGGTGGTCGAGGCCGACAACCCGCTCGGCGTGAAGGGGGCGGGCGAGTCGGCGACCTCGGGTGCGCCGGCCGCCGTGATGAACGCCATCCGCGACGCCCTGGCGCCGGCCGGGGTCACCCGGCTGGACATGCCGGCGACGCCGGAGCGGGTGTGGCGGGCGATCCGCGAGGCGGCGGGGGCGTAGCGTCCGGCGTGGGAGCGGCGGGTGGGTCCCGGAGCCGCCCGCTCGCGCGGGCCCTCCAGGATGACGACCTTCATTTCACCGTCATTCCGGAGGGGGCGCGATAGCGCCCGGCTCCGGAACCCACGATGCGACGGGCGCGCCGCGGTGGCCCTCACCCCTCCTTGCGGAACGACACGCTCGACCAGTCCTCCCAGAGCTGCGCCAGTGCCGCGTAGTCCTGGTCGCCCATGCCCTTGGCCTCGGCGATCTCGTAGGGGGTATGCGAGGCGAGGGTGGCGAACAGCGGCACGCCGAGCTGCTGCGCGGTCTCCAGCGCCAGCACTGAATCCTTGCGGGCGTTGCTGACCGACATGCCGGCCTTGTAGTCGCCCTGCTGCATCCGCTCCTGCACGCGGTGCACCAGCGGCCGCATCAGGCCTTCCTCGCGGTTGAGGATGTCGACCATGGTCTGCACCGGCACGCCGAGCTTGGTCGACATGGCGAAGGCCTCGATCAGCACCACCATGACGGCGTGCATGACGCCGTTGTTCACCACCTTCACCCCCATCCCGGCGCCGACCGGACCGAGTTCGAAGATGCGGTCGGCCAGCAGGTCGAGCACCGGCCGCGCCTTTGCCACGTCGTCCGGCGAACCGCCGAGGAAGAAGGTGATCTTGGCGGCCGCCATGCTGGCGACGCCGCCGGCGATGGCGGCGTCGACGAAGCCGATGCCGGCGGCCTTGCAGCGGGCGTGGCAGTCGATCGCGGTCTTCGGCGTCACCGTGCTGGTCTCGATCACGATGGCCGGGCGATGGCCGGCGTCTACGATCGCCTGCACCACCGCGATCGAGGCCTCGGGCTTGGGCAGCGACAGGATGATGCGGTCGGCCCGCGCGGCCACCTCGGCGGCCGAGCCGACGCACTCGATCGCGAGGTCGCGCACGCCGTCGCGGCGGGCCTGGCTGAGGTCGAAGCCGACCAGCGGCACACGTCCCGACAGCGCCTTGCAGAGTGCCGATCCGGCATTGCCGAGGCCGACGATTCCGATGGTATCCGACATGCTTTCCTCCTGGTGGCAGCCTCGCGCGCGAGGCCGGGCATCCTGCTCCGGGGCGACGCGCGACGCCAATGCTTCCGTCGCGCGGTGGATCGCCGCGCGGAACCCGCGGCGGCGTCGCGCCGTTCAACATCCAGGTCGAACGGCAAGGTTAGGAAATGGTCATGCTTGGCTGGGCGCTCATGTTCTTTATCCTGGCGATCATCGCCGGGGTTCTCGGCTTCGGCGGCATCGCCACCGCCTCCGCCAACATTGCGCAGATCCTGTTCGTGATCTTCCTGGTCCTGCTGGTCATCAGCGCGCTGGTCGGCGTGCTGCGCGGCCGCAGCCCCATGTGAATCCGCAGGAGAATGCTGCGATGCGATGGCGACGGGTTGCCGCCTGGACGGGCTTGGCGCTTTGCCTGATGGCGGCGCCCGCCGCAGGGATGGCCGGCATGGCGGCGTGGCAGGAGTTCGCCCCCGGCTCGCTCCGGCAGGTGATCCTGACCGCGGCGGCGCTGACCGAGCCGAAGGGGATCGACCGCATCCTCGAGCGTCTCGAGATCGCGGTCGACACCGAGTCCGGCAGTCCGGGCTGACGCGTCAGCGCAGGGCGGCCACCGCGGCGCCGTCACGGCGCGCGTCGGCGGCGCCGGCGAACGCCCCGGTCTCAGGATCGCGCGCCACCGCCTGCATGCCGCCGGCCGACCAGGAATAGGCACCCATCATCTGCACGTCGTGGCCGCGGCCGCGCAGGCCGTCTGCCACGTCGGCGGTTACCCGATCCTCCAGATTGACCTTGCGGCCGTCCCACAGCCGCCCGCGCGGTCCGTCGATCGCCGCCTGCAGGTCGAGACCGTAGTCGAGGTAGTGCACCATCGCCTGGCTCTGCGTCTGCGGGATGCCATAGCTGCCGGGCGTGCCCAGGCACAGCACCGGCACGCCGCCGGACAGCGAGACCGATGGCGCCAGGCACATGGCATAGCGCTCGCCCGGCTTCAGCCGGTTCGGCGATTCCGGGTGCAGGTCGCCCCAGTTCATGAAGTTGTTCAGGCACAGCCCGGTCCCTGGGATCGCGGTGCCGGAGCCCCAGGGCGAGCCGAGGCTCTGGGTGACGCAGACCGCGTTGCCGGCGGTGTCCATGGCCGAGAACGAGGTGGTGTGCTCCTTGAGGCTCGGGCCGTCGACCAGCGGGCCGTCGGCGAATTGCTCGGTGCGGCCCCACACCGCGGAACCGTCGGTCAGCCTGGCGCGCAGCGGTGCGATCGACGCCTCCGACAGCAGCTCGCGGATCGCCTCGGGGGTCGCCCGGTTGCGGCGAATGCGCAGCTCCGCCGCCAGCCGGATTGCCCGGAACACCCGGTCGAGATGCTCGACGCCGAGATGCGGCAGGGCGGAGAAATCGGTCTCGGCCAGCAGCCGCAGCGTCGCCAGGAACTGGAAGGATTCGGCCGGCGGCGGCGGCACGTGCACCGCCAGGCCGCGATACTCGGCGCGCAGCGGCTCCTCCCAGACCGGTTGCACCGCCTCCAGGTCGTCGACGCCGATGCAGCCCCCGGCGGCGGCCAGCGCCTCGGTGACGCGCCGGCCGAGCGCCCCGCCATACAGCGTGCCGGCGCCGTCGGCGGCGATCGCCGCCAGGGTGTCGGCCAGTTCCGGCTGCTTCAGCACCAGCCCGACCCGCGGCTTGCCGCCGAAGCCATAGATCCGCCGCCATTCCTCGGACATCGAGCGGTTGGCGCAGGCCGCCAGCATGTCGAGGTAGAAGGGCGAGATCGGCACGCCGTCGCGGGCCAGGGTGATCGCCGGGGCGAACGCCTCGGCCAGGGTCTTGGTGCCGTAGGTCTGCAGCAGTGTCGACCAGCCGGCGAGGCTGCCGGGGACGCCGCCGGCCAGCGGGCCGTCCACGGTCGCCGACTTGGCGATCGATTCGGCCGGGAACCGCCGCGGCACCGGGGTCTGGAAGTCCAGTGTCCGCACCCGCTGCTCGCCGGCTACCCAGCAGGTCGCCATGCCGAGGCCGAGCAGCCCGGACATGTACGGCTCCGCGACGTTCAGCGCGGCGGCGGCGGCGACCACCGCGTCGAAGGCGTTGCCGCCGGAGTCGAGCATGGCCGCCCCCGCGGCGGCGGCGAGCGGGTGGGCTGCGGCCACCATGCCCTTGGTCGAGCGGACGGACGGGCGGCTCTGATGCGCGGGCATGGCGGCTCTTCCTGTGTCTGGCGTTGGATCGGTCGGCACGACGCGGCCGGAACGGACGTGAGTGGGCGGCCAGCATGACGCGGACCGGGCGCGCCCGTCACGCCCGATCTTGCACCCGCAGACGCAGAATGACCGCGACGCCGATCCCGAGCATCGCCGCCAGGGCGAGGCCCGGCAGCACGGCGCTGTCCGCCAGCTCGCGCATCGCGACCTGCCAGTGGATGCCGGCCGCGACGCGATACTGCGGGGTGTAGAGCCGGCGCGGCCGGACCTCGTAGAGGGCATCGAAATACCCGGCCGGATGGTCCCAGTGCCGTCCAGCCGCACCGAGCCCGGCGCTGGCGGCGATCCGGTTGCCCTCCAGCAGCGCCACATAGCCGATGACGCGGTTCGACTCGCGATACTCCTGCACCACCTCGTCGAGGCCCGACAGGCCGTCCGGGGAGATCCCGAGCGCCACCGCCTGGCCGATCCGCGCGCCCAGGGAATGTGCGTAGGCGCCCGCCGTCTCCTCGGCCTTCTCGGCGCACAGCCCGGCGAGCGTCGATGCCGCCAGCGCCACGCCGAGCAGGCTGACCAGGCCATAGGTCGACAGCAGGTCGCGGCGGGAGTGGAAGAACTCCGGGTTGGCGATCGCCAGGCCATGGACCGTCAGGCCGACCGCCAGCAGGGCGATTGCCGCCAGTCCGGCGAGTGCCGCGTTGCGGGTCAGGTCCAGCAGCGGCGTGCGCTCGAACACCAGCTCCAGGCTGCCGATCGGCCCGAAGCGGTTGACGATCGGCATCGTCAGCCGGGAGTGCGCGCCGAGATCCTCCATGACCATGGCTCCCGGATCGCCCGGCGACACGAAGCGGGGTGCCGGCAGCCCCTCGACCAGGGAAGCGCCTTCCGGGCTCGACAGCGCGATGCGGCCGGACTGGTCGCGGGCGACGATGGCCAGGATCCCGGGGTTGGCGTGGAAGATCCGCGCGGTCACCGCCTGGAAGCCGATGAAGTCCTCCAGCGGCAGGCCCATGGCGAGCACGCCGGCCATGGCGTTGCGCACGGTCTCTCCCTCGGTGCGGATGCGCGCGGTATCGAATTTCGCAGCGACCTGCAGCCAGGCCGTGGCCGCCAGGACGACGATCGCCACCAGCGTCAGGGCGAACACCAGCACGGTCCGCACCCGGGCGCTCGACACGGCGGCGCCGTCGACTTCGGTTTCGATCGCCGTGGATGCCAATTCACTCGCCATTGCCGCCTGTCCCGCGACCGCCAGCATAGGCGCCGAACCGCCGGTTGCAATCCCGGCGGCGCGCCCGGAGACTGCGCCGTTCCCGAGCGCATGCCGGGGCGGTCGGCGGTTCGCCGCGGTGGACGGTTGGTGTAGGACTAGCATTTCCGGCGTGTCGCATCGACCGTCGGATCGATCGGCCAGACGGGCGGGGCATGGCGGCAACGGGCAACATCAGGGAGGCGTCGTCCTCGCAGCGGACCGCGCTGACCCGGCGGTACTCGCTGATCCTGGGCCTGGCCTATGTGGTCCTGGTGGCGGCGGCCGTCGGCTTCTTCCTGTTCCAGACCGAGGAACGCGAGAAGGCCGAGTGGCGCAGCATCGCCGGTCGGGTCAAGGAACACGCGCTGATCCTCGATGCGCTCGCCGGCGCCGTCGCCGACCGCGTCAAGGAGATCCAGCAGGACGCCGCCGCCGGTGGCCCACGTGCCGACCTGCGGGCGGACCAGGTGCCGGTCGAGGTCGCCGCCGACGGCCGGCTGGCGTTCAGGGCCGGCGGCGGCGGCGTGGTGCCGCCGACCGCCGCGCTCGCCGGCCGCCTCGCCCCGGAAGGGCTCGACGCCGTGCGTGACGAGATCGGCGCGGCGATCCACCTGCTCGACGAGTTCCGCTATCTGGTGGCATTGCTGCCGATCGTCGAGCGCGCCTACTACATTTCGGCGCGCGGTTTCTCGATCACGCTGCCGGCGACTCAGGCCGAGGCCGAGCGGTTCCAGTCGGGTCCGCTGCCCGATACCCTGCTGCTCGCGGTGTCGCCGGACCGCAACCCGACGCGCAGCCCGATCTGGCTGGACGGCGGCGACCTGCCCGGGGGCGGCGGCATGATCCTGCACCTCGCTCCGGTCGCGCGCGGTGGGGCGTTCGCCGGGGCGGTGGCGCTGGAGGTCTCGACTCCGTATCTGAATCGGGTGAACGGCGACTTCGACTACCCGGTCGGAACCACGCTGCTGCTCGGCCTCGACGGCGACCTGCTCGCCTATCCGCGGGCGACGACCGAGTCGGTGCCGCTCGGCACCGCATTCCGCGAGGCGCTGCCGGCGGAGGCTGCGGCGCGGGTCGAGCATGCGCAGACCCTCGCGGATCGGCAGTTCGCCGGCGAGGGCAGGTCGCTGCTCTACGTCGAGCGCCTGGAATCGGCGCCCTGGACGCTGGTCTATGTCGGCGACCGTCTCGCCGTACTGGGTGCCCTGGTCGTCGACTACGGTCCGCAGAGCCTGGCCCTGGTCGCGGTGCTGACGGTCATGCTGCTGATCGCCGGCGGCCTCACCCGACGCGAGTTCGTCGATCCGGCGAGCCGGCTGGTCGAGCACATCCGCGCGGCCGGCGAGGTGGGCGACGACGGGCCGCCGCGGGTGCCGGTGGCATGGCGGCCGTGGTTCCGGACGGTGACGACGGTGTTCCGCGAGAACTCCGATCTGGTGCGGCTGCGCCAGGAATTGCAGATCGCCCGCGACATGCAGGCCTCGGTCCTGCCGCGCCGGCCGATGCGCCACCGCAATCTCAGCATCATCGGGCGCATGAAGCCGGCGCTGGAGGTCGGCGGCGACTTCTACGACTATTTCCGGATCGACGACGACCGCGTCGGCATCGTGATCGCCGACGTCTCCGGCAAGGGCGTCCCGGCCAGCCTGTTCATGATGATCACCCGCACGCTGCTGAAGGCCGCGGGATCCACCGGGGATGGGCCCGGCGCCTGCCTGGCACGGGTCAACGACCTGCTGGAGGCTGAGAACGACGCCGCGATGTTCGTGACCGTGTTCTACGGCGTGGTCGACGTTTCCTCCGGAACGCTGCTCTACGCCAACGCCGGCCACAATCCGCCGCTGCTGCTGCGGCCGGACGGCTCGACCAGCGTGCTGGCACCGCTCGGCGATCCGATCCTGGCGGTGGTGCCGGGCGCCGGCTACCGCGAGGCGCGCCTGACGCTGGAGCCCGGGGACGCGCTGCTGCTGTACACCGACGGGCTGACCGAGGCGTTCAGCGCCGCCGGCGAGGAATTCGGCGACCAACGGCTGATCACGGCTTTGGCCGGTGCGAGGGGCGGCACCTCGGCGGAGATCGCCGACCATTGCATGGCCGTCGTCGATGCCTTTGCGGCGGGAGCCGCGCAGTCCGACGACATGACCTGCCTGGTGGCGCGCCTGGAGTCCTGAGACGGCTGCCAAGGCAACCAGCGGGGTGAACCGGCGTTTCCTCTTCAAGGAGTTGCAATGGTCCGGCTGACGGCGCTCCGCCGCGCTCCGGACGGAACTCCGTGATCGAGTGCGCGAGCACAGGAGGAGCACCATGAAGAAATGGTCCCGCATCGCCGTGACATCCGCGGTCGCGCTGGCCCTGGCGGCACCCGCCTACGCCCAGAGCACGACACCCGCCCCGGCGCCCGACACCACGCCGCAGGCCGCACCGGGCGACAGCACGACAGGCACCGGCTCGACCACCGCCCCGGGCACCGGTTCCACGATGGGTGGTGCCCAGACGCAGAGCAGCCCGGACCAGAGCAGCACGTCGTCCGCGACGCCGACCACGTCGGCGAGCGATGTCGTCACCGAGCAGCAGGCCGGGCAGACGCTCTCCTCCGACCTGATCGGCATGAAGGTCGTCGGCTCGAACCAGGAGTCGATCGGCAAGGTGTCGGACCTGATCATCGAGGACGGCCGGCTGGTTGGCGCGGTGCTCGACGTCGGCGGCTTCCTCGGCCTCGGCGCCAAGCAGGTCGGCGTTCCCTGGGATGCGCTGAGCGTCTCCGAGACGGACGGCACGGTGCTGGCCAACGTCACGCTGACCAAGGAGGAACTGGCCGACATGCCGGAGTTCAAGACGCTCGCCGACGCGAAGGCGGAGCAGTCACGGCAGCCGGCGGCCGGAGCCACCGGTGGTGCCACGACCGGCGGCATTCCGAAGAACTGATTGCGCACCGCCGGCGATCAGGGGGCCGCCCCGGATCCGGGCGGCCCTTCCTGATTCTGCCGATCGATCCCGCGACGCAATATTATTTTGCAACTGCGAAGAATCGCTTAGGCTGCCCGGGCCGGCCGGAAGCGGCCGGCCTGCGTTTACCGGGCGTTTACCTGTCCGCCGATACCTTGCCCGTATGCCCGGGGAACCGGCCGTCGGATCCGGGGTCGGAGCCGGGCCGGTGGCCCCCGTTAAGCGCGGGGTGGATCGGTGGCGTTTCGGATGCTCGCGACACTGCTGGCGGTCGCCGTCATCCTCGGCGGTGGCGGGGCGGCCGCCGCCGCGGATCCGCCGTATCAGTGGCTGCGGCTGGACCGGCATCTGGTGAAGTGGGGCAGCCCGCATGCCGGGTCGGGCACCGAAGTCACCTATGCTTATGTTACCGCGCCTCGCCACAGTCCCGACGCTCGCAACTGCCGCGACCTCGTGCCCCTGGACGATCTGTTGCAGCGCGCAGCGGTTTCCAGGTCGGCCCTGGAGCGCGAGGCGGAGGCCGCGTTCGCTATGTGGGCGGCGGTGGCCGACATCCGGTTCCGCCGGGTCGAGGACGAGACCGCGGCACAGATCCTGATCGGAGCGCAGGCGACGCCCCGGGGCGTCGCCTTCGCCGACGTGGCCTACAGTCGGGAGGAGGCTGCTCCGGGCCGGGAAGCCGGCATTCGCAGCATCCGTCGATCGTTGATCTGCCTGAATCCGGAAAGGCCTTGGAAGGTCGGGTTCGGCGGCGACGTTGCGGTGTACGACCTGCGCTACGCGATCGCCCACGAGGCAGGCCACGCCATCGGCCTCGACCACCCCGGTCCGTCCGGACAACTGATGTCGTTCCGCTACGACGAACTGTTCCGGGAGTTGCAGCCTGGTGATATCGCAGGGGCGGTTGCGCTTTACGGCCGGCGCAGCCCCGCGATCGCCGCCGCGACGCCGGTCGCGGTCGCGGCAGCCGACGCTTGCCCGGCGGGGGCGGAAGATCCGAGCCTCACCACCGCACTGGCGCCGCGCCTCGTGCAGTGTCCTGCTGCGCCACCGGTCGCGACAATTGCCGATTCGAGACAGCCCGGATCGAGGCCGCCGATTTCCGAACGGCCACTTTCAGTATACTAGCCGGGACGCCCCCGCCGCCTGCGCTTCGTGGTGTCATCGAAGAGTTCAGCCTATAATATGCGGCTTCCAGGGAGGGAGGAGCCGTTGGTCGTCCTGGCGCCGCGAGTCCAGACATCGGGTGCGAGCGGGGCTGTCGCGGGCCTGAATAACCCCGGCCTGGGAACTCGACGATGATCGCGTCGCCCGCCGCTCTGCTCGTGGAGCTTTGCGAGACCATCGCGCGCGGCGACTACGATCAGGCAAGCCAACTGTTCGCGCTGACCGGCAAGCAGTCGTCGCCGCGGGTGGCCCGGCTGGCCGAGGCCTTCGGCATGATGCTGGTTCGCGTCGAGGCCCGCGAGATGCACCTGAACCAGGTCATCGAGGAACTCCGGGAATCCTATCGCCAGCTCGAGGAGGCCCAGGCCATCCGGGCGATGAACGAGCGCCTGCGCCGCGAGATCGAGGAACGCGAGCTGGTGGAGCGGCGGCTCAGGGACAGCCAGCGCGAGTTGGAGGCGGCCCGCGCCAGGGCCGAGGAGGCGTCGAGCGCCAAGGCGGCGTTCCTCGCCACCATGAGCCACGAGATCCGCACGCCGATGAACGGCGTTTCCACCATGGCCGAGATCCTCGACCGCACCCGGCTGTCGTCCGAGCAGCGCGAGATGACCCGGACCATCCGCGAGTCGGCGTCGGCACTGCTGACGGTGATCAACGACATCCTCGATTACTCCAAGGTCGAGGCCGGCAAGCTCGCCATCGAACGGGTGGTCTTCGACCCGCTCGACCTGGTCGAGGGCGTGCTGGACGTGCTGGCACCCCGCGCCGAGGAGGGCGGGCTGGCGCTGCGGCTGGAGATCGACGGCATGCCGCCCGCCCGGCTGCTGGGCGATCCCGGCCGGTTGCGGCAGATCCTGGTGAACCTCGGCGGCAACGCGGTGAAGTTCACCGAGAGCGGGGCGGTGACCTTCCGGCTCGCCGTCGGAGCCGGCGAGGGCGGTGCCTGCCGCCTCGTCGTCGACGTGTCCGACACCGGGATCGGCATGTCGCCGGAACAGATCGACCGGCTGTTCGAGGCGTTCACCCAGGCCGAAACGTCCACCGCGAGGCGCTATGGCGGCACCGGTCTCGGCCTCGCCATCACCCGCCGGCTCGTCGAACTGATGGGTGGGTTCATCGCGGTGGACTCGGAGCCTGGGCGGGGGTCGAGCTTTCGCGTCGAGGTGCCGCTGGCGATCGCCGACCCGGAGCCGGTGCGACCGCGGCACGATCTCGGGGCGGCCACGGTGGCGCTCGCCGGCTATCCGGACGCCGAGGCCGCTGGCATCGCCGGGCTGCTGCGGCTGGGCGGGGTCGGCTCGGTGCAGACGGCGGCCGACCCTCGATCCTGGCCGCCGCCGGGAGTGCATCCCGACCTGGTGATCGTGAACGGGCGCGGTGGCCCGTCGGCGCTCGGCGCCTGGGTGCCGTGCCTGGACCGCGGCGCCGGTGCGGCCCCCACCCGCCTGCTGGTGACGGCGCCACATGCCGTGGTGCCGGCGCTGGTGGCGCACCGGTCGGCCGCGGCCGGCATCGACGTGCAGGGCGTGATGCCGGCGCCGGCCAGGACCAGGACGCTATGGGACCATGTCGCCGTCGCCATCGGCATGGGCGCCCGCCGTCCGGCCGACGGCGGGGCGGTGACCGAGACCTATGAGGTCCCGCTGCTGGAGGATGCGCGCCGGCGCGATCTCGCGGTGCTGGCGGCCGACGACAACGCCACCAACCGGCAGGTGATGGCGATGCTGCTGTCGCGCATGGGAATCGCCCACGCATTGGCGGAGAACGGCGCCGCCGCGCTGCAACGGCTCGCCGAGGGCGGATATGGCCTGCTGCTGACCGACGTGCACATGCCGGTGATCGACGGGTTCGAACTGGCACGACGGGTGCGCGCCGACGAGGCGGGCGGCCGCCCCGGGCGCCTGCCGATCGTCGCGACGACCGCCGACGTGCTCGAGGAGACGCTGCGCCGATGCGGCGAGGCTGGCATGGACGGGTGCCTGACCAAGCCGCTCCAGATCGACCGCCTGGAGGCGGTCCTGCGGCGCCACGTCCCGGCGGCCTTCGAGCTCCGCCGCCCGCGGGCCGATCCGGAGCGGCAGGCCGGCCCGGCGACGGGTGACCTGCGGAGCCGGCTCGGCGCGATCGACCCCGACATCTTCGAGCCGGGAGCGCTGGCCGACACCTTCGGAGGATTCACCGAGAACGCGGGGGCCCTCGCGGTCAGGGTGGTCGCGGCGACGGCTGCGGACATCGGCGGAATCGAGGCGGCGCTGCGCGGCGGCGCGCTGGACGAGGTGTGGCATCGGGCGCATGCCGCGCGCGGCGCCCTGCTGTCGGTCGGGGCGGTGCGGTTGGCACGGCTCATGCTTGAGGTCGAGACGGCGGTGGGGGCTGGCGACGGCACCACCGCCGGGCTGTATGCGGACTGCCTCGCCGAGACCCACCGCGA
>Ga0209024_1000240_pt1 | contig 111125 bp, 107 predicted proteins | sample AutmiccommunBRH5_FD_187380 | JGI IMG/M metagenome (GOLD analysis project Ga0209024, IMG submission 187380) | Deep subsurface microbial communities from Mt. Terri, Switzerland - Autotrophic microbial communities BRH/5 (SPAdes) (version 2) | ecosystem: Environmental > Aquatic > Deep subsurface >...
AAGGCGCCGGGCTTCGGTGATCGCCGCAAGGCGATGCTCGAGGACATCGCGATCCTGACCGGCGGCACCGTGGTCTCCGAGGATCTCGGCATCCAGCTCGAGAACGTCACCCTCGACATGCTCGGCAAGGCCAAGAAGGTCGCGATCACCAAGGACGCGACCACGGTCATCGACGGCGCCGGCAAGAAGAAGGACATCGAGGGCCGCTGTGGCCAGATCCGCGCGCAGATCGAGGAGACTACCTCGGACTACGACAAGGAGAAGCTGCAGGAGCGGTTGGCCAAGCTGTCCGGCGGCGTCGCGGTGATCCGCGTCGGCGGCTCCACCGAGATCGAGGTGAAGGAGCGCAAGGATCGCGTCGACGACGCGATGCATGCCACCCGCGCCGCGGTCGAGGAGGGCATCGTCCCGGGCGGCGGTACGGCGCTGCTGTACGCCATCAAGGCGCTCGAGAAGGTCAAGCCGGCCAATGACGACCAGCGGACCGGTGTGGAGATCGTACGGCGCGCGATCCAGGTGCCGGCGCGGCAGATCGCCATCAATGCCGGTGCCGACGGCTCGATCGTGGTCGGCAAGCTGCTGGAGCAGAAGTCCAACAGCTTCGGCTACAACGCCCAGACCGGCGTATACGAGGACCTGATCAAGGCCGGCGTGATCGACCCGACGAAGGTGGTTCGCACCGCGCTGCAGGACGCCGCCTCGATCGCCGGCCTGCTGATCACCACCGAGGCGATGGTCGCCGAGAAGCCGGAGCCGAAGGGTGCCGGCGGCGGCATGCCCGACATGGGCGGCATGGGTGGCATGGGCGGCATGGGCGGCATGGACTTCTGATCCGGTCCGTCCCCGCCGACCGACTTCCGGCCCCGTACGGGCCGTGTTAGGGAAGGGCCGCGGCGACGCCGCGGCCCTTTCGCGTTTCCCTGTCGGAGTGCCCGATGACGACCGTCGATCTCGATCGCGTGGCCCGGGTGCTGGCCGAAGTGGCGGCGGAAGAGATCCTGCCGCGCTGGCGAAACCTGGCGCAGGGCGATGTCCGCGAGAAGACCGGGCCGAACGATCTCGTCACGGTCGCCGACGAGGCGGCCGAGCGGGCGCTCGCCGCCCGGCTGCCGTCCCTGGTCCCCGGCTCGATCCTGGTCGGCGAGGAATCGGTCGAGCGCGACCCGGGATTGCTCGACCTGCTGAAAGGCGATGCGCCGGTGTGGATCGTCGACCCGATCGACGGCACCAAGAACTTCGCCGAGGGCAGCGATCGGTTCGCGGTCATGGTGGCGCTGGTCGAGCGCGACCACACCATCGCCGCGGCGATCTACGAGCCGGTGACCGGTCGGGTGCTGCTGGCCGAGCATGGCGGCGGCGCCGAGATGGTCGAGGACGGCCGCCGCACCCGGCAGCGGGTCGCGGCAGCGGCCGGACTCGACGCCATGGAGGGCTCGCTGAATTTCCGCTTCATCCCGGATGAGGATGTGCGCAAGGCAGTGCGCGCCAACGCCGACACGGTTCTGACGAAGCGGCACCATCGCCGTGGCTGTGCCGCCTACGATTACCGCATGCTCGCCGCCGGAGCGTGGCACTTCGCTTTCTATTGGAAGAACATGCCGTGGGACCATGCGCCCGGCCTGCTGATCCACGCCGAGGCCGGTGGGCATTCGGGGCGCCTGGACGGCCGGCCCTATCGGGCGAGCGAACTGACCGGCGGCATCCTGGCTGCGACCGACGCTGACGCCTGGCGGACTCTGCGCGAAGCGGTGTTCGGGCCAATCGCCTGACGCAGTCGATCGCGACTGAATCGGGGAAGGGCGAGCGGCCTCAGGCCGCCCGCTGCATCTCCAGTCCGGCATCCTCGGGCAGGCCGAGCAGCAGGTTCATATTCTGCACCGCGGCCCCCGAGGCGCCCTTGCCGAGGTTGTCGAGGCGCGCTGTGAGCACGGCGCGGCCGGTGGCGGCGTGTGCGAACACGAACAGATCCATCTGGTTGGTGCCGTTCAGAGCCTGCGGGTCGAGCTCCTTCAGCCCCTCGGCCTCGCCGAGCGGCGCCAGCCGGACGAAGCGGGAGCCGGCATAGCGCTCGGCCAGAACGCCGTGCAGGTCGGCCGCCGTCGGCTTCCGCGACAGCGCCCACAACGCCAGCGGCACGCTGACCAGCATGCCCTGGGCGAAGCGCCCGACCGCCGGCTGGAAGATCGCCGGATGCGCCAGCCCCGACCACTGCGTCATCTCCGGCACGTGCTTGTGCGTCAGCGTCAGGCCGTAGCTGTAGTAGGCGTCCGGCTTGTAGCCGTCCTGGCCCTCGGCCTCGTAGCGCTGGATCAGCGCCTTGCCGCCACCAGTGTAGCCGGACACTGCGTTGACGGTCACCGGGAAATCGGCTGGAACCAGGCCGGCCGCGACCAGGGGTGCCAGCAGTGCGATCGCGCCTGTGGGGTAGCAGCCGGGATTGGAGACCCGGCTGGCGGCGGCGATGGCGTCGCGCTGGCCGGGCCGGAACTCCGGGAAACCGTAGGTCCAGCCGTCGGCGGTGCGGTGCGCCGTCGAGGCGTCGATCAGCCTGACCTTCGCGCCCTCGGCGAGGGCGGCCGCCTCGCGGGCGGCATCGTCCGGCAGGCAGAGGATGGCGATGTCGGCCGACCGCAGGGCATCGCGTCGCGCCGCCGGATCCTTTCGACGCGCGTCGTCGAGCGAGATCAGCTCGATGTCGCGGCGCGCAGCGAGACGATCACGGATCTGCAGACCCGTGGTTCCAGCCTCGCCGTCGATGAAGATCCGTGCAGCCATGACCGCCTCCGGGTCGATTCCACCTGATCGATGGGGTCGCGGACCTTACTGCAAACGGTGGAGCATGTGGAGCGGGTTTACGCCAGGTCGACTACGGTGATCTCCGGGGGCACGCCGAGGCGCACCGGCAGCGTAGAGCAGCCGAGGCCGCCGGACACCACGAGATGCCGCCCGTTCTCGATCACATGCCCGTAGGCGTAGCGGTTGCCATACTCCGAGGGCACGATCGGCGAGTAGCCGAACACGCGGACCTGGCCGCCGTGTGTGTGGCCGGACAGCGTCAGCGCGACCCGCGGCGGGACCATCGTGAAGATGTCCGGCTCATGCGCGAGCAGGATCGCCGGCGCGTCGTCGTCGAGCCGGGCGAGGGTACCGGCCAGGTCGTGGAGGCCGACATGCTCGCCCTCGCTGCGGTGCAGTGCCAACTGGTCGCCGAGGCCCATCACCCAGAAGGGCGCCGCGGCATCGCCGAGTCTGACCGCGTCGTTGTGCAGAACCTGGATGCCGTGCCGCTCGAGCAGGCGGTGTACCAGCACGGGACCACGGCCGGCCAGCTGCGCCGCGTCGTCGGCCCACCAGTCGTGGTTGCCCAGGATCGCGTAGGTTCCGAGCCGCGCCCTGAGGCCGCCCGACACCCGGGCGAAGTCGGCCATTGCCACCGACCGGGTCAGCAGCCGATGGCCGGCGGGATAGTCGCCGAGCATGACGATCAGGTCCGGCTGCAGCGCGTTGGCGGCATCGACGATCTCGGCCCAGCGGTCGAGCGGCATGTAGGGCTCGCCGAGATGCGGGTCGGAGAGGGCGGCGATGCGCAGTCGCATGCCCTTGGGCCAGCCGTCCGGCCGCACCGCATGGTTCCGGATGTTCAGCAGGAAGCGCGGCTCGATGCCGAAGCCATATGCGGCGGACGAGAATCCGGCGACGCAGCCGCCGGCGGCCAGCCTCAGCATCGTCCGCCGCGTGATCAGCATTCCGGGCTCCGTCTCATCTTCAGCATCGAACCGAGACTACATCGGTCCGCGATGGCGATGTGGTGGCAAAGGTGGGGCAGCGGGGACGTTTCGGTGACGCCGTATTGGTTGCTTCAAGCTTCTCCCCGTGCTTGACGCGGTCCCGGCGGGCCTCCATCCGGTCGAGCTCGACATTCTCCACCGACACGTCCTCGGCCCGCAGCTTCACGCAAGCTCGACGACAGTGATTTCCGGCGGCACACCGACGCGGACCGGCAGCACCGAGCGGCCGAGGCCGCCGGAAACCACAAGGTGGCGGCCGTCCTCGACGATATGACCATAGGCGTAGCGGTTGCCGTACGCCGACGGCACCCTTGGCGAGTATCCGAACAATCTGATCTGGCCGCCATGGGTATGGCCGCACAATGTCAACGCCACCCGCGACGGAACCTGCGGGAAGATGTCGGGCTCATGCGCCAGCAGCAGGGCCGGAGCGTCGTCACCGATCTTCGCCAGCGTTCCCGCCAGATCGTCGACCCCGTCCGGCCGTCCGCTCGGACGCAGCAGCGCCAGCTGATCGCCGAGGCCCAGCACCCAGAATGGCCGGTCGCCGGTCGACAGCCGGATCGCGTCGTTGTGCAGGACCGGAATCCCGTGGTCAAGCAGCGCACGTGCGGCGCGGACTGGACCGAACCTGGTGTGCTGCGCCAGCGGGTCGCTCCACCAATCATGGTTCCCCAGTATTGCGACCACCCCGCAGCGAGCCGCCAGGCGAGCCGACTCGCGGGCGAACTCCGGCATCGACACCTGCTGCGTAACAAACCGAGGGCGGAGGCCGGCCTCGTAGTCTCCGAGAAGGACGATCAGGTCGGGCTCCAGCGAATTGGCGGCCGCGACGATCCCTGCATAGCGCTCCAGTGACATGTACGGGGCACCGAGATGCGGATCGGAGAGCGCGACGATCCGCAACGGCATGTCGCGTGGCCAGGCGGGCGGCCGGAGCGTGTAGTGACGTACAATCAGGCGCAAACCCGGTTCGACCCAGAATGCATAGGCCGGGGTCGCCACGCCGGCGGCTGAAGCTGCGATCAGCCACCTGAGAAACCGCCGCCGCGTCATTCGCGTGTCTCCAAGCCGGCTACCATCTGCGGGCGCTCTTCGGGACGGAACGGGCCGACGGGAAGGTGCGCCGAAGGCGATATTGCGGCTGCCTCGACCGGTGATGACAAAGTATTTTTATTCAACAGATTGGGACGACTTCTTAATCTTTTCATCGAGCTTGATCTGCCCCCAGTGCATCTCCATCACGTCGAGCGTCACATCGTGCACTGCGAGGCCCTTTGCCTGTAGCCGGTCCTCGACGCCCCGGAAGCGGCGCTCGAACTTGGTGTTGCAGCGCCTGAGGGCGGTTTCGGGATCGACGCCGAGATGGCGCGCGAGGTTGACGACCGTGAACAGCAGGTCGCCGACCTCGTCCTCCAGGCGGTCGGGGTCGCGCCCGCCGGCGATCTCGGCGCGCAGCTCGGCGAGTTCCTCCTCGACCTTGGCGATCACGCCGCCGGTGTCCGGCCAGTCGAAGCCGACCCGCACCACGCGCCGCTGCAGCTTGACAGAGCGCATGAGGGCGGGCAGGGCGCCCGATACCCCGTCGAGAACGCTGGCGGTGCGGCCCTCGGCCTCGGCCTTGCGGCTGCGCTCGTCGGCCTTCTGGCGCTCCCATGCGCCGGTCTGGGCCGCGGCGTCGGCGACGGTGGCGTCGCCGAACACGTGCGGGTGGCGGCGGATCATCTTGTCGGCGATCGCCGTGGCCACGTCGTCGAAGCCGAAGCTGCCTTCCTCCTCGGCCATGCGCGCATGGTAGACGACCTGCAGCAGCAGGTCGCCGAGCTCGTCCTTGAGCGCTGCACGGTCGCCGTTGGTGATCGCCTCGGCGACCTCGTAGGCTTCCTCGATGGTGTAGGGGGCGATGGACTCGAAGCTCTGCTCGAGGTCCCATGGACAGCCGCCGTCCGGATCGCGCAGCCGCGCCATGACGGCGAGCAGCCGGGCGAGGGGCGGTCCGGCGGGCAGTCCGGTGTCGGAGGATCTGATCATGGGACCGGCCCTGGGCGCTGGTTGCAGTCGCAGACTAGCGACGGCAGTACGCAGGGGAAAGGCCGGAAGCGGACCGAGAACGCGGTGGCGGCGTCGCGAGCCTGGGCTCGGACGCCGCCGGGCGCAAATGCGCTCAATTCACTCGCAAGAGTGAGGATCGTTCCTGATTTTCAGTTCGTTGGAGCCCCGCCCAATCAGTTCGATCGGACGGGGCGGTGCTGCGCCGGTGGCTCCATGCGATCGCACCTCCCTGGCTGTTACCCCAGACTGTCGCGATGACCAGCACCGCGCGCCAGCATCCTCGCGCAGAATGCGGCGTCCGTGAACCCCCGATTCGTGACCCCCGTCGATTCGCGCCACAGCGGACGGCTCGACGGCCAGGGCGGTGGGGTGAACGGCGTTTCGGCCGCTTACCCGATTGGCTTGGCCTGACGGCGGGGAGTTGTCGGGACGAGGCGTTGCCAACGCCGCGCATCGCGCAGCGAAATGCGCATAATGTATATTATGGGAAATATAATGTGAAGATGCCGTTAAGAGTGTGCCGCGGTGCCTCCGCGGTCGATTTGGCAGGTTGCAGCCGAGCGTCGCGGATCTATGGTGCAGCACGATGGATACACGGGGGTGGATCATGCGCCAGGGCTTCGGCTCGACAGCATTCGTCATGGGCATCTGCGTCGCATTGGCGGCCGCCGGTCTCACCGGCTGCGACCAACCGACGCCGGCCGCAGCCGTGCAGCCGCCGCCGCCGGCCGTCACCGTCGTCAAGGCCGAACGTGTGGAGGTCATACCCTCGTCGAGCTTCACCGGCCGGATCGAGGCGATCGACAAGGTCGTCCTGCGTGCGCGCGTCGCCGGGTTCATCGAACGCCAATCGTTCAAGGAAGGCGCCGACGTCACCACCGGCGACGTGCTGTACGCGATCGAGAGCGCGCCCTACCTCGCCCAGGTCGACGAGATCAACGCTTCCATCGCCCGCGCCGAGGCGACGCTGAAGCTCGCCCGGCTCGACACCGAGCGGCAGCGCGAGCTGGTCAGGCGTCAGGTCAAGGCGCAGTCGACGCTGGACGAGTCGGTCGCCAAGGAGGCCGAAAGCCGTGCCGACCTGCTGAGGCAGCAGGCCGCGCTGCGGAAGGCCGAGCTCGACGTCGGCTACACCGAGATCCGGGCGCCGATCTCCGGGCGCATCGGGCGGGCCACCTACTCCGTCGGCGACTTCGTGGATCCCAGCAGCGGCGCCCTCGCGAGCATCGTCAGCCAGGATCCCATCTATGTGAGCTTCCCGGTCAGCCAGCGGGACCTGCTCGCGGTGCGGCGCGAGGCCATGGCGCGCGGCACCGACCCGCGGGCCGTGCGCGTCAGGGTCAGGCTCGCCGACGGCTCGATCTACGACCGAGATGGCGTGCTCGATTTCGTGGACGTCGCGGTCGAGGCCGCGACCGACACCGTGACGCTCCGCGCGCAGCTGCCGAACCCGGATCGCCTGCTGGTCGATGGTCAGCTGGTGACCGCCGTGATCGACTCGGCGGTCCCTAAAACCGCCCTGGTGGTTCCAATGGAGGCGGTGCAGATCGATCAGGCCGGCCGCTTCGCGCTGGTGGTCGATCCCGAGAACAAGGTCCAGGTGCGGCGGCTCGAGGTCGACCGCGCCTATGGCGGCCAGATGGCGGTTGCCGCGGGATTGCAGCCCGGCGAGCGGGTCATAACCGTCGGCGGCCAGAAGGTAAGGCCGCAGCAGCTGGTCCGCCCGGTCGAGGCGCCGATGCCGAAGGCCGGATCATGATCTCGGCGCTGTTCGTCGACCGGCCGCGGCTGGCGATCGTCATCTCCATCCTGATCACCCTCGGCGGCGCCATTTCTCTGATGGTGATCCCGGTCGCGCAGTTCCCGGACATCGTGCCGCCGCAGGTGCAGGTGATGGCGAGCTATCCGGGCGCCGGTGCCGAGGTGGTCGAGGCGACCGTGGCGCAGCCGATAGAATCTCAGGTCGTCGGCGTCGAGAACATGCTCTACATGAAGTCGACGAGCGGCAATGACGGCAGCTATTCGCTGACCATCACCTTCGACGTCGGCACCGACCCCGACATCAACACCGTCAACGTCCAGAACCGCGTTAACCTCGCCGATGCCAAGCTTCCGGCCGAGGTTCGCAGCACCGGCGTCAGCGTCAAGAAGAAGTCGTCGGCCCTGCTCCAGGTGATCAGCGTCTACTCGCCGGATCGCGCGTACGACACCCTGTTCCTGAGCAACTACGCCACGATCAACCTGATCGACAGCATCAAGCGCGTGCGCGGCGTCGGTGACGCGCTGCTGTTCGGCGGGCAGGACTACAGCATGCGGGTGTGGGTCGAGACCGATCGGCTGACCAGCTTCGGCATGACCACGCAGGACGTCGTGGCGGCGCTGAAGTCGCAGAACATCCAGGCCGCCGTCGGTCGCATCGGCGCGCAGCCGATGACCAGCGACCAGCTGTTCCAGCTCACCATCCAGACCAAGGGCCGGCTGGTCGACGTCGAGGAGTTCGAGCGCACCATCCTGCGCGCCGACCAGCACGGTGCGATCGTGCGCCTGAAGGACGTCGGCCGGGTCGAGCTCGGCGCCAAGGTGTCGGACTCGTTCGGGCGCTTCAACCAGGGCCCCGGCGCCCTGATCGCCATCTACCAGGCGCCGGGCGCCAACGGCGTCGACGTCGCCTCCGGGGTCGACGCCGAGATGCGCCGCCTCGCCGCCTCCTTCCCGGCCGGCCTGGCCTACGAGGTCACCTACGACACCACGCGGTTCATCAAGCAGAGCATCCAGGAGGTGGTCAAAACCCTGCTGGAGGCCTTCGTCCTGGTGGTGGTCGTGGTGTACCTGTTCCTCGGCAGCCTGCGCGCCACGGTCATCCCGCTGATCGCGGTCCCGGTATCGCTGATCGGCACCTTCGCCGTGCTGCTCGCACTCGGCTACTCGGCCAATACCGTCTCCCTGCTCGCCCTGGTCCTGGCGATCGGCATCGTCGTCGACGACGCGATCGTGGTCGTCGAGAATGTGGAGCGGATTCTGCACGACGAACCGCAGCTCACGCCGCAGGAGGCCACCCGCAAGGCGATGCGGGAGATAACCGGCCCGATCATCGGCATCACCCTGGTCCTGCTGTCGGTGTTCGTGCCGGTGGCGTTCATTCCCGGGACCAGCGGCGGTCTGTACCGGGAGTTCGCGGTTACCGTCTCGGCCGCCATGGTGATCTCCGCGATCAACGCGCTGACCCTCAGCCCCGCTCTCTGCGGCGTGCTGTTGCGCCGCTCGCACGGGCCGGCGCGCGGCCCAATGCGCTACGTGCAGGCCGGGATCGACCGCACCCGCGACGGCTACGCGGCGGTGGTGCGCACCCTCGTCCGCCGCTCCCTGCTGGGCCTCGTCGCACTGGCGGTGGTCGGAGCCGGCACTTTCCATATGTTCCAGACGACGCCATCCGGCTTCCTTCCGAGCGAGGACCAAGGCGCGTTCTTCGTCGAGATCCAGCTGCCCGACGGTGCCTCGGTCAATCGCACCGCCAGGGTGGCCGAGCGGGTCGAAGCCATCCTCGCCGGCACCGACGGCGTCGCCAGCGTCAGCTCGGTGGTTGGTTTCAGCTTCCTGGACGGCCTCGCCAAGTCCAGCAGCGCCTTTGCGATCGTCGTTCTGAAGCCGTTCGAGGAGCGTGCCGATCCGGCGCAGTCCGCCGGCGCCCTCATCACGCGACTGCGAGGCGAACTGCGGACGATCGCCGAGGCGAACGTGTTCCCGTTCAACCTGCCGCCTATCATCGGTCTCGGCAGCGGCAGCGGCTTCGAATACCAGTTGCAGGACCTGCAGGGCGGCAGCGCCGTCGATCTGGCCGGAACCGCCCGCGGCCTGGTGTTCGCCGCCAACCAGGACCCGGTCCTGCGCGCCGTCTTCACCACCTACTCGGCCAACACGCCGCAGCTCTACCTGGATGTCGACCGCGACAAGGCGCAGACCCTCGGCATCCCGATCAGCGATATCTTCAGCGCCCTGCAGGCCACCCTCGGCGGGTACTACATCAACGACTTCAACCTGTTCGGCCGGAACTGGCAGGTGAATGTCCAGGCCGAGGCGACCGATCGCGACGAAATACCCGACATCCATCGCATCCACGTGCGCAGCCAGGGCGGCGACATGGTGCCGCTGCGCTCGGTGGTCGAGCCACGGCTGATCGTCGGGCCGCAGACCATCGTCCGCTACAACAACTATCGCAGTGTCACCATCAGCGGCGAGCCGGAGGCCGGAAGCAGTTCCGGGGACGCGGTCGCTGCCATGGAGCAGCTGTCGCAGACCACCCTGCCCGGCGCCTATTCCTACGAGTGGACGGGCACAGCGCTGCAGGAGAAGGCGGCGGCCGGCCAGACGACGATCATCCTCGGGTTGGCGGTACTGTTCGCCTACCTGTTCCTCGTGGCGCTCTACGAGAGCTGGATGATCCCGGTGCCGGTGCTGCTGTCGGTTTCGGTCGGCCTGCTGGGGGCGATGGTCAGCCTGCAGGTCGCCGGACTCGACAACAACCTCTACGCCCAGATCGGGATCATCGTGCTGATCGCGCTCGCCGCGAAGAACGGCATCCTGATCATCGAGTTCGCCAAGGAGCGGCGTGAACAGGGAGCCAGCGTCACCGAGGCGGCGGTCGACGGCGCCCGCGCCCGCTTCCGTGCGGTGATGATGACCAGTCTCGCGTTCATCGCCGGGCTGTATCCGCTGGTGGTCGCCGACGGTGCGGCCATGCTCAGCCGGCGTGGCGTCGGCACCGCGGTTTTCGGCGGCATGATCGCCGCCTCGGTCTTCGGGATCTTCCTGATTCCGGTGCTGTACGTCGTGTTCCAGACCGTACGGGAGCGCGCCAAGGGCCGCCCGCGCCAAGCTCGGGAAGCCGAGGCGGAATCCTGAGCGCCCGCATGTCGCCGCGGCGGCGTCCTCGTCGCGGCTGAGGCAACCATTCGCCGCCTTGCGCGTTCCGGCTGCGCAAGGAGACTGTCTATGCTGAAATTCTTGGGCGGAACCATCGGGTTCATCTTCCTCGTGGGCCTCGTCGTGATCGTTGGATTGCTCATGCTGATTTTCTAGAGCTCCAGCACTCCGCCGGCCGATGGCCACGGCGGTTCCGGCGGGGTCTGCCACGTGCCCCGGAACCGCATGAAGGCGGCCGCAGCACTCAGCCGCCAGCGTCCGTAATGGCGCGCCTGTTCGCCGCGATCCCGAGCTGACTGTCGCCGCCGAGGAACGCCTCGGCGAGCAGCATCGGAACGTGCCGCTCGGTCACCATCGGCGGTCCCACGCCGCGCCCGTGCCGGGCAGGCGACAGCTTACTTGTAGTCGATCTGCGCCGCCGGGCAGCGGCCTTCGCGGTCGATCATCGCCCGCAGCACCGTGCGCTGCTCGCTGTCGGCGAATACCTTCGAGAACCGCACCGTCTGGTCGGAGGTCCGCAGGAACACGCGATGCCGCCGGCAGACCTCCATCAGGTCCTTCAGGAATGCCTTCGCCTCGTCGCGGGTCAGCAGGTTCTTCTGGTGGTCCCTGGCGAGGTCGTCCAGCAGCTTCGGATCGATCATGTCGGCGGCCTGTGCGTCGGGAGGAACAAGGTCGATGGAGAGCGACCATGTGACTCAGCGTAGCACTACAACGCACCCCTACGAACCCTCTCCCGTCTGGATGGATAGCTCCGCCTGCCCCGCGCGTATACCGCCCGACACCACCGGCGGATCGACTGGGATGCACCTGGATCTTCGCGACGGCGACCCGCCAGAAAGGCTGGAAACCGGGATTTGCGTGATCGGTGCCGGCGCCGCCGGGATCATTGCGGCGCGTCGGCTGCTCGCCGCCGGATGCGAGGTGCTTTTGCTTGAACGCGGGGGGCTCGACCACGAGCCGGAGATCGCGGCCCTGAACGCAGGCGCGAGTATCGGCGAGAACTACTACGACCTGGAGCACGCCCGGCTCAGCTTCTTCGGCGGCACGACGGCGATCTGGGGTGGCCGGTGCGCCGAACTCGACGCCATCGACCTGCGGCGCCGGGCCTGGGTTGCCCACAGCGGCTGGCCGATCGAGCATGCGGATCTGGCACCCTACTACCGCGAAGCTCGGGCACTGTTCGGCCTGGGGCCGTCGCCGGTCCGGCCGGCGGACCTGCGGGAGGCCGGCGTCCCGATCCCTTCATTCGATCCGGAGCGCCTGGTCACGACGACATGGTCGTTCGACGACAGGTCCGACCGCTTTGCCTTCGGCGGTTGCGGCGACCTCGTCCGGCATCCCCGATGCACGGTCGTCACGCATGCATCGGTCAGCGAGTTGATCCCCGACGTGGGGGGGCGGGCGCTGGCCTGCCTGACCGCCGCCTCGCTCTCCGGACATCGGCTGCAAGTTCGCGCCCGGCACTACCTGCTCGCCGCCGGCGGCATCGAGAATGCCAGGCTGCTGCTGGCTTCACGCTCGGTCATTCCCGCCGGGATCGGCAATGCGCACGACCAGGTCGGCCGGTACTTCATGGAACATCCGCATTCGCGTGGCGGCCAGATCGTCGACGGCCCCGCGTGGACCCTGCTGCGGATCTTCGCCGCCAAGCATCGGGTGCGAGGGGAGCGCGTCGGGCTGCTGCTCGCGGCGGCGCCGGCGTTGCAGGAGCGTCTCGGGCTGCTGAACACCTCGCTCGCGATCGCCGCCCGCAGACCCGCCGGCGATACGGAGGGCTGGGGCAAGCGCCTGTATCTGCGCGCCAGGCACGGCGTCGCCCCTACCCGCATCGGGCGCCGCCTGTGGCAGGCGACAAAGGGGGCTTCGCGGGGGCTGCAGCGCTGGCTCGACCCCGCCCGCCCCTGGTTGTTCCACAAACTCGGTCGGCTGGAACTGGCGCTGGTGGTTCGGGCGGAACAATCACCCCACCCGGACAGCCGGGTGCTTCTCGATCGCGAGCGGGATGCCCTCGGTGTTCCGCGGATCCGGCTGGACTGGCGCACCAGCCCGCGTGACGCCGAGAGCGTGGCGGGCCTTGTGCAGACGCTCGGCGAGGAAACCGAAAGGCTCGGCCTGGGGCGGACGCAGATGGCACCCTGGCTGCGCGAGCCTTGGCAGGGCTGGCGAACCGACCCGCTGATCAGCGCCCATCCGATCGGCGGCTATCATCACATGGGAACGACCCGGATGGCCGTGGACCCCCGTCACGGCGTAACCGACGGCGAGGGTCGCGTGCACGGCATGGCGAACCTGTTCGTCGCCGGCAGCTCGCTGTTCCCGACCTCGGGCTGGGCCAATCCGACGCTGACGATCGCGGCCCTGGCGCTCCGGACCGCCGACCGGATCGTCGCGTCGGGATCTGTGAGCTATTCGACGGCGCGGCCTGAGCTGGCGCCACTGGAGTCCGCACTCCCGGCCGCCGCCCGCAGATAGATCCCATGGTCGGTGCGGTGCAGGGCGAAGCCCGGCCGGCCCGGCTCCTCGAAGCCGTAGCGTTTGTACCAGCCGACCGGCCGCTCGCCGCACATCAGCATCCAGCGCCGCAGGCCCTGCAGATCGGGATGTCCGAGCACGCAGTCCATCAGCCAACTGCCCCAGCCCTGCCCGCGCTCGCCGTCGTCGAGCAGGAAGACGTCACCGATATAGGCGAAGGCGGCAAAGTCGGTGACCACCCGGGCGTAGCCGAGCATCGGCGAACCGCCTTCGGGAGCGCCGCCGAACAGCCCGAAGTTGACGCTGTTGGCGACGAAGGCGCGCACCACCTCGATCGGGATGCCGGGTGATTGTTGGCCGGCCGCCAGATAGCGCTGCACCACGTCGGCATCGATCAGCGCCGGATCGGTGGAGACCACCCTGCCCGCCCGCTCCCAGCGTTGCGGCGCGATGCGGTCGAGCCGGCTCATGCCGGCACCTCCAGCACCAGGCCGTCATAGCCGGGCTCGACCGTCGCCGGGCATCTGGCGAGGGTCGCCCGATAGTCGAGTTGATAGCCCATATGGGTCAGGTAGGCGCGACGGGGTCGCACCCGTTCGATCCACGCGAAGGCGACCGCCAGCGTGGCATGCGCGGTGGTCGGCTCGTCGCGCAGGCAGTCGACGATCCAGGTGTCGAGGCGGAGTTCCGCCAGCCGGTCGAGCTGGGCGTCGGTGAGGGTGTGGACGTCGGTCGAGTACGCGAAGCGGTCGTCGAAGATCAGGCCGAGGCTGGTGCCGGAGTTGCCGTGGTCCTGCCGGAATGCCTCGACGGTTACGCCGGCGATCTCCTGGCGTCCCTCGGCCAGCGGATGCCGGAGCAGCGGCGGCGAGTGGTGCGGCGGCGACAGCGGCGCGGCCTCGAACATGTAGCCGAACCGCATGTGCAGGTCGGCGTAGGTGGCGTCGTCGGCATAGGCCGGGATGCGCTCGCGGCCGGACCAGTACAGTGGCCGCAGGTCGTCGATGCCGTGGGTGTGGTCAGCGTGGATGTGGGTGAACAGAACGGCGTCGATGGTGCGGACTTCGGCATCCAGCAACTGCTCGCGCAGGTCCGGCGAGGCATCCACCAGGATCCGACGGCCGGCCTTCTCGACCAGGATCGAGCAGCGCCGCCGGCGGTTGCGCGGCTCCGCCGGGTCGCATGATCCCCAGCCGCCCGACAGGCTCGGCACCCCGACCGAGGCGCCGCAGCCGAGCATGACGACGCGCATCATGCGGCTTCGAGCGCCAGGTGAGCAGGCGGCGGCACCTTTCTGAACAGCCGGAAGAAATTCCGGGTCGTCAGCTCGGCTGACGCGGCGACTTCGAGGCCGAGGACCTCGGCCAGTACCTGGTGGGTGTGAACCACATAGGCCGGCTCGTTGCGCTTGCCGCGGTACGGCGGCGGCGCCAGGTAGGGCGCGTCGGTCTCGACCAGGAGGCGCTCCGGCGGCAGGTCGGCGACGATGGCGCGCAGCTCCTCGGACTTCTTGAATGCGAGGATTCCCGACAGCGAGACATACATCCCGAGTTCGACCGCCCGCATCGCCAGGTCGCGGCCGGAGCTGAAGCAATGCAGCACCCCGGTGAAGGCGCCCTGCGTGTAGCCTTCCTCGAGGATCCGGAAAGTGTCCTCGTCCGCGTCGCGGCTGTGCACGATCACCGGTAGGCCGGTGCGCCGCGCCGCCTCGATGTGGGTGCGGAAGCCGGCGGCCTGTGCCGCACGCGGGCTGCTGTCGTAGAAGTAGTCGAGCCCGCACTCGCCGATGCCGACCACCTTCGAGCTGGACTCCGCGAGCGCCACCAGCTGGTCGGCGGTTACGCCGGTCTCCTCGCCGGCCTGGTGCGGGTGGGTGCCGACGCTGCAGAACACGTCGTCATAGCGCTCGGCGATCGCCAGCACCCGGTCGAACTCCCGGACCTTGGTGCCGATCGTGACCATCCGCACCACGCCGGCGCGCCGCGCCCGCGCCACAACCTCGTCGAGTTCCGCGGACAACGCCTCGAAGTCGAGGTGGCAATGTGAATCGACCAGCGGCGGCAGGGTCATGCCTCGCTCCCCTCCTCGGCCACCCAACGCGGGAACACGCCCTCCGGCTTGGGCAGCGGCGTCCCCGGCACCAGCCGGTGCTCCGGTGCCAGGCGGTCGAAGCCGCGGGCATCGGTCGGGACCGCCAACTGGTCGAGCATGCGGGCGATCGACTGCGGCATCACCGGCTGCAGCAGGATGGCGACGTGCCGGACGGTCTCGATCAAGGTGTACAGCACCGTCGCCATCCGCGCCGGGTCGGTCTTGCGCAACGCCCAGGGCGCCTGCTCGTCGACATAGCGATTGGCCCGGCCGACCACCTCGAACACCGCCTCCAGCGCCCGGTTGAAGGCCTGCGCGTCATAGGCGGCGCGCTGCACGTCCAGCAGCGCCGCCGCGGCGCCGAGCAGCGCCTCGTCGGCCGGCGTGAACGCGCCCGGCTGCGGCACCGTCGCATCGCAGTTCTTGGCGACCATCGACAGCACCCGCTGCGACAGGTTGCCGAGATCGTTGGCCAGCTCCGAATTCATGCGATTGGCCATCGCCTTCTGCGAGAAGTCGCCGTCGTTGCCGAACGGCACCTCGCGCAGCAGGAAGTAGCGCACCTGGTCGAGGCCGTAGGTTTCCACCAGCTTCAGCGGGTCGATGGCGTTGCCGAGCGACTTCGACATCTTCTCGCCCTCGACCGTCCACCAGCCGTGCGCGAACACCCGCTTCGGCGGCTCCAGCCCCGCACCCATCAGGAACGCCGGCCAATACACCGCGTGAAAGCGCAGGATGTCCTTGCCGACCATGTGCAGGTCGGCCGGCCACCACTTGGCATAGCCGCCATCGGTGTCGGGGTAGCCGGCGGCGGTGATGTAGTTGGTCAGCGCGTCCAGCCAGACATACATGATGTGGGCGTCGTCGTCGGGCACCGGGATGCCCCACTTGAAGCTGGTACGGCTGACCGACAGGTCCTTCAGGCCGCCGCGCACGAAGGACAGCACCTCGTTGCGCCGGCTCTCCGGCGCGATGAAGCCGGGGTTGGCCTCATAGAAAGCCAGCAGCTTGTCCTGCCACTTCGACAGGTCGAAGAAATACGACGGCTCCTCCACCCACTCCACCGGCGCGCCGCTCGGCGCCCGCTTCTCGCCATTCACCGTGTTCAGCTCGGTCTCGGTGTAGAACGCCTCGTCGCGCACCGAGTACCAGCCGGCATAGGATCCGAGATAGATGTGGCCGTTCGCCTTCAGACGGCGCCACAGTTCCTGCACGGCCTTCACATGCCGCGGCTCGGTGGTGCGGATGAAGTCGTCGGTGGAGTAGTTCATCACCCCGACCAGGTCGCGGAAGTTCTGCGACACCCGGTCGGTGAAGCTCTGCGGGTCGACGCCGGCGGCGGCCGCCGCCGCCTCGACCTTCTGGCCGTGCTCGTCGGTGCCGGTCAGGAACATCACGTCGTAGCCGTCGAGGCGCTTGAAGCGTGCCAGCGCGTCGCAGGCGAGCGTCGTGTAGGCATGCCCGATATGCGGCTTGTCGTTGACGTAGTAGATCGGCGTCGTGACGTAATAGGTGCTGGTCATCGGGGCCTCCGGGCCGGCGGGCTCCTTGCCTACTCCGCCACCAGTCCCCGATCAAGCCCATCGCCCAGGGCAAGGGTGTGGACGGCGTCGATCAGCACTTGGCGGCGATCCAGATTGACGGCTCGCTCCAGGCGTATCAGGCGCTCCACCTCGGCCCGCCGGCGGAACACCGCTTCGACACCCGCCGCCGTCACCCAGCGCCGGCCGGCGGCGAGGTCACCGGGGACGATCTCGCGCAAACCGGGGGTGTCGACGGTGGCCCGCAGCGCGCGATCGATCCACCACAGCAGCAGTTCCACACCGGCAGCGAAGGCATCCGCCTCGCCTGGCTTCGGACGCCGTCCCCAGGCGCCGGCCAGGGCGTGGAGCGCCTCGCCCGGAACGCCGCCGGCGCGGCCTGCCGGCAGGGCCGCCATCAGTCCGGCGACTGCCCGGTACAGGTCGGCACCACCTGCGGCGGCGAGCGTCAGCGCCCGGCCGATGCTGCCTTCGCACAGGCCCACCAGCACGCCGGCATCGGTGTCGCCGATCTCGGGCCGGGCGCGCTGCAGCAGTTCGAGCACGAGGCCGTCTCCGAGCGGCTTCAGGAGCAGCCGGCGGCATCGCGACCGCGTTGTCGGGAGCATCGCATTCAGCGCATTAGAAATTAGTATTATCAATACTTTCGGAGGGGGTTCCTCGAGTATCTTGAGAAGCGCGTTCTCGGCGTTCCGGTTCATCCGCTCGGCTTCGTCGACGATCGCCACCCGCCAGCCACCCTCGCCGCTGCGCAACCGCAGCGAGCCCGCGAATTCCCGCACGTCGGAAACCCGGATGACCGCGCTCAACTCGCCCTTGTCATTCTGCTCGCGGCGCAGGATCTTCAGATCAGGATGACTTTCGGCGGCCATCATCCGCGCCACGCGCTCGGCGGGATCGACGGCTAGGCTGTGCGGCGGCATGGCGGCGGCGCCGAACAGCCCACCGGCCGCTTCCAGGCCGCCGCCCGAGAGCACGAAGCGCGCGATCCGGTAGGCCAGCGTCGCCTTGCCGATGCCCGGTGGGCCGGCAATCAGCCAGGCGTGCGGCATGCGCCCCGAGTTCCAGGCCTCCAGGACCAGTTGCTCGGCCCATTCGTGCCCGAGCAGCGTGGGATTGGCGGCCGGCACCAGCAGGCCTGCAACGTGCGTGCCGTCGTCGGTCACGACTTCAACCCGAGGCGCCGTGCCACCGCCACGACGATCGCGTCGGAGACCACCGGCTCGGGCGGCCCGACATCGATGACGATGCAGCGCGCCGGATCCTCGGCTGCAAGCTTCAGGAAGCCGTCGCGCACCGCGTTGTGGAAGCGCATGCCCATCCGCTCGAAGCGGGCCTCGGTGCCGTCGCCGCCCCGCAGGGTGCGCGCCAGCCCGGCCGCCGGCGCGATGTCGAGCACCAGTGTCAGGTCGGGCCGGGTGTCCTCGACGGCGGCATCGATCAGCGCGTGCAGGGTCGCCAGGGGAACGCCTCCCGCGTAGCCCTGGTAGGCCAGCGTGGAGTCGGTGAAGCGGTCGCAGATCACCCAGCGGCCGGCGGCCAGCGCCGGCCTGATGGTGCGCACCACATGGTCGCGCCGTGCGGCATTCATCAACAGCGCCTCGGTCACCGCATCCCAGCGGCCGGGCTCGCCGGTGACCAGGAGCCCGCGGATGGCTTCGGCACCGGGCGAACCGCCGGGCTCGCGGGTCAGCAGGCAGTCGATACCGCGGGCGCCGAGCCAAGCGGCGAGGCGACGCGCCTGGGTCGACTTGCCGGCGCCCTCGCCGCCTTCCAGGGTGATGAAGCGGCCAAGCGCGGCCGGGTCAGCCACCGGCGCCCCAGATCAGATGGCCGAGGGCGGAGGTGATGCGTCCGAACGGGCCGAGTTGACCTACCGCTGCCCCGGCGTAGAGCGGATAGGTCACGTCCTCCATGTCCGGCGCCGACACCCGGAGCATGGCGAGCGGCTGGCCGGCGACGATCGGCGCGGCGATCGGGCCGGAATACTCGACGGCGATCGTCATTTCCCTTCGGGCGGCGCGGTTGACGGTCAGGAACAGGTCACGGTCGGAGACCAGCGGCACCTTAGCTTGGTCCCCGAGCCAGACCTCGGCGGATTCCACGGGAATTCCCTGGCGCGCCAGCGTCAGGTTCTCGAACTCCCGGAAGCCCCATTCCATGAGCCGCTCCGACTCGTCGGCGCGGGCGCGGATGCTCTTGAGGCCGTTCACCACAAGGATCAGCCGGCGCTCGCCCCGCTTGGCACTCGCCGTCAGCCCGTAGCCCGCATCCTCGGTATGCCCGGTCTTCAGGCCGTCGGCGCCCATGTTCTTGTAGAGTAGAGGGTTGCGGTTGCCCTGCTTGATGTTGTTGTAGGTGAAGGTGGTCTGTGCATACAGCGGGTAGTACTCCGGGAACCGGCGGATGATCTCGGAGGCCAGCGTGGCTAGGTCCCGGGCGGTCGTGCGATGCTCGGGGTGCGGCCAGCCGCTGGAGTTGCGAAAGGTCGAGTTCTCCAGGCCGATCTCGCGCCCCCGGGTGGTCATCAGCTCGGCAAAGGCGTCCTCCGAGCCGGAGATGGCCTCGGCGAGGGCGACGGTCGCGTCGTTCCCGGATTGCACGATGATGCCGTTCAGCAGGTCCGAGACCGTCACCCGGCTTCCCACCGCCACGAACATCTTCGAACCGCCCATGCGCCATGCGACCTCTGAGATCGGAATCTCATCGGTCATCTTCAGGCGGCCTTCCTTCAGCCGCTCGAAGGCCAGGAACACCGTCATGAGCTTGGTCATCGATGACGGCGGCATCAATTGGTCGGGGGCCTTGGCGAACAGCACCTGTCTGGTTTCGTAGTCCAGCAGAATCGCCTCGCGCGCCTCGGTCTCGATCGCCGCGGCCGAACCGATGGCGCCGAAGGTGATGATCGCGGCCGCGGCGACGAGCGCCGTGGCGAAGCGTGGGAAACGGCTTGGCATGTGTCGGGCCTCCTCGATCTGGCGTTGCGCGACCCTCTGATCCCGACCAGCGGGACTGGGATGCACTCTCACGCGTTCAGTCTACGATGATGCGCGATCCGGGATAGCCGGCTGCGATGACCCGCTCCAGCACCTGGTCGGCTGTCCCGACCTCGGCCAACGGGCCGATGCGCACGCGGTAGAAGGTCTTACCCGCCACCGCGGCATTCTGGACGCGCGCCGGTCCGAAGCTGCGCATGCGGACCGACAGCTTCTGGGCGTTCTCGCGGCTCTCGAATGATCCGACCTGGATCCAGATCTCGGTCGGGCTGACGGGAACGGTCTCGACCGTTCCAGGCGGCGGCCCGCCGCTCGACAGGCTGGCGGTGGCGTCGCCGCCTGCCGGTCGCGCCGCCGGCGTCGCGGTCGGCGCACCGGCGCGCGGCGGCGCTGACGCCGCACCGCTCGGTGCCGCGAGGCCCGCCACCTGTACTGGCGGCGGCGGCACCGCCGTCGGGGCCGGCGCGGCACCGCCGGCCGCGGCGAGCATCACCCCCGGCGTCTCGCCGCGGGCGATCATCTGCTCGCGCCGGGAGTCGCCCGGGACGATCTCGACACGCACCTTGGCGGTACCCTGGAGGTCGAAACCGAGCAGCTGGGCGGAGCGGCGGCTGAGGTCGATGATGCGGCCATGCGCGAACGGTCCGCGGTCGTTTACCCGCACCACCAGCGACCGGCCGTTCGCCAGATTGGTGACGCGGGCGATGCTGGGAAGCGGCAAAGTGCGGTGCGCAGCCGTCACTTCGTTCTCATCGAAGGTCTCGCCGTTCGCCGTCGACCGCCCGTGAAAGCCGGGGCCATACCACGACGCGATGCCGGTCTCGGCGTACTCCCAGTCCTCCTTCGGATAGTACCATACGCCGTTGATCTGATAGGGGCTGCCTATCTTATACGAGCCCGATGAGCGTGCCTGATCGCCCTTCGCCTGTTTCGCGGTGTTGACCAGCAGCTCGGTCTCGGCGCAGCCTGCGAGCGCCATGGCGCCGACGATCGCGACTGCGAGACCGAGCGCTGCGCGCGACTGGCGCATTCGACTACCCTCGCCCATGGATTTAGTGGTTCCGACATCTCGGTGCGCTAGATTTTGCAGATTACCGCGCATCCAGGGCATCGGCAAGCGTACCGACCGCAACTGCGAAGTAAGTCGAGCGATTCCACTTGAGGATCACGTTGAAGTCCTCATAGGCGGCGAAATGGCGAGCCCGTCCGCTGCGCTCGACGACTTCGACGATCGACGCCGCGACGTCGCGGCCGGGCAATGCCCCGCCATCCGCGCGGCGTACCCCGAGATCCTGCCAGGCTGAAAGCGGCTTACGGATCTCGAGACCGAGTTGGCCGCGGTCGAAATTCTTCGGCAACTCGACCTCGCGCCCCCACGTCTGGTCATGGCGCCATCCCGATTCCGACAGGTAGCGGGCGATCGATGCGAACACGTCCGGCAGGGTTCCCCAGATGTCCTTGTGACCATCGCCGTCGTGGTCGACGGCAAAGCGGTGGAAGCTCGACGGCATGAACTGGTTCTGGCCCATGGCGCCGGCCCAGGACCCCTTCATCGCGTCGGGCTTGATGTGACCCTGCTGCAGGATGTCGAGCGCCAGCATCAGTTCCTTGCGGAAGAACGCGCTGCGTCGTCCATCATAGGCCAGCGTGGCGAGTGCTGCGATCACCGGGAAGCCGCCGGTGATCCGGCCGAAATCCGTCTCCACGCCCCACAGCGCCACGATGAAGCGCTTCTGCACCCGGTATTTGGCCTCGATCTCATCGAGCAGCCGGGCGTGTTCGTCGAGCAGCCGCCGGCCGGTGGCGATGCGTGCGTCCGAGACCACGCGCGAAAGGTACTCGTCGAACTTCAGCTTGAACTCCGGCTGGTTGCGGTCCAGCTCGATAATCCTCGGGATCGGCGCCACACCGGCGAAGGCGGCGTCGAGGATGCCGTCGGAGACGCCCCGCGATCTCGCCTCGCTACGCACTTCACCCAGCCACTGCTCGAACGGCTGCGTCGCGGCGGTGGCGTCAGGCGCACGGGCCGTCCCCAGGCTTGCGAGCAGCACGGCTACCCCCAGCAGGGCGGTGATGCGGCGATCGTCGAACAGTCGAATCACGGGCGTCTCCTGGATCGGTCCGAACGCTCCCCCTGCCCTGTCTCGCATGCCCGGTCCGTGGCAGCAACGGCGCGTGCGACGGTACCGCTGCGTTCAGCGCGGCGGTCGCGGCAGCCGGTCGTCGACGGCCACCGGCAACTGGGTAACCCGGGCGCTGATGATCAGGCTGACCGCGCCATTCGGCGAGCAGCAGGGCAACAGCAAGGACTCGTGGCGCCAGATCCGCTGGTCGAGCACGCGCTCGCCGTTCTCGTGTAGCGGAATGCACTCGTTGGCAAGGCGGCGGTACGCCGAATCGAGATAGCCGCGCATCTCGTCCTCCGGCACCTCGTCCAGATATCTCCCGGTCAGTTCATAGCCGAGGTGCTGGGTTACCGGGCTGGCCACCAGGCGAAACCGGAAACGCAGGGGTTCATGCTCGACGTCGACCAGGGTGACAAACCCGACGGCATAGGGAAAATCCAGGGGATCGAGCTCGGCCCGGCTCGGTGGACGGCCGTCCACGTGACGATCGAGCCAATACCCGTACAGGCGCCGCAGTCGCTGGTCGCGCAACTCGGATTGCCGGAGTGCATTCATGGGCGTCCGCGTCGTCTCCTCACCGCAGGCGACGCCTATTGTCGCACGGTTGACCGCCGCTGCGCCCGTCGTTCCTCACTTTCGCCCGCTCAGACGGTGATGCTGCCCGCTGACCCGTCCTTGCGCAATTGCCGCGCAGCACTACGGAGCGGCTCCGAGGCGGCGCCGAGAGGTCGCCTCCTGCCCGATCAGATCCCAGAACGACAGCATCGACGCGTAGTAGTGCGGGGTGCCGGCGCGCGCCAGATCCAGGTGGAACTGCGCGTGCCGGAAGTTCTTGGGATGCACATTGTAATGCACAACCTTCCCTTCGGGCGTGCCGCCCAACGCCCAGACATGGCGGAATCGCGTCCGCAGATGCTCGAGCGTCTCCACGTAGCGCCGGTCGGAGTGCTTGAATATCTCGACCTGCAAAACCGTGGGCGGCGCCCGGCGCAGGGTCGCCTCGGCGCCGCGAAGGAGGGCGAGTTCGACGCCTTCCACGTCGATCTTCCAGAAGTCGGCGGGCGGCAGGGAGAGCGCGTCGAGGGTGGTGACATCGACAGCCTGCTCCTCCCAGCCTCCGGCGTCGTACTGCTGACGGATCCGCTCCGCGAACTCCGTCGAGAGGCTGCCGCCGCCGTCATTGTGTGGCGGTATCTTGAGCGTCGTCAGTCCGACGCTGTCGGACAGCGCCAGCGGCAGCAGGTGGAAGCGCGGGTCCGACCGCAGCTCCGGGGGCATGCGATCTCGGTTGCGGGGCAGCGGCTCGAACGCGTAGACGGCCGCCGCCCCCCGCGCAAGATATCCAGCTGCCGATGCGCCGTCGAAGCTGCCGATGTCGTAGACGGTCATGCCCGGCTTCACGAACCAGTCGGCGCTGAGGCGATCGAGATACTTCATCGGACGGTGCGCTCCCGCTTGCGAGGCGCTGGTTCTAGCATTCCGGCTTGCAGCTCGGCATCATCCTAAGTTTCGAGGGCCGGCGAGCGGCGTCGGCGAGACTCACATCGTCCCGGCCGGCCTCACCCAGTCCTGCAGCGACCGGTCCGAGGCGAAGTATCTAGGAGTGCCGGTGCGCGCCAGATCGCGATGAAAGTGCCGGCTCGATACCGTACTGGAGTCGACGTCGTATACGATCAGCTTGCCGGATTCGCCCAGGCCGATGCTCCAGAAATGCCGGAACCGGTCGCCGATGAAGTTGAGCGTCTCGGCATAACGGTCGCGGTCGTGCAGGAAGATCTCCACCTGAATGGCCGCCGGAGGCGATACCTTGAGAGTTCCCGCCGCGCCTTTCAATATCTCCAGTTCGGCCCCCTCGGCGTCGACCTTCCAGAACTGCGCCGGCGGCAGGCCCAGATCGTCGAGGCGCCGCACCTCGACCGTCTCCACCCGGTCGTCGACACCGTCCGGTCCACGGGTCGACTCGAAGAACCGGCGATCGAGGGTCGCGCCGCCGGGATTGCGCCCCGGCACATGCAGGTCGGCCGGACCATTGCGGTCGCCCAGGGCGTAGGGCCAAAGCCGGAATCTCGGGTTGTTCAACAATGCAGGCGGAAGGCCTTCACGCGGTGCCGCCCGCGGCTCGAAACCGTGAACCAGAGAGGCGCCGCGTGCCAAGTACATCTCAGCGGTGTCGCCACGATAGGTCCCGATGTCGAGCACGATGTCGCCCGGTCGCACAAACCAGTTCGCGGCAATCTGGTCCAGGGTCAGTTGCATCCCTACTTCCGTGATTCCTGTGGAGGCCCTTGCAGGCATACACCATAGCGGCCGTTCTTGCTGCCGATGCGACATATGCTGCCTTGCAGGCGCCGCGCGTTCCCGACTTGCAGGAAGTGACGGCCTTGCGTATCGATGCCGCGCTGCGGGTTGTGAAGTCGGAGCGTGGCGAAGGATCCCCGCTCCTGTCGCGCACGCGCTGGACGAACCGGATATCCCTAGCCGGACGGGTGGCCGAGTGGTTTAAGGCAGCGGTCTTGAAAACCGCCGGGGGTGCAAGCCTCCCGTGGGTTCGAATCCCACCCCGTCCGCCATTCCGAGCGCCGCTGTCGCCGAACCGGCCGGCGAGCGGCGCAATGCGGATATGACAAGCCCCGCTATCGCCCGATTACTTGTTGTTCTATCGTCAATCGGGGGCACGGATGGTTGGCCATCCGGATCAGACGCCAGACATGACCTGCGGCGCCGGTGGTGCCGCTACGTAGCGAGAGCGTTGGCGTGTCGTCGCATCCGCGAGAGCCTGTATATCCGGTACCGCACGATCTCGACGACCCCCGGTTCCGCTGGCTGTTCGACTATTGGCGCACCCATCATAACGAAGGCCGCCTGCCCGGTCGCGCCGATATCGACCCGCTGGACTTCCCGCATCTCCTGGGGCGGATCTACCTCATCGAGGTGGTCCGCGCGGACGAGCGCGTCCGCTTCCGGTTCCGGTTGTGGGGCACCAAGATCAGCGGCCTGTTCCGGCATGAACATACGGGCCATTGGCTGGAGGACATCGCGGCACCGGGAACCTTCGCGGATCTGGAACGGACATTGCTGACCTGCGTCTCCGAGCGTCGGCCGCATTTCTGGCGCCGCGAGATACCGGGCGGGGCCATCGACTTCATCGCGACACGGAGGATGCTGCTGCCGCTGGCCTCGGACGGCGAGACCGTCGACATGTTGTTCGGATTGATTCTTGAGGATACGCCGGCGCTGCGGCGTTGAGCGCGCGAGAACCGCGCCGTCCCTATCCGGCGAACGCAATCAGGCGGCCGCACACAAGCGCGCCGAGCCAGCACAGCAACGACAAGGCGGCATGGCCGGCGAGCCTGGCGCTGCCGGCGCGCTCCAGCAGCCATCCGCCGTGCAGGTGGATGGCGATGGCCGCGGCGCCGCCGATCGCCACCAGCGCCAGCTTCGCCTGTACGACCTCCAGCCCGGCGTATTCGCGCGCGCGCACCGCGAACAGCAGCAGCCCCGCGGCGACCGCGATCGTCAGGCCGGCCGCCGCTGTCGGTACCAGCACGCGAGCCACGGCTGCCCGCGGCACGCCCCGCCATACACCGAGCAGGCGCAGGTCGAGCGGCACGATCGCCCCGATCAGCAGCCCGAATCCCAGGATGTGCACGGCGTTCACCGCGGCATAGCCCCAGCGCGCGCCCCGCAGATACTGCGCCGGCGCTGTCGCCTCCAGCGCGGCGAGCAACGGCTCCACCACGTGCGTGTCAGTCTCGCTCGGGATACAGCGCGTGCTCACGGCCGTCGATGAACAGGCGCTCTGCCTTGACGCGGCGCGTCGACGGATCGGCCGCCGGCTCGCCGATGACCCGGATTTCCACGCCCGGTGCGAGATCGCCTTCCTTGATCCCGGCGCGTTCGTTGCGCCAGGGCTGGCCGACCTCGACCGTCCAGGTCTCGTCCTCGACCGTCAGTTCAAGTACGCCGTGCGGGTTGCCGAGCCGCACCGTCTTGATCACGCCGGTGACCTCGATGTTGCCGCCGGTGGTCCACGCCCAGCCGTGGTGGGCGAGCGCGGAGCCGCCGGCTGCGAGCAGCCCCAGCAGCAATGCGCCGGCGAGCAGCAGTCTCGTCATGATGGTTCTCCGCTCTCGATGACGGTTGTGAATCCCCATCGTCTGACATGCGCGGACGGCGTCCGGGTTCAAGGTCCGACCGTGCCACCTCACGCAATCGTTGACCTGCGGCGGAGGGCATTGCGCTACCTTCGGGCTCTCGGCGCGATCGCCCGCCACCCCCTGAAAAAGGAGCGACGAGGCCATGCAACGCAAGAAGGCCAGCGACTTCGATCCCCGAATCCTGGAGCTGTACGACGGCTATGTGCACGGCAAGCTGTCGCGGCGCGAGTTCATCGACCGGGCCGGCGCGATCACCTTCGGCACCGCGGCCGCGGCGGCGGTGCTCGACAGCCTGCAGCCGAACTACGCCCTCGCATCGCAAGTGCCGCCCGATGACCCGGCGATCCGGACCGAGCGGATCGAGTACCCCTCCCCCGACGGAAACGGCACGGTTCGCGGCTTGCTGGCCCGGCCTGCGGGAGCGACGGGCAAGCTGCCCGCCGTGCTGGTGGTGCATGAGAACCGCGGCCTAAACCCGTATATCGAGGACGTCGTGCGCCGTACCGCCAAGGCTGGCTACCTGGCGCTCGGCCCCGACGGCCTGACCGCGCTCGGCGGCTATCCGGGCACCGACGACGAGGGCCGCGCGCTGCAGAGCAAGATCGACCCGGCGAAGCTGATGGCCGACTTCTTTGCCGGCTTCGAACATCTAGCCCGGCATCCCGACGGGACCGGCAAGGTCGGTGCCATCGGCTTCTGCTACGGCGGCGGGGTCTGCAACGCGCTGGCGGTAGCCTATCCGAGCCTGGCGGCATCGGTGCCGTTCTACGGCCGCCAGGCGAGCGTCTCCGACGTCCCGGCGATCAAGGCGCCGCTGCTGCTGCACTATGCCGAACTCGATGAGCGCATCAATGCCGGCTGGCCGGCTTATGAGGCGGCGCTGAAGCAGCACGGCAAGACTTACACCGCGCACTTCTATCCGGGCGCGAACCACGGATTCCACAACGACACGACCCCGCGATACGATCGAGCGGCGGCCGAACTGGCGTGGTCGCGGACGCTCGAGTTCTTCAAGGCGCATCTCGTCCAGGTATAGCGGGGGCGGCTGTCGTGGCGGCCGTCGCGTCAGCGGGGGCTCGCCAGCTCCGTCACGTCGCTGCCGCCGGTCTGGTCGAACACGCCAAGCCTTCCCTGCGCAAGTTCGCGATCGACCGCAGTGACGATCGCCGGCGGTTCGGCCTCTTCCGGCACGCTGAACAGCCCGATCCAGCGTAGGAAGCCGCCGACCGAGGGTCGGCCGCTCAGCCACGAAACGGGGATCGAGAGCATCAGGCCGACGACGATCGGGGCGAGCCAGGCGAGCGCCTTGAGCGACATCATGCCGACGCCGATCGCGACGGCAACTCCCAGCAGCGTGTGGACGGCATGCACCCGCGCCACCTGCCCAAGCGGCTCGCCGTCGCCGTCGCGCCGCTGCGGTCCCCAGCCGGAGCTGCGGCCGAGCAGGATCTCGGCGACGAAGCGGCTGTGCAGCAGCATCATGACCGGCGCCACCAGGGTGGTGATGATCAACTCCAGCAGCGTGCTCCCGAGCAGTCCGAGCAGGCCGCCATGGCCGCGCCGTAGCCGTCGGTCGAGCAGGATCGCGGTGAGCCCGAAGGTACGTGGCAGCAGCAGCAGCAGCAGGGGCAGCCCGATCAGGATCCGCAGGTCGGCGGTGCGCGGGATCGGCAGCGGGATCGGCTGCAGGATGTGTATGGCGCGCAGAACGTCGGTGGCGTCGAGGATCTGGATGGTGCCGAGCACCAGGAACACCAGCCAGATCGGCGACGCCAGATACGCCATCACGCCCATCAGGAAATGGTAGCGGCTGATCCCGGCGAGGCCCTGCGCCGCTACCAGCTGCAGGTGCTGGATGTTGCCCTGGCACCAGCGGCGATCACGCTGGGCGCTGGCGATCAGGCTCGGTGGCGGCTCCTCGAAGCTGCCGACCCGATCGGACATCACCTGTACCTTCCAGCCGTCGGCGACCAGGAAGGCGGCCTCTACGAAATCGTGGCTCATCACCTCGCCGCCGATCGGCGGCCGGCCGGGCAGGATCGGCAGGCCGCAGCTGGCGGCAAAGGCCCGTACCCGGATGATTGCGTTGTGCCCCCAATAGCTGCAGGCGTCGCCCATCAGCACGCTCAGCCCCTCGGCGATCGGCTGCCCCTGCACCGAGGTCGCGAATTGCTGCAGCCGGCCGAAGAGCGACTGCGCACGAACAGAGCGTGGCCAGGTCTGCAGCAGGCCGAGTCGCGGGTCGGCTGCCATGCGGTCCGCCATCAGCAGCACGGTCGGACCGTCCATCAGGCTGTCGGCGTCGAGCACCAGCATGTACTCGTAGTGTCCGCCCCAACGCTCGCAGAAGTCCTGGATGTTGCCGGCCTTGCGGCCGGCGTTCTGAGTGCGGCGGCGATAGAACACGCGGCCGATGCCGTCGACCTCGCGCATCATCGCGCTACATGCCAGTTCCTCCCGGCGGGCGATCACCGGATCACGTGTGTCGCTGAGCACGAACAGGTGGAAGCCGGAGAGCCGCTCCTCGGCGTCGAGCGATCGGTACATCGCCCGCAAGCCGGCAAACACGCGTTCGGTCTCCTCGTTGTAGATCGGCATGATCACGACCAGCCGGGAGCCGTGCCGGCAGACGCCGGCGGCTGCGGCGGACGGCCATGCCGCGCGGGCGACGCGACGCCAGAACAGGGACGTCGCGCCGATGGCGGCGATCCAGAAATTCGCAGCCAGCCACGCGATCAGAACCGGGAAGATGATCATCAGGGCGATCTCGACCGCGTTCAGCCGGATTGCCGGAAACAGCTGCCGGAACTCCAGCAGCGCCGCCGCGGTGGTCATGATCACCAACGCTGCGAACAGCAGGCGGACCAGCACGATGCCGGCCGAACTCACCGGCCGCCCCGGCGAAATGTCGGATTTGGGCATTCGTCTCCCCCTTCGGCCCCGCGATCGCCGGGATCGGGGGGGAATATCGGATCCACCGCCGCAGTCTTTGTGGTTGGGCGGTGCTGCACGTGCTCGCCCGATTTCCTGCCGTGGGCAACGTTCCGGACATGAGAAGACCGCAAGCAATCCGGGTCGCTGCGGTGACCCTCCTCGCCGTCCTGGTGCTCGGATGCGCCAGCTCGCGCGAGACATCGCCGCAACGCACCGCGACCGAGCAGATCCTGCTGTCCCGTGCCGTCGACCGAGCAGTCGAAAGGCTGACGATCTCCCTGCCGCCCGGCACCTCGGTCTACCTGGATCCGAGCCGATTCGAGGCCTACGACCGCGGCTACGCCGTCAGTGCCATCCGCGACCGCTTCCTGGCGAGCGGCGCCCGCATGGTCGACACTCGCGATGAGGCCGAGGTCGTTGTGGAGATCCGCTCGGGTGCGCTCTCGACCGACGAAAACGAAGCCCTCGTCGGCATCCCCTCCTTCGCATTGCCGATTCCCCTCGCCGGCGACCTCCAGACGCCGGAACTGGCGCTGCTCAAGCAGAACAGCCGACGCGGTATCGCCAAGATCGGGTTCACGGCACATTGGACCTCCAACGGCGCTCTTGCCGACCGCTCCGACCCGGTGGTCGGGATCTCCGGCTATGACGACTGGAAGTTCCTCGGCCTCGGGTGGCACGAGGGTGACACCATGCCCAGTGAGTTGCCGCCGCATCCCGGCCGTCCCGACGGCGAGCCGCCCCCGGCCGCGGAAAAGGACGGGTCCGCCACCAGGGCGGACCCGTGAGGCACAGGGCGGACGTTCACGTCGGGGCTCAGGATCACCCCTTCGCGAAGACCGCCAAGACGGCGAACTATTCCGGTGCCCGCTACAGATCGTCGGCATTCCATTGATAAGTCCAGGTTTCGCTGAGGGCTCCGCCGCGCAGTTCGAGGAACAGCCGCAGATCGACCACGTCGGCGCCTTCGGGCAGCAGGTCGAAGGTGACCCGCCAGGATCCGCTGGGTTGCGAGTAGCGGGCGGCCGGGCGGGCGACCTTCCCCTGGCTGTTGGTGATCACGGGACGCACCGGCGCCGACGGATCGACCATCATCAGGTCGCCGCCGGCGAAATCGACGACGAAGTGCCGGTTCCTCGGCTCGCGCTTGCCGCCCGGGGTTCCGGCGATCCCCACCCTGGTCGCCAGGGCCCGCGCCGGTGCCGGCAGCCTGCCGGGCATCTCCGTTCCCCAGTGCATGCGGTAGGCGATCTCGGCCGGCCGGTCGGGTTGCGGCGGTTCGTCCGGGCGCCAGTAGGCAACGATGTTGTCGGAGGTCTCGTCGCTGGCGGGAAGCTCGACGAGTTCGATCCGCCCCTTGCCCCACTCGCCGCGTGGCTCGATCCACAGGTTCGGACGGCGCTCGTAGTAGATCCTGTCGTCCTGGTAGTTCTCGAATGCGCGGTCGCGCTGCAGCAGTCCGAAGCCACGCGGATTGGTGTCGGAGAAGGCGTTGAACTGCGGCCGTCCGGGATTGCGCAGCGGCCGCCAGATCCATTCCCCGGCGCCGGTCAGCATCGAGAGCCCGTCGGAATCGTGCACCTCCGGACGAAAATCGTCCCGGCGCCGATAGTCGTTCTCGCCGTGCAGGTACATCGAGGTGATCGGTGCGATGCCGGCGCCGTCCAGCCGGCTGCGCGGGAAGATGGCGGTGTCGACGTCGATCACCGTGGTTCGCCCGGGATGGATCACGAAGCGGTAGGCGCCGGCGGTGCTGGCACTGTCGAGCAAGGCCAGGACCGTCACCGAGGAGTCGTCGCGGACCGGCCGTTGGAGCCAGAATGCCCGGAACATCGGGAACTCCTCGCTCCCGAAACGGGTCGTGTCGATTGCCATCCCCCGGGCCGACAAGCCGTACTGCAGTTCCGCGCCGACCGCCCGGAAGTAGCTGGCGCCGAGGAAGGACGCGATGTCTCGGTCCCAGTTCAGGCGGTCGTAGAGCCGGAATCCGGCATACCCGAGCGCCGATTCCTCGTCGCTGGTCGGTCGAAGATCGCCATAGGTGAAACGGCCCGGATCGAAGCCGATGGCGTGGGTCTCGCGCTCGGTGATCTCGAAGATGCGCACCGGGAACTGGAAGAGGCCGCCGGCATGGAAGAGACCGACTTCGAACGGCATGTCGGCGCCCGACCACAGCCGCGCCTCGCGTCCCGAGCGGATCGCGAAATAGCCTTCGTAGTCGAGCTTGGCGAACCGTTCTGGTACCCTGGGAGGATCCTGGAATTGCTGTCCCGCGATCCTTTGGGCGAGGCCGCGCACGTCATCGTACCCGCGGATCTTGGCGAACTCGGCGGTCTGGGGGGGCGGCTCCTGCCCTGCGGCGGCCCGGGCGAATGCGCTCGCGCTGAGTCCCCACAGGACGCCGGCAAGGGCGTCTCGCCTGGTTATCGCCATCGGCTGTCGCTCTCCAATACTCGGACCGAGTTCCACGACCGCCGCTGGACTCGGAGCTCCGCGTCGCCCGCCGTTTCGCTCGTCAACCGCGGCAAAGGCGGACGGTTCCGGGAACCTCCCGACGCTTTCCTGGTTAGTGGATTGCCAACCTTGGAGACGGGCATGCCTGACGATCAGACTATTCTCATGCGGGACGAGTTCCGCCTCGACCCACCCGTTGCAGTGCCGGATCCGGCACCGCTGGACATGCCACGGCGGCAACTCCGGCTGCTGCCTTTCGAACTGTCGCGTCTGGTGCCGCGGCCGGCGTTGCTGCGCCGGTTTCCGGAGAATGCCGGCTGAACCGTCGCGAGACGTGGCCCACTGTAGGACGATTTCGCCTTCGTCAGCTGCCGTCCACATGCGGTTTCAGGGCACACCACACCGTGGTGTGATGCGGCACCGCGACGCCGTGCGCGGCACCACGACGGGCGATCAGGCCAGACAGGCTCTCCGCCTCGATGCGTCGGCCGCGAACGAGGTCGTGATACATCGACGCGTACATGCCAGGTGGAAAGCTCTTCGAGAGTGCCACCGAGCGCTCGACGATATCGGGCGAGGTGCGCACCCCCTCGGCTGCAGCCACCGCCACCACCTCGCGCATCATCGCCTGCGCCAGGCGCATGATCTCTGGATCGGTGTAGACCTCGCCGGCCGGCTTGCGCAGCAGAGTGGTCAAACCGGCGTTGGTCGCCAGCAGCACGAACTTGTCCCATAGAGTGGTTCGGATCTCGGTCGAGACTTCCGCCTCGAACCCGGCGGCCCGGCAGGCATCGCGGAAGCCGACCGCGCGGGGCGAGGCCGTCCCGTCGAGTTCGCCAAACACGATCCGCGACATATCCGAGGTGTAGCGCACCACGCCGGGCTCGACGATCAGCGCCGACACGTAGGCGGCACCGCCGAGCACGGCGTCCCGGCCGATCACCGCTGCCAGCCGCTCCGGCCCGTCCACGCCGTTCTGCAGGTTTACGACCATTGTGCCCGGCCCGACGATCGGCCTGATCGCCTCGCCGGCCGTCTCGGTGTCGTATAGCTTGACCGCGAACAGGATCACATCGGCCGGGCCCTCCAGGCTGCGCGGGTCGTCGGTGGCGCCGACCTGGGTGAGCACGATGTCGCCGCGTCCGCCCTCGAGCCTGAAGCCGCCACGCCGGATGGCGTCGAGGTGCGGGCCACGGGCGACGAACGTCACCTCGTGCCCAGCGCGCGCGAGATGCGCCCCGAAGTAGCCGCCGACGCCGCCGGCCCCCATAACCACCACCCGCATCTCGTCCACCTCCGGTCAGCGTGGGCAGCACGTTAGGCGACCGTCGCGACGGCGCCAAGAAGCGGCACCGACAATCCGCCCCCTGCGCCGCTGGTTCCAGGTCATCGCCATCGAGGTTTATCATTTGGCAATCGAATCCCTGTATTTGCTTTCCAATCCACGGTATGAATCGGAAATTGCCTTCAGTAGGGGGCGCGGAAATGTCACTGACAAATTTGTTCCGGTCGGCCTTGCTGGCGATCGTGATCGCCGGGATCGGTGCCGTTGCGCGGGCCGGCGAGGCCGGTGGCTTCCTCGATCTGGACAGACTGATGCGGGCAGCGGCCGAGGCGGAACGCGACGGGTATGACGCGCAGGCCGCCGACCTCTTCCGGCGAGCGCATGAGGCCGACCCGGCCGGTGCCGGCGCGTTGTATGCGCTTGCCGAGCTGGCGGCGCGGACCGGCGAAGCCGAGGCCGCCTACGCCCTGTTCCGCGCCGTTCTGGCGGTCGATCCAGGCCACCGCGCCGCCCGGCGCGGCCTCGGCCTTTCGCTGCTCGATCTTGGACGGGGCGATGACGCGGCCGCGGTGTTCGATGCCCTGCTCGCACAGGACGCGGCCGATGCGCGGGCGTGGAACGGCAAGGGGCTGGCCCTCGATCTGCTCGATCGTCGCCCGGCGGCGCAGCGTGCCTACCGCAGCGGGTTGGCCCATGCCCCGGCCGACCCTGACCTGCTCGCCAACCTCGAGCAGTCATTGGCCATGGCGGCTGCTGCGGCCCGTCCGGGCGCAGCGCCGGCAGGCATCGCGCTGGCGCTCAATGTCGACCCCGCGACCGATCCCGCCGTCAACCGCGAGCTCGTCCCCACCGCCCCCCGATCCGCCGTGCGCGACTGATCCAGCACGGCGTTATCCGCCCGGAGGGTGGTTCCGGGCGTCCCTCCCGAGTCCCCTGCAGAAAACTCAGGGCCGGCCGACAGGCCGGCCCTCTCTCTTTTTGCGCGCTCCGCGCGCTCAGGCCTGCCGGCCGGTTACCGGGGCATCGAGATCGAGCCGGGTGCCGTCCGGTATGATCTTCGGCAGGATCGCACCGCGCAGGTCCACGCCGCGCAGGTCTGCGCCGTCGAGGACGGTCTGTGACAGGTCGACGTCGCGCAGGTCGGCACCGCGCAGGTCGACGCCCGAAAGGTCTGCATACCGCAGATCGGCGCCGCACAGGCGGGTCGGCAGCAGGGTGCCATTCTCCAGCGCCAGGGCGCGGAGGTTGGCTCCGGCCAGCCGGGCGTTCCGCAGCCGGGTGCGCTGCAGGTCGGCGCCGCGCAGATCCGCTCCGCGCAGCACGGCAAATCGGAAGTCGCTGTCGGCGAACTGCCCGGCCGCCATCTGCGCGCGCGTCAGGTCGAGTCCGCACCATATCGAGCGGTTGGCGATCACGGCGTTGAGGTTGACCTCGTCGAGCACTCCGGCCGAGCGCATGTCGCAGCCGCTGACGTCGAGCTGGCGGCCAGAGGCGGCGGCGGACGTCACCCAATTGGCGTGCTGTGTCAGATGTACCTCGATCGGGTCGCCCAGTTCGTCGAGTGCCCGCCCGGCCGGGCGGTCGGTGAGCGCGCCGCGCAGGTCGGCGCCGGCCAACTCCGTCATATTGACGACGACCCGGGTGAAGATCGCGTCGCGGAGCGTCGCCTTCTCCAGGTTGGCCCAGCTCAGGTCGGCGCCGTCGAGATTGGCGCCGGTGAAGGTCGCGCCGCGCAGATTGCAGCGCACCAGCTTGACGTCGCGCAGGATGGCGTCGGAGAAGTTGGCGTTGACGCAGATGGCGCCCGAGCACCGCGCCCGCGACAGGTCGGCGCCGGAGAAGTCGGCCTGCTGCATCTGCGATACCGCCGGCTCGATCTCGATCCAGTGCAGGTCGCGGTCGCGATCGCCGCGTTCCGCCAGATTGCTTTCGCGCAGATCGGCGTCGATCAACGAGGCTCCGACCAGCCTGGCACCTCTCAGGCAAGCTCCGCGTAAGTCGCCCTTGACCAGACTGGCGCCGTCCAGGCTGGCACCGCGCAAATCGGCGGAGAACAGCGACGCGTTGTCCAGGATGACGCGGTCCAGGGTGGCCCGGCTCAATGTCGAGCCGGTCAGATCCGCATCGGTCAGATCCGCGCCACGGAAATCCAGCCAACCGAGATCGAAGAACGACAGCACCGCGCGGGCGCCGCCAAGCTGCCCCTTTCGGAACCGCGAGTGGCGTTTGAGGATGGTGTCCAGGTCGTTCTGGCCGAGTCTCTCCAATCGGTGTGCCTGCGGTCGCTTCTGCGACATGGTCACATCTCCGCGTTCCCGTGCGAAGTCAGGAGACTAGGCGCGAATCGGCTCTAAAGTAAAGTATTTAAGGTTAATGATCGATTTTAGATTGAATTTGAAAGGTGTTACCGGCCGACCACGCGGCATCTCCGGCGCGGGTTGATCCGCTTTGCGGTCCACCCGGCCAAGGCTAAGCTGCCGTGACACAACCGAAGCCTCCGATATGACATTCCCTGCCCGATCCCTCGCCGATCTCGAATCCCGTCTGGCCTATGACCTTGCCTGCCTGAACGAGCCGGTGGCCCGCTGGGCGCGCGAACACGCGGCACCCGACGGCGGGCCGATGCTCGACGCGCTGGTGATCGGTGCGGGGATGTGCGGCCTGGTGGCCGCGGCGGCGCTGCGCCGGCGCGGCTTCACGCGGCTGCGCATCGTCGACCGCAGCCCGGAGGGGCGCGAGGGTCCCTGGGTGACCTATGCCCGGATGCGCACGCTGCGCTCACCGAAGCATCTGACCGGGCCAGCGCTCGGCATCCCCTCGCTCACCTTTCGCGCCTGGTACGAGGCGCAGTGGGGCGAGGTGGCCTGGCAGGCGCTCGATCGCATTCCGCGCACGCAGTGGATGGATTACCTGCGCTGGTACCGGAAGGTGTTGGCGCTGCCGGTCGAGAACGGAATTGAGGCGCAGGCGGTCGAGCCGGCGGCGAACGGGCTTGCCGTGCGCCTGCATGGCCCGGCGGGCGACGAGATGGTGCACACGCGGCGCCTGATCCTGGCGTCCGGGCGCGAGGGAATTGCGGTGCCGCGGATTCCGGATTGGGCCGCGGCACTGCCTGCCGGGCTGGTTTCGCACACCTCCGATGCCATCGACTTTGCGGGCCTCGCCGGCAAGGCAGTCGCCGTGATCGGCTATGGCGCCTCCGGGTTCGACAACGCCGCCGAGGCGCTGGAGGCGGGGGCCGCCTCCGTGGTGATGCTGGCACGTCGGGCGGAGATGCCGCGGGTCAACAAATTCAAGGGCGTCGTGTTCCCGGGGTTCACCCTCGGCTATCCGACACTGGCGCCGGAGGAGCGATGGCGGCTGCTGACCTACCTGTCGGATTCGAAAGTGGCGCCGCCGCGCGCCGCGGTGCTTCGGGTATGTGACGATCCCAGGTTCTCGATCGCCACCGGCGCCGGCGTGCGCGCCGCGACCGAGCACGGCGGGCGGCTGCACCTGGACTGTGGCGCAGACATGCATCTGGTCGACCACGTGATCCTCGGCACCGGCTTCCGGATCGACCTGGCCGGCTCGCCGTTGCTTGGGCCGGTGACCGGCCGGATCGCGACCTGGAGGCGGCTGGTATCGCCGCCGCCGTCGCAGGCCGGCCACGAATTCCTCGACTTCCCGGACCTCGGGCCCGGCTTCGAGCTGCAGCCGGCGGAACCGGGCGACCTGCCCTGGCTGCGTCGGGTTCATGCCTTCACCTTCGCCGCCGCACTCAGCCACGGCAATGTCTCCGGTGACATCCCGGCGGTCAGCGACGGCGCGAACCGCTTGGCCGACGCGATCGCCGCGGCGGAGTTCCGCGACGAGCTGGCACACCATCGCGCGGTCCTGGAGGCCTTCGACGACCCCGAATTGTCCGTGGAGGATGTCGCCCGCCTCCGGCCGCCGTCTGAACGCATGTCCGACGTCGCCGACTGAGAGCGAGAGAATGGCAGGAACCCGCCGATGAACGACTACGTCGACAGCTACTACGCCCGGACTCGTGCCGACGATGTCAGGCGCGAGCCGCTCGACGGTTCAGTGACCGCCGAGGTTGCGGTGATCGGCGGCGGCATGGCCGGGCTGGCGACGGCGCTTGGCCTGGCTGAGCGCGGTCACCGCGTGGTGGTCCTGGAGGCGCATCGGGTCGGCTGGGGCGCGTCGGGGCGCAACGGCGGCTTCGTGTCGGCCGGCTTCGCGCTCGGCCCCGCCGAACTGGTTACCAAGCTCGGCAAGGCCAGGGCGAAGGCGCTGTACCGCCTCAGCCAGGACGCCGTGGCCCTGGTGCGCCGGCGTGCCGAACGGATCGGCGACGGCGTGCGGCCGATCATCGACGGCATCGCCGGCTGCTCGTGGTTCGACGACCCGGGCGCGCTGGAGCGCCGGGCTGCCTTCATGAACGACACCTTCGGCGAGCATCGCGAGGTCTGGGACCGCGACAAGGTTCGCTCCATCTGGCGCAGCCCGCGCTACCACGGCGCGGTCTTTAACCCCGATGCCTTCTCGTTCCACTCGCTGAACTTCTCGCGCGGCATCGCCGACATGGTCGAGGCGACCGGCGGCCGGGTCTACGAGGACACGCCGGTGCGCAGCATCGACCTCAAGGCCGAGCCGAAGCTGATTCGCACCGACCGCGGCACGGTGACGGCCGACCAGGTGGTGATCTGCTGCTCCGGCTACATCGACGGGCTGGTCGGCCGGCTGTCGCGCGCCATCCTGCCGATCGGCACCTATGTCGTGCTGACCGAGCCGGTCGGCGACCGGCTCAAGGACATCATCGGCGCGCCGAACGGCGTCTCCGACGACCGCTTCGCCAACGACTACTACCGCCCGCTGCCCGACACCCGGTTGCTGTGGGGCGGCCGGATCAGCCGCTGGACCGATCCGCGTGGGCTGTCGGACATCATGATGGGCGACCTGCGGCGGGTATATCCGCAGCTCGCCAACCTGCGGGCCGAGGTCGCCTGGCCTGGAACCATGGGCTATGCGGTGCACAAGATGCCGCAGATCGGCCAGTTGCGGCCGGGTGTCTGGTACAGTCAGGCCTATGGCGGGCACGGCATGGCCACGACCACCATGGGCGGCGAGTTGGTGGCCAGCGCCATCGCCGAGGGTGACGAGCGCTGGCGGCTGTTCGAGCCGTTCGGACTGACCCCCGCCGGCGGCCCGCTCGGGGCCTGGTACGCCCAGGGCGTGTACTGGAGCTATCAGGCCCGCGACGCCTGGAACCTGTGGCGCCAGGGACCTCGGTAGGCTAAATCCGGGGCTCGCTTGCAGCGGCGGGGCGCTTCGACCATGGCCATTTCTGAACGGACCGCCGGCCCGCTGGGACTGATCGGGCTCGGGACCATGGGGCGGAACCTCGCCCTGAACCTTTCAGATCACGGCACCCCGCTGGTGGTTTGGGAGCGTGATGCCGGCCTCGCCGCCCAGGCGCGCGCGGCCCTGCCCGCAACCACCGTGTGGTGCGATGATCCGGCCGGGCTGGCCGCGGCACTGCCGGCGCCACGGGTGATCCTGCTGATGGTGACCGCCGGCCCCGCGGTCGACGCGGTGATCGAAGCCCTGCGTCCGGCGCTGGCGCCCGGCGACGTGATCGTCGACGGCGGCAACGCCGACGCCCGCGACACCGCGCGCCGCCAGGCCGCCCTGGCCGGCACCGGGATCGAGCTGCTCGGCCTTGGCGTGTCCGGCGGCGAGGAAGGGGCCCGCTTCGGCCCGTCGCTGATGGCCGGCGGCGCGGCGGCGGCCTGGACGCTCGTCGCCCCGACGCTGGAGGCGATCGCCGCGCGCACGCCTGACGGTGCGGCCTGCTGCGCCCTGCTCGGCGCCGGGGCCGCCGGGCATTTCGTCAAGACCGTGCACAACGGCATCGAATACGCGGTGATGCAGGCGCTGGCCGAGGTTTACGACCTGATGCGCCACGGCCTCGGCATGACGCCGGACGCGATCGGTGCGGTGTTCGAGCGCTGGAACGCCGGGCCGCTGCAGAGCTACCTGGTCGAGATCGCCGCCGACGTGGTCCGAACCCGCGACGACGACGGCGGCCCGCTGCTCGACAAGGTGGTCGACCACGCCGGCCAGAAGGGCACCGGGCGCTGGGCCTCGCTCGCCGCCCTCGACTATGGCGTCGCGGCGCCGACCATCGCCGAGGCGGTGTTCGCCCGCGCGGTGTCGGCGCGCGGCGATGAGCGCGCCGCCCTCGCAACAGAGCGTCCGGGTGCTGGCATGAGCCTCGACCCCGGGGACCTTCAGGGTGCGCTGCACGCAGCCACCCTCGCCGCCTTCGTGCAGGGCCTCGATCTGATCGCCGCCGCCGACGCCGCCGAGGGCTGGGCCGTCGACCGCGCCGCCGTCGCCCGCGTGTGGCGCGCCGGCTGCATCCTGCGAGCCGCCCTGCTCGACCGGCTGGCCGACGCGGCCCGAGAGGTCGGACCCGGCGCCCTGCTGCTGCGCTCGCCTGCGCTCGGCGCCGAGCTGCGCGAGGCGCTGCCCGGCCTGCGTCGCACCGTCGCCTCTGCCGCCCTCGCCGGCTTCGCGGTGCCGGCCATGGGCTCGGCGCTCGCCTGGGTTGACGGCATGACCCGCGCCCGGGTTCCGGCCGATTTCCTGCAGGGCCTGCGCGACCGCTTCGGCGCCCATCGCTTCGAGCGCAGCGACCGGCCCGGCAGCTTCCATGCCGACTGGAGGGGCCAGTGACGGTCATCGTGCTGATGGGCGTGTCGGGGGTCGGCAAGACCACCGTCGGCCGCCGCCTCGCCGAGGCGCTCGGCTACGGCTATGCCGAGGGCGACAGCTATCATCCGGCGGCGAACATCGAGAAGATGCGCTCCGGCCAGCCGCTGGAGGACGACGACCGCTGGCCGTGGTTGCATGCCATGGCGGCCGACATCGACGGCTGGCGGGCCTCCGGCACGGGCATGGTGCTCGCCTGCTCGGCACTGAAGCGAGCCTACCGCGACATCCTGATCGGCGAGCGGGAGGATGTGCGGCTGGTGCAACTGAGCGGCGAGGAGGCGCTTATCCGCAGCCGTATCGAAGCCCGGCGCCACGAGTACATGCCGGCCTCGCTGCTGATCACCCAACTCGCCACGCTGCAGCCGCCGACAGCGGACGAGCGGCCGATCGTGGTCGACGTGCGCGATACACCGGAGGCCTGCGTGGCGGCGATCGTGGCGGCCCTGGCGGCGGCGCCGGCCGAGGCTGGCCGCTAGTCACGCCGCCTCTCGTCACACCGCCTCGACCACCGGGCCGATCCGCACGATAAGGTCCTCGGCCAGCACGCTCGGTCCCGCCGCCCTGCCCGCCTCGCCGTGGATCCAGGCGCCGGCCGCCGCCGCCTCGAAGGCCGGCACGCCGCGCGCCAGCAGGCCGCCGATCAGGCCCGACAGCACGTCGCCCGAGCCGGCTATCGCCAGCGTCGGCGGGGCGTTTGTGGTGATGAGCGTCCGGCCGTCGGGTGCTGCGATCACGGTGTCGCCGCCCTTCAGCAGCACCACTGCGCCGAGCCGGGTCGCCGCGGCGCGCGCGGCCGCCGGTTTGCCGGCTGCCGCCGGGTCGAGGTCTGGAAACAGGCGCCGGAACTCGCCGTCATGCGGGGTCAACACGGTCGGTGCCGCGATCCGCGCGGCCAAGTCCTCCGCCGCCCCGGCCCATGCCGTGATGCCGTCGGCGTCGAGCAGGACCGCGCGCCGCGCCTCCAGAGCCGCCGCGACGAGGGCCTTCGCTGCGGCGCCGCCGCCAAGGCCGGGGCCGACCACCACCGCCGAATAGCGAGGGTCGGCCAGCAGCGCCGCGAGCCCCCTCGCCCCGTCGATCTCGCGAACGATGGCGCCGGGCGCGTCGCCCGCATAGAGCGACTGGAGTCCCGCCGGCACCGCGGCGGTCGCCAGCCCGACGCCCGAGCGCCGGGCGGCGGCCAGCGCCAGGCGTGCGGCTCCCGACATGGCACCGCCCACCACCAGGACATGACCGCGGCGGTATTTGTGGTCGGCGGCTGCCCGCGGTGCCAGAGCGTGCTGCCAGGCCGCAGGGGAGTTCGCTGCCGTGCCCGGCCCGATTGCCGCCAGCGCCGCCGCCGGGATGCCGATGTCGGCGACCCGCAGGGTGCCGCACAGCTCCCGGCCGGGCAGCAGCAGGTGCCCGGGCTTGCGGCGGAAAAAAGTGACGGTGAGGTCGGCCGGTGCCGCGACGCCGCGCACCCGGCCGGTGTCGCCGTCGACCCCGCTCGGCACGTCGATCGCCACCGACACCGCCCGACCCGCCAGCACCTGGTCGGCGAGCGCCCCGACGATGTCGGCCGCGACGCCGTCGAGGTCGCGCGCCAGGCCGGCGCCGAACAGCGCATCGACTATCAGGCCGGCACCGTCGAGGACTTCGGGACGTGCAGCCTCGACCGGTCCGCTCCACAGCCCGCGCGCCCAGGCGGCGTCGCCGCGCAAGGCGTTCGGGTCGCCGAGTGCGGCCGCCCGGACCGCCCAGCCGTGATCGGCGAGGTCGCGGGCCACCACCCAGCCATCGCCGCCGTTGTTGCCGGGCCCGGCGAGCACCAGCACCGGCCGCGGCCGGTAGCGCCGGCGGATCGCGGTCGCCACCGCGGCACCGGCGGCCGCCATCAGGGTGGTGCCGGCGATGCCGCGGTCGATGGCGAAGCGGTCGGCCCGGGCCATCTCGGCACAGGTCAGCAGCAGTTCGGTGCCGTCGGGGAATGCCGTCATCGCTGGTCTCGTCGCATGAGCGCGACGCTAGCCCGGCCCGGTCGATTGCGGAAGCCGGTCTCGGGCGGAACAAGCTTGGCGACCCGCTCCTTCCGGTTCTAGGTTGCACGCAGATCGTAGGCCCGAGATGAACTGAAACGGACCCCCCGATGCGGCGCTATGACCCCGCCCTACCCCCCGATCCCGCGGCCTGGCAGGCCCTCGAAGAAGACAAGCGAATCGAGCTGATCGAGGATTATCACCGGAGCGCGCGGATCAAGCTCCCGAACCTGAAGCTGCATTCGGTCATCCACGCCATCGTGGAGAACCAGGTCGCGCTGGGGGACGAACTGCCGGCGCGGCGCGCGGTCGAGCGATTGATGCGCGAGGGGCTGGATCGGCACGACGCCCTGCACGCCGTCGGCGAGGAAGCCCTGTCGCACATGACCGAGTTGATGCGGCTGCCTGCGGGATCGCAGCCCGGCGGTCCCGAGCAGGCCGCGGCGCTCGCCCGCTACGAGGCCTCGCTCGAGCGCCTCTCGGCGCAGGCGTGGAGGTCGTCCCACGCCGAGGACGACGGCGGGGAGGACCAGGAGGACGACGTGCCGCCGGAGACCATCGAGGAGGTCGTCGCCGCGCTGCAGGCCTTCCCCGGCCCGTTGCCGGTGGCCGCCATGCAATGGTCCCTGGAGAACTGGGATCAGGCTGCGCCGCGCTTCCTGCGGATGCTGGAGGACTATGCCTCCGGCGCCGAGCGCTCTGACGACGTGATCAATGCGCTGTTCCTCGCGGTGCACCTGCTGGCCGACAAGGGCGAGACCCGCGCCTTTGCGGTGCTGATCCGGATCCTCATGGACCACGAGGCCACCGAGGAACTGCTCGGCGACGCCGTCATGGGGACCTTGAGCGGCATCCTGATCTCCACCTTCGACGGCGACCGGCTGGCGCTGCGACGGGTGATCGAATCGGCGGACGCCGAGCCGTTCACGCGGCAGGCGGCGCTCGAGGCGATGGCCTACCTGACCGCCGCCGGCAGTGTCCCGGAGGAGGAGACCCGCGCCTATCTGAAGCATCTGCGGCACTCCCTGGAGCCGCGATACGAGGACCCGGTGTGGGAGGGCTGGGCCGGTGCCGTCGCCAATCTCGGCTATGCGGATCTCGAAGGCGACTTCGAGGCACTGCTGGAACTCGGCTGCATCGACCGGATCACCACGGACACGGATTGGCTTCGCGAGCGGCTGGCCCTGGTTCGCGGCGGTGCGGACCGCCTCGCCGGATTCGCCAATGACCGCATCGGCCCGTTCGAGGATGCCGTCGGCACGCTCGCCGAGTGGTCCTCATTCTCGGGCGACGATGACGGATACGACGACGAGGGATTGGGCGACGGGTGGGGCGGGGACGAACTCGAGGATGGGTATCTCGACGAAGAAGTAGTCGGCGATGGGATCCCGGCATGGCGGGCGGTCGAGGAGCCTCGTGTAAACCCGACTCGACACATCGGCCGCAACGACCCCTGCCCATGCGGCAGCGGCAAGAAATACAAGAAGTGCTGCCTGGGCTAGCCGCTAAACCCTACGACGACACATGCCGGACCGACATGCGCGCGAGGGGAAGTGGGGCGAGTGATGGGGATCGAACCCACGACCTCCAGAGCCACAATCTGGCGCTCTAACCAACTGAGCTACACCCGCCATAGACCCGCACGACCTCGACCGTGCGAGGCCGGTTTGCTATCCCAGCGCCCCGGCCCCGTCAACCTAAATGGGACGGACGCCCGAGATATCCCGCCAGCCGGTCGGCAGCGCCGTCGAGAACCTCGTCGCGCTTGGCGAAGCAGAAGCGGATGAAGTCGGTCGGCGCGGTCGCGCGGTCCTGGTAGAACGCCGACACCGGCACCGCCGCGACGCCGGCCTCGACGACGAGCCGCCGGCAGAACCCCTCGTCGTCCTCGCCCGGTTTCAGGAACCTCTTGGCGTCGACGAACAGGAAGTAGCTGCCCTGGCACACCGCCGGCTCCAGCCCGATCGCCGAGAGCGACGTCGCCAGGCGGTCGCGCTTGGCCTGCATCGCGTCCCGCAGCCCGTCGAAATACGAGTCGTCCTGGCCGAGTCCGAAGGCGACGGCACGCTGCAGGTTCGGCGCCGTGGTGAACACCAGGAACTGGTGCGCCTTGGAGATCGGCTGCAGCAGGTGCTCGGGGCCGGTCAGGTACCCGACCTTCCAGCCGGTCAGCGAGAAGGTCTTGCCCGCCGAGCCGATGCGCACGCAGCGCTCGCGCATGCCCGGCAGCTTCATCAGGGGCACATGCCGGCGTCCGTCGAACACCAGATGCTCGTAGACCTCGTCGCACACCGCATAGGCGTCGTGGCGCCGCACCAGTTCGGCGATCGCCTCGAGCTCGGCCAGGGTGAACACCTTGGAGGCCGGGTTCTGCGGGTTGTTCAGCACGATCAGCTTGGTCCTGTCGCTGAACGCCGCCGCCAGCGCGTCGAGGTCCAGCGTCCAGTGCGGCGGTGTGAGGCGCACGGTCCGCGGGATGCCGCCGGCGCGGCGGATCATCGGCAGGTAGCAGTCGTAAAGCGGCTCGATCACCACGACCTCGTCGCCCGGCTCGATCAGCGCCAGGAAGCAGGCCGCCAGTCCCTCGGTGGCGCCGGTCGACACCATGGTCTCGGTCTTCCAGTCGACCTCGATGCCGTAGAAGCGCTTGTCGTGCGCCGCCACCGCCTGGCGCAACTCTGGCACGCCGAGCATCGGCGGGTACTGGTTCGGCGGGTCGTACAGAGCCTTGGAGGCCGCTTCCAGCACCGCATCTGGGCCACGGTCGTCGGGAAAGCCCTGACCGAGGTTGATCGCCTGATGCTCGATGGCGAGGCGCGACATCACCTCGAACACCGTGGTGCCGTAGCTGGACAGCAGGGAATTCGCGGGCTTCATGAGCGTTCCTCCCGTCCCGGACCCTCGACGGGGATCCTGGGGACGGCTCGGATAGCGCGGCGCCGGACGGCGTGCAAGGTGTCGCATTGTCCCGGATAGCTATGCGTTCGTCCCCTGTCTCAAGAACTTGTCAGTCGCTTCGGAATGGACCTACGATCGGGCTATCCGAGCGATACGCGGATTCTCCCTGATGATGTCGACAGTAACGATAGAGATTCTGCTCATACTTCCAGTTGTTGCTGCTTTCCTCGGATTTCTGAAGCGGGTAATCGTAAAAAATATAAACCAAATCAACTTAAGACGACGCTTGAATGAGGTATTTTTATTTGTCCAAATTTTATGTTTATCGATGTTTTTGTTTGTTCTTTTCGATCCTATTGTATCGATTCCTGCAATTTTAGTGCTGTTGATGCTTTGGTTTTTCAAGATGAGAAATACGATCCGATTCTGTCATCCCTGCGGGCGAACGATTGTTCCGCGGGATTACCTTTCACCGCCCAAGTTTTGCAACCGATGTGGCGGCGAACTCTCCACCTAAATTCTATAGTGCCGACTCGGTCCGGTCACTTATGAGAATGGTCAATTCAAGGCTCGAACCGGGAAGCGGCCGGCTGAAGTAGGCCTTTTAACGATTGGCTGTGCCGCTAGAATGCCGCCGCTTCAACGATGCGCCCCGCCAAGGGTCGCCCGCCGCCACGCGAGAGGAAACGCCCATGCCCATCCTGGCCGACCGGATGTCCCAACTCGGCACCGAGACCGCGTTCGAGGTGCTGGCCCGTGCCAACGCCCTGGCGGCCACCGGCAAGAGCATCATCAACCTCGGCATCGGCCAGCCGGACTTCAAGACGCCGGACCACATCGTCGAGGCCGGCATCAAGGCGATGCGCGACGGCCATCACGGCTACACCCCGGCGGCCGGCATCCCGCAGCTGCGCGAGGGCGTGGCCGCCGACCTGCAGCGCCGGCACGGCGTCGAGGTCGATCCAGGGCTGGTAATGATCATGCCCGGCGGCAAGCCGACGATGTTCTTCGCCTGCCTCATGTTTGGGCAGCCGGGGGCCGAGATCCTGTACCCGAACCCCGGCTTTCCGATCTACGAGAGCTCGGTGAAGTTCTCCGGGGCCACCCCGGTCCCCTACCGGCTGAGCGAAGACAACGGCTTCGCGTTCTCGGCCGGGGAGCTGCTGTCGAAGATCACCCCGCGCACCCGGCTGATCATCCTGAACAGCCCCGCCAACCCGACCGGCGGCGCGGTGCCGAAGGCGGAATTTGACGCCCTGGTCGCCGGCCTCGCCGCCTGGCCGGACGTCATGGTGATGTCGGACGAGATCTACGGTCAGATGCTCTATGACGGGCGCCAGCACACCACCCTGCTCGCCTATCCCGAGATGCGCGACCGGCTGATCCTGCTGGACGGCTGGTCGAAGACCTACGCCATGACCGGCTGGCGGCTCGGCTACTCGATCTGGCCGAAATCGGTGTTCGGTCATGCCGAGAAGCTGGCGGTGAACTGCCACTCCTGCGTCAACGCGCCGACCCAGTTCGCCGGCCTGGCGGCGCTGACCGGGCCGCAGGATGCGGTGCATGCGATGGTCGAGGCGTTCGACGGGCGACGGCGGGTGATCGTCGGCGAGCTGAACCAGATTCCGGGCTTTCGTTGTGTGGAGCCGGGCGGGGCGTTCTACGCCTTCCCGAACATCGAGGGCACCGGCATGACCTCGAAGGTGCTGCAGACGAAGTTGCTGGAGGACGCCGGCGTTGCGGTGATCGCCGGCACCAGCTTCGGTGCCTACGGCGAGGGCTATCTGCGGTTTTCCTACGCCAACTCCACCGAGAACATCCGCGAGGCGATCCGCCGGATCAAGGCCTGCCTGTCCTGAAGGCGCTGTGATGCTCAAATATTGCGCAGCAGCCTGGAGTTTGAGCATTCTGCTTCGGCCTCGGATTGCTGACGCCGCGGCGAAACCGAGGATTTCCGCGGTCGGCCGGCCGGCCGGGCGGTTGGCACATCGCGTGCTATGCCGCCACGGGATCAGGCCGTTCGGCCATCCATCCGAACGCAATCCGAAGGCGTGGGCCCAATGAAGAAGGTCGAAGCGATCATCAAGCCGTTCAAGCTGGACGAGGTGAAGGAAGCGTTGCACGAGGTCGGGATCCAGGGGATCACGGTCACCGAGGCGAAGGGCTTCGGCAGGCAGAAGGGGCACACGGAGCTTTATCGCGGCGCCGAATACGTCGTGGACTTCCTGCCCAAGGTGAAGGTCGAGATCGTCATGGAGGACAGCCAGGTGGCTCGTGCGGTCGAGGCGATTCAGACCGCCGCCCACACCGGCCGCATCGGCGACGGCAAGATCTTCGTGTCCACCGTGGACGAGATCATCCGCATCCGCACCGGCGAGACCGGCTCGGACGCGATCTGACGGGGCGGCCGGGCCGAAATCCGGCCGTAAGGATTTCCCGGCTTTTCCGGGATGGGGAGCGTGGGGCGGGACCGGCCATCGGCACCGCCCCGGCAATGATGCAGACAGGAAGGAAACCATGTCCGACGACGTCAAGCGCGTACTGGAAATGATCGAGGAGAACGACGTGAAGTACGTCGATCTCCGTTTCACCGACCCTCGCGGCAAGGTGCACCACGTCAGTCAGCACGTGCGCACCATCGACGAGGACTCGCTCGTTGAAGGCTTCATGTTCGACGGGTCGTCCATCGCCGGCTGGAAGGCGATCAACGAGTCCGACATGGGTCTGAAGCTCGACCTCTCGACCGCGGTCATGGACCCGTTCTTCGCGCAGCCGACCCTGGCGATCACCTGCGACATCGTGGAGCCTTCCACCGGCCAGCCCTATGAGCGCGACCCGCGTTCGACCGCCAAGGCCGCGCTGAAGTACATGCAGAGCCTGGGTATCGGCGACACCGCGTATTTCGGCCCCGAGGCCGAGTTCTTCGTGTTCGACGACGTCAAGTACGACGTCAAGGGCAACAAGGGCTACTACGAGCTCGACAACGAGGAAGGCCCGTACAACACCGGCCGCACCTACGAGGAGGGCAACCTCGGCCACCGGCCGGGCGTGAAGGGCGGCTACTTCCCGCTGCCGCCGGTCGATTCCGGCCAGGACCTGCGCGGCGAGATGCTGTCGGTCATGGAGGAGATGGGCGTCAAGGTCGAGAAGCACCACCACGAGGTGGCGCCCTCGCAGCACGAGCTCGGCATGGAGTTCGGCACCCTGGTGACCACCGCCGACCACATGCAGATCTACAAGTACGTCGTGCAGCAGGTCGCGGCCGCCTACGGCAAGACCGCGACCTTCATGCCGAAGCCGATCTCCGGCGACAACGGCTCGGGCATGCACGTGCACCAGTCGATCTGGAAGGACGGCAAGCCGCTGTTCGCCGGGTCGGGCTATGCCGACCTGTCGGATACAGCTCTGTACTACATCGGCGGCATCATCAAGCACGCCCGCGCCCTGAACGCCTTCACCAACTCGACGACCAACAGCTACAAGCGGCTGATCCCGGGCTTCGAGGCGCCGGTGCTGCTGGCCTACTCGTCGCGCAACCGCTCGGCGTCGTGCCGCATCCCGCACGTCAACAGCCCGAAGGGCAAGCGCGTCGAGGTCCGCTTCCCGGATCCCGCCGGCAACCCCTATCTCGGCTTCTCGGCGATGCTGATGGCCGGCCTCGACGGCATCCAGAACAAGATCCATCCGGGCGACCCGATGGACAAGAACCTGTACGACCTGCCGCCGCAGGAACTGGCCGAGATCCCGACCGTGTGCGGCTCGCTGCGCGAGGCGCTTGAGAATCTCGACAAGGACCGCGCCTTCCTGACCCAGGGCGGCGTGTTCACCGACGACCAGATCGACGCCTACATCGAGCTGAAGATGGAGGAGGTGTACGCCTTCGAGCACACCCCGCATCCCATCGAGTTCCAGATGTACTACTCGAGCTGATCCTTCGGGATCGGACGAAGCGCGGGCCGTCCCTCGGGGCGGCCCGTTGCCGTTCATGGTAGCGTCGAACATGCACGACTCCGCTCCTTACCCGGCGGTCGCCGCCCTGTCCGCCCCCGAGACCGGGTTCCAGGCGATGTGCCGCGAGGCCGGGCCGGCGATGACGGCGCGCGTTCCGGTGGACACGCCGCTCGCGCCGGTCGTGGCGCAGGCCATGGCGCTGCTGGACGACGTGGCGGACGCCGGGCGCCAGCACGAATGCCGCGACGGCTCGTGGTCCTCGGTCTGGCTGGCGCGGCCGCCGCGGAGTGCCGCGGCACCGGGCGGTGAGCCGACTCCCCTCCTCGACCGACTGCCGGCATTGGAACGTCTGTTTGCCGAGCTCGGCGGTCCGGTCGGCCTGGTGCTGATCGCCCGGATGGCGCCCGGCGACCTGCTGGACTGGCACTACGATCCGGCATCACTCGACCATGCCTGGTCGCGCCTGCACCTGCCGCTGCGCACCCATCCGCAGGCCGTCACCGACTTCTGCCACGAGCGCGCGCACTGGCCGGTGGGCGGCTTGTACTACGGCGACTACGGCTTTCCGCACCGGGTGCTGAACACCGCCGGGGTGGAGCGCCTGCACCTGTATTTCGATGTTTCCAGCCAGGCGCTGGCCGGCCGGCTGCCGGCGCATCTGCAGGATGCCGACGGCAGCCGCCGCCAGCTGCGCGAGGCTGCCGTGAACGAGTGGCTGGCCGAGCGCTCACGACAGGCGCTCTGAGTTCGACCCGAGGGCGTGGCATTCATCTGCCACCCGCGACGCTCTCAGTCGTCCACCGCCCGCTTGCGCCCCTGCTCGTCGATCGCGACGTAGGTGAAGCGCCCCTCGGTCACCAGCGTCCGCTCCTCGCGGCGATCGTACCAGCGGATCTTCCATGCCTCGATGGCGACGGTGATCGAGGAGGTGCCGACACGCTCGACGTCGCCGTAGCAGCACAGAACGTCGCCGATCGCCACCGGCCGCACGAAGGTCATCGCCTCGATGCCGACCGTCACCACCCGGCCGCGGGCGCGCCTGGCCGCGGCGAGGCCGCCGGCCACGTCCATCTGGCTCAGCACCCAGCCGCCGAAGATGTCGCCGTTGGGGTTGGCGTCGGCCGGCATGGCGATGGTGCGGATCTGCATCTCGCCGCGCGGCGCGCGGTCCGGGTCGGTATCGCGTATCGCCATCATCCCGCTACCATATCTCGCACTCGCACTGGGAGCACCCACAGGATAAACTGTCGCCCTCAGGGCCGATAGCCCAACGCAACCGACAGACGACCGGACATGGCCGACCTCTTCGCAAGCTCCGCCGCGCACGCCGACGACTACTCGGCCAAAGACATCGAGGTCCTCGAGGGGCTGGAGCCGGTGCGCCGCCGGCCGGGCATGTACATCGGCGGCATCGACGAGCGCGCCCTGCATCATCTGGTCGCCGAAGTGCTCGACAACTCCATGGACGAGGCAGTCGCCGGCCACGCCAGCCGGATCGAGTTGGAACTGGCGGCCGATCACACGGTGACCGTACGCGACAACGGCCGCGGCATCCCGGTCGACCCGCATCCGAAATTCCCGACCAAGTCGGCGCTCGAGGTGATCCTCACCACCCTGCACTCCGGCGGCAAGTTTTCCGACAAGGTCTACGCCACCGCCGGCGGCCTGCATGGCGTGGGCGTGTCGGTGGTGAATGCGCTGTCCGACCGCCTGGAGGTCGAGGTCGCGCGCGACCGCCGCCTGTATGCCCAGCGGTACTCCCGCGGCGCGCCGCAGGGGCCTCTGGAGACCGTCGGCGCCGCTCCGAACCGCCGCGGCACCACCATCCGCTTCCACCCCGACGCCGAGATCTTTGGAGCGAATGCCCGGTTCCGGCCGGCCACGCTGTACCGCATGGCGCGCTCCAAGGCCTATCTGTTCAAGGGCGTGGAGATCCGCTGGAAGGTCGACGCCGAGCTGTTGCGCGACGGCGACGCCACGCCGGCCGAGGCGGTGCTGCATTATCCGGGCGGGCTGGCCGATTTCCTGGCGACCGCAATCGAGGGCCGCCGCACGGTGGCGGCGCGGCCGTTCACGGGCGACATCGAGGCCCCCGAGGGCCAGGGCCGGGTCGAGTGGGCCTTGAACTGGCCGGACGACCAGGACGATGGCTTCCTGCACGCCTACTGCAACACCATTCCCACTCCACTGGGCGGCACCCATGAGGCCGGCCTGCGGGCGGCGCTTCTGCGCGGCGTCAAGTCGTATGGCGAGATGGTTTCCAACAAGCGCGCTGCGCAGGTCACTGCCGAAGACCTGATGGGCGGCGCCTGCATCATGCTGTCGGTGTTCATCCGCGACCCGCAGTTCCAGGGCCAGACCAAGGAGCGGCTGGTCAGCGTCAACGCCACCCGCATGGTCGAGCAGGCGGTGAAGGACCACTTCGACCACTGGCTGTCGGGTGATCCGGACACCGCCAACCTGCTGCTGGAGCGGTTGATCGAACGCGCCGAGGACCGGTTGCGCCGGCGCCAGCAGAAGGAGGTCAGCCGCAAGACCGCGACCCGCAAGCTGCGGCTGCCCGGAAAGCTCGCCGACTGCTCGCGCTCCGGCGCCGAGGACACCGAGATCTTCCTGGTCGAGGGCGATAGCGCGGGGGGATCCGCCAAGCAGGCACGCGACCGGGCGACCCAGGCGGTGCTGCCGCTTCGCGGCAAGATCCTGAACGTCGCCAGCGCCTCGGCCGACAAGCTGCGGCAGAACCAGGAGCTCACCGACCTCATCCAGGCGCTGGGCTGCGGCACCGGCTCGTCCTACAAGGGCGACCAGCTGCGCTACGAGAAGGTCGTGATCATGACCGACGCCGACGTCGACGGCGCGCATATCGCGTCACTGCTGATGACCTTCTTCTATCGCGAAACGCCGCGGCTGATCGAGGATGGCCACCTGTTCCTGGCAATGCCGCCCCTCTACCGCCTGACGCAGGGCGGCAAGACGCTGTATGCCCGCGACGACGCCCACAAGGAGGAGCTGATGGCGACCGCCTTCAACGGCAAGGCGAAGGTCGAGATCAGCCGGTTCAAAGGCCTCGGCGAGATGCCGCCGATGCAGCTGAAGGAGACCACCATGAACCGGGCTACCCGCCAGATGCTGCGGGTCAGGGTGCCGCCGGGCGGTGGTCCCGGCCTGGTGCTGGAGCCGGAACTGGAGGCCGAGACCCGGCGCACCCGCGAGCGGGTCGAGACCCTGATGGGCAAGAAGCCGGAGCTGCGCTTCGCCTACATCCAGGAAAATGCCCGCTTCGTGCGCGACGTCGACGTGTGAGAGTGGGACGGCCCGCCTTCGGCGGCACCGGGAAGATCCACGCCAGCAGCGGCACTCGCATCAGCCTCCGAGCCAGCGCCGCAACAGCCCGGTGGTCTGCACCGGCCGCTCCAGGGCCGGCAAGTGGCCGCATTCGTCCACGATTTCCAGAGTGGCGCCTGGGATCGCCGTCGCCATCTCCTGCGACAGTTCGAGCGGCGTAAGCTGGTCCTCGCGGCCGCAGGCGACCAGGGTCGGCACCGCGATGCCGCCGAGCAGCTCCAGGCTGTCGGCGCGCGACAGGATCGCCTTCTGCTGCCGGATGAAGCCGTCGCGGCCGATCCGCGCCGCCATCTCGAAAATCGGTCGGGTGACCGTGACGTCCTCCAGGCGGCTCGGATGCACCAGCAGCGGCAGCAGCCGTGGCGTCACCCCCTTGAACTTGCCCATGTCCGCGAGCTGGATCAGGCCGGTGCGGCGGCGGCGCTGTACGTCGCTGTCGGCCCGAGCCGAGGTGTCTAGCAGCGCCAGGCGCTCGACCCGCTCCGGAGCCCGCCGCATGATCTCCAGCGCCACATAGCCGCCCATCGACAGGCCGGCGAGCGCGAAGCGGCCGGGGGCCTCGGCGAGCACGGCCGCCGCGATGTCCGCCATGCTCTCGTGGCGCGACAGGTCCGGCACCTGGACGTCATCGAGCAGATCCGACAGGCCGTCGATCTGGTGCGACCACAGTGCCGCATCGTTCAACAGGCCGGGCAGCAGTACGAGGGCATCGGGCACGGTTCAGCGAGCCTCCTTGATGATCGACAGGACGTCCCGGAACGCCGGGTTGTCGGCATCGCCAAGCCATTCGAACAGCAGCGCCTCGACGGTCGCCGGCACGCAGCCGGCGGCCCGCAGGCGGGCGAGCCCCGCGTCCCGGTCGGAGCCGCGCCGGCTGCCGCAGGCATCTTCGGCGACGAACACCCGGCGGCCCGATGCCAGCAGGCCCAGGGCCGTCTGGGCCACGCAGACATGCGCCTCGACGCCGGCGACGACCACGATCGGCCGGGCGGTCCCGTCGAGCGACCGCCGCACCTCGGGTTCGGCCGTCGCGTCAAAGCTGCGCTTGGCGAGCAGCCGGCCGGTGCCCAGGCGGCCCGCGAGGGGCGCGACGGTGCCGCCTATGGCGTCCGCACAGTGCTCGGTCGCGTATGCCGGGATGCCCAGCCGGTCGGCGCCGCGCAGCAGCCGGTCCATCGCCGCCACCACGGCGTCGCCGTCGCGGATGGCCGGCACCAGGCGCGCCTGGGCGTCGACCAGCAGCACGAGGCATCGCGAAGCCGCGGCGCGGTGGGGTGGAACACCTTCAAAATCAAGCAAGTTCGGGGCTTTTTGAGCGTCGGTCATTGACAGTCCAGTATGAGCGCCTATAGTCCGCGCGCCACTTGGCGGTCGCCGACCGCGAGGGCCGACAACTTATGACGACATGGCTGACACACAAGTAACTTTCTCAGACCTCGGGCTTTCCGAGGAAATCGTTTCCGCCGTCACCGCGTCCGGCTACACCAAGCCGACTCCGATTCAGGAAAAGGCGATCCCTTACGTCCTGATGGGCCGTGACGTGCTCGGCTGCGCCCAGACCGGCACCGGCAAGACCGCCTCCTTCACGCTGCCGATGATCGACATCCTGTCGGCCGGGCGTGCGAAGGCGCGGATGCCGCGGTCGCTGATCGTCGCGCCGACCCGCGAACTCGCTGCCCAGGTTTCCGAGAACTTCGTCAAATACGGTCAGAACACCCGCCTGACGATGGCGCTGCTGATCGGTGGCGTGTCGTTCGACGACCAGGAGACCAAGCTCGACCGAGGCGTCGACGTGCTGATCGCCACGCCCGGCCGCCTGCTCGACCACATCGAGCGCGGCAAGGTGCTGCTGAACGACGTGAAGATCCTGGTGATCGACGAGGCCGACCGCATGCTCGACATGGGGTTCATCCCCGACGTCGAGCGCATCGTCTCCCTGCTGCCGACCATCCGGCAGACCCTGTTCTTCTCGGCGACGATGGCCCCGGAGATCCGCCGGCTGGCAGACAAGTTCCTGATGAATCCCCGTGAGGTTTCGGTGGATCCGCCGGCCTCGCCGGCGGAGACCGTCGCCCAGCACCTGGTGCGCTGCTCGATCAAGGACAAGCGCGGCGCCCTTCGCACCATCATCGAGCGCGAGACGGCCGCGGGCGAGACCGTCGAGAGCGCGCTGATCTTCTGCAACCGCAAGCGCGACATCGGTGTGCTGCACAAGTCGCTGCTGAGCCATGGCTACGACGCCGTGCAGCTGCATGGCGACATGTCGCAGCCGGCCCGCACGGAGACGCTGCAGAAGTTCAAGAACGGCGAGGCGCGCCTGGTGGTCTGCAGCGACGTCGCGGCACGCGGGCTCGACATCAAGGGCCTGAGCCACGTCTTCAATTTCGACGTGCCGAGCCATGCCGAGGACTACGTCCACCGCATCGGCCGCACCGGCCGGGCCGGGATGACCGGGCGGGCCTTTACGCTGTGCACGCCGGAAGACTCCAAGCTTTTGGCCGGGGTCGAGCGGCTTATCGGCAAGAAGATCCCGGTGCTCGCGCTCGACGGGATTGTCGGCGGCGATGCGGAGGAACCGGCTGGAGCGAGTTCCGGCGACCGGCGCCGCAGGGGGGGGCGGCCAGGCCGTGGCAGCGATGCCGAACCCAGCGTTGCTGTGGCTAGCCCCGTGGTTGCCGTGGCGGAGCAGCTTGCGGCGGAGGAGCCGCCGGCAGCTGCGGCGTCCGAGAAGCCGCGTCGCCCCCGCAGGCGACCGGAGCGGGTGGCCGCGGAACCCGCTGCAGTGCCGGAGGCGGCGCGCGAGCGCGAGGCGTCAATCACCGGCGGCGGCGTGGTCGAGAGCTTCCCGGCGCGCTCCGAAGGCCGTCGCACCCGCGGTGGTCGTGATCGCGACGATCTCGGCCCGCGGGTCACCGGATTCGGCGACGAAGTGCCGGCGTTCCTGCTGCGGCCGGTTCCGAACAAGGCGACCGGTTGATTTCCGCCGGTCCCTGCGGGACCATGGCGACGCTCCGTCGACACCCCCGGTGACGCCATGCAGACCATCTTCATCCAGGTCAAATGCGAGCTCGGCAAGGCCTATGAGGTCGCTGACCATGCGATGCAGGACGTAGAGCAGGTCTCCGAGGTGTACTCCACCTCCGGGCAGTACGACCTGCTGATGAAGTGCTACCTCCCGGATGCCGCCGATATCGGGCACTTCGTGACCGAACAGGTTCAGACCCTGCCTGGCGTCAAGGACACGTTCACGCTGATAACCTTCAAGGCGTTCGGCTAACTGTTCGCGGCGCAGTGCGAGCAACTCGTCATCATTCGCTCCGGGCGATGCGCAGCGCCTCGTCCAGCACCGCGGCGTCACCGATGTGGTTCGCCAGCAACAGGATCAGCCTGGCGTTCAGGCGGCGGCTGGCGGCCGCGTCGAGGCCGGCATGCGCCGAGATAAGGCGCTCATAGAAGCCGTCCGCGTCGGTGAGGTTCGGCTCCGTCGTCAGGTTTGCCACCGTCGCATCCTCCCGGCTCAAGCCGCTGCCCACACCCCTGCCCGCCCGACCGCACGATCGAGCGCCGCCGTGACCTCGGCAGGCGTCACAGCATGCCAGCGCGCCGCGACATGCTGGTCGGGACGCATCAGATAGGCCGATCCGGCATCGGCGCCCCAGCGCCGGAACGCGGTGCCGTCGGGATCGATCAGCCGCCCGGGGCCCGGCTCGCCGTCCCGCGCCACGGTGACCACCTCGACCGTCGGAACGAGGCCCGCGACCGAATCCCGGGGGGTGTCCGCGAACTGCAGAAGCACGAACCGCCCGCCGAGACAGGACAGCAGCCACCCTCGCCCCGCCGCTGTGGCCACGGGCGCGTCGACCGCCGGGGCCCCCGGCTCCGGTCCGGCGTCCCAGACGTCGCGATCGGGGGTGGTCAGCGGTGTTGCCCGGTAGACATGCGGCAGCGACAGTCGTCCGGAATTCACCAGGCGGCGGGCGAAGGGCAACGTCGCGGCCAGCTGCAGCGCGGCCTCCCGGAAATCGACGCTGACTTCGGTCTTCGGGGTCATGAAGTCGGTCGCGCGTGTCGAGTTGAGCAGGTTCTCGTCGGCCGCCGGGATGCGCTCGGCATCGTAGCTGTCGAGCAGGCCCGGCAGCGCGGCGCCGTCGAGGACCAGCGCCAGCTTCCAGCACAGGGCGTCGACGTCCTGGATGCCGCCGTTGCCGCCGCGGGCGCCGAACGGGCTGACCACATGGGCGCTGTCGCCGACGAAGCAAACCGGACCGTGGCGGAACCGCTGCATCCGCCGGCAGGTGAAGCTGTAGACGCTGACCCATTCGAGCTCGAACTCGGCCGCCGGCCCCAGCATCTGCCGCAGGCGTGGTATCACGTTCTCCGGTCGACGCTCGACCTCCGGATCGGCTTCCGGCGCAAGCTGGAAGTCGATCCGGAACACGTCGTCCGGCTGGCGGTGCAGCAGCACCGACTGTCCCGAATGGAATGGCGGCTCGAACCAGAACCAGCGTTCGCTCGGAAAGTCGGCCTTCATGACCACGTCCGCGATGAGGAAGCGGTCCTCGAACACCTTGCCGGTGAAGTCGAGCCCCATCAGCCGGCGGATCGGACTGCGCACACCGTCGGCGGCGAGCACATAGCCGGCGTCAATCCGGTAGACGCCGTCCGGCGTTTCCACCGTCAGGCGGGCGTCGCCGCCGGCCAGGACCTCGATGCCGGTCACCCGGTTGCGCCAGCGGATCTCGGTCCGGCCCAGCTCGGCGACCCGGTCCACCAGGTACTGCTCGACGTAGTACTGCTGAAGATTGATGAAGGCGGGGCGGCGATGTCCCGGCTCCGGCAGCAGATCGAAGCTGTAAACCTCGCGGTCGCGGTGGAACAGCCGGCCGCGGCTCCAGACGACGCCCTTGGCGACCATGCGCTCGGCCACCCCGATCCGATCGAAAATCTCCAGCGTGCGCTTCGACCAGCAGATCGCCCGGCTGCCGACCGAGACAGTATCGTCCTCGTCGAGCAGCAGCGTGTGATGGCCAAGCACGGCGAACTCGGCAGCTGCTGTCAATCCGACCGGGCCGGCCCCGACGATCACCACCGGAACGCGCCGGATCGCCGCATTTGCGAGGTCCGGTGGCGGTGCGTAGGCGTAGCGCGACCGTTCCGCCGCCGCCTTGTTTGCCACGAGGTTTCCTCCCGGTTCGGGCGTCGCGAGAAAATTAGTTTCACTTGAAATCAGAGGCAAGTACGCCTCGGGCGGCCGGCTACAGCCGCCGCTGCCAGTTCGGTCGGCCGAGCGGCCGCTTCATGAGGGCGTCGACACCGACGAGGATGCGCGTCACCTCGCCTCCGGTGCCGAACGGCAGCAGCAGCCGCTTGATGTCTGAGGCAAACGAGGCGGCCGAGGGCTGGTGTCGGGTGAAGAGCGGCGCGCCGCGCAGCGCCACGGCGCGGTAGCAGGCGAGGAAGAAGGTGGTGACGTAGGAGCCGGGCTGGATCTCGGAGATGCGGGATCCGGTCAGGTCCCGGCCCATCTCCAGGGCGAGCCCGCTGCCGTAGAGCCGGATCCGGAAGTCGGTGGCACCATCGATCGGCTCGCACACCAGCAGCCGGCCGAGCGCCGGCCGCAGGCCGACCGGGTCGATCCGTTCGGGTGCAGGCATGGGCTGCGTGCCCGCGGCGTCGGACCAGTAGTCGATCAGAAAGTCGAGCGACTTGGAGTCCATGCGATCGAGTGTGGGGTCCCACAGCACGGTGGGCGGGACGATGTCATTCGCCGCGAACAGCATCCCTGTGTCGCCGGGCTCGCCGGCAGCGAGCTGGTCCGCCAGCCGGCTCACCAGGTCGAGGTCGATCGCGGACGTCATCGGTGAGCTCGGCGGGATGTGCGCGGTCGGGGGCTTCCGGTGGCGGATCCGCGAGCCGGCGCCGCACCACGCAACCGTAGCCCTCGGGGCTTAACGAAGCGTTAAGCCTCAGAATCCGGCCAATGCCGCGCGATCTCCCCGGCATGACATAGCCACACCCGGTCGCGGTGCGCGGCGATGTGCTCGAGTGCCCGGCGCAGCGGCCGCAGACGGTGCGGCTGCCCGACGATATAGGGATGCAGGGCGATGCCGAAGACCAGCGGCTGGTTCGCCGACTGCGCCAGCTGCTCGTCGAAGCCGTCCACGATCATCTCGGCGAAGGCACGGCCCTCGACCTTGCGGGCCACCACCGCCGGGATGTCGTTCAGCTCCTGCGGGTACGGCACCGACAGGATGCGGCCGCCGTCCCTGGTGGTCATCCACACCGGCTGGTCATCATGGCACCAGTCCAGCAGGTAGCGGTAGCCGGCCTCCGCCAGCAGGTCGGGTGTCGTCCGGCTCTGCGAGATCCACGGGCCGAGCCAGCCCTCCGGCTGGCGTCCCTCCTCCCGGCGGATCACCTCGCTCGCCTCGGCGATCAGCGCGCGCTCGCCGGCGTCGTCGAGAACGCCCTGGCGCTCGGAATTGGTGCGGCCGTGACCGACCACCTCGTCGCCGCGCCGGCGGAATGCCGCCATCACCTGCGGGCATTCGGCATAGGCGTCGGAATTCGCGAGCACCGTCACCGGAAGCTCGAGCCGGTAGAACTCGTCCAGCAGCCGCCAAACCCCGACGCGGTTGCCGTAGTCGCGCCAGGCGTAGTTCAGCACGTCGGGCTGCGGCCCGCCCGGCGCAAGCTCCGCCCCCAGCCCTTCGCCGAACGAGAACACCTCGATGTTGAGGGCGATGTAGACGGCCAGCCGCCTGCCGCCCGGCCACTCGAAGTCGGGGCGGCCGTCGATCGGGCGGTAGGGATAGCGGTCGTGCCCGGCCAATCTCGGGGTGGTCACCGTGCCGCGGCCCTGCCGCCGGCGAGCCGGATCGCGGTGATCGCCATGCCGACCGCGGCCTGGGTCGGATCGACCACCGGGATGCCGACTTCGTCGGCCAGCCGGTCGCGGTAGCGCGCCATGCCGGCGCAGCCCATCACCAGCACGTCGGCGCCGTCCTTGTCGCGCAGGGTTCGGCCGACCTCGACCATGCGGCCGAAGGTCTTGCCCTCGTCCGAAAGCTCGACGACGCCGAGCTCGATCGCCCGGTCGCCGGCCAGCCGGCCTTCCAAGCCGAGCGCCCGCACATACCGCAGGTGCCGCGGGACCGAGCGGCTGAGGATGGCGATGATGCCGGCCTTGCTGCCGAGCGCCAGGGCGGTCAGCAGGCCGCTCTCGGCGATCCCGAACACCGGCCTGGAGGTGCTTTCGCGGGCGGCGTGGATGCCGGGATCGGAGAAGCAGGCGATCACGAAGGCGGCGGCGTCGTTGTCGTGCGCCTTCACGATGCCGCGGATGTCGCGCGACACGTCGTCGACATGCGCCTGGCACTCGATTCCCGGCGGGCCGTCGGGGTTGGTGACGCTGACGATCTCCGGCCCACCCGCGATGCGCAGCGGGTCGAGCGCCCGGTCCATCGCGGCGGTCACCGCCTCGGTCGAGTTCGGGTTGATGACGACGATCCGGTCGGCCACCGCGGTCTCCACATCTGCCGGGAAATCAGGCCGGTCCAGGTTAGGACAAAGCCTTGGATGCGATCTCGTAGACGTCCTTCGACAGAGTGGGACGGCCGACGATCCGGCGCAAGGCGTCCGTCATCGCCCGGCCACGGTTCGCATCGAACTTGCGCCAGCGTACCAGCGGCTGGGTCATCCGCGCCGCAACCTGCGGGTTGATGGCATCGAGAGCCAGCACCTGCTCCGCCAGGAAGGCGTAGCCCGAGCCGTCGGCCTCATGGAACCGCACCGGGTTGCCGTTGGAGAAGCCGCCGATCAGCGCGCGCACCCGGTTCGGGTTGCGGATGCTGAAGCCGGGATGCCCGAGCAGCGCCTCGACCTCGGCCAGCGTGCCGCGGCGGGCTGAGCCGGCCTTGAGCGCGAACCACTTGTCGAGCACCAGCGGGTCATGCCGCCAGCGCTCGTGGAAGGCGTCCAGGGCGGCCTCGCGCTCTGGCCTCTCCAGGTCGTTGATGGCGGCGAGCGCCGCCATCACCCGCGTCATCGTGCCATCCGGACGGGCCTGGGCGACTGCGCGGGCGATACCGGCCTCCCGGCCGCTCGCCACCAGGTAGCCAAGTGCGGCGTTGGCCAGGGCCCGGCGTCCCATCGCAGCGGTCGAGAGGTCGACGCTGCCGTCCGCGTCGCTCCCCGACAGCCGGTCATAGAGTGCGCTCCACTCGTCGAACAGTGTTTCGCCGAGCACCCGCCGGCACTCGGCGCGGGCGGCATGCACCTCGTCGACATGCCACACGTCCAGCGCCTGCCCCAGCATCGACTCGCCAGGCAGGACCAGCAGCTCGGCGAGGAACGCCGGCTGAAGGCGGTCGTCCTCCAGACTGGCGTGAAATGCCTGCACGACGCGTTGGTCCAAGCTCACCGGACGGCCGTCCCGCAGCCCGGCCACCATTGCCAGCAAGGCCCGCGTCGACAGCGACTGCAGCGCCTCCCAACGTCCGAAGGGGTCGTCGTCGGCGGCCGACAGGAAGGCGAGGTCGTCATCGCTCCAGGTGGCCTCGAGGCGGACCGGCGCGCTGAAGCCGCGCAACAGCGACGGCACTGCGCCGGGCGGGACGTCGGTGAACGTGACGGTGGTCGATGCCCGGTCGATGAGGAGAACCCGGTCGGTCCCGGCCGGGCCGGCCTCGTCGCCGGCGATCTGCAACGGCAGGGGCGCGCCGTTGCGGCCGATCAGGGCGGTGCGCACTGGAATCGGCATCGGCAGCTTGGTTGTCTGGCCGGAGGTCGACGGAACCGTCTGCGACAGTGTCAGGTCGAGCCGCCGGGTCAACGGATCATGCGTCCAACTGGCCCTGAGGGTCGGCGTGCCGGCCTGGGTATACCACAGCCTGAAGCTGCGCAGGTCGGCGCCGGTGGCATCCTCCATCGCCGCCACGAAGTCGTCGCAGGTCACGGCCTGGCCGTCGTGCCGCTCGACATACAGGTCCATGCCCTTGCGGAAGCCGTCGGCCCCCAGCAGGGTGTGGATCATCCGCACCACCTCCGCACCCTTCTCGTAGACCGTGACGGTGTAGAAATTGTTGATCTCGATATAGGTCTCGGGCCGCACCGGGTGCGCGGTTGGGCCGGAATCCTCCGGGAACTGGACGGTGCGCAGCAGCCGCGCGTCGGCGACCCTCTTGACCCCGCGATCATGCATGTCGGCCGAGAACTCCTGGTCCCGGAACACCGTCAGGCCTTCCTTCAGCGACAGCTGGAACCAGTCGCGGCAGGTGATGCGGTTGCCGGTCCAGTTATGAAAGTACTCATGGGCGACTATGCCCTCGATGCGCTGGAAGTCGCCGTCGGTCGCGGTCGCCGGGTCGGCCAGGATGAACTTGTCGTTGAAGATGTTGAGGCCCTTGTTCTCCATGGCCCCCATGTTGAACGCCGACACCGCGACGATCATGAAGATGTCGAGGTCGTACTCGAAGCCGTACACCTCCTCGTCCCAGCGCATCGAGCGCTTCAGCGACTCCATCGCGTGGCCGGTCCGGCCCTCATTGCCGTGGTCGACGTAGATCTGCAGCACCACCTCGCGCCCGGACGCGGTGACGAAGCGGTCCTCCACGCACCCCAGGTCGCCAGCCACCATAGCGAACAGATAGGCCGGCTTCGGATAGGGGTCGTGCCAGACCGCGTAATGCCGCCCGGACGGCAGGCCGCCGGCATCGACCCGGTTGCCATTCGCCAGAAGAACCGGAAAGCGCTCCCTGTCGGCTTCGATGCGGACCGTGAAGATCGCCATCACGTCGGGACGGTCCGGATAGTAGGTGATGCGCCGGAAGCCCTCGGCCTCGCACTGCGTGCAGTACAGGTCGCCGGAGCGGTAAAGGCCCTCCAGCGCGGTGTTGTCCTGCGGCCGGATCCGCCCTTCAAGGATTAGCTCAAAGTCGCCGTCGACCGGCGGCAGCACCAGGCGCTCGGGTTCGAGCCGGTAATCGGACTCCGTCAGCCGGCGCCCGTCGAGGGTGACCGACAGCAATTGCTGGTCCTGGCCGTCGAGGACGATAGGTGCGGCTTCGTGCCCGGCCGCCGGATTGCGGCGACCGCGCAGGACGGCGGTCACCCGGGTCCAGTCGTCATCGAGCACGACCGTCAGGCCCACTTCGTCGATCAGATGTGCGGGCGGGGTGTAGTCCTGCAGGCGGACGGGCTGCGGCGAAGTGTCTGGCGCGGCGCGGTCCATGGGCGGGTGGTCCTCTTGGGTCAGAATTGTGGGCGGCGGAATCAAGCCGGCCGCCGACTTGTTGGTTCCCCGTATAGCCCGCCCGCGGTCAGCGATAAACGGTCCGTCCGCACCGCCTCAATTCGCCATCCAGCCGCCGTCCACCATCAGGTTCTCGCCGGTGATGTAGCTGGCTTCGTCGCTTGCGAGGAACAGCGCCGCGTTGGCGACGTCCAGCGGCCGGCCGAGTCGCGGCCAGGGGGTCCGCGAGCGGGAGTAGGCCAGCATTTCCGGATCCACGGCCCGGCCGGACTTGCCGGTGAGTATCTTCCCCGGCGCCACTGCGTTGCAGACGATGCCTTGCGCGGCATAATCGCCGGCGATCTGCCGGGTCATGTACACCACGGCCGCCTTGCCGACCCCATAGGCGAAATCATTCGGCGCCCGGATCATGCCGTGCTGCGAGGAAATGTTGACGATGCGGCCCCTCACCTCGCCGATCGGGGCCTGGTCCAGCATCCGCCGCAGCGCCTCGCGGCAGCCAAGGAATACGCCCTTGGCATTCACCGCCAGGACGCGATCCCAGTCGGCTTCGCTGGTTTCCAGCAGCGGCTTGTCGGTGCCGATGGCGGCGTTGTTGACCATGATGTCGAGCCGGCCGCCGAGGGCGATCGCCGCGTCGATCGCAGCCGCCAGATCATCGGCCCGGGTCACGTCGCAGTGCCGGAACTCGGCGCGACCGCCGGCCGCCTGGATCGCAGCCACGGTCGGCTCGCCGCCTTCGCGGGGCGTCTCGCCGAGGTCGGTCACCACCACCGTGGCGCCCTCCTCGGCGAAACGCAGGGCGATCGCCTTGCCGATGCCGGACGCGGCACCGGTGACGACCGCCGTGCGGTCCTTCAGTCGCATCGCAATGCCGCGCTCAGGCGGCCCGCTCGCGAACCGTCGTGTAGGCCTTGGCGCAATGCACCGTGCAGTACGGCCGGCCCGGCTCGACATGGTCGCCGCAGAACGTGAAACTCTCGGATTTGGGGTCGCCGATCGGCCAGCTGCAGGAGTTGCGGTCCCACTGCTCCAGCGACAGCGGCACCGTGCGGCGCCGCTGGATCGGAGCCTTCGGAACGCGGGGCTTGTCCGACTTGACGATGGGCGACTGGCGCTTCGGCAGCCCCATGCGGTGCACCTTGCCGACCACCGCGTTGCGCGAGACGCCGAGAACGAGGCCGATCTGGGTGATCGACAATCCCTCACCCCAGAGCCGGGTCAGATCGGTCAGGCGGTCTTCTGTCCACACACTCACCAGGTTGTCCGACATCCTCGCCTCCATTGCGCCGGTAGCGTGGGCGGACGACTCGTCGCCACCCACATCTTGTGTTCGGATGGCAAGAGGCTACGGGATATGGGTGACCCTTGCAAGGTTGGCCACCAGATATCGCCCCGATTCTTGTGGATAACACAAGAGTCGGCCGGTTTGCGCCCGAATCGCCGGTCGGGCTGGCGCGAATCAGCCGCGGAACACGGCGGGAATCGGGTCCGCGGGCGCATCCGGGAGCGTGCCCGAGTTACCCCGGCAGGAGCTGCGCGACACCACATCGAGCCGCTCCAGCACTCCCATCACGGCGTTGCGGCGGGCGTCGAGCACCTGCTTGGACGGCCCCTCGACGACGGCGGCGAACATCCAGACATCGCCCGGGCGTTCCACCCAGCCGACCCACCAGCCGACATCCGGCCCGGCACCGCCGTTCGGCCTTGCCCATCCGGTCTTGCCGCGGATGACCGCGCCACAGCCGGATGGCGTCGCCGGCAAGGCGTCGCGGACCAGGGCCTGCGACCGGGTGCTGGCCGGCAGCCTCCCCGAAAGCAGGCGCTCGACGAAGTCCAGTTGCTGCGCCGGTGTGATGCGCAGCCCGCCGTCGAGCCAGAATCTGTCGACACCACCGGAAATCTCGGCGTTGCCGTATCCGAGGCGGGCGAGCCATGCCCCCATGCGAGCCTCGCCGACCGAGCGCGCCACGCGCTGGAACACCGGCACGGCCGACACCTGCAGGGCATCGCGGATGGTAAGGTCGGCATTCCAGGCGGTGATCGGGCGCGGCACGCCGTCCCAGCGGAAGACCTGGTCGAGGTCCTGCACGACGCCGGTCTCCAGTGCTAACAGCAGGTTCGGCAGCTTGAAGGTCGACGCTGGCAGGCGGCCGCGCGCGGCGTCGTCGAGGTCGGAGGCGAAGGTCCGGCGCTGGCCCAGGCGGCGGACCACGACGCTGCCGGTGACGCCGGCCTTGGCGAGGAAGCCTTGCCATTCGGGAATCTCGACCAGGTCGTCGCTGGCCCGGCCGTCGGCGCCGGCCGGAGCGCTCGCCGCGATGCCCGCCACCACCACCATGACCGGCCCCATCCAACGGGCCCTGCTGCGCTGCGCGATCACTCCTGCCTCCATTTTCCTGCCGCGAAATCCGATGCGGCCGAGGCTGGGAAGCAATTGCGGTCGCCGCAGGGCACGAAAACGCAGGGACGGAGGCGGCTTGTGGCAGCGCCGGGTCAGCTGTCGCCGCCGGCGTAGATCCACATCGCCTGGCAGTCGCCGGCCCGAGTGAAGCCGCAGCGCTCGTAGAAGCCGATCGCCGGAGCGTCGGCGATCAGGGCGTGCTGGTGGAAGCCGGCATAGCGCTCCTGCATCCGGGCGATGATCGCCCGCCCGACCCCCCGGCCATGCCAGTCCGGGTGCACCAGCAGATGCGGGTAGTACACCACCAGGGCGCCGTCGGACAAAGCGTTGCCCAATCCGATCAGGGACTTGCCGGACCAGGCCGTGACGACGCTGTGGCTGTTGCCCAGCGCCGCCATCAGCCGGTCGGGCTTGGCCGCCGAGGACCAGCGGTTGGCCGCGTACAGGCCGACGACGTCGGCCTGCTCCAGGTCCTTGCTCTCACGCAGGTCGTAGTCGGGCATGGATCCTCGGGTGACAGAAAAAGAAGAAAATTCCGGATATTAGTCGTTCATCCGGATGTGTTGCGCAAAGCGCATCCTTCGATCAGGGCAACGGACAGCCGATGAAGGTGGCGATCAGCCGGATCTGCTCGTCCAGCATCGGCCGCCCGTAATGCACCGGGTGGCCGCGCGCCCTCGCCAGCTTCAGCAGCGCGGTCTCCTCCGGGATCATGATGATTTCGCTGACCGCGGTGGCCGGGTCCAGCCGGGCGACGTCGATCGGCAGCGGGTCGCCGTCGTGCAGGCCGAGCGAGGTGGTGTTGATCACCACGTCGTAGCCGGCCGGGTCGGCGTCGGCCGCCACGCCGCGGGTCGTGCAACCGGGGAACGCCTTGTGGACACGGTGCGCCAGTTCCTCGGCCTTGCCGACGGTGCGGTTGGCGATGCTGAGGCTCCGCGCCCCGGCCTCGGCGACCGCAAAGGCGATCGCCATGCCGGCTCCTCCCGCTCCGAGCTGCAGCACGTCCCTGCCCGCGAAGTCGAAGTCGCCGGCCCGCATGCCGGCGACATAGCCCTGGCCGTCGAAGTTGTCGCCGATCATCCGGCGGACGCCGCCGGGGCCGTCCTCGAAACGCACGGCGTTGACCGCCCCGACCCGCCGGCCGCTGGCGCCGACGTCGTCGCAGAGTGCCATGATCGCCACCTTGTGCGGCACGGTCACGCACAGACCGCCGAGATTGCGGAGCGCCTTCATGCCGGCGACGGCGGCGTCCAGCCCGTCGGGCTGGACGTGCACCGGCACCATGACGGCGTCGATGCCGTGCCGCTCGAAGGCGGCATTGAGCACGGTCGGCGCCCGCACGTGGGCGATCGGGTGGGCGATGGTGCCGTAGAGTGCGGTCTTGCCGCTGATGGCCAGATTCGGCATGGGGCTCAGAACTTCACCTGGTCGCCGCCCTTCAGCGCCAGCATCTCGCGGGCCTCCGTCGGGGTCGCCACCTCCAGGCTCATGTCCTCGATGATGCGGCGGATCTTGGCGACCTGCTCGGCGTTGCTCTTGGCCAGTTGGCCCTTGCCGAGGAACAGGCTGTCCTCCAGGCCGACGCGGACGTTGCCGCCGTTGATCGCCGCCATCGTGGTGAAGGCCATCTGGTGGCGCCCGGCCGCGAGCACGCTCCAGCGGTACTGCTCGCCGAACAGCTTGTCGGCGATCCGCTTCATATGCATCAGGTTCTCGGGATCGGCACCGATGCCGCCGAGGATGCCGAAGATGGTCTGCACGAACAGCGGCGGCTTCACCAGCCCGCGCTCCAGGAAGTGCGCCAGCGTGTAGAGGTGGCCGACGTCGTAGCACTCATACTCGAAGCGCACGCCGTGGCCCTCTCCCAGCTCCTTAAGAACGTACTCGATATCCTTGAACGTGTTGCGGAAAATGAAATCCCGGGAGTTCTCCAGGAATTTCGGCTCCCACTCGTGCTGGAACTCCTTCACCTTGTCGAGGATCGGGAACAGGCCGAAATTCATCGAGCCCATGTTCAGCGAGGTCATCTCCGGGCTGGCCGCCACCGCCGCCGCCAGCCGCTCCTGCAGGGTCATGCCGTGGCCGCCGCCGGTGGTGATGTTCACCACCGCGTCGGTGTTCTGCTTGATGCGCGGCAGGAACTCCATGAACGCCTTGGGATCGGCGGTCGGGCTGCCGTCGGGGTTGCGGGCGTGCAGGTGCAGGATCGAGGCGCCGGCCTCGGCGGCACCGATCGCCTGCTCGGCCACCTGGTCGCCGGTGATCGGCAGATACGGGCTCATCGTCGGGGTGTGGATCGAGCCGGTGACGGCGCAGGTGATGATGACCTTGTTCTGGGGGGCCGCCATGACTCATTCCTCCGGATTCGGGCTTGTTGGTCGGGATGTCGACCGCGGCAGCCTAGCCGGATCGGCGGCTCGATGAAAAGGTGCGACGGAACTCCGCGTGCTCGCCGTTCAACTGCATGAGGTCGGCTGATGCCGGCCGCTCCAGTCCCCCAACGGAGAGCCCAAGATGACCCGAATGGAACTCGCCCTCGCCGCCGTCCTCGCCGTCGCTGCCGCCGGCGGCAGCGCCGCCGCCCTCGCCAGCGGCAAGCCGGGCATGCAGCGTGCCGACCACGGCGCCTTCGCGCAGGAGCGGTTCGCGGAGATGGACGCCGACAAGGACGGCAAGGTGTCGGCGGCCGAGATGCGCGCCTACCACGACGCCCGCTTCGCCAAGGTCGACGCCAACGGCGACGGCAAGCTGAGCCTCGAGGAGCTCGACGCTGGCCGCAAGGCCGAGCGCCAGGAGCGCATGAAAAAGATGGTGCTCTGGCTCGACGCCGACGGAGACGGCATGCTGTCCGCCGAGGAGTTCGAGCCGCGCAAGGGCGCCATGCTGGCGCGGATGGATGCCGACGGCGACGGCGCCCTCAGCATGGAGGAGATGCGTGACGGTGCCCGCCGCTTCCACCACCGCAAGGACGGGCAGCACGGCGGCGGCCACGGCCACCATGGCGGCCCTGCCGAGGCTCCGGCCGGCGACGCCGCCCCGAAGAACTGACCACTCGGCGGCGCGGTGACGGGCTTGCCCGAGGATGATCCCGATGCGGCTCTCATGCCGCGGATCGCCGAGGGTGACGCCGTTGCCTACCGCGCACTCGTCGATCGGCACGCCGACCGGCTGCTCGCTTTCGCCGAGCGGCTGGTCGGCGACCGGGCGAGTGCCGAGGACGTGGTGCAGGACGCCTATCTGGCGGTGTGGCGCAGTGCCGCCCGCTGGTCGCCAGCTGCCAAGGTCTCGACCTGGCTGTACCGGATCGCCCGCAACGCAGCACTCGACCGGCTGCGCCGGCGGCGCCCGACGGTGGATCCGGAGAGCGTGGTGCTGATCGATCCCGCCGACGGCCCGGAGCGCCAGCTGTCCGTCCGGCAGACCGCGGCGGCGGTGCGCGAGGCGCTGGACGGCTTGCCCGAGCGGCAGCGGACGGCGATCGTGCTGGTGCATTACGAACGACGGTCCGGCGCCGACGCGGCGGACATTCTCGGTGTCTCAGTGGAGGCGCTCGAATCGCTCCTGGCCCGCGGACGACGGGCATTGAAGGCGGCCCTCCAAGGCCGTCGCGCCGACTTGATCGGAGGTGAGCCATGACCGGGATGCCCGCCATGACCGAGATGACCATGGACCGGGTACGCGCCCTGCTCGCCGCCTATGGTGCCGACCCCGGCCATTGGCCGGAGGCCGAGCGGGCAGCGGCACTGTGTCTCGCCGAGACGGACCCGGGACTGGCGTCGGAGATGGCCGAGGCGTCGGCTCTCGACGGCCTGCTCGACGTATTGCCGGCACCGGCGCCCAATCCGGCGCTGCGGGTCCGTCTGAAGGCGATCCCGGACCGGGCGGCGCTGCGCTGGGCCGACCGTCTGACGGCGTTCTGGCCGTTCGGCGCGCCGTGGCGGCCGGCGGCCGGCCTGGTGGCCGCTGCCCTGGTCGGCATCGTCGTCGGCTTCGCCACCCCCGAGGCCGTCGTCTCCGATGGCGAGTGGAGCGAGGCGACCATCACGGTCGCCGCCTACGATCCGGTGGCGGCTGTAGCCGCGATGGCCTCCGGTGCGGGCGTCGGCACCCTGGAGATCCTGCAATGACCAGCCGCCTGCGCCTGGTGGCGCTCTTCCTGTTCGGCTCCCTGGCCGTCAACCTGTTCCTCGGCGGGATCATGGTCGGCCGCTGGCTGGAACCGCACCCGCCCGGGCGGCATCATCCGCCACCCGGCGAGCGGCCGCCGCGCGAGCCGGGCGCCCCGCCGTCCTGGCTGCAGCGTGCGGTCGGTCCGGAGGGTGCGCGGGCGCTCGACGAGACCTGGAGTCGGCACGCCCCGGCGATCGAGCCGCTGCGCGACGAGCTGTGGCGGTCGCGCGAGGCGGTGACGTCTGCTCTGGAGGCCGAGCCCTTCGACCCGGCGGCCTATGCCGCCGCCCTCGGTGACATGCAGGCGCGGACGCTGCGGCTGTACGAGGCCACCAACGCCGCCATGCTGGACGTCGCTGCGAGCCTGACGCCGGAGCAGCGCCGCATGCTGGTCGAGCAGAGCCGGGAGTGGCAGCGCCGCAGATCCGGTCGTGACTGAACCGGGGACTACCCCGGTTCGTCAGCGCGAAGCGGCGGCGGCCAGCGCCCGGTCGATGTCCTCCAGCAGGTCCTCGGGATCCTCCAGGCCGATCGACAGCCGGACCACGCCCGCGGTCACGCCGATCTCGGCGCGGTCGGCCTCGGTGAGCCGGGAATGCGTCGTGGTCGCCGGGTGGCAGACCAGCGACTTGGCGTCGCCGAGATTGTTGGAGATGTCGATCAGCGACAGCGCGTCGAGGAAGCGGAATGCCGCGTCCTTGCCGCCGGGAAGCTCGACCGTCACCAGGCTGCCGAAGCCCGACATCTGACGTTTCGCCAAAGCGTGCTGCGGGTGGCTTGCCAGGCCCGGGTAGCGCACCCGGCGGACGTCCGTGCGTGCTTCCAGCCATGCGGCCACTTCAGCCGCGTTGGCGGTCTGGCGCTCGACCCGCAGTTCCAGGGTCTCCAGCGCCTTGGCCATGACCCAGGCGTTGAACGGGCTCATCGAGGGCCCGGTGTTGCGGTAGAACGGCTGGAACACGTCGTCGATGAAGGCCTTGGAGCCGAGCACGGCACCGCCGAGGCAGCGTCCCTGGCCGTCGATGTGCTTGGTCGCCGAGTACACCACGACGTCGGCGCCGAGCTCGAGCGGGCGCTGGAACATCGGCGTGGCGAACACATTGTCGATCACCAGCCGGGCGCCGGCGCGGTGCGAAAGCTCGGCGACCGCGGCGATGTCGACCAGGTCGAGCATCGGGTTCGACGGGCTCTCCAGGAAGGTCACTGTAGCGGGGCGCGACAGCGCCTGCTCCCAGGCGCCGAGGTCGGTGCCCTTCACGAACTCGATGTCGACGCCCCAGCGCGGCAGCAACTTGGCGACGATGAAGTGGCAGGAGCCGAACAGCTCGCGCGCCGCCACCACCCGGTCGCCGGCCGACACCTGGCAGAGCAGCGCCGCGAACACCGCAGCCATGCCGGTGGCGGTCGCCCGGCAGGACTCCGCCCCTTCGAGCAGCGCCAGCCGCTCCTCGAAGACGGAGACCGTCGGGTTGCTGTAGCGCGAGTAGATGAAGACGTCGGCTTCGCCGTTGAACGCCGCCTCGGCCTGGGCGGCGTCGTCGTAGACGAAGCCGGAGTTCAGGAACAGCGCTTCGCTGGTCTCGCGGAACTGCGAGCGGCGCAGGCCGCCGCGCACCAGCTTGGTGGCCGGGCGCAGGTCTTTGCTGTCGGTCATGGTGCGATCCGTGGCTGGCGAGGACCGCCATCCATTAAACCGGATTTCGTGCGGTATAAAGAACTATTGCGGATCTATGGCCCGCCGCTGCGATGCCTCAGCGCCCTGCCGCCAGTGCCGCCTCGCGGATCTCGCTCAGCGACTTCGCCGGGGTCAGCGCCTCGGGATCCACGCGGATCTCGATCAGTGCCGGCCGCCCCGCCGCCTGCGCGCGCTCGAACGCGGGAGCGAACTCCTCGGTGCGCTTCACCACTTCGCCATGGGCGCCGTAGGCGATCGCCAGGGCCGCGAAGTCGGGGTTGCGCAGCTCGGTTGCGCTGATGCGGTTGGGATACTCGCGCTCCTGGTGCATGCGGATCGTGCCGAACATTCCGTTGTTGATCACCAGGAAGATGGTGTTCACGCCATATTGCACGGCGGTCGCCAGCTCCTGGCCGTGCATCATGTAGCAGCCGTCGCCGGAGACCGAGACGACCGTGCGGTCGGGATGGGTCAGCTTGGCGGCGACGCCGGCCGGTACGCCGTAGCCCATCGACCCGCAGGTCGGTGCCAGGCAGGTACGGAAGCGCTTGTACTGGAAATAGCGGTGCACCCAGGTGGCGTAGTTGCCGGCGCCGTTGGTGATGATGGCGTCCTCCGGCAGGCTGGCGTCGAGCCAGCGCACGATTTCCGACATCTGCACGGCACCGGGGGTCGCCAGCGGCTTCAGCAGCGCCTCGTATTCGCGGTGGGCCTGCGGCGTGTACGGCGCCCAGGCCGCGGAGTCGACCGGCGGCATCGCCGCCACCGCCTCCAGGAAGCCGCGCTGGCTGGCGTTGATCAGCAGGTCGGCCTGGTAGACCCGCCCGAGCTCGTCGGCCCCCGCATGCACGTGCACCAGTCCCTGGCGTGGCCGCGGGATGTCGAGCAGCGTGTACCCGCTGGTGGTCATCTCGCCGAGCCGGGCGCCGACCACGATCAGCAGGTCGCTGTCGCGCACCCGCGCCGCCAGCTTCGGGTCGATTCCGATTCCGACATGGCCGGCATAGTTCGGATGGCGGTTGTCGAAATAGTCCTGGCAGCGGAACGAGGCGCCAACCGGGAGCGAGTTCGCTTCTGCAAAGCGCCTGAGGGCGTCGGATGTGGTGGCATCCCAGCCGCCGCCGCCGACGATCACCAGCGGCCGCTTCGCGGCGCCGAGGATCTCGCGGAAGCGGGCGAGATCGGCGGGGCCCGGATGCGGCTCGGCGCGTTTGTAGGGATCGAAGTCCGGCACCGCGGCGCGCTCGACCAGCATGTCCTCGGGTAGTGCCAGCACCACCGGCCCGGGGCGCCCCGAGACCGCGGTGTGGAACGCCCGGCTGATGAATTCCGGGATCCGCGCCGGGTCGTCGATCTGCGCCACCCACTTGGCCATCTGGCCGAACATGCGGCGGTAGTCGATCTCCTGGAACGCCTCGCGCTCCATCATGTCGCGTCCGACCTGCCCGACCAGCAGGATCATCGGCGTGGAATCCTGGAAGGCGATGTGCACTCCGGCGCTGGCGTTGGTGGCGCCGGGGCCGCGGGTGACCATGCAGATGCCGGGCTTGCCGGTGAGCTTGCCGTAGGCCTCGGCCATCATCGCGGCCCCGCCCTCCTGGCGGCAGACCACGGTTCGGATCTCCGGCGCGTCGACCAGCCCGTCGAGGACGGCGAGATAGCTCTCGCCCGGAACGGCGAAGGCCAGTTCGACGCCGTGCGCGCGCAGGCAGTCCACCAGGATGTGGCCGCCGATCTTGCCGGCGTTGGATCGGTCAGTGCTCGATGGGTTCGTCGACATAGCCTGTATACCGTTGCGATTTGGGCTTTTCGAGGTCTTCCGGGTTCACGTACTGGATCGAGGATTTGCCGCACAGCTCGGCGGGCAGGATCATCACCCGGATGAAGCGGGTGCATTCGAGCTCGCTGGCCTGGGCGAAGACGGGTTCGGGACCGGGCTCGAACCAAGCCTGGCCGGGTAGATAATGGGTCGACTTGCCGAGCGTGTCGATCCGGATCTGCCCCTGCCGCAGGCAGCGGATGCCCGGTCCCTGGTGGGTGTGCAGCAGCGCGCTGCCGCCGATCGGGAACTTCACGCTGTCGCAGCGCATGAGCCACTCGGCACCGGGATCGGGATGATCGAGCGGCGCCGACAGGTTCTCCGTCGAGGTGACGCCTCCCCCGGTCGCAGGCACGGCCTCGGACTCCTCCGGCGCGAGTTCCCACCGCCAGATCACCGCCCCCTCGGGGCCGGCGGTCACGGTGACCTCGCCGGAGCCGTGCCAGGCCGCATCCTCGTTGCAGCGTGCCCCATCTCCCGTCTCGAAGCTTCCCCGATGGCAGTACAGCACCCGGTTCATCGCCGGCAGCGGTTCCGCCAGGGCGGCTCCCGGCTGCAGGCGGTCAACCATCTGCCGGAGCAGGTACCCGGTCGCGGACATCTATGCACCTCCCGTTGCGGTCTTCTTATGGTCGCTCCATGCCGGGCGCGCACCGCCCGGCGGTTCGATTCAATGCTGCACGGCCTCCTCGCGGCGCTCGACGCCGCCGCGCTCGATCACGTAGGTGCGGTCGAGGAGTCCGCGCAGATGCGTATCGTTCGACTCCGCGACCAGCACTGAAAGTCCAGCGCCCTTAAGGCCGGCCAGCACGTCGACGATGCGTCGCGCCAGCACCGGGGCTATGCCCTCGGTCGGCTCGTCGAGCAGCAGCAGGCGGCTTCCCGCCATCAGCGCCCGGGCCAGGGCTACCAGCTTCTGCTGGCCGCCGGACAGGCTGGCCGAAGGCCGGTCTCGGAACTCCCGGACCTCCGGCATCAGGCCATAGATCCAGGCCAGACGCTCACCGGCGTCGGCGATGCCGACCGACCAGACCGGCAGCATGACGTTCTCCTCGGCAGTCAGCGCCGGCACCAGCTTGCGGTCTTCGGGCATGTAGCCGAAGCCGAGGCGGGCGCGCTCGTGGCCGGGCAGTCCGGCGAGGTCGCGGTCTGCGAAAGCCAGGCGACCGGCCTGCCGCGGCAGCAACCCCATGACCGCCCGCAGGAGCGTCGTCTTACCGGCACCGTTGCGTCCGATCAGACCGCACATGGCGCCGCCCGGCACATCGAGATCGACGCGGCGCAGGATCGGCACCCCCGCGATGGCGACATCGAGCCCCTCAACGATGAGCATTGCCCACCCCCTGTCCCGACGAGCTGTGCTCCTCGCCGATGACGAACTCCTTCACCCTGGGGTCGGCCAGCGCCTGCAGCGGCGGCGCGTCGCAGATGATCTCGCCCTGGTAGAACGCCAGGACCCGGCCGACGTAGCGGTCGACGATCTCCATGTCGTGCTCGACGAACAGCACGGTGACGCCGTCCTCGCGCAGCGCCGCCATGACGATGTCCATCAGCTCGAATTTTTCCTCGCTGGAGATGCCGCTGGTCGGTTCGTCCAGCAGCAGCAGCCGTGGTGCCGCGACCATTGCCATCGCGATGTCGAGCAGCTTGCGCACGCCCTGCGGCAGGGTGACGGCGCGTTGGTCGCGGTAGTCGGCGATGCGGTAGCGGGCCAGCAGGGCGTCCACCCTGGCCGCCAGGTCCGGGCGCCGCAGCCGGCGCAGGCCGGAGCCAGCCCCGGTTCCCGCCTCGGCGATGCCGAGGGCGATCAGCAGGTTGTCGGCGACGGTCGCGGTCTGGAAGACCTGCGCCACCTGGAACGAGCGGCAGATGCCGAGCCGCGTGATGTCGCGCGGCGCCCGCCCGGTGATGTCCTGGCCGGCGAACAGGATCCGCCCGGCGCTCGGCTTCAGCCAGCCGGTCACCATGTTGACGAAGGTGGTCTTGCCGGCACCGTTGGCGCCGATGATCCCGACGACCTCGTGTGCCGCCACTGCGACGTCGATGTCGCGTGCCGCGGTGACCGCCCCGAAGCTCTTGTTCAGCCTGCGGGCCTCGAGCAGCGGCTGCGTCATGCCGCCTCCCCCCGCCGGGCGACGCGCGCCAGCAGCGACCACACCCCACCGGGCAGGAAGAAGATGATGCCGAGCAGGGTCACGCCGACGATCAGCTGCCAGGCGTGCGGCAGCCACTCGAAGGCATAGGAGCGGATCAACTCGTAGACCATCGAGCCGACGAACGGGGCGGCGACGCTGCCCGGGCCGGCGAGGATGGTCACGAACACGAGTTCGCCGGAGATCGTCCAATTGACCATCGAGTCGGGGTCGACCTGTCCCAGCGCGATCGCCAGGAAGCCGCCACCGAGGCCGGCGAGAGCCGCCGACATGACGTATTTGCCGTGGATCGCCCGGATCACCGAGTAGCCGAGATATTCGACGCGGATCTCGTTGTCGCGGATCGCCGTCGTCAGGTGGCCGAGGGTCGACTGCAGGTAGCGATGCACCAGGATCGCCGCCGCCCAGGCCGCCGCGCAAAGCAGGACGAAGATGCCGCGCAAGGTGATGCCGGCATCGCCGGGCCCGTAGCCGAGGAGGCTCGGCGGGTGGACGTTGAAGCCGTCGGTGGAGCCCAGGGCCTCGGTCTTCACCAGGATGCCGTACAGCACCATCGAGAAGGCCAGGTTGAGCATCGCGAAGAAGATCCCGCGGTAGCGCCGGACGATGAAGCCGATCAGGAAGCCGACCGCCGTCGCCAACAGGGTGGCCGCCGGCAACGTCACCAGGATCTCGGAGATGCCGAACTGCTTGCCGAGCAGGGCGACGGTGTAGGCGCCGAGGCCGTAGTAGAGGGCGTGGCCGAACGACACCAGCCCGGTGCGCCACAGCACCATCAGGCCGAGCACCGCCAGGGCCCGGGCGAAGGCGACGACGGTGAGGTTCATCAGCCAGTCCGGCAGCAGCAGGCCGAGGCCCGCCGCCGCGGCGAACCCCGCCGTCACCCCTGCAACCGTCCAGTCGCGCGCTGCCGCCATCGCCTTAGATCCTTCTCGCCTGGGCGGGCGCGAACAGGCCCTCCGGGCGGAACACCAGGACCACGGCCATAACCGCGTACACCACGAACAGCTCGACCTCGGGAAGCTGGTGCACCGCAACCGCGCGGAATATGCCGACGATCAGCGCGCCGATGGCGGCTCCCGGAATGCTGCCCATGCCGCCGATCACCACCACCGCGAAGGACAGCACGATGACCTCCACGCCGAGCCCCGGTGCGACCGACACCATCGGGGCCACATAGGCCCCGCCGAGGGCGCCGAGCACCGCCCCGAGGACGAAGGTCAGGACGTAGACCCGGGTGACGTCGATGCCCATCGCCACCGACAATTCGCGGTCGTGGATGACCGCGGCCAGCAGCTTGCCCCATCGGGTCCGCGTCAGCCCGACCCACAGAACGACGCCGATGACGGCAGCGAGGCCGATCAGTGTCAGCGAATAGACGTCGCGCAGGGTTCCGCCGATTTCGGCTGAGCCGAGATAGGCCATCGGCTGGTAGGCGAAGTAGGGATCGACGCCGAACACCAGCAGGATGACGTCCTCCAGGATCAGGAAAGTCGCGAAGGTGGCCAGCACCACGATCACCTCGTCGCGGGCGTACATGAAGCGGATCAGCCCGCGCTCCAGCACGAAGCCGAGGACGCCGCCGACGGCGATCGCCGCCACCGCGATCATCAGGAAGCTGCCGGCGTCGGCCAGACCGGCCTCGGCCCACACCCCGATCAGCCAGGCCGAGGTGTAGGCGCCCCAGGCATACAGGCTGCCATGGGCGACGTTCAGGATCTTCATGACCCCGAAGATGATGGTCAGGCCGACGGAGACCAGGAACAGGTACGAGGAGAACACCAGCCCGTCCAACAGCGTGGTGACGGCTGCTTCCATCGGCGAGGCTCCGTGACGGTGGTACGGGACGGGACGCCGGCGCCGGCCGGCCGCGGCGCCGGCATCAGCACTTGGCGCCTGGCATCCCCTTCTCGATCCACTCGACGCTGGTCACCCCCTCGGGCGGCATCACGCATTCAGCCGGATAGAACTTGATGTCGGTCAGCCCCGGCTCGCCCGCCTCGGCGTTCCACTTGCTGATCCCGTAGCCGTTCTCCGTCACCGCCTGGTGCCCGCCCGCCAGCGCCAGTTTCACGGTGGTGGAGAAGCTCTCGAACTCCAGCCCCGTGAACGACTTGATCACCTGGTCCTGGCTGGGAAAGCCGCCCGCCGCGGCGGCGGCCTTGTCGTAGGCGATCTTGGTCGCCAGCATCGCCTGGGCATACTGGTAGGCCGGCTCCGAGGGATAGGTGCCGTAGCGGTCCTGATAGGTCTTGATGAACCACTCGTTCAGCGGCGTCTTCCGGTCGCGGACGAGGATCCCGTAGGGACCGCGGGCGCCGAGGATCACGCCATCCGGCATCTTCTTGCCGAGGCGGTAGACCGCGGTGCCGCCGACCGTGAGAATCGTCTTCTTCTGTTGGAACAGGCCACGCGGCGTCGCCTGGAAGATGAATCCCTCGAGATCGCCACCCCAGAACGAGGAGTGCACCAGCTCGGAGTCGTCGAGCGACAGCGCCGAGATCTCGGCACCGTACTGGCCCGAGAAGAACTTCGGAAACAGCACCTTGTCGGACTGCTTCGCCGCCGGCATCACGACCTTCATCGACAGTTCGAAGTCGCGCCAGCTGTCCTGGCCGAAGGCGTAGTTCTGATTGATGCCGGTATACGACTTCACCCCCGGGAAGTTGTCGCGGATGTAGTGTGCCGCGGCCACCCCGTCGGACGAGGCATGGCTCATGGTGCGGAAGATGTACTGGCGCGGCGCCTCCTCGAAGATTCGCGGCGTGCCGCAGATCGCGAAGACCGTGAGCGTCTTGAGCTCCTCGGCGACCGGGGTCAGCGCGGCGCAGGATCCGGAGGAAATGTAGCCGACGACGGCATCGACGTTGCGTTTCTGCACGAGGTTCCGGTACTCGGTCACCTGCTTGGTGTTGCCGCCATTCTCGTCGACGAACTCGCCGGTCACCGTCGCGCCGGCGAAGCCCTTGGTGGCGTAGGGCGCCGGCAGGGTGCCGGAGTTGATGGCGTCGATCACCATCTCGGCGCCGTTGCGTGCCGGCACCCCGAATGGCCCGGCCGCCGGTCCCGACAGGAACGACACGATTGCCAGCGTCACCGTGTCCTTGGCGGCCGCCGGCGCGGCAGCCAGTAGAGCGGCGGCGGCGATGGCGCCCGCCACTCCCGGAAATCTCCCAGTCTGCATAGCCGTCCCCTTTTTGCCCCTGCCCGGGTTACGCGAATACTAGCCCTGTTCGCGCGGACGGTTGCTCCGTCCGTCTTGCCCGCTGTGCCGCGGGGATCGAAATGGAACCATGCGGCCCGGGAACATGCAACGCGGTGCACCGCTTGCCACGGCGGCAGGCGGGGGTTACTCAGTTTCCAAACCCCCATTAATCAATCCAAGGGAGACGCCTGATGGGTCTGCAGCAGAATTTCATCGGCGGCGAATGGCTCGACGGCGCCGCGGCGCGCGACAACCTCAACCCGTCCGATCTCTCCGACGTCGTCGGCACCTATGCCCAGGCCGATGCTGCGGCGGTGGCTCGCGCCGTCGATGCCGCCAAGGCGGCGGCCCCGGCGTGGAACCGCTCGACGCCGCAGCAGCGCTACGACGTCCTGGAGTTCGTCGGCAACGAGCTGATGGCCCGCCGCGAGGAGCTCGGGCGCCTGCTGTCCCGCGAGGAGGGCAAGACCTTGCCGGAAGGTATCGGCGAGGCCACCCGTGCGGCGCAGATCTTCAAGTTCTTCGCCGGCGAGGCGCTGCGCATCCAGGGCGAGAAGCTGGCTAGCGTGCGGCCCGGTATCGATGTCGAGATCACCCGCGAGCCCGTCGGCATCGTCGGCATCATCACGCCGTGGAACTTCCCGATCGCCATTCCGGCCTGGAAGATCGCGCCGGCGCTGGCCTACGGCAACTGCGTGGTGTTCAAGCCGGCCGACCTGGTGCCGGGCTGCGCCTGGGCGATCGCCGAGATCCTGTCGCGTTCCGGCCTGCCGGCCGGCGCCTTCAATCTGGTCATGGGCCGCGGCTCGGTGGTCGGCGAGGCGATCCTCACCAACGAGGCGATCGGTGCGGTGTCGTTCACCGGGTCGGTCGACACCGGCAAGCACGTCGCCGCCACCTGTGCCGGGCGGCTCGCCAAGGTGCAGCTCGAGATGGGCGGCAAGAACCCGATGGTGGTGCTCGACGACGCCGACCTTGACGTTGCGGTCGGCGCCGCCGTCAACAGCGCGTTCTTCTCCACCGGCCAGCGCTGCACGGCGTCCTCGCGGCTGATCGTCACCGAGGGTATCCACGATCGCTTCGTCGACGCCATGGTCGCCCGCATGAAGACCCTGAAGGTCGACGATGCGCTCGCCGCCGGGACCGAGATCGGGCCGGTGGTCGATGAGTCGCAGCTGGCGCAGGACATGAAGTACCTGGAGATCGGCCAGAAGGAAGGTGCGAAGCTGGCGTTCGGCGGCGAGCGCCTGAACCGCGGCAAGGAGGGCTTCTACCTGCAGCCGGCCTTGTTCACCGGCACGACCAACGACATGCGGATCAACCGCGAGGAGATCTTCGGCCCGGTCGCCTCGGTGATCCGCGTGAAGAACTACGACGAAGCCCTGGCGGTCGCCAACGACACCAATTTCGGGCTCTCCGCCGGCATCGCCACCACGTCGCTGAAATACGCCAGCCACTTCAAGCGCAACGCCGAGGCCGGGATGGTAATGGTCAACCTGCCGACGGCGGGCGTCGACTATCACGTGCCGTTCGGCGGCCGGAAGGGCTCGAGCTATGGCCCGCGCGAGCAGGGCCGCTACGCCGCCGAGTTCTACACCGTCGTGAAGACCGCCTACACGCTGCCCTGATAACGATGCCCTGACGCTGCTGCCGAGGCGGCAGCGCTACTCGGCCGCCTCCCCGTTGCTCGACAGGCCATCGGGGAGGCGCGCCTTCTCCATCTTCGCGCCGCGGAAGCTGGCGCCGGAGACCACGCAGCCGAGCAGCTTGGCGTGGCTCAGGTCGGCGCCATCGAACACTGCGTCGGCCAGACTGGCGCTGCCGAAGTCGACCCGGGCGAAGGATGCTCCGGTGGCCCGCACCCCGGAGAGGTCCGACGCCCACTCGCCCTTGCTCTCGCCGCTGCGTGGGTCGACCAATTGCATTGAAGTCAGCAAGCTGCTCTGCAGGTCGGCGTGATCCAGCACCGCGCCGCGTAGGCTGGCGCCCCGCAGGTCGCAGCGTCCCATCTGCGCCGAAGCGAGGTTCGCGCCACCGAACTTGGCGAACCGGAACGAACAGCGCTTGAGGTTGGCGCCCGACAGATCGGCGCCGGTGAAGTCGGCGGCCGACAGGTCGGCGCCCGAAAGGTTGATCCCGCTCAGGTCGCGGCCGGCGAAGCTGGCCGGCGTGCCCCTGCGCCCGCCGGAGCTGATCCACTCGAAATGCGCCACCACCAGCGCCCGCACGTCGGCCGCGAGCAGGTCCATGTCGGAGGCGATGACGCAATCGGTCAGGGTGGCGCCGGACATGTCGGCGCCGTCCAGGTGGCAGGAGCGCAGGTCGGCGCCGGTCAGATCGGTGTTGGACAGGCGTGCGTCGGCAAAGTTCACCTCCTGCAGGTTGGCGCCGCGCAGGCTGGAGCTGCTGAAGGTTGCGTGCTGCAGGTTGGCGCCCTTGAGGTTGGCACGGTCGAGGGTGGCGCCGTCGAAATGCGCGCCGCGCGCGGTCACGCCCATCAGGCTGGCGCGGGTGAGGTTGGTGCGGACTGCCTTGACGTTGTCGAGGTTGGCGCCGTCGAGCTTGGTCGGCACGTCGCCACCATCGGTCGACCCGATGGTCGTCGAGCGGAAATCGGCGTCGGTGATGTCCGCCGACGACAGCTTCGCCTGCTCGAGATCGGCACCGCGCAGGTCAGCTTTCACCAGCTTGGCGCCGCTGAGATCGGCGGCCCGCAACTGCGAGCCGGCGAGGGTCGCCTCGGAAAGATTGGCGCCGACGAACTGCGCCCCCCTGAAATCCGCCGCCGACAGCAGCGCGCGCCGCAGGTCGGCGCCGTTCAGCAACATGCCGTTGTGGCGGCCGCCGCGCATGTCGGCTCGCTGGCCGCCGGGATAGTTGTTCAGGAAGTTGGAGTGCTTGCGGATCAGGTCCGCGGTCTTCCAGTCGACGTTGTTGGGGTCGAAGCTCACCGCCTGCCCTCGTTCTCGCGCCCCACCCTGCCGGCGCCCGACAAATTCATTATATCAGATATCATGGATGTCCGCAGGGCCGGCGGCGGACAGGCCGGCGGCGGCAGGGCTCGGCGTCTCGAACACCAGTTGAAAGCGATCGGCAGCATAGCGCACATGGGACACCTGCACCGGCGTGCCGTCGGATGCGACGTTGATCGATTCGACGTAGAGAATCGGCCGGGTCCGCGGCTGTTGCAGCAGGTCGGCCTCGGTCGCGTCGGGCATCCGGGCCGTGACCTTGGTGACCGCCCGCGCGTAGTCACCGTATCCGTGCGCCTCCATCACCCGGGTGATCGAGCTGGAGCCCGCGGCGCGATAAACCTCCTCGAATCGGGTGAACAATCTGGCCGGGAACCAGTGTGATCCGTAGGACACTGGCCTGCCGTCGACCTCGCCGACCGTGCCGAGATGGACGACCTGCGCGCCGACGCGCAGGCCGAGCGTCGCGGCGACCTCACGCTCCGCCTTCATGCGCTCCAGCGTGGTCGCCCGCCCACCAGGCGAGCGGTTGACCCGCCGGACGTTCTCGGTGAAGCGGGTGCGTCGGCCGACCAAGTATTCGAGCACGTTCTCGCGCACGAAGATGCCGCGTCCCTGCTCGACCCGCACGAGCCCCTGGTCGGCCAACCCGCCGATGGCGCGGCGCAGGGTGTGGCGGTTGACCCGGAAGCGCGCCGCGAGCTCGGCCTCGGTCGGCAGCCGCGCGCCCTCGTCCCACTGCCCAGTGCGGATCTCGTCGGCCAGGGTCTGCTCGATCTGCCGCCAGACCGTCACGCCCGACTCCCGGTCGATCACTGTCAACCTTCCGCTCCCCGTCATCGAAACTTCATATCCAGGCGCTTTACAGCCCCGGAATGCGCGAGCATATTGGCCCGAAGTTATATGGATGTCTAGACAAATTTGGATGTCGTCCATGCCCCTCAGACGTACCCCGTGCCCGAGCCCCGAGCAGTCTGCCGAGCGGCGCGCCCGCCAGCGCTGGATGTCGGTCCTGGCCAAGGCCGATTTCACCGATCTCGACGCGCTGTGGAACAACCTGCCATCGAAGCCCGCATGGAAGATGGTGCGTGCGCCCGAGATCGGCATGGTGATGGCGCGCGGCCGGGCCGGCGGCACGGGGCAGCGGTTCAACCTGGGCGAAGTCACCGTCACCCGCTGCGCCGTGCAATTGGAATACGGCGCCATCGGCTTCGGCTATGTGATGGGCCGCAACCGGCGACATGCCGAGCTGGCGGCCGCGGTCGACGCCATGCTGCAGACGCCGTCGCGCCGCGATGCGCTGGAGCGGGCGATCATCGCGCCGCTGACCCTGCGCCTGGAGGAGAAGCGCGAGAAGCGCAGCCGCAAGGCCGCCGCCACCAAGGTCGAGTTCTTCACGATGGTCCGGGGGAGCTGAGCCATGGCCGACACCGTCGACATCCGTCCCGGCTTCGCGGATCCCGGCATCGCCTCGCAGCAGGTGTTCCGGGTGGTGCTGGACGCCATGTCCCGCCCGGGGCGCATCGGCACCGTGACGGACGAGCTGAACCCGCCGGCGCCGCTCGCGGCCGGGACCGCGGCGATCTGCCTGGCGTTGGCTGACCACGACACCCCGCTCTGGCTGGCGCCCGAGCTGACGACGGCCGCCACCGTCGCCTTCCTGCGGTTCCACTGCGGCTGCCCGATCGTCGACACGCCGGAGCGTGCCGCCTTCGCCGTCGCAACCGCGGCGACGCTGCCGGCGCTCGATCGCTTCGCCCCCGGCGACGACGCCTGGCCGGAGACCTCGGCAACGGTGATCGTGCAGGTCGATGCGCTGCGGCCGCAGGGCCCGCTGGCCCTCGCCGGTCCCGGCATCGAGACCGAGCACCACCTCGCCGCCGACGGCCTGCGCGACGGCTTCTGGGACGAGTGGACGGCCAATCGCGGGCTGTTCCCGTGCGGCGTCGACCTGGTGCTGGTGGCCGGCCGCCAGGTCGCCGCCCTGCCCCGCACCACCGCCGTCACCATCCGCCGGGAGGACTGAGCCATGTATGTTGCGGTCAAGGGTGGCGACCGGGCCATCGAGAACTCCCAGAAGCTGCTGGACGAGGAGCGGCGCGGCGATCCGCGGGTGCCGGAGCTGACGCTCGCCCAGATCCGCGAGCAGATGTCGCTCGCCGTCGACCGGGTGATGACGGAGGGATCGCTGTACGACCCCGAGCTCGCCGCACTGGCGATCAAGCAGGCGCGCGGCGACCTCGTGGAGGCGATCTTCCTGCTGCGGGCCTACCGCACCACGCTGCCGCGCTTCGGCCTCGGCGAGCCGCTCGACACCTCGGCCATGGCGGTGCGGCGGCGCATCTCGGCGACCTACAAGGACCTGCCGGGCGGCCAGCTGCTGGGATCGAGCTTCGACTACACCCACCGACTGCTCGACTTCGCGCTGGCCGCCGGCGACGAGCGGCCGGCCGCCGAGATCGCGCCCGAGGCGGTCGACGACTCGATGCCGAAGGTCGCCGAGATCCTCGACCAGGAGGGCCTGATCGAGCGCGAGGAGCCGGACGGCGACCGCCTGCCGGTGTTCGACCTGACCCGCGAGTCGCCGCGCTACCCGGCCGACCGTTCGGCGCGGCTGCAGAACCTGGCGCGCGGCGACGAGGGCTGGCTGCTCGGGCTCGGCTACTCCACGCAGCGCGGCTACGGCAACAACCACCCCTTCGCCGGCGAGATCCGGGTCGGCGAGGTGGCGGTGGAGTTCGCCCCGGAGGAGCTCGGCTTCCCCATCGAGATCGGCGAGATCACCGTCACCGAGTGCGAGATGATCAACCAGTTCAAGGGCTCGGCCGCGGTGCCGCCGCAGTTCACCCGCGGCTACGGCCTGACCTTCGGGAACTGCGAGCGCAAGGCGATGGCGATGGCGCTGGTCGACCGGGCGCTGCGGGCCCGCGACTTCGGCGAGGCGGCCGAGGCGCCGGCCCAGGACGAGGAGTTCGTGATGGCGCATTCCGACAACGTCGAGGCGTCGGGCTTCGTGCAGCACCTGAAGCTGCCGCACTACGTCGACTTCCAGGCCGAGCTGGTGACCGTCCGGGCGCTGCGCCGCAAGGCGGCAGCTCTGCGGGACGCCGCCGAATGAGGGCCGCCGAATGAGGACCCCGATGACGACCGTGATCCCGCATCCGACCAAGAGCACGGCCACCGCCGCCGCCCCGGCCCAGCTGGAGGGCTACAACTTCGCCTATCTCGACGAGCAGACCAAGCGGATGATCCGCCGTGCCGTGCTGAAGGCGGTGGCGGTTCCCGGTTACCAGGTGCCGTTCGGCTCACGCGAGATGCCGCTGCCCTATGGCTGGGGCACCGGCGGCATCCAGGTGACCGCGGCGGTGATCGGCCCCGACGACACCCTCAAGGTGATCGACCAGGGGGCTGACGACACCACCAACGCCGTCAATATCAGGCGCTTCTTCGCCAAGACCGCCGGGGTGGCCACCACCGACCGCACGGCCGACGCCAGCATCATCCAGACCCGACACCGCATCCCGGAGAAGAAGCTGACCGAGGCGCAGATCCTGGTCTACCAGGTGCCGATCCCGGAGCCGCTGCGCCAGCTGGAGCCGCGCGAGGCGGAGACCCGCAAGATGCACGCGCTGGAGGAATACGGGGTGATGCATGTCAGCCTGTATGAGGACATCGCCAAGTTCGGCCGCATCACCCGGTCCTACAACTACCCGGTCCGGGTGAACGGCCGCTACGTGATGGCGCCGAGCCCGATCCCGAAATTCGACAACCCGAAGATGGACCGCATGCCGGCGCTGCAGCTGTTCGGGGCCGGCCGCGAGAAGCGGATCTACGCGGTGCCGCCCTACACCGAGGTCAAGTCGCTGGACTTCGAGGACCATCCCTTCGAGGTCGAGACCTGGGAGCAGAGCTGCGCGCTGTGCGGCGCCGGCGACAGCTATCTCGACGAGGTGGTCGTGGACGACAAGGGGACCCGCATGTACGTCTGCTCCGACAGCGACCATTGCCGCGAGCGCCGCGAGGCCGGCCACCAGGGCGACGGGGGGCCGAAGTGAGCGCGCGCGACCCCCTCCTGCAGGTCCGCGGCCTGACCCACCGCTACGGCGTCCATCTCGGCTGCAGCGACGTCTCCTTCGACCTGCATCCGGGCGAGGTTCTTGGGATCGTCGGCGAGTCCGGCTCCGGCAAGACGACGCTGCTGAAATGCGTGTCGGGGCAGCTGCAGCCGACCGCCGGCACGGTCGCCTACCGGACCCGCGACGTCGGCGCGGTCGACATCTACGGCATGTCCGAGGCCCGGCGCCGGCTGCTGATGCGCACCGACTGGGGCATCGTCTACCAGAACGCCCGCGACGGCCTGCGCATGAAGGTGTCGGCCGGCGCCAATGTCGGCGAGCGGCTGATGGCGATCGGCGAGCGTCACTACGGCAACATCCGGACCGAGGCGGTCGACTGGCTGGAGCGGGTCGAGATGGACCTCGGCCGCATCGACGACCTGCCGGCGACCTTCTCCGGCGGCATGCAGCAGCGCCTGCAGATCGCCCGCAACCTGGTGACCAAGCCGCGGCTGGTGTTCATGGACGAGCCGACCAGCGGCCTCGACGTCTCGGTGCAGGCCCGCCTGCTCGACCTGATCCGCGGCCTGGTCGGGTCGCTCGGCATCGCCTGCATCGTGGTGACCCACGACCTCGGCGTGGTGCGGCTGCTGTCGCACCGGCTGATGGTGATGAAGGGCGGCCAGGTGGTCGAGCACGGGCTGACCGACCAGGTGCTCGACGATCCGCAGCATCCCTACACCCAGCTCCTCGTGTCCTCGATCCTGCCGGTGTGACGATGACCAAGCTCCTCGACGCGGACGTGATGCTGAAGGCCGAGGGCCTCGCCAAGTCCTTCGTGCTGCACAACCAGGGCGGCGTGCGCATCGACGTGTTCGCCGGCCTCGGCCTGGAGGTGCGGCGCGGCGAGTGCCTGATCCTGGCCGGGCCGTCGGGGGCGGGAAAGTCCAGCCTGCTGCGCTCGCTGTACGCCAACTACAAGCCGCAGGCGGGCTCGGTGCTGGTCCGCCACGACGGCGGCGTGGTCGATTTGTGTACCGCCGAGCCCTACGAGATCCTGGAGGTGCGGCGCCGCACGCTGGGCTATGTCAGCCAGTTCCTGCGGGTGATCCCGCGGGTGCCGACCATCGACCTGGTGACGGCACCGCTGACCGACCGCGGCGTCGACCCGGCGGCGGCCCGCGACCGCGCCGGCGCCCTGCTCGCCCGCCTGCGCATCCCCGAGGCGCTCTGGCGGCTGCCGCCGGCGACCTTCTCCGGCGGCGAGCAGCAGCGCGTCAACATCGCCATGACCTTCGTGCAGGACTACCCGATCCTGCTGCTCGACGAGCCGACCGCCTCGCTCGACATCGACAACCGCCGCACCGTGACCGAACTGATCGCCGAGGCGCGCGGCCGCGGTGCCGCCGTCGTCGGCATCTTCCATGACGCCGAGGTGCGCGAGGCTGTCGGCACCCGAGCCTACGACCTGACCACCCAGAGGAAGGCAGCATGATGGGGAAAGCCGCATGATGGGGAAGGCCGCATGACCGCCGAGATGATCCTGAGCAACGCCCGGCTGGTGCTGGGCGACGAGGTCGTGCTCGGCACGCTGCATGTCGCCGGCGGCCGGATCGCCGCCTTCGCCGGCGGCGGCACGGCGCTGCCGGCGGCGCAGGACCTGGACGGCGACTACCTGATGCCGGGCCTGGTCGAGCTGCACACCGACAACCTGGAGCGCCACGTGCAGCCGCGCCCGAAGGTGCACTGGCCGACCACCTCGGCGCTGCTGGCGCACGACGCCCAGGTGGTGGCGGCCGGCATCACCACGGTGCTCGACGCCATCGCCGTCGGCGGCACGCTGAGCGAGGACATCCGCGACCACATCGTGCGCGAGTCCGCCGACGCCATCCGCAGCTTCCGCGCCGCCGACCTGCTGCGCGCCGACCACTACCTGCACATGCGCTGCGAGGTGGCGCACAAGGACGTGCTGCGGCTGTTCGAGCCGTTCAAGGACGACCCGCTGGTCCGCCTGGTGTCGCTGATGGACCACACGCCGGGGCAGCGGCAGTTCGTCAACCTCGACAAGCTGCGGGTCTACTACCAGGGCAAGCACGCGATGAGCGACGCGCAGTTCGAGCGAATGATCGTCGACCGCAAGGCGGCCCAGGAGCTGTACTCGGACCGGCACCGCCGCATCCTGGTGGAGATGGCGCTTTCGGCCGGCCACGTGATCGCCAGCCACGACGACGCGACCACGGCGCATGTCGACGAGGCGGCGGAACTCGGCCTCACCATCAGCGAGTTCCCGACCACCATGGAGGCGGCGCACGCCGCCCGCGGCAAGGGGCTGCGCACCATCATGGGCGGCCCGAACGTGGTGCGCGGCGGCTCGCATTCCGGCAACGTCTCGGCCGGCGACCTCGCCGAGGCCGGGGTGCTGGACGCGCTGTCCTCCGACTATGTGCCGTCGAGCCTGCTGCATGGCGCGCTGCGGCTGCACGAGCGGCACGGCATGACGCTGCCGGGGGCCGTCGCCACGGTCACCCGCAATCCCGCCGACATGGTCGGGCTCGACGACCGCGGCCGGATCGAGGCCGGCGCCCGTGCCGACCTGATCCGGGTGCGCCGCCTCGACGACGGCGTGCCGGTGGTGCGCCGGGTGTGGCGTCAGGGCGCGCAGGTGATGTGATGGCCGAAACCGTGAAGCCCGCAAAGAAACTCTCGCCGGACGGCCCCTGGATCCACCCGGAGGCGCATGTCGTCGCCTCGACCTTCGGCGCCTGGACCGAGGTCGGCGCCCGCACCTCGGTCGTCGAATCCTCGATGGGCGACTACAGCTACGTGGTCAGCGACTGCCAGGTCATCTACGCGACCATCGGCAAGTTCGCGAACATCGCCGCGCACACCCGCATCAACCCGGGCAACCACCCGCATTGGCGCGCCTGCCTGCACCATTTCCAGTACCGCTCCGACGACTACGGCCTGGGCGAGCGCGACGACAGCTTCTTCGACTGGCGGCGCTCGACCCCGGTGGTGATCGGCCACGACGTGTGGATCGGACATGGCGCCGTCATCATGCCGGGCGTCTCAGTCGGGACTGGCGCCATCATCGGCGCCGGCGCCATCGTCACCAAGGACGTCGAGCCCTACACCATCGTCGGCGGCGTGCCGGCCAAGGTGATCCGCCGCCGGGTCTCGCCGGCCACCGAGGCGAAGCTGATGGCGATCGCCTGGTGGGACTGGACCCACGACATGCTGCGCGAGCGCATGGCCGATTTCCGCGGTCTCGACGCCGACGCCTTCGCCGCGAAATACGCCTGACCATGCACCGTGGCCTGCTGGTGCTGGTGGTCGGCCCGTCGGGCGCCGGCAAGGACACGGTGATCGACGGTGTCCGCGCGACCCTGGCCGGCGCGCCGGACCTGGTGTTTCCACGCCGCGAGATCACCCGCCCGGCCGAGGCTGGTGGCGAGGATCACATCCCGGTCGACCACACAACCTTCCGCCTTCGCCGGGAGGCCGGCGCCTACGTCCTCGCCTGGGAGGCGCACGGCCTCGGCTACGGCGTTCCGGGGGCGGTCCGCGACGACCTGGGCGGCGGCCGCACGGTGGTGGTCAACGTCTCGCGTGGGGTGATCGACGAGGCCCGGGCGACCTTGGCGCCGGTGCGTGTCGTCAGCCTGGTGGTGCCGCCGGACGTGCTGCGCCGGCGGCTGGCGGCGCGCGGCCGCGAGAGCGCGGCGGACATCGAGCAGCGGGTGGCGCGGGCGAGCGCCTTCGCCGTGACCGGCCCCGACGTGGTGACCGTGGTCAACGACGGCCCGGTCGAGACGGCCATCGCACGCCTGCTGCAGGCGATCGGCCGGGCGTCACCGCCGCTGTAACCGAACCGTCGCGGTTCGGTCTCCGAAACTTCACTGCGCTGTCACCGGTGCATCGCCGGATCCCGCTATCACCCGACTGTCAGGGGCGCCTCTCCCGGTTGCAGCGAGCGGATTGCGGATGATCGAGATCACAGGCCTGCAGAAGCGGTTCGGCGCGGTGGCGGCGGTCGACGGCGTGACCTTGAGCATCCCGGACGGCCAGATGGTCGGGGTGATCGGCCGCTCCGGTGCGGGCAAGTCGACGCTGCTGCGGCTGATCAACCGGCTGGCCGATCCCACCGCCGGCCGCATCGACGCCGACGGTGTCGACGTGACCGGCCTGAAGGGCGCGGCGCTGCTGGCCTGGCGGGCGCGCTGCGCGATGATCTTCCAGCAGTTCAACCTGGTGCCGCGGCTCGACGTCATCACCAACGTGCTGCTCGGGCGACTGAACAAGCACGCCACCCTGCCCTCGCTGTTCAAGCGCTTCACCGACGCGGAGCGCGAATTCGCGGTCCGCGCCCTGCACCGCCTCGACATGGCGGGCCAGGCGCTGCAGCGCGCCGAGACCCTGTCCGGCGGGCAGATGCAGCGCGTCGCCATCGCCCGCGCCCTGATGCAGGAGCCGGCGGTGCTGCTGGCCGACGAGCCGATCGCCTCGCTCGACCCGCGCAACGCCGCGATCGTCATGGACGCGCTCAGGACCATCAACCGCGAGGACGGCATCACCGTCGTCTGCAACCTGCACACCCTCGACACCGCGCGCCGCTATTGCGACCGCATCGTCGGCATGGCGCAGGGCCGGGTGGTGTTCGACGGCGCGCCGGCGGCGCTGTCGGCGGCGACGGTGCGCGAGATCTACGGCGTCGAGGGCGACGGCGGTGCCGTCGACGAGGACATCACCTCGACCAGCCTCGACCTCGCCGGGCGGCGACCGCCGGCCCGACGCATCGCCGTGTAGGCACGGCCTTTCTCACGATCACAGCGGAGACCCCCATGTTGAACCGACGCGTATTCCTCGCCGGTGCCGCCCTGCTCGCGGCCGCCGCCCCGGCATCGGCCGCCGACGACTGGCGCAAGACCTACCCGAAGCTGTCGATGGGCGTGGTGACCTCGGAGAACGAGGCCGACCGTATCGTGCGCTACCAGCCGGTGGTCGCGTATCTGGAGAAGACGCTGGGCGTGCCGGTGGAGTTCCGCAACGCCACCGACTACGCCGGCGTGATCGAGGCGCTCAACGCCGGCAAGCTGCAGGTCGCCGGCCTCGGCCCGGCCGCCTATGCCCAGGCCTGGATCGTCTCCGGCGGCAAGGTCGAGCCGCTGGTGGGCCAGATCGCAAGCGACGGCACCTTCGGCTACCACTCGGTCGTGGTGGTCAGGGCCGACAGCCCGTTCCAGAAGATCGAGGACCTGCGCGGCAAGAAGTTCGCCTTCGCCGACCCGAATTCCACCTCCGGGTTCCAGGCGCCGGCGTTCTTCCTCAAGGAGGCCGGCATCGACCCCGAGAGCTACTTCGGCGCCACCGCCTTCTCCGGCAGCCACGAGAACAGCGTCATCGCCCTGCTGAACGACACCTTCGACGGTGCCGCCACCTGGTGGAACAGCGACGAGCGCTCGAATTTCACCCGGATGTCGGAAAAGGGGATGATCCCGAAGGACTCGGTGCGGGTGATCTGGAAGTCGCCGCTGCTGCCCTCCAGCCCGGTCACCGTCCGCAGCGATCTGCCCGCCGAGCTTAAGCAGCTGGTGGCGAAGGCCTATCTGGAGATGCCGACGGCCGATCCCGTCGCCTGGAAGGCGCTGACCGACGGCAAGATGAAGGGCTATCGCGCGGTCACCCACGCCGAATACGAGCCGATCGTGCGGATGATCAAGGAGAACCAGCGCGCCCGTCGCGGTTCCTGAGGTCCGGAGGGTGGCGGCCGTGGCGCACGCGGAGTCGGCCGCAGAGTCGGCCGATGTGGCGGTCGAGCGGTTCCAGGCCGATCGCGCCATCGCCGAGCGGCTGCGGCACCGCCGGACCATGGTGTTCGGGGCGCTGTTCGTGCTCGCCCTCGCCGCCTCGATACAGGTCGGCGAGGTGCGGCCGGACCGCTTCGTGGAGGGCATCGGCGGGCTGTTCGACTACATCGACCGCACCCTGCCGAAGGCGACCGGCGGCGGCCTCGTGGCCGACGCGCGGGAATGGTACTGGGGCCTCGGCCGCTGGCTGCTGATGCTGTTCGACACGGTGGTCATCGCCTTCCTGGCGACCACGCTGGGTGCGGCGGCCGGCTTCGTGCTGTGCTTCCCGGCCTCGCGCAACCTGATGCGCGGCGCTGCCGCGGTGTTCGTCAGCCGCCGGCTGCTGGAGATCGCCCGCGCCGTGCCGGAGCTGGTCTACGCGCTGATCTTCGTCTTCGCCTTCGGCATCGGGCCGCTGGCCGGCGTGCTGGCGATCGCCATCCACACCGCGGGCTCGCTCGGCAAGCTGTTCTCCGAGGTCAACGAGAACGCCGATATCAGGCCGATCGAGGGGGTGCGGGCGGTCGGCGGCAACTGGTTCCAGGCGATGCGCTACGGCGTGGTGCCGCAGGTGCTGCCGAACTTCGTCAGCTACGCGCTGCTGCGCTTCGAGATCAACGTCCGCAGCGCCGCCATCATCGGCTTCGTCGGCGCCGGCGGCATCGGCCAGGAGCTGTACCTGGTGATCCGCCAGTTCATCTACGCCGACATCAGCGCCCTGGTGATCCTGATCGTGCTCACCGTCTCGGCAATCGACCTGGTCTGCGAGCGGCTGCGCCACGGCCTCATCGGACGGGAGAGCCTGGCATGACCGACTTCGCCGCCTCGCGGCCGCTGGCCGACCCGCGCGCCGCCTATCCCGAGGTGTTCGCGTCCCCGCCGCTGCAGCGGCTGCGCACCCCGGCGGCGGTCGCCGCCTTCGCCGCGGCACTGGGCTTCGCGTTGTGGTGGACCGGGTTCTTCGACCTCGCCCGGATCGTCCAGGGCGTCTCCAAGCTGGGCTGGCTGCTGCAGTTCATGTTCCCGCCGGCCCACAACGGCTGGCTCGGCGAGTTCGCCTGGGGCTTGGCCGAGACCCTGGCGATGGCCTTCCTCGGCACCCTGCTGGCCGCCGTCGTGGCGCTGCCGGTCGGCTTCCTCGCCGCCAAGAACGTGATGCCGAACTGGCTGCTGCATTTCGGCCTGCGCCGCACGCTGGACGGCATCCGCGGCATCGACACGCTGATCTGGGCTTTGATCTTCGTGAACGTGGTCGGCCTCGGCCCGTTCGCCGGCATCCTCGCGATCGCCGTCGGCGACGTCGGCGTGCTCTCCAAGCTGTTCGCCGAGGCGATCGAGAACGTCGACCGCCGCCAGGTCGAGGGCGTGCGCGCCACCGGTGCGGGCCGGGTGCAGACCATGCGCTTCGGCATGCTGCCGCAGGTGCTGCCGGTGATGCTGTCGAACACGCTCTACTTCTTCGAATCCAACACCCGCTCGGCGACCATCCTGGGCGTGGTCGGGGCCGGCGGCATCGGCCAGCAGCTGTCGGACCGGATCCGCGTCAACAACTGGGACGAGGTGATGTTCATCGTGCTGATGATCCTGGCCACGGTGTATGCGATCGACCTGGTGTCGCGGAACCTGCGGGTGCGCATCATCGGTCGGCAGGACTATCGGGCCTGACGGCGGCGGCGAGGCGGAATACAGGGTAGATACAGGGAAAACCGCGTCTCGCGCATCGCCGGTCCGCGCACCCGCAAGCTCCTTTCCGGCCCAGCGGCACCCGACGCTCCCGGTGGCATTTCAACAATGATCGCAATGGATTGCAGGCCGTAGTTGTGGCGGTGTCACAATCCGGGAAGCGGCGGCAGCGGTCGCCGCGCCCGCGCAGATAACAGGGAAATTTTCCGGCCGTAACAGGGCCGTAACAGGGGCGTATCAGGGCGGTAACAGGTGGACAACAGGCAGCGGCGCGGCTGTTCCGCTTGCGCCCGGCGCGGCTCCGCCTGCCATACGCCCGAATCGTCATGTCGACAGCGATCCCGCCCCGCACAACGGTTTGCCGGCCCGAGCGGAACCGCATGCCGTATGTCCAGCACCACAGCAACAACAAATGTTGTCAAAGTGGCTTTGCGGCGCTACCTTGGTTCGATATGCCGCTGGAGACAGCCATGCCCCGTCTGTCGATCGATATCAGCCCCCAGGATCACCAGCAACTCAAGGTCATGGCCGCGCTGAAGGGGCAGAGCATCAAGGACTACGTGCTGAGCCGGGCGCTGGTCGATATCCCCGATCCGGCGGCAATGACCGACGCCGAGGCGCTGCAGGCGCTCAAGGAGTTGCTGGCCCCCCGCCTCGCCGAGGCCGACGCTGGTCAGGTCGTGACTGCGACAGCTGCCGACATCAAGCGAGAGGCACGGGTCCGCCAGGGCCGTAGATGACCGCCTATCGCTTCACGCGGTCCGCGCAGGAAGACCTTATCGACATCTGGCTCTACACGCAGGAGACATGGGGCGAGGTCCAAGCCGACGCCTATCAAGACGCGCTTCATCTCTGTTGCGAGCGAATCGCGGCCGGTCAGGCACATGTCAAACCCGTGCCGGGGCTCGATCGGGTCAGGTCGCATCGTTGCCAGCACCACTACCTGTTCTTCGTCGAGCAGGCCCCGACCGTCATCATCGTGGCCCTGCTTCACGAGCGAATGAACCTGGTCGAGCGCCTGCGCGAGCGGCTGTGACATCGGCTCGCCGACCCGCCGACCCGCCGGCCAATAGGTCGAAGGCCGACAGGGTGCGGGTCACCTGCCTTCGGCCGCGACCGTGGCATCGCCGGCGGCCCGGAGCATCACCGGCCGCGCGCCGGGCCCTGGGCGTGCTGGCTTGGCGATGCGTCCTCGCCTCTCTATGGTCACGATCAAGCGCGCGCCGGCGCGTGGCTGCGAGCCCGGGCCGCGACCGTCGACGATCGGCCCGGTGGAGCGACGCGGTCGCGGCGGCGGCCGTAGTCTCGATCCGCCCGCACTTCCTCTGACATCCTCGCCTGCACCCGCTACCACTCCCCCGGCGCCCTCCCCCCTCCTCGTCGTCATCCCGGACGGACGCGCCTCGGCGCGGCCGATCCGGGACCCACCATCCGCGCCCCGCGCGCCGCTTCGGCGCCTCTCCCGGCACCAGACCTGTGCACGCCCGGTCGTCCGGCACTTCGCCAGCGCCCCAAGCAACTGCCCCCCTTGCAACTTGTCATGCAACATTCCATGTTGCAGTCCATGTCCGCATGGAGAAGCGTCGCCGCACGCATGACCTGGCCGCCATCAAGGCCGCTTTTGCGAGTGCGGCGACGTTGAACCGGACCAAGGTTGCGACCCGGGACTCGTCGGCGCTCGGGATGGATGCCGAGGCCGTGGTGGCGGTGATCCAGGCGCTCCGATATCCGATGGACTTCGACAAGAGCGCCACGTCACACCAGGACCCGCAGCAGTGGCACGACAGCTACAAGCCCGTCCTCGGCCGGCGCACGCTCTATCTGAAGTTCACGGTCGACGACGAAGGACGGTATCTGCTCACGAGTTTCAAGGAGGCCTGAGGTGGCCGAGGACAAGACGAGGCCCTGCCCATCGTGCGACGGCATCATGCGCCGCGGCATCAAGGACGAGACGGTCACGTATGGGGGCGAGGCGCTGACCTACCGGCAACCGGGATGGCACTGCGAAAGCTGCGACGACGGGATCCTCGATGGGCCGGACAACGCCTACGCCGACGCGGCCCTGCACGAGGTCATGGCGCGCGCGAAGGGGTCGCCGATCTCGCCGCTGATGATCCGCGCCGCACGCGAGGCCGTCGGCGTGTCGCAACGTCAGGCCGGCAGGATATTCGGCGGCGGCCCCACGGCGTTCTACAAATACGAGACGGCCAAGGCGGTCCCGTCCGACGGCATGGCGAGACTGCTGCGGCTGGCGCTGGAGCGCCCCGAGCTGTTCACCAAGCCGGCCCCCGGGACGGCGAACTGGCCGACCGCCAGGGACGTCCAGCTCCTGCAACGCAGCATCGCCGACGACCGCCTGGGCTCCATCCTGCGACGCGTCTACCCGCAGACCGACACCGCGCTAACCGACACCGGCGACGACAAGGCATACGGCAAGGCCGACGGACGTCGGTGAGGAGACGCCCGGTGCCGTATGCAATCGGCGCCGCCGTCACAGGACCCCGGCACCGCCGAGCCGACCGTGACGGCGCCGCCCGGCGCGTCACGCGGCCGACCGTGCCGGATGAAGGCAGGGCGGGGCCTCCCCGTAACCCCGCATGACGCTCCCGCCGCCGTGTCCGGCGACGGTGCTACGGCCGGGAGAATTTCACCGTGTCACCTGCCTTCGGGCGGAACAGTAGCATCGACGGCGGTCTGGAGCACCGCCGGCCCGTCGCGCGGCCCAGGGGCTGCTGCATGGCGGGGCCGTGCGGCCTCGCCTCGCTATGGTCGCGGCCAAGCGCGCCCCTGCGCGTGGATGCGCCAGGGCCGCGCGACCGTCCGCGATCAGCCCCGGGGAGCGACGCGGCCCTGCCGGCGGCCGCAGTCTCCGCGCTTCCCTCACCTCCCCGGCACATCCCCTGGCTCGTCAATCCCGGATGGATGCGCGCCGGCCCTGGCGCGCAAGACGGAGGGGCCGTCCCGGCGGGGAGCGGCCGCTTCGGGTGGGGAGCGGTCACCCGCGATGACCGCCTCAATGGCTTTCATCCGCCAGGAGGAGATGTTGGCATCGCAGGTGAGATCGTCGCATCAGCGTCCACCTTGCATCGGCTCCGGCGGGCTGGCGCGGAATCCGTGCCGGATACCTGGCAAGACCGCTTGACGGATTCACCGGCGGCTTGCGACGCGGCAAGTGCGTCGGCGCCGACCACGGGGAAGCGGCGCCGTGGGTGCCATGCGGACCCTGGCGGTGCAGACTTGTTGGCACTAGGGCAATGCCCTATTCTCCCGATAATGCCAGAGCCGCCGATAGTCCTGGTCGAGGTTGAACCCTTCACGGCGCGCGCCCGCGAGCTTTGGAGCGAGGCAGAGCTGGATGTGTTCAAGGACTTCATCGCCCGCAATCCGCTTGCAGGAAGTCTGATCCAGGGCACCGGAGGGGTCCGCAAAGTGCGGTGGGCGGCCTCCTGGCGCGGCAAGCGTGGCGGCGCCCGGGTCATCTACTATTTTCGGGACGAGGGCATGCCGCTGTTCCTGCTCACCGCCTATGCCAAGAACGTGGCCGACGACCTGACGGCGCAACAGAAGCGGGGGATCGCGGCAGCAGTGGCCAACCTGGTAGAGCACTACGGGAGGAAGTGATGTCGGCGAAGCGGAACATCGGTGACGAGATTCTGGAGGGTCTCGGCAATGCGACGGCCTACGCCCGCGGCGAGCATGGAAAGGGGAGAACCACGGTCGTCGAGGTGCCGCAGGAGGTCGACGTCAAGGCGATCCGGGCCCGGCTCGGCTTCACGCAGGCGGAGTTCGCGAACCGCTACGGGTTCGCGCTGTCCGCGGTGCAGGAGTGGGAGAAGCGCCGACGCCGGCCTGATCGATCGGCCCGGATCCTGCTCAAGGTGATCGAGCACGAGCCGGACGCCGTCGATCGAGCGCTGGCCAGCTGAGTGAGTCGTCTCGAGCGTGTGGCGGAAGCGGAGGTCTTCTTTGGGTGGAGAGCGGTCGTTCGCAGGCGGTTTCTCAGCACCCGCTTCATCGATGGGCATCAGGATTTCGCTCCAATGCTCCATCGAGGATGACGACTACGTGAAAACTATATCATGGCAAGAGCGCAGCTACGAAGGTCGTAATCGCATGCACCACATGGGTCATTTGCGTCGAACACGCCAGCCACATTGCTATCAGCCTGTTTGTGTTTCCGAGTGACTTACCGGCTTCCTTCGAAAACTCCTCCGCCGCCAAGTCGAGTTTTCGACTGGCCCATCTCAATATCTGCACCGTGCTGCTGGAAACGAGAGACTTCGCCTCCTCTATCTTCTCGACGTCGGGGTGGGCGTTTGCGACTTCAATCTTAATGTTGCGCAGGACTGCGACGGTCTCGTCGTATCCACGCCGATCAATCGGAGTCTCCTCGGGTGGGTTGTTGTGACCCAGTCCCGCATGCGGTGGCGTTTCAACGTTTCGTGGCTCCACTAAGGCCAAGCCGGCGAGCAGCTCATCTACAGTCGCATTGACGTTTCGCCGAATATCCGTATTTGGTGTTAATCTACGGACGTCGTATTCTTGGAGACGCAACCGATAGTCAGTTAACTTTCCAAGAATTCTGTATTGAACGCTCAACTCGTCTCTCGGATCACCATGCGAGGTGGACATAACGTCTTTGATCATGAAGGCCGCTACTTGGTCATCGGCGTTTCGAACAATCAAAAACTGTCCATTCTGAATCGCGCGCGTCCGGGATGTGAAATCCAGGCGCGACAGCGACTCCGTGGTAATCTCCTCGAAGGTAACTGCATTCTTGGCGATGGCTATTCCAGTGACGCTAGGTTGATTCAAATAGGCGTGTATCGAGCCTTTACCGCCCTTGCTCCATTTTGTTTTGAAGAGCGCCCCTTTTTGGCCAAAATCAGCGCGCCCATCGTTGTTCGTGTAGTCGAAAGTCGCCTCCCCAGCAGATTCTGGGAATTGGAGCGGATTCGGGTTATATATCGTCGTTGTGGCCGCTATCGATGAATTTTGTGGCTCTTCATCTTCCTTTCTTTTTAGAACGCCCCGTTCCACCCGGTAGAAGCGGAAGGCATCTTGCCGCGATAGTTGGCGCAGAATTGATGCACCGTCGAAGCGAGTATATTCATCTATAATGCATCCTTCAAATGTAGTTCCTTCATTTAAGACCCCGCTTTGAAAACTTGCACCTCGAAGGTCCGCACCGGTAAGATCACAGCGAGTAAAATGAGAACCGACGAAATCACCTTGGCAAAGAGTTGAATTTCTAAAATTTACACCAAACACTGAGGTCTGTCGTAACTTAACATATGAAAGATTGGCACCTTCCGCATTCATTCCACTGGTCTTTGCATGGGTGAGAACGCTACGCGAAAGATTCGCCCCTGCCAAATTTGCGCGTTCCAGATGCGCGCCTGAGATATCTCGGTCGCTCAGATCCAGTCCGGACAGATCTGCACCTCGGAAGTCTCTGCGAGCGAGATCTACGCTTCCGTCGTGGAGCTCTTGCAGATCGTCATCATCAGCCATACTGCCACCACCGTTCGGTCCATGCTTCGATACTCCTAGGAGAGCATAGCAGCCGCCTGAAGACCGCAGGCCAGAACCGTCTGCGCAAGGAACGCCGACGTCCAGAGATACGAGGCAGATGTCGCCTTGGCGGTCAAATTATGCCGAACAGCCGATGAGCCGAAATGACCCTTTCGGGTCGAGGTTGTCCGTTGTCGAGAGGGACGAAGCGGCGTTGAATGGCGCGTCGGGCTGGAGTGGTCGGCCCTCTGGAGGAGCCGACCATGAGCGTCGATGCGCAAACTCCTAAGCATCCCGTACCGTGGCAAGCCTGGAACAAGGGACGGCTGGTCGGCCAGAAACGGCCGCTTAAGCCGAAGGACGTCTGGCCGATCCGGGTGCGGCTTGAGATCAATGGCAGCAAGCGCGACCTCGCTCTGTTCAGTCTGGCGATCGACAGCAAGCCCCGGGCCTGTGAGCTCGTCACGCTGAAAGTCGATGACGTCCAGGCCGGCGACATGTCCGCGAGCGCACGACCATCATTCTCGCTGAAGCGACTCGAGCGAGATCCATCGCCTTCACGTCGCGTCGCTCGCTTTTTGCCTCATATAAGATCTTCTACGTCTGGTAAGCGCCAATCAATCCATGTTGGGCTGGAATCATTGCGACCTTCGTGCGACATGTATTGCAGATCTGTCGTGCAAAGATCGCAAAAAGTTTGCAACCTTGACATGGCGCGAGACTGCGAAGGCCGTTGGCGCCGGGTCGGCCGAGATCACCCGCATGACCAGCGCCTTCGAGCATGACGATCTCACGCGGGCGATGGCGATATGACCAGGACCTTCTTTCATAGCTTCGATCCACCAGCCGCGAGCCCGGTCTCCGGGGCGACCGTCGATCTGGAAGTCTCCGAGATCGAGGATGCCGGTATCCGGGAGGTGCTGCAAACGCCGGGCGCGGCCTACGGCGCTTGGTCGATCCTCGATGCGCTGCTGACGCCGACCGGCGCAGGCACGCCGTTTGTGTTCAGGGAGCCGCTCGGTCAGGCACGGGAAGTCAAGGTCGCGCTCTCCGGCCTGTTCGGGCGGTTCGTCGCCCGAGCCTACCTCGAACGCTATTTCAACCTTTCGATCTTCGCCCATCTCGGCAGTCGCACGATCGACCTCGATCGCCGCCGCCAGGTCAAAATCACGCGCCTGTCCCGCGGTGATCTGCCCGACTGGATTGCCTGCGCATCCGACCTGTCTTCGCTGACCGTCGCCGAAGCCAAGGGGTGCCACGATGTCGGCGGTCCCGCCAAAGCGCTGGACCGGGCATGGGCGCAGGCCCGGCGGATCGACGTCACCGCCCGAGGCCGCAAAGTCACCGTGAAACGAATCGCGATCGCCACGCGCTGGGGGATGGCGACGGCCGGGCCAGCCGACGCCCGTCTTTCGGTTCGGGACCCGGTCGAAAAAGGCGAGCCGCAAACCCAGGAGGAAGAGGATGCGCTCTTCATTGGTATGCTCCGCCTCCATATCGCCAATCTCATCAAGCCTCTCGGGCATGCCGAACTGGCGGACGCGCTCCGGAGCCTCACACTGCAATCATTCCCACGAAGGCTCCAAGGGGAGACCCAGCGAGCGCGTTCGCTCCTCGACGCGTCGCCGGTGCGGGATGTGGGCAAGGCGGGCGCCGCTATGGATGGCCTGATCGGCGGCATCGTCACCCGCGCCGGACCAATTACCGAAACCGGCGTTGAGCCAGCTGATCAGGAAGCGCTCTCCCGACTCAATCTCCGGCCCGTCTTTGTGGGGGTCGAGCACGAGCTTATTCGCGCCGCTATCGACGCCGAGCCGCAAGCCATTCGCAGCCGTCTCGCCGAAATGGCGAGCCCGGACGAATTTAGACGACCAGACCGTGCCGGCGGCTGGATCATTCCGCTCGGCCAAGAGCGACGCATCATAGGCGGCACCTGAAAAGCAGCGACCGCTGAAGACAAGCATCACGGAAGGACGGCCCGCCAAACCATGCGGGCCGGATCGGGACAGAAGACATGGACGCGCAGGAGAATGACCTCTCGAATGAAGCCGCAGCACTCGCCGACATTCTCACATGGTCGGTGGATCTGCCCGCCTGGCAGCGCGATGCGCTGAGGCGGCTTTGCGCTCAGTCCAAGCTGGAGACTGCCGATATCACGGCGCTCGTCGCGATCTGCAAAGGCACCGACGAAGGTAGTCCGCTCAATGCGAACCACGTCCGGGACCCGGCAGCCAGCCACGCCGTCGTCAGCCTCGGCGCTCTCCATGGCCTCTCGCACGTCAATGCCCTGGCGCCTGGAGAACGGCTGAGCTTCGGCAAGTCCGGCCTAACCGTCATTTATGGCGATAATGGCGCCGGCAAGTCGGGCTACGCCCGGGTCCTCAAGCAGCTCTGCCGCGCACGGTCGCCGAAGGGCGACGCGATCCTCCCCAACATCTATGCGGCTGGCTCAGGCACTCCGGCCGCCAGCATCGACTTCTTCATTGGCGCCCAGAAGCGAAGCGCGTCCTGGACCCAGGGTAATCCGCCGGACGCCATGCTATCCGCCGTGAGCGTGTTCGACTCGCGAACCGCCAACGTCCACGTCGAGAACACCAACGACCTCGCTTACACACCGCTGCCGCTCCGCATCCTCGCTGGGCTGGCGCAGGCCTGTCAGGACGTCAAAGCCAAACTGGTCGCCGAGGTGAAGGCGCTCCAGGAGCAGACCCCAGCGGTTCTTTCCAAACCCGATTGCAAGCCGGAGACTATAGTCGGCAAGCTGATCTCCGGCCTGTCGGGCAAGACCAAACCGGAAACCGTCGAGAAACTTGCCGGTATGTCGGCCGAGGAAGAAACCCGACTTCAAACGCTCAACACCGACCTGGCAAGCGACCCGGCGCGTACCGTTCGCCAGCTCCAGGGCCAGGAAGCCCGGGTAAAGTCAGCGATCGAGCAGCTCGATCGGCTGATCGTCGCTGCGACCGACGAAAGCTGGGCGGCGCTATGCGCGGCCCACACGCAACGTGCAACGGCGCGCGCTGCCGCTGCTGCCGCCTCAGCCAACCTGTTCGCCGATGAACCTCTGCCCGACATCGGCTCGGACGTCTGGAAGGCCCTGTGGGAGGCGGCCCGGGACTATTCGCGCGCCTCCGCCTATCCCGACCGCCCGTTCCCTGTAACCGAGATTGGCGCCCATTGCGTCCTGTGTCAGCAGCCGCTCAGCGAGGAAGCTTCCAAGCGGCTTAGCAGTTTCGAGGCTTTCGTGCAGGACGAGAGCAAGCGCCGCGAACAGGAGGCGGCAACCGCATATGCCGAAAAGCTCGCTGAGATCTCGGCGCGCGCCATCTCCATGAAGGATCTCATGTCGATAGTTGCGACGATCCGCGATGATGTCGGCCAGGAGGAAGCCGCGAACGGCCTTCGTCGCCAGATTGTCCAATCGGCGTGGCGGCTGCGCGCCATCCTGAGAACCCACGGCCTTGCGGTCCCGTCTTATCTTCCGCCATCAGGCGCCATCTCGCTCGATCCCCTGCGAACGGCGATCAGCGGTATCGCCACACGCATTGAAGGCCTCCAGTCGGAAGCCGGCTCCCCGCAGCGCGCCGCGCTTATCGCCGAGCGCGATGGCCTTGCCGACCGCAAATGGCTCGGCGTGATGAAGGCCGATGTGCTTGCCCAGATCGACCGCCTCAAGGTCATCGAGGCGATTGAGAAAGCCAGCAAGGACACCGCAACAAACAAGATCACCACCCAGAGCGCCCGCATCGCGCAAGCGCTGGTCACCAACCGCCTGCGCGGGAGGTTCGCGATCGAGGTAGACAAGCTCGGCGTCGCCGGCCTCGCTATCGAACTTCAGCAGGCCAAGTCCACGGCGGGCGTCCCCTTTTTTCAAGTCCGACTGATCAACAAGCCGAGCGAACCGGTCGGCAAGGTTTTGAGTGAAGGCGAGCATCGATGCGTCGCGCTTGCCGCTTTTCTCGCCGAGTTATCGACCATCGATGCGCAATCGGCGATCGTGTTCGACGATCCCGTCTCCTCGCTCGACCATTTGCATCGCGACAGGGTAGCGGCCAGGTTGGCCGAGGCTGGCCAGACGCGCCAAGTCGTCGTCTTCACCCATGACATGGCGTTCCTGCTTCTCCTCGACGAGGCTTGCCGAGCGACCAAAGACCGTGAGGCTACGCCCGTGACTTACCGCCTGATCAGCCGCGGGACGGAGAACGCAGGCTATTGTCATCAGGACCCGCCAGCCAACGTCATGCCGCTCGACAAGGTGATCGACGGAATGAAGACGCATCTGGGCAACGTGAAGATCCATCACGAGCGCGGCGACCAGGCGAAATGGCTGCGCGAAGTTACGTCCTTTCAGGATCAGCTTCGCACGACTTGGGAACGCGCCGTCGAGGAGATTGTCGGGCCTGTGATCCGCCGCCTATCGCGCAAGGTAGACACGACGGGCCTCATTAAGCTTACCGTCCTCACCGATGTCGATTGCTCGGCCATGCGAGAAGCGTTTGGCCGTTGCTCGGCGCTCCTCCATAGTCAGCCCGGTGAGATCAATCCCAGACTACCCGCACCATCGGTAATCGAGGAGGAAATCGACGCACTGGAAAAGTGGATCGCCGATATCCGGTCGCGCCAGGAGAAGGCCGCATGATCACACTTCATGCTGCGCAGCTTCGCATCGGAGGTGCTTTCTCATGGTAAAAGGTCCGGACTGGCCTGATGTCATGATCCCGAGGAACGTTAGAGCCCCGTGTACATGGCGGCTTTCTAGAGCGTTTCGAGCCGCATGGGGTGCGGTCGACTGACCGCTTAGGGTCGACTCCTGCCATTCATCGTCCCAGCGCACTTCCGCCTCGTCCCGAAGCTCCGTTGCCGCCGAAGGCGTTGCCTTCATCAAGGACGAGCAGCCCATCGAGCCGAGTTCGGCGGCGAAGCTGTTCTTCTTCATCGCCGGCAATATCCTTGGCGCGATCCGCGGACACGGCATCGATCTCCTGACGAACGCGGACCCATCCGCCTATCCCTGGGCCTCTCGCCCTGGCCCCAGCCTCGCCGGTTCGGTGTAGCCACCGGCCTCCTGCGCCGCCGCCGCCAGCTTCGCGAGCCCGTCCCGCCGGCTCGCGTCGCGGCACTCGCGAAACGCGAGCAGGTCGGTGCAGCGGATCCGGCGATGCTTGCCGGTCCGCGTGAACGGGATCTCGCCGCGATCGAGAAGTCGCACCAGATACTGCCGCGAGACGCCGAGCAGTTCCGCCGCTTCCTGGCTCGTCAGTTCCGCGTCGCGGGCCAGAATGTCCACCGCCGTGCCATCGGCCACGATCCGGGCCGCGCGCTCGATCAGGTTCAGGATCGGCCCGGACAGCGTTGCGGCGCGACCGTCGTCGGTGCGCAACTCGAACCGGCCCCGCGCACGGCGGTCTCCCAGCAAGGCAACCAGTTCCCTTGCGACCTGCTGGTCGGCGTCCGACACGCGGACGCCGGAATGATCGTGATCGCGACGGGTGGCCATGGCGACACCGCAGTCGCCAAACGCTATAAGTGCAACCTGACCGACCATCGGGATCGTGCCAGCCTGGGTCTGGAGCGCTGGCGCGAGCCTTTCGTCGCGCGCACGATCGGCGCTGACGGGCGGAGCGATGATCGAGGCGGTCCTCGATGCGGATGTCCTCTACGCCCTGCCCCTGCGCGACACCCTGCTGTCGGCCGCTGCCGAGGGCTGCTTCACGCCGATGTGGAGCGACGAGATACTGGACGAGGCCATCGCCAATCTGCTCGCGGACGGCCGATTGTCCCCGGCCGGCGCCGCGTCGCTGCGTAGCGCGCTCGATACGCACTTCGCCGACGCACTAGCCGACGCCGGCTCCACGTCAAAGGCGCGCCTTCACGATCAGCGTCATGAGATGCTGGAGTTCCTCGATGATGCCCGGGCGGTGCTCGATGCAGAACTCGCTCGACTGGTTGGACGCGTCCCGACAGGTCGTCATCATTTCCTCGAAGGCCTGCTTGTAGCTGTAGCCCTGTGTTCGCATCAGCTCGCGGCCCCGCCGGACCGCCTCGGTGGTGTCGGACTGGTGCACGACGACGGTGCGCCAGCCCGGGATCACGAACACCGCCTGGTTCGCGAGCCCCCACGCCCAGAACGTGCCGTCCGGCAGCCCGAGCTCGGGGTCGGGAATCCACCACAGGTATCCCTGGCGCCTGGCAAGGCCCGGCATGAAGGTCAGCACCGAGTCGGCGGTGATCCGGTCGATCCAGCCCGCGGGCAGGATCGGCACACCGTCGAGCGCGCCCCTGTCGAGGTAGAGCTGGCCGAACCGCGCGAGGTCGCGGCCCGACATCGTGAAGATGGCGGCCTTGTGCCGCGACAGTTCGGGCGCCGCGACGTAGCGCACCGACCCGGCCGTGTAGTCGGTCATGCCGGTGGGCCCCGCGATCCCGGTCGCGAACAGATCGGCGATGCGCTGGCCGGCGCGCGTCTCCAGGATGGTGGTCAGGGCGTTGTAGTCCCAGCTGTTGTACGTCCAGATCTTGCCCGGCTCGTTGCTGCGGTCGCCGAGGCGGCGATCCCGGTCGGCCGTCAGCCAGGGGTTCTCCGCCGCCGCCGAATGGTTGATGCCGGACACGCTCCTGATGAGGTCCAGGATCGTGGCCGTGCGGTTCAGCGGCGTGAGCGGGCCAGGGGAGTCGTCGATGCCGAGGTCCGCCAGCGTGGCATCCAGTGGGATCTGCCGTTCACCCGGCCCCACATGCTGGCCGATCAGGGCGCCCAGGATCGCCTTGCGCACCGAGTACACGTCGTAGGACCGGGTCGCGTCGCCGAGCGTCGCCACGGCCTTGCGGTCGGTGACGATCATCAGGGTGTCGGTGCTGAGCGTGGCCGCATAGGCGAACACAGCATCCAGCCGTCCGGGATCCCACCCGAGCCCTGCGGTCTCGCCGGCGTCCAGACGCGCCACCGCGACGGGCCGGACCGGCTCCTGCGTCCTTGGCGCCAGCGGCTCGTCCGGATCCCGCAGGAGCAGATATCCGAGCCCGGCGAGCTGCAGGAGGACCAGGGCGGCGATCCACAGTCTTGCGCGCGTGAGCACTGCCGCCTCCATGCCTGTGTCGACCGGATGTAGTGCGACTGTGCTACGTTATGTTCAGCATGTATACGTCAGTCATACCGACTCCGGGTCGCTTTGCCGGCCACCCCCACCCCGTCGTCATTCCGGACGGCCGCGCCGCCCCGGCGCGGCCGAGCCGGAACCCACGGGGCGACGGGCACAGGCAGCTGCAAGTGCTGCGCGTCGGGTGGGTTCCGGCTCTGCGCGACTGCGTCGCTCCGGCCGGAATGACGACATGGAAGGGAGGCGGCGCCGGGGCGGCCTGCGCTCGCAATATGGTCAAAGTCGAGCTGGGGAAGTCCCTGAAGTTCCTCATCCTGGAGGGCCCCGGACTGTGATCCGGGGCGGCTCCGGAACCCACCCGCTGCTCCGGGATGGGTGAACACCCAAGCCCACGCCGGGCACGGCGCCGCGGAACGCCGCCCGCCTGCCGCGGTTCCTCTGGACAGGCTCGCCGGCAGAGAGAGGGTTCCAGGATGGCACTGCACCACGCAGCCCCGGGCGAGGTCGTCGATCTCGGCCGCCTCGACCCGGACCAGGCGGAGGCCCGGACCCGGGCACTGGTGAAGACCGAGGCCTTCGAGGCGGCCCGGCTGATCGTCGGCAAGGGCACCGAGATCCCGCCGCACAGCGTCGCCGGCCCGGTGATCCTGCACTGCCTGGAAGGCCGCGTGCGCATCGCCCTGCCCGGCTCGGCGATCACCCTGGTGGCGGGCCAGTGGACGCATCTGCAGGGCGGGACGGAGCATTCGATCCAGGGGCTGGAGGATTCGGCGCTGCTGATGACGATCCTGTTCGCCCCGGCCTAGGCGCGGCCGGGAAGCGCACCAGCTCCGCCTCGAAGCGGTCGACCAGCCAGGATGCCGCCGGCCCCGGATGCGCGTCGGCGGCGCGCACCGCGTCCAGCACGTAGTCCGACGGCGGATACGGCTCCAGATCCAGCTCCACCAGCCGCCCGGCGGCGAGGTCGTCGGCCACCTGCCAGCGCGCCATGCCGCCCCAGCCCAGGCCGTCGAGGATCAGCGCCCGCTTGGTCGCGGCGTCGGTGACCCGCCAGACGTCGAAGGCGTGGACATGAAAGTCGCGGCCGCGGGTGTGCTCGGTGAGGTCGGTGACGACGATCTGGAAGTGCTCGCGGAGGGCCGCCAGCGGCACCGGCCCTGATGCCTGCGCCAGCGGGTGCGAAGGCGCGGCGACCGGGCCGATGCGGTGGCCGCCGATCGGCCGGGCGACCAGGGTCCGGGCGACCAGCGGGTCGTGCCGGGCCAGCGCCGCACCGGCGATGGCGAGGTCGACCTCGCCGCGCAGCACCAGGTCGATGACCGCGCCCATGACGCCGGCGTAAAGGCGAACCGCCACCGTCGGGAACGCCTCGCGGAACGCCCGCAGGGTGGCGGTGAGGACCGGCATCGGCAGCAGGGTGTCGACGCCGATGGCGACGCTGCCCTCCAGCCCCTGGTGCAGCCCGCGCACCCGGGCGCGCAGCAGCTGCAGGCCGGCGGTCATGCGCCGGGCATCCTCCAGCAGCGCCTCGCCCGCCGCGGTCAGCCGCGGCTGCCGCGTGCCGGCGCGCTCGAACAGCCGCAGGTCGAGCTGCGCCTCCAGGTTGGCGATCGTGTAGCTGATCACCGACTGGGTGCGGTTCAGCCGGCGGGCGGCGGCGGAGAACCCGCCGGCCTCGGCGACGGCGACGAACACCTGCAGCTGGTCGAGGGTCGGCTGGGCTTCCATGGCTCATCCATATTATCGATCAGTTTGAACGATATTTTCCCTGTTCTGACGATGGCCGTCCATCGCCATGTTCCTGGGCGAGCCGCCGGAACCCCGGTGCCCGATCATCTCGCCCAAGAAAGGTGCTTCCGATGACCTCGATCCTGCTCGTCACCTCGAGCCCGCGCGGCGACGCCTCGCACTCCACGCGTGTCGCCACCGAACTGGCGCAGCGCTTGGCCGCCGCCGCCCCCGGCAGCACGCTGGTGACCCGCGACCTCGCCCGCGACCCGCTGCCGCACGTCGATGCGGCCTTCGCCTCCGGGATCGGCAAGCCGGCCGGCGAGCGCAGTGCCGCACAGGCCGCCGCCGTCGCCACGTCCGATGCCGCCGTCGACGAGCTGCTGGCGGCGGACACGGTGGTGATCGCCACCGGCCTGATCAACTTCGGCATCGCCTCGACCCTGAAGACCTGGATCGACCATATCGCCCGCGCCGGCCGCACTTTCCGCTACGGCGCCGACGGGCCGCAGGGCCTGGTCACCGGCAAGCAGGTGTATGTCGTGCTGGCGTCGGGTGGGGTGTACTCCGCCGGGCCGGCCGCGGCCTTCGACCACGCCGTGCCGTATCTGCGCTCCGCCCTCGGCTTCCTCGGCATGACCGAGGTCGAGGTGATCCGCATCGAGGGCGTGGCCATGGGTGCGGAGGCCGAGCGCGACGCGCTGGCGAAGGCGCGTGGGCTGGTGTCGGGGCTGGCCGTGGCGGCGTGACGGGTCGCGAGTCCAGGTTACACCCCCGCCGTCCGGACGGACGCGCCGCCCCGGCGCGGCCGAGCCGGAACCCACGAGGCGACGGGCATGGGTAGCCGCAAGCGCAGCGCGTCGGGTGGGTCCCGGCTCCGTGCCGCCTGCGGCGGCCCGGTCCGGGATGACGACAAGGGAGGAAGCGGCGGCGGGGGCGGCCCGAGGTCGGAATATTGGCCAAACTCCAGCTGAGCGCTGAGCGCCGAGACTTGCGAAGCCGGGCGAACCGTTTAAGTTCGCCGGCCATGATGAACCCGATCGATTATGTCCTCGCAGACACGCTGCCGGAGCCGGGCACGGCGATCACGGTGGCGGACGGCGTGCGCTGGGTGCGGATGCCCCTGCCCTTCGCCCTCAACCATGTGAACCTCTATTTGCTCGACGACGGCGACGGCTGGGTGCTGGTCGACTGCGGCCTGGGCGATGACACCACGCGCGCGCTGTGGGCCAAGGTGCTGGAGAGCCAGCTCGACGGCCGGCCGATCACCCAGATCATCGTCACCCACTACCACCCCGACCACATGGGCAGTGCCGGCTGGCTGATGGGCCGCACCGAGGCGCAGCTGTGGATGACGCGGTCGGAGTGGCTGTCGGCGCGGGCGATCCGCCTCGACGACACCGAGGAGCTGCTGGACGGCATCGTCGCCTTCTACAAGCGCACCGGCCTGGGCGATGCCGACGTCGCCGACATGCGCACGCTCGGCAACTCCTACCGCCGCATGGTCTCGCCGATCCCGCTGACCTTCAACCGGCTGGCGTCGGATACCGTGCTGGAGATCGGCGGCCGGCGCTGGGTGGTGGTGATCGGCTCCGGGCATTCGCCGGAGCACGCCTGCCTGTACTGCGCGGAGACCGGGGTGATGCTCGGCGGCGACTTCCTGCTGCCGCGCATCTCGCCGAACATCTCGGTGTGGTGGAACGAGCCGGACGGCAACCCGCTGCAGGACTACCTGAAGTTCCTGGAATCGCTCGACCCGATCGCCGACGACGCGCTGATCCTGCCGTCGCACGACCGGCCGTTCCGCGGCGTGAAGCCGCGGGCGATGGCGCTGTCGGAGCATCACGACAAGCGCCTCGACCTCGCCGAGCAGATCTGCCGGGTGCCGTCGACCGCCATCGACGTCATGAACGGCATGTTCCAGCGCAAGATGGACCCGCACCAGACCCGCTTCGCGGTCGGCGAGTCGCTGGCGCACCTGAACCTGCTGATCGAGCAGGGGCGGATCGGGCGGACGCTGGGCGAGGACGGCGCCTGGCGGTATTTGGCGGAGTAGACGCGTTCGACGGTTTTCGCGCGGCTGGCCGGCCCTTCGTGGCCGCGCGTTGCGCGGCACCTCAGGGCGACAGGGAGTGTGGGGCTGCCTCGCATTTCTCTTGGTGACTGGGGAAAGCTGGCGGCCTCCCTTTTCCCTGTCGCCCTGAGGTGCCCCGCGCAGCGGGGCCACGAAGGGCCGCCCCACACTCCCCTGTCGCCCTGAGGTGCCCCGCGCAGCGGGGCCACGAAGGGCCGGGTTCAGCTGCCCCCTACCCCTCGCCCGACCCCACGATGCCGCTGACCAGGTTGCGCCGGTACAGCGCGTCCTCGTCCAGCCAGGGCTCGGCCGGGCCGAAGCGCTCGATCACCCGGGCCACCCGCTCCTCCAGCACCTGGCGCGCCGCTTCCGCCGCCTCGACCGTCACCTCGGCGAAGCGCAGGGCGTCGCCGGGGCGCAGGCGGCCCAGCCGCGGCACGTCGGCGGAGATCACGGTGCCGAGCTTGGGATAGCCGCCGGTGGTCTGGTGGTCGGCCAGCAGCACGATCGGCCGGCCGTTGCCCGGCACCTGGATGGCGCCGGTGGCGATGCCGTCCGACACGATGTCGTGGCCCTTGGCATGCGCCAGCACCGGGCCGTCGAGGCGCATGCCCATGCGGTCGGCCTCGCGGGTGACGCGGTACTCGCCGGCGAAGAACTCGGCGACGCTGGCGGGCGCGAAATAGTCGTCCTGCGGCCCCAGCACCACCCGCACCGGCCCGCTTTCGCGCCACCACGACAGGTCGGCGCAGCGCAGCTCGGCGCGCTCCGCGGCCTGCGGCGGGCCGAGCGGCAGCCGGTCGCCGTCGCGCAGCGCCCGGCCGTCGAGGCCGCCGATGCTCGCACGGGTGTATGTGGCGAGGCTGCCGTAGACCGGCTCGATGGCGAAGCCGCCCTCGACCGCGAGATAGGCCACGCCGGTGTCGGCCAGGCTGCCGATGCGCAGGCGGCGGCCGCGGGTCAGGCGGATCGACTGGTGCGACGGTGCCTCGACCTTGCGGTCGCCCATCACCTCCACCGGGGCGCCGCTGCCGACCAGGGCCAGCCGCACGGCATCGGCCTCGATCTCGATGGTCGGGCCCATCACCCGCAGCTCCAGCGCCGCGGTGTCCGGCGGGTTGCCGACCAGGGCGTTGGCGAGGCGCAGCGCCACCGGGTCGAGTGCCCCAGCCGGCGGCACGCCGAGATGCTGCACATGCGGGCGGCCGAGGTCCTGCAGCGTCGGCGCGAAGCCGGCCGACACGATGCGCAGCGCGGTCATCGGGCAGCCTCCGTCCCGACCGGCGCGAAGCCGGTGTCGCCTGCCTCGACGCGCAGCCGCAGGTCGTCATAGGCGTCGCGGCCGACCGGCACGAACCGCACGCGGTCGCCGGCCGTCAGCAGCACCGGTGGATCGCGGCGGATGTCGAACAACGCCACCGGCGTGCGCCCCAGCAGGTGCCAGCCGCCGGGCGATTCCAGCGAGTACACGTTGGTCAGGTTGGTGGCGATGGCGACCGAGCCCATCGGCACCCGCACCCGCGGCTCGCTGCGCCGCGGCAGTTCCAACTCCGGCGGAATGATGCCGAGATAGGCGAGCCCGGGCATGAAGCCCATCATGAAGGCCTCGTATTCGACACCGGCATGCAGCTCGACCACGCGCTCGGGCGTGAGGCCGGTGCGCTTGGCGACGTCCTCCAGGTCCGGGCCGACCTCCTCGCCGTAGAGGGTGGGAAACTCCCAGAGCCGGCCGGCCGCCCTTGTGCCGCCGGCGTCGGTGATCAATTCGCGCAGGCTCCCCTCGACCGCGCGGCGGGTGGTCGCCGTCGGGTCGTAATGCACCATCAGCGAGCGCAGGGTCGGCACCAGGTCGACCAGGCCGGCGATCCCGGCGGCGCGGGCCGCCTCGCCGAGCCGCATGACCCGGTGGTTCACCGCCGGGTCCACGGTGTCGCCGAACTCGACGACCAGGGCCGCGTCGCCGGCCGACAGGAAGCGGGGTGCGGGATACGGCTGCGGGCTGGTCTGGGACATGGACCTCGGCCGTCGGTTGGGTGTTAACTGGACCGGCCGCCATGCGGCACCGGTTCCACGATCCCTAGGCTGAGCAACGCATGACACGCAAGGTCAATCTCAACGCCGACATGGCCGAGGGCTTCGGCGCCTACGACATCGGCAACGACACCGCCCTGCTCGACATCGTCACCTCGGCGAACGTCGCCTGCGGCTTCCACGCCGGCGACCCGAACGTGATGGACCGGGTGTGCAAGCAGTCGAAGGCCAAGGGCGTGTCGATCGGCGCGCATCCCGGCTTCAACGACCTGTGGGGCTTCGGCCGCCGGGCCATCCCGATGCCGGCCGGCGATGTCGAGCGCATGGTGATCTACCAGATCGGCGCGCTGCAGGGCATCGCTGCGGCCAACGGCATGAAGGTCACGCATGTGAAGGTGCATGGCGCGCTCGGCAACATGGCCGCCGTCGACCTCGACCTCGCCACGGCCATCGCCCGCGGCATGAAGGCGGTCGACCCGTCGCTGATCTTCCTGGTGCCGACCGGCTCGCAGCTTGTGAAGGCGGCCGAGAACACCGGGCTGGTCTACGCCTCGGAGGTGTTCGCCGACCGCACCTACACCGACGACGGCGACCTGACGCCGCGGCGGCTGCCGAACGCCATGGTGCACGATCCGGCGGAGGCGC